>Ga0315268_10009119_pt1 | contig 10317 bp, 14 predicted proteins | sample C1_top_MG_FD_204535 | JGI IMG/M metagenome (GOLD analysis project Ga0315268, IMG submission 204535) | Sediment microbial communities from Yellowstone Lake, YNP, Wyoming, USA - C1_top | ecosystem: Environmental > Aquatic > Freshwater > Lake > Sediment | place: USA: Wyoming | collected 2017-08-01 | reverse complement strand
GTAAATTGTTCTTCTTTAGAAGATTTACCACCGCTCGGTCAGACATGCCGGCCTTCTTCGCTTTTTTCTCGATAAGCTTACGATATTCTGTCTTCTCTATCCGTACGATGAGACATTGCAAGTCTGCACCCTGTACCAGTGTGCAGATTCGCTTCAAAAAAGTATCGACATGTGTATATTTATGATGACTGCCCATCACTTTTTCATTTTCTAGAAGATCAAAGGCATGAATATTCTCATCGGTTGGTATGCCGCTCTTCTTTTTCAGAGAGACCATATAACTCGAGAGCGCAGCATGAAGATCCTTGTTGATAATTAGACCGCAAAGAAGAAAATAATCGCCAATATCAGAGAGTTTTGATTTCCCCGACTCGTCGATAAAAAGAATATAATTATCAGCCTTCGCCATGTCTCATAAATCTTATCACGATTCCTCGCCGCGCTGGTCAAAGCTCGATCCGAAGAGGCGCCAACGAACAGCGAAGCAAAAGTTAGGACATCCGATGTCCTAACTTTAAGATGCATGTTGGGACATCGGATGTCCGATTTCGTGATATACTGGAGCACATGAAAGAAATCGTGCAAGACGGTGCAGAGGTGTTGCGCGGGATAGCAGAACCCGTACCGGAGGAACTCTTCGGGACGCCTGAGCTCGCGCGCATCATTGAGGACATGAAGGCAGCTCTCGACCCGGAGCTCGAGGGCGTGGCGCTCGCCGCACCGCAGATAGCCGTGCCCTACCGCATCTTCATCGTACGCAAGGATCGCACTATCACCCCGCCGCCTGAAGGCTTGCGTGGCGGTTCAATCGCCACGTCAGACGTGGCGATTGAACCGCCACGCGCTGAAGTAGAGGTGTACATCAACCCCGAAATAGTGAAGACGAGCCGCAGACGCGCGAAGGTAGATGAGGGCTGCCTCTCGGTGCACGGCATATACGGCACGACCAAGCGACACGAGCGCGTGACGGTGCGCGCGCGGAACGCAGACGGGTCTAGGTTCGAACGCGGGGGCGGCGGCCTGATGGCGCAGATATTCGAACATGAGATTGACCACCTGAACGGCATCCTCTTCAGCGACCACGCCGAACACCTTATCGAGATACATCATGCACCCGTCGCATAATTTCATCTTCTTCGGCACACCAGCTGTCGCGAGCGAGACGCTCGCGACCCTGCTCTCGCACGGCTTCACCTCTGCGCTCGTCGTCACCTCACCGGACGCGCCGCGCGGGCGCGGGCTCGTGCTCACCCCCTCTCCGGTAAAGGTGCTCGCACTCGAGAAAAATATCCCGGTCATAACGCCGGAGAAGCTCGATGCCGCCGCGATTGCGGCAATCGCGGCGCATCACGCCGACCACGCGCTCGTCGTCGCCTACGGCAAGATATTCCCCGAAGAACTTATCGCGATCTTCCCGAAAGGGGTGCTCAACGTCCACTATTCACTCCTGCCGAAGTATCGCGGTGCGACGCCCTTGGAGACCGCGCTCCTTGCCGGCGAGACCGAGACCGGCGTGACCGTACAGAAGATGGTGAAGGAGCTCGACGCGGGCGACATAATCGCACAAGAAGCGACGCCTATCGCCCCCACCGAGACTGCGCGCGAGCTGCGCCCGCGCCTCATCACGCTCGGCGCGGAACTGCTTGTCCGCACGCTCCCCGCGTTTGAGCGAGGCGAAATAACCCCGACCCCGCAAGACGCCGCGCGCGCGACGCGCGCGCGCAAGCTGAAGAAAGAGGACGGCCAGCTCGACCTCAGTGCGCCAGCTGAGATGAACTGGCACAAGTACCGCGCCTACGCCGACAGTATCGGCACCTATTTCATACAAAACGAGAAGCGCATCAAGATAACGGGCGCGGAATTCACCCGTGGCGAGTTCCGCATCACGCGTGTCATACCGGAGGGTAAAAAAGAAACGGCATACATAGGTTAGGAACTCATTTCAAAACATACCGAGGAGCCAGCAAGCAGAAAAAGAGGGTTGAATTGGCCTAGCGGCCGGAGCGCCCTCTTTTTCTGCTTGCTGGCGAATCGGGTTTTGAAATTATCTCCCGAAGCGCATTATCTTTTTGACCATCGAGCCACCGCGCTTCCAGAGCGTGTGCGCACGACCTCTCGTGTGCCGTATCTCGGCCTCGAGCTCGCTACGCACTCGGTCTGCCGCGCTCTCCGCGGTAGGCTTCACCGCCTCAGCGTGGAACACTTTCCCATCTATCGCGAGCCGCGCGACGAGACGTGTCGGCTCTGAGGAGCGGCCCTCGGGCGGCGCTTCTTCTATCTCTATCTCGAGCAATGCGCGATCGCCCTCCCGCCCAAGCAAGCGGAGCGGCGCCGCAAGCTTCTCTTCTAGGATCGCTTCTGTCCTGGGGTCGAGCTGGTACTTCGTCGCCTTGATAGTGATATTCATATGAGAGAGGTCAGCTACTAATACTTATCATCTTAGCGCGGGAACGGTGCCCTGTCAGGATGCGCACCCTGCTTAGCGGCGCGCCTTCTCGCAGAGCGACGAGCTCGCGCACACGGTCGTTGGCGCGGTTCCCCGTCGCCGGTTCACGCACCGAGATATGGAGCAGGTCGCCCTTCTCCTCCACCTTCTCCTTCTTGGCGTCCGGCGTGACGAATACCTTTATATACATTGCCGGTATACCTCAATCAACAGCGAGCTTGCGGGTTACCAACACACCGAGCCAGAGCCAGAGCGCGCCCACGAGGTAGCCCGCGAGTACATCGCTCAGGAAATGCACGCCGAGATAGAGTCGGCTCACGCCGATGACGAATATGATGATGCCTGCGAGGGTCAGCACGACCTTCCGATACTCGGGATAGAGTCGCGATATGAGAAATGCGAGGAAGCCGTAAAAAGCCATCGAGGCGACCGCGTGCCCGCTCGGGAAGGAGAAGCCAGTCTCAGCGATAGCGGGGATAAGGCCGGTCGGCCGTGCGCGCGCGACAAGCACTTTCAAAACGTAGCCGGTCGCGGCGGCGCCCATGAGCGCAGAGGCAAACCCGGCGAGATAGGGATAGTGCCGCTTCGACAACACCAGCACGAGGATGATTGCGCCGGACAGAGCAATGATGAAAGCCGTACTCCCGAAGAACGTCACGGTATCGAACATGCGTACAGAAAGGGGCGTGCGGATAGCGAGCATCAGCTGTGCGAACCATTGGTCGACCGTGAGTATGGAGGTAATCATAGATACAGGTATGGGATGAATATGAATAAGCCGACGACAAGCGCACCAAGGGAGGCGAGGAGCACCGCGGCGGCGGCAAGGTCCTTAATCTTCTCGATGTGCGGGTCATGCGTCGGCTGGAACTTGTCGCAGAGCTCTTCAAGGGCGGTATTGAGCGCCTCGGTCGCGAGCACCAACGCAATGACGAGGATGATAATAGCGAACTCAATGCGAGAGAGGTGCAGGTACACGCTGAGAGCCAGCGCGAGCGCTGCGCACATCACCTCAATTTTGAAATTAGCCTCTTCACGCCATGCGAGCATGATGCCCGCGAGCGCATATCTGAATCCGTGCAGGCGACTCTTTAACATATGGGAGAGTATATACCATACGCGGCAGGGAGAGGTACGCTACAATATATAGGTGAAGTACGTCCACAAAGCACTTTATCGCGAAGTGAGGAATAGCACGTGGTCTCTGCTCGCCGTCCTTGGCCTCATGCTCCTCATCGTCGGGTTCGACATCATCGCGCCCTGGCCCTTCAAAATACTCATTGACAACGTGCTCTCCGATGCGCCGGCTGATACGCTCGGTTTCTTCGGCTTCCTCCACACACTCTTCCCTTCCCGCGACCTGCTCGGCTTCTTCGCGGTCTTCGTCTACTTCAGCAGCACCTTCGGGCTCGCGCTCGTGGAGTATGCGAAGTCCTTCTTCACGAAGCGCGTCATCAAGAATCTCATCGCCAATTTCTCTAAGGCGGCGTTCCAGAATCTCGAGACGCTCGCCATCGGCTTCTATAACAAGCAGAAGATAGGCGACTATATCTATCGGCTCGGCTACGACGTCTCCGCGCTCGGCGAGCTCATCGAGGAAGGCCTCCTCCCCCTCATCATCGCCTTCCTCTATCTCGGAACGACCATCACCATCATGGTCCTCATCAACGCACAGCTCGCCCTCCTCTCTATCGCCTTCCTCCCCTTCCTCACCTACGGGCTGTACTCCTTCAATAAGCGCGTCGCGAGCGCGACCAAGCGCTCCGAATATTTCAACAGTCTCACCTTCTCCTTCATCGAGGAGACGCTCACGCACCTGAAGATTATCCAGGCATTCTCTCAAGAGAAGAATAAGGCCAAGGCGTTCGACCGCCGCATCGAGGAGTCCCTTTACAGCGACTCGGTGATGTACCGGCTCGACTTCCTGCTCTCGCTCCTCGTCGGTCTCGCCATCGCCCTGTCGTACTCGATCGTTATGCTCTACGGCATCCACGCGGTCTTCGCGGGCACACTCACGACGGGACTCCTCATCGTGTTCATCTTCTACCTCGACAATCTCATGACGCCCATCCTCTCTATCATCTACGCCGTCACCTACATGCGAGAAGCGTGGACGAAGATAAACCGCATGGAGGACTTCTTCTCCACCAAGTCGCACCTGGACTATCACCAAGGGCCGGTGACTGAGCTCACCGGGACGGACATCACGTTCGAGCATGTGACGCTCATGGGTGATGACGAGAAGAAAATACTCGACCGCCTCTCGTTCACCATCGAAGCGGGCAAGAGCACGGTCATCTTCGGCGCGAGCGGCTCCGGCAAGACCTCCCTCATCAATCTCATCATGCGGTTCATCGAGAAGCCCTCCCGCGGGCGCATCCTCGTCGGCAGCACGCCCATTGACGAGTACGATATCGAGAAATTGCGTGGCAATATCGCCTATGTCCCCCAGGAGATTACCCTCTTCGACGACACGATCAAGAACAATATCGTCTTCGGCAACCGGCACCACAGCCGAGAGCGCCTCGAGGAGGCCGCGCGGAAGGCCGGCGTGACCGACTTCGTCAAGCGCCTGCCGGGAGGCTTCGACTTCCAGGTCGGCGAGGCGGGCGGCCTCCTCTCCGGCGGCCAGCGCCAGCGCATCATGCTCGCGCGTGCGCTGATGAAGGAGGAGGCGCCGATACTCGTCTTCGACGAGACGTTCTCGGCGCTCGACGTGCGCACACGGAAGGAAGTCCTGCACACCGTCTCCGAGTTCTCGAAGGACAAGACGACCATCTTCATCTCGAACGTCTTCGACGTTATCAACGTCGCAGAGAACATCGTTGTGCTCAATCACGGGAAACTGCTCTTCAGCGGCCCCGCACACCGATTGCCAAAAGAGATTTCCCTTTATAAGATGATAAGCGAAAGCGAACCTCCTAAAGAGGAATAATCTACTATGACCATCCGCCGCACCAACACGATTGAACCCCGCTGGCTTCTCGTTTTCGTATTTCTCGTATCGGGCGTCTTCTTCGGCGGGCTCGCCACCTATCTGTACGTGTACAAGGCGACGCCGCCCTCCGTGCGGCTCCACTTCCCCAAGGGCACCTACACGTACATCAACCCGACCATCGTCAGCGAACCGAACATCAGGAGCAACTTCAGCAGCGTGAACAACGATATGCAACTGAAGATCGCCGGCATGGTAACTGAGGCAGAGAAGCAGGGCTCGGTCACCAACGCTGCGGTCTACTTCCGCGACCTGGAATCCTCGAAGATACTCGCTATCAACGCCAACACGCAGTTCTCTCCCGGGAAGCTCCTCAAGGTCCCTATCATGATCGCGTATCTCAAGCTCGCGGAGGACAATCCGGACTCTCTCAAGAAAATGATCGCCATCAAGGACGACAAAGTCGCCAACGAAAATGTCTTCACTGTGGCGAACACGTCTCCCGCAGGGGACTACACCGTCGACCAAGCCCTCCACGCCATGATTACCGACGACAGCGACGATGCGGCGAACGCCCTCTTCGACACTATCGACAAGAGCGTGCTCAACGAGGTGTTCTCCGACCTCGGCATCGACTTCACCGAGGACAAGCAGACGAAGGACTTCATATCTCTGCGCCGCTACAGCCTCTTCTTGCGCATCCTCTACAACGCCTCGTATCTCTCGAACAATAACTCTGAGAAGGCGCTCTCCCTGCTCGCGGACGCGACAACACCTTCGCTCCTCGAGGCGAATCTGCCGCATACGGTGCCCTTCGCGAGCCGCGTCGGCGGCCGCAAGGTGACTCTGCAAGGCGCACAAGGATTTGAAGTGTATGAATGCGACATCGTGTACTACCCCAACCATAACTATCTGCTCTGTGTGAGCGCCGAGAGCGCACAACTCGAAGATATCAAAACGTTCTTCGCAAAAGTCGGCGACGCTATCTACGCCAACATGGATTATCAGTACGGCGCGTAGCGTTGTACACAGGTGCACATCATACGCCGTAGTGTTCACCGGCAATATCTCTTACACTTACAAGAGGTCGAGCAGAAACTATTTCATTCACTTACTAATTTATCTGATCACTATGGCAGCAAAAAGACCGGGTGCAAAGAAGGCGGCTAAGAAGCCGGCCGCTAAGCGTCCCGCAAAGAAGGCACGCGCGTAGTCCGCGCACAACAAAAAGGCCGCGCTTCCTCGGAAGCGCGGCCTTTTTGTTGTGCAGGGGGATTATTGCGGTACGGAGACTTCTTTCTGAAGGAGCACCCAGTCAAGCGAGTCGGTGATACTGAACTTCTTGCAGTCATTGTCTCCTCCATAGGTGCTCACCAGCGTCCCGCCAAACTGCACCGGGTGCCACCCGTCCGCTCCGAGCTGATTGAGCTTGCAGGGCGCGACGCCCGAGAGAAGTTTGTATTGATAGACGGTCTTCATGGGGACCGTGCCGGTGGTGTCGGTGGTGCTCACCGCCGTCGTGTCGACCGTAGAGGAGGCCGCCGTGTCGGTGGTACTGGCTGCACTACTTGCGCCGTTAGCCACGCTGGGCGCACTCGCCACCCCCGTCTGCAAACCCCCGACCACTGCGGCGGCAGGCTCTTGCACCCCGAGTGCACTCGCTACCCATGCGCGTGGTGTATTGAACGTGTAGATACCGAGACCCACCAGGAGCACGACCCATGCACAGGACAGCACTGTCAGTATGACCGTCTTCGTCTTCATAATTGAGACTAGTATACCATCGAGAATCACCATCCAGGGCTGAGATGCACAGTAAAAACAAAAACGCCCCGCGTGAGCGGGGCGTTTTTGCGCAGATCGTTAGATCTTGCTGACGTTGAGGGCGTTCGGGCCCTTCGGGCTCTCGCCGATCTCGAACGAGACTTTGTCTCCCTCCTGGAGCTCGTCGAACGAAATGTTCCGGAGCTCGTTGGTGTGGAAGAAAAGGTCCTTTGCACCCTCCTGGGCGCCATCGACCTTGATAAAGCCGAAGCCTTTCTCGTTCTTCTTGATCACTGTACCGTTTTGCATACTAGAGATAGATAGATTGTGTGTGACTAAAATATCAAATCAGTAGCCGAAGTTCGAAGCTCGATCCCACTTCTTTGGATCCAGCGCTGGTTGATAATGCAAGACTATCATACCAACGCCAATCCGTCAAGTGCCTATTCGTGCGCGCGGAGCCAGTCCATCACCTTGCGGCGATGCTGGTCGAGCGACCAGACGTTCCCACGACGCGGGAAAAGCGCTGTGTGAGTGGTCTTAAATTCCTCAAGGAGCGTGGACGAGGCGCGCGGGAAGGCGGCCGGAAGATTCTCATTATATTGGGTGAGGAAATCGGCAAGGGAGCGCTTCTTCTCACTGCGTTCGCGATCGTGATCTGGCGTTCTCATAGGGTTTGATAATACCATAAACTCCAGAATATGCCAAGCCCGCCGCTTCCTCGCCCGTGAGATACGCACTGAGCGTCGTTGTCAGGTGCTCATAAAGGGGGTATCGTCCCGGGAGATTCAATCACAACGAGGAGAGGATTATGACTTGCACTGTGGTGATTCGTTCTTTTGTCATATTGTTTCTGCTGCTCGCTTCGTCGCTCGCGGGCGCACAAACCCTGCCGCAAGAAGCATTGGTGCTGCGACAAGCATTTTCCGACGAGGTCGGACGGACCGAGCTCGATCGCTCCTACGAACAAGCGCTCACGACGCAGGCCAATGCGCTTCTCGGAAGTTCTATGGCGAGTTCGCAGTATTTCTTGTTGGTGGACCGCAATGCCGAGAAGCAGATCGCCTCGCTTGCCTTCTTCGACAGCACGGGGCGGGACATCGTCATCCTGGGCTCGAGCAAGGTCTCGACCGGCAATCCGAAACGGCGCGGTCACTTCGAGACACCCGTCGGTATCTTCAAAAACACGCCGAGCAATATGAGCTACCGCGCCCTTGGTACGAAAAACAGCAAGGGCTGGCGCGGCCTGGGGACGAAAGGCAGTCGCGTATGGGACCTGGGCTGGCAGAGGACTACCCTTCCCAAGGGCGGATCCACCGAGATACGGCTCTTGGTCCATGCGACCGACCCGGACCAGGGCGAAGCACGGCTCGGGAGGCAGGACTCGAAAGGGTGCGTGCGTATCCCGGCCACCTTCAACCGTTTCCTCGACCACTATGGCATCCTAGACGCCGAGTACGAGCGAAGCGAAAAAGCGCGGCACGTACTGCAGAAGGATCGGAGACCCGCGGCGCTCGCGGGGAATCTGGTCGTCGTGATTGATTCGGCACAGTGAGAATAACGCCACCGGCGGCCATATGGCCGCCGGATTTGTATACATTGACAGTATAAAGCAACCGTGCTATTATGCGCCCAGGTATAGATTCAAAGAGGGGTCGGCACTGCCGACCATGTTGTCTGACAATTTAAGGAGATACACCATGCACACAGCAGTCGCAGTGGCGCTTGTACGCGCCGGAATCCCCCGGAGGCCCGCACGGCCTTCTGGACGCAGAGAAGCGACATCGAAGCCGGAACAGAAGTGTGCGCCGCGTTCGGTGACCGAGAAGATTCGCCTGACCGCTGGGACGAAGTTCGCCTTGGTCTTCAGTTGCCAACGCGACCGCATTCCGAAGGAGATCCAAATCCTCCCCGCCGGCGGCGGACACACCAAGACCGCGACCACCACTGACGATCATCGCCACTTCACCACGGCGAAAATCGACCTGGATGGCCTCATGAGTCGCGTCGAGGTGGACTCGATCAACGTCCGTGAAGGCGTCGACGGATGGTGCCGTACGTACGTCAACTGCATTGTTGGCGTAAGTAACAAGATCGGCTTCACCGACTGGAGCGGTGCGTACGAGAAGTTCGTGCGCAAGTTTGCAACGCGGGTGTGGAAGCAGGCCACACTCCGGCCAGCATCGTCGCCCGAAGGGCGCACGCAGTTAGAGCTGCGGACCCTGGCGCACGAAGATGCCGACGCCAGCACGAAGATACTATTTGCAATCGGTTGATCCCGAAAGCGAACTGAAGGGGAGCCCCCAAAGGCTCCCTTTTTTATTTCCATATATAAAAAGAAAAAAGGCCATCTCGCGATGGCCTTTCGGTATAATCGGTGAGCGGTGCTGAAAGCGAGCCCCTATGAGCCCGCGCCGTCTTTGTGTATGTCACGATACGTGCACCGTGTCAATGTACCGTCCGAAGACTTGACCGAACGGAAAAATCAGTGTTTCATTAGTTCGGACCATCATTGCACAAGAAAGGAGCAAGTATGTTCTTCTTACGAGGCACCACAAGTAGCGCGCAGGCACAGGGCCCCCGCCAATATCAAGAGGATTTCCGGGTGTGTCTATCGTCCGCGAGCAGAGGGGGCGGGCGCAGCCACCTGCTCGGCATCCTGGACGGCCACAGGGGGAAAGATGTCGCGAGATATTGCGCGGAAACAATCCCCTCGCTGTTCGACCCTGACGCAGACGACATCGAGCAAGAGTTGCGAAGCGTCGTAGAGAAACTCGACGCCCGTACCAGGCTCTCTGAAATGGGCTCGACGCTTTCGCTTGCGTATGTGAACGAATCGCAACGTATCGTCACCACGGCAGTGCTGGGCGATTCGCCCATCATCGTGCTCACGCGTGACGGCACGATACAGCGAAGTGAGGAGCACAATGTCAGGACCAACACGGCCGAGAGAGAGGCTGCGGTCCGTCGCGGAGCGATTTATTGCGACGACGGCTACATCATGGCTGATCGATACGGCGACGGGTTGCAGTTGAGCTGGTCCGGACCCCAAAATTTGCACACAATCCTTGTATGATTAACCGCACTAACATACAAGCATATGAAAAAGCATCGCATCGCTCAGGACGTGAAGGAGCAGATTATCAATCGCATTAAAAATGACGGCATCTCC
>Ga0315268_10009118_pt1 | contig 10318 bp, 11 predicted proteins | sample C1_top_MG_FD_204535 | JGI IMG/M metagenome (GOLD analysis project Ga0315268, IMG submission 204535) | Sediment microbial communities from Yellowstone Lake, YNP, Wyoming, USA - C1_top | ecosystem: Environmental > Aquatic > Freshwater > Lake > Sediment | place: USA: Wyoming | collected 2017-08-01 | reverse complement strand
TTTCCCGGAAGAGACGCCAGATGTGCCCCAGGTTCCGCAGGTCCGGCACCGTAAGTTCGGTGAGCACCAGGACCAGGTCGGCCTCCTCCATCACTTTGGCGAAAAGTTCGTCGAGCCAGTGGCTGAGATCCACGATGATCCATTTATACATGGTCCTGAGGTTGGCGAAGATCTGGTTCAGAGCTTCCAGGTCCAGGGAATCCTGGTTCTTGACCGAAACGCCCTGGAGAATGGCCAGGTTGTTGTCATAGGGAACCATGATCTTTTGGATAAATGCCCGGTCCAGGCTGTTCAGGTTTTGGATCAGGTCACCGATGCCGTAGGGCGCCTCCTGGTCCAGGAAATTACTGATATCGGGGAAAGGCCGGCCCAAATCCACCAGGGCCACGGGCCCAGGTTGGAGGTCGGCCAGGGCCGCGGCCAGATTGATGGCGACCGTGGTAGCCCCGGCTCCCCCTTTATGCCCGGTCAGGGCCACGATCCGCCCCCGGGTGGCCGGCACCACTGCCAACCGCCGCTTGGCGGTGCGCACCCGTTCCAGGGCCCCTTCCAGATCCGTGCGAGCCAGGGGCAGGGGCAGAAACTCCCGCACTCCCAGTTGCATAGCCCGGATCAAGAAATCCGGCTCCCGGCGGTGCGAACACACCAATACCGCGGTTTGGGGCATGCCCAGGGTCAGGTGCTCCAGCCATTCGGGGGGGGCATGCTCGCCGTCCAGGTACACCAGCAGGGAGTCCGGAGCTGAATCTGATGGGTTTCGAAGGAATTCTTGAGGATCGCAAGCCTGCGCCGATACTTCTAATTGAGGGAGACTCTGCACAACTTCCGATAGAGCGGGCTGGGGGGCGCCGGTGCCGTAAAGAATGCCGATGCTGAGGATCTCGGATTGCATACTGCCAGGTCTCCGTAATGCCGATGACTAATCAGGTGCTGTCGGCTATCGTCAAACACCCCCATCAATTCGGGAGCCGCCTCCCTTTGAACTGCGCAAGCCGGTTGACCCCTCTTACTAAGAGGGGCAGGGCATTAGTGTCCGGCACATTACTTGTGTAGCTAATTGGCATTGTCAGATCCCTGGATCTCAGGTTTTTTCGTCGGGCGGGCAATGCCCGCCATAAATATCCGGACGTGCTATGTCACCAGGGTTGTGGCGCAGGCTAAAGCCTGCGGCTACATTTCAATTTCCCTTTCGCCCCGGTGGCGCAAAATCCTGGCGGACCCGACTCGGGGCAAGGGGGATTTTAGAACCAAATATCCCCCCGAAATCCCAGTGCTGGTAAGGCATCGGCAACTATCTATTTTTTTGTAGGGGCGGGGTTTCCCAGCCCAACAAATGGCCCTTCTTATGCCTGGGCGGGGAAACCCCGCCCCTACAGGGCCTTAAGTAAACATCTTTGCCCTACCATACCCGGTTGCCAAGAGACTACCCACTCTCAGGAAGCCGTGTTCAGGCTGGCCTGGGTGCGCTCTATACCTTTGATGATCTCTACCTGCCGGCCCTTGCTGTTTTGCTGAGGAGCAGCCTTGGCCTCCTGGGCTCCTCCGCCGATGAGGCGCCGGGTGGACATCCCCTCGGTTTGCACCTGGGCGGTGCTGAGTTTGCCCCTCAGGGCTAAACGAATCTTCCCTTGATTGCTGGCCAGGGTCAGCGCCTCGCCCTGCTCCGGGGTCAACTCCAGGGTGACGGTGTTGACGACGGAGGGCTTTTGTTCCTTATTCTGCTCCCAGAACTGCCCGGCCGTCAGGACCACGATGTTCTGCAGGATGGTCTTGGAAAAGTGGTCTCCATTACCCCCCGGCACGGGCAACTCCGCCAGGACGTCCACGTGGTCCCCGGGATGAATGAAGCCGGCCACCCCGGAGACATCGTCCACCCGCACGGTGATGGCCCGTTTATTCTCGTCCAGCAACCCCCCGAGGCCGGCCGCGGTGCCTTCCGGAGCCAGTTTGCTCAGCAGGATGGGCTCCCCCTTGGACACCGGGGTGATTAGGACCCGTCCCTGCACCTGGGCCACCGAAGTGACTGCCTTGGACGGCACCAGTTCCTGGGGCCAGTTGGCGGCCTTAACCGAACCGGGGTCCAGGGCCATCCCTGGAGACAGATCCCCCAGGGCCACCACCACCTGATTAGTGGGCTTGACTGCAGCCGTGGTTTTGGCGGTGACATAGCGGTGGATGGCAAAAGTCGCCAGCAGGCCCGCCACCCCGGCAAACACGATAAATTTGGTTCCTTTCGGCAGATTCATGGCTTACTCGCCTCTCCGGACGGCTTGCGCCGGCAAGTGGTTCTAAGTTCAAGTTTCGCATCCCCAATTAAAGGGTAATGCTTTGAAAGCCTCAATTAACTTAACAAGCAGGACAAAATGTGGAGCAGGCGCCCTCGCCTGCAAAGAACAGCCGGGGGCGGCTGTTCCACATTTTACGCTACCTTTTGGTCTTGAGCCCATTTGAGAAACCCTGTGCTTCCATCCCCATTCGGGCCGCGAAACTTGTATTCCAAGGTTCATAGTTTAGAAATCCCAAAAATCACACCAAATCAGGTTCATGGGGCTCAAACAACCTTCCAGAACAGCACCACCATCCCCGCGGCCATGGCTGCTCCATAGGGAATCCCCTGGGTGGTCAAAGGAGGGGTAGAAGCGCCAGGAGCCGCTCCGTAAGGACGGTTCAAGATCCAGTTTAAAAGCCAGACCCAGCCCCGTTGGAGCCAGGCCCTCAGCAAACCTTTCCACCACAGCACGCCGAGGGCGAAGAGCCCCCCGGCTATGCCCATGTAACAGAAAAGCAAAAAAGTCAGCCAGGGCCCCAGCCAGGTTCCTAAGGCGGCCAGGGCCTTGACGTCCCCGGCGCCCATGCCGCCCAGAATATAAGGCACAATCAGGAAGGTAAAACCCAGGACCAGGCCCAGAAGGCCCGCCCCCAACCCGGACCAGCCATGAAAGGCCAGTTGATAAGACAGGCCGGAGAGGGCGGCGGCCAAGGTAAGATAGTTGGGAATCCGATGTGTCTTGAGGTCCCCCCAGGCGATCCATAGAATGAGGAGCAAGGGGAAAGCCAGGTTTCCTTGGGAGGAACTCAGCCACCGGGCGGCATCAGTCATCAGCTCAGACAAGATGCGCCTCCTTCAATCTTTGGATGGGGTAACCCATTTAAGTGGCTGATGCCCGCCGGCTAAACCCACCAGTTGGACAGGGAAATGCTCACCAGCGCCAGCCACAGTGACAGCAGCACAATCGAGGCCGTATAGGCCATTCCCCGGACGTCTTCGAAAGACATGGCGGCTTCCTCCTCGAGCTGGCTGAAAGCCAGGTAAAAAGCTGTGCCAAACCGCTGGCGGGGGGTATCGTCGGTGGCCGGATACCCCCGTTTCGCCAGCTTGGTTAAGGCATTCGGCCCACTGCGTTTTGATACAGGCCCAGGACCGCCGTACCGAAGGCTTGCACCCCGGTAAAGCAAGCCATGGCGATGATAGCGACCATAATGCCGTATTCCACCATGGTGGCCCCAGAGCTATCGGCGAAAAAAATTAAGATCTTTTCCATCTTTCTTTTCTCCGGAACCCCCTGGGGAGCCTGATGCCCGGCGCCGCGCCGGGCACCAAACCGAGGCAGGCTGTGGATTACAGGGAACCAGCAGCTTGGTTAAAGATTCCCAGAATGCCTTGACCTAATGCGCCTACCGCAACGAGGCAGACACAGGCGATCAACGCAACCATCAGACCATATTCCACCATGGTGGCGCCACACTCATCCTTAAAGAAATTTCTGATCTTTTCCATCTCACGTCCCTCCAAGCGTTTTTTTATTGTGGTTCACAGTTCTGGTTTGAGGTTGACGGTAGTAATGCCGGCCCTTTGCCGCTTGCAGTTCCTATCCGATTTTTTTGACCATCACCCCCTGTTCATTTGCTGAAGTTGGCACATAATTGCTTTTAGTGATGCACAATATGCGACAAGTAAGACATGCTCACAATCGGGGAGTCCCTGATATTGCGGTGGGGGAATGCCTGATTTTGGCAGTTGAACTTGCCGAATTCCCTGAATTTTTTGCGGGTAGGAGGGGGGGCGCCAAAGAGGACCTCGGTCTGGATCCCGGAGAATCCGGGTTGGTTTAAGGGTCTGGAAGCAGGTGGGGAAAATATCGGGATCCAGGCAAAGGGGAGGGCGGCCATGAAGGCCCATTGAAAAAGATTTGTTGGCAACCTCTGTCAATGGTGCCCTAAAGAAGCAACCATGCTGTTAAACAATCCGCGTATGGCTGGCGGACTGGCCACCGATTAGGCCGGAAAAAGGGGGCAATCCTGAATTTCGCCTTTGTTAATCTAAGGGGAAATTGATTTCCATGAAGAAATTTATGCTATCATGCCAGAGTGTGAGCAGGATTGCCGTTGGCCCATCTCACCTCAAGGGAAGGAGGCTCCAGGCGCAGGCAGCCTGCAGAAAGGACCTTATCAGGTGTCATCCGCCATGCCCGGAAAGTCGAGGTAGTTGAGTCGTGGAATGGCTAAATCGGCGGCGGCTTCCCTTTATTGCCGCTATGCTGCTGGGCGCAATCTGTCTGACCCTGTATGTCTGGCATCTCCAGCGGGAATGGGGGCCCATCCTCCGGAGCCAATCTTTGCTCGCGCCCCGGGTCGCCCCCCCTATAGCCCAGGACTTCGCCTTGCATTGGACCGGCTCATTTCTCGCCCTGGCCGGGAGGCCGGCTTCCGTCTATGATTACTCCCGCTTTGGCACGGTGGAGCAGGAACTCACCGGGATCGGCCCCCACCCCTGGCCCTATCCCCCCACCGGCTTGCTGATAGATGCGCCCCTGGCCCTGCTGCCCTATTTTGTCTCGCTGGCTGTCTGGCTTACCTTGACCATGGGCCTTTACCTGCTAGTACTCTACCGCATCGCCCCCCACCCCCTTACCATATTTTGGGCCCTGGCTTTTTTCGGCACCTTTGAGAACTTTTTCTTCGGCCAGAACGGCTTTCTCTCCGCGGCCCTGCTGGGGGGAGGCTTGCTCCTGGTGAACGGTTTCCCTCTGGCGGGGGGAATGCTCCTGGGTTTGGTGAGCTATAAACCGCACCTGGCCGCACTCATTCCCCTGGCGCTGCTGGCCGGCAGGCGATGGCGGGCGCTGGGGGGCGCGGTGGTCTCAGGGGCGATTTTGGCCCTGGCCAGCGCGGCGTTCTTTGGCTGGGACATCTGGTGGATATTCCTGAGAAATATTTCCGGCACCCTGAACAATCTGTACACCCGGGCCGGTTGGTTCTACAAGATGCCCTCGGTCTTTGCTGCGGCCCGCCTGGCCGGATTTGACGTGCCCGCGGCCTGGATTTTCCATGGCGCGGCGATGGCGGCCGCCGCGGCATTGGTGGTGTGGATCTGGTCCCGGCCCGCCTCGACGGCCATCCGGTCTTCAGCCCTGGCGACGGCCATCCTGTTATTTTCACCACATATCTGGTACTACGATCTTACCCTGCTGGCCCTGGCCCTGGCCTGGCTCTGGAGGGAGGGATACACTAAAGGGTGGCTTCCCGGAGAGCAAATATTCCTCCTCCTTAGCTGGTTGATGCCCCTGGTCAGTTTTTGCCTGGCGGTGGGGATGAAGTGGTCCCCCGGGCCGCTTTACCTGGCCCTGCCCATGAGCATGGTGGTGCGGCGCTACTTTTGGGAGAAAAGTCGGGCGGGGGAAATGCGGGCGGTTGCCCTGGCCGACAACCTCTCGATGGCCAACCCTCGGTAATCCTTCGGAATCATGGCGACGATGAGGGGATTTACACTCCTAGTCTCCGGCAGGCCAAAGAGATCCCCAGAAGGAACAGGTGCCAAAACCATTAAACTTTTTGACTTAGAAAGGGCATTTCTCTAAACTTAAATATAAGCAGCGCTTTTTTGGCATTATTCATATGGCCGATGAATTACAACAGGCCCTGATGGCCACCCTCCGCCAGAGACAGATTGAGGGCGGAGGTTTTCGGAGTCAAACCTCGACCGGATACCGGTCTGACGCCACGGCCTGGGCCATCCTGGCCTGTCGGGCTGCGGGGCTGCAGTCCCGCGACCTGGACCCGGCCCGGGCCCGCCTGGCCGCCGACCAGCAAGCCGACGGTCGGGTCAGCGTTACTCCGCAGCACCCGGAAGCTTTTTGGCCGACCTTCCTGGCCGTTCTGGCCTGGCATCAGGCCCCGGATTTTCATGGAGCCGAGAGCCGGGCGGTCCAATTCCTGTTGAACACCACCGGCGTTCATTTCCCCAACTACCCCGGTTCACCCCTGGGCCACAATACGGCAATCAAAGGCTGGCCCTGGATTGCGGATACGCATTCCTGGGTGTACCCCACCTCCATGGCCGTGATGGCCCTCAGGGTAACGGGGCATGGTGACCACGAACGGGTGCAGGAAGCCAAGCGCCTGCTGCTAGACCGTCAGTTGCCCGGGGGCGGTTGGAATTTTGGCAATACCACGGTCTTCGGGCAGCAGCTCAGCCCTGCGGCGGATTACACCGGGGTGGCCTTGAGCGCCCTGGCCGGAGAGGTCCCCCGGGGAGAGATCTCAGCCAGTCTCGTTTATCTTCAGACCCGGGCCGCCCAGGTGCGCACTCCGCTGACCTTGGGCTGGAGCCTGCTGGGGCTGGGGGCCTGGCGGGAGAGACCTCCGGAAGCGCCGCAATGGCTCAGTGAATGCTGGCAGCGGCAGGAGCGCTACGGGACCTATAACACTGAGGACGTTTCCCTGATGTTATTGGCGTTGACAAGTCCTCCGGGAATACTTTCGCTTTTCGGGCAAAAGGCGGCTTGAGTATCAGGACCGGGAGCTGAATCTGGCGGCTCAAAGGTAAAAAAACCACTGATTAGGTTTTTCGGCACCAACTTAATACAGTGGTTTATAAATTCGGTAACGTATTTATTAATGGCCGAAAAATGATTTAATTCCCCCTCACCCCAGCCCTCTCCCCCAGGAGAGGGCTGGGGTGAGGGGGGCAACCAGATACGTTACCGATTTAAGAAATCATATACTGAGCAAAACGATGATTATATCCCGCCGTACCTTTCTTCTGGCATTGGGAGGCGCGGGGCTGACCGCGGCCAGCTATCTCTTGGGGAAAAGGGTCTTCAAACCGGCCCGGGAGGAACCGGTCTTCATTGCCCGGGCCAGGTCCTACCAGGCCGATCTTGCCGGGGTGCTCCTGGCGGGGTTCAGGGAACTGGGGGTCAGGCCCGAGGAAATCCGCGGGAAGCGTATCCTGCTCAAGCCGAACATGGTGGAAGTTAGCCTGGGCGCCCCCCAGATCAACACCCACCCTCTGGTCGTGCGGGGGGCCGCCGAGGCGTTTTTGAAACTGGGGGCCGCCGGAGTGGTGGTGGCCGAAGGCACCGCCCATAACCTCGACACCCTGCTGGTGTTGGAAGAATCCGGCCTGGCCGAAGTGCTCCAGGAAGATCGCCTTCCCTTCGTGGACCTCAACTACGACAGCGGCTTTACGACGGCCAACGCCGGCGGTTTTTCCCGCTTAAAAACCCTGACCTTCCCGACTACCTTGAAGCAAGTGGACTGGATTGTGTCGCTGGGCAAGCTCAAAACCCACCATTGGGCCGGTGTGACCCTATCCCTGAAAAACCTCTTCGGGGTCATGCCCGGGATCTTCTACGGCTGGCCTAAAAATGTCTTGCACGCGGCGGGCATCGACCAGTGCATCCTGGACATCGCGGTTACCCTGAAACCCCACTTTGCCATCGTGGACGGCATTGTGGGCATGGAGGGGGATGGACCCATCCTGGGCACGCCCAAAGAAGCGGGGGTGCTGGTCATGGGCCGGAACCTGGCCGCCGTGGACGCCACCTGCGCCCGCATTATGGGTATTGACCCGTTGCGGGTTAAGTATCTGGCCGCCGCCGCGGGCTACCTGGGCCCGGTGGCGGCCAACCTGATCCCCCAGCGGGGGGAGGCCATTGCCAGGGTGTGCACCAATTTCCTGCTTCTGGACAAGATTCCGGCCGAACGGGACCTGAGGGCCGGGTCAGCGCGCCCTCAACCTTTAGTTGCCAGTCTTCCTGACCTTATTCCCGGGTTAGCTCCTTATTGTCCCCCAGGTCTGCGGGGTTTATCATGACGGCGGCATTTACGCCGTCAGCGCCAAGGCATCGGCCCAGTGGCGCAAGAGCTCCTGGGGAAATGATTAGGCGCCAGGCCCACCTATCCAAGGAGCACTTGAGAGACTCGGTAAATCTGCTTAATGATTTACCGAGTGGTAAAGAAATGGTAAACATCGGCCCCAAAACAAAAAGGGCCGACAACCTCCCGATTGCCAACCACTTGTAATCCTTCCTAATTCATGGTGGAGATGAGGGGATTTGAACCCCTGACCTCCTGCATGCGAAGCAGGCGCTCTTCCAGCTGAGCTACATCCCCACGTGTTGGTTAAATTATGGCGGCTCAAGCGCCGATGTCAAGAGGATTAAGGGGACCGGGATGGAAAAGGGCTTCCTAACCGGTCCCCTAAGCGGGATGGGTCTGCCTTTGCGGCGCCCTGCAATGTCATACCTGGTGTCATGTTTCACAAGCATCTTTATTAATTCATGGCGCTAATCTCCCCCCCTTGAGGGGAGGGGGTTGGGGGAGGGTGATAACTCCAAAGACTCACAGATAAAATCACCCCGTAACCCCCCCCTCAATGGGGAGGGAATAAGCCGGTTTGCCAAGGTAAACTATTCCTGAAACGCAACACTAGCGGCAGTGGCGCAGGTACGCCGCGGGGTGGGCACGGAAGCCCGCCCCACCGGGCTTATCATGCTTTCCGGGCAAGCCACCGGGATCTCAGTATCCGACCCACCGGACAAAAGTTGTCAAGGGCTCCCGGTCGGTTCGGAAGGCGTTGACCGGGGCTCCGGTGTCCGGATAGCCCAGGGCGATGCCCACGGCGATGCGGTGCGTCGTGGGGAGCCCCAGATGGCTCCGCACCAGGTCGGGATAGTGGGCCAACTGGGCTTCGATGCAAGTCCCCAAACCTAAATCCAGGGCCGCCAACGCAATGGCATGGGTGATGGCCCCGAGATCCCACATGGTGTAAGGCTCATTCAGATCGCTATGGAAGATCACATAGATGATGGCTGGGGCCCCGAAGCCCCCGGCCATTCTAACCATGTGCCCCCAACGGCCCGCTTTGTCCTCCCGGGCAATGCCCATGGCCCCGAAAAGTCCGGAAGCACAGGCCATGTAACGGGTTTTGTAAACGTCGGGGAAGCTCAGGGGCATGGGCACATCCGGGTTGGCAGGGACTTTCTGCTCAAAAGTCTTCACCAGGTCCGCGGTGAGGCGCGTTACCGCCTCTCCTCCCAGCACCGCCAGCTCCCAGGGTTGAGTGTTGCCCCAGGAGGGGGACCAGCGGGCCGCGTCCAGGATTTTGGTAATCACCTCCCGGGGAACCGGATCGGCTTTAAAAGCCCGAATGCTTTGCCGCTGCCTGAGGGCCGCCAATAATTCCATGTGCACCTCCGCGTTTTTAGATGAGCCCGGGCGGGAAACCCCGGCTTCTGCCCTTGTGTCTGAGGCACTCCTGATATATTAATAATCAATACGCCAGTATGCCTGTCAAATCTATTTTGACAGATATTGAATTTAAGTCGACAGGTATTCCGAATTTGGAGGCGCGTTTATGGCGGCGGGCTGGGAGATTGTCGCTTTTCCGGTGATTTTGCCCTGGCAGGGAGAATTTTGGACCTTACCCCTGTACTTTCCGGATCTGAAAGTGGGCGTCCTGCCGGGCTGGCCCGCCGGATTGCCTTACCCGGGCATGGCGCTGCCGCCTGAGGCTGAGGGTTCCGGCCGGGAGCTGCGGCACTATCGGCCCGGCGATCTCCGCCAATGGCACGCCTTTGCCGCCTTCGGGGAAAGCCGGGAAGACACCGAGGACATCGTCCAGGCCCTCAGGGGAGGAGGCCCGGAGGCGCCGGCCAGGACGGACCCGGCGCCGGACCCCTGGCACCTGGCCTGGCAGATGGAAAAAATCCAGGCCGATCAAGAAGCCCAATTGCTGCGAGTGGATCAGGGCCAGGGATGGCTGGCGGAAATCCTGGCGCCGGAGCCCTGGGAGGAGAGGTCGGGCTTGCAGTCGGTGCCGGGATTGCGGGAGGTGGTGGACCCCGATCTGGCCTGGATGCGGTACCAGCTCTGGCGCCGGGTCATGGCCCCCTACCTGCAGGACCGCTGGACGCCGTTTCTGCTGGGCCGCACTTCCCGGGCCATTTTCCTGACCCTGAAGGGCTGGCCCGAATGGACCCTCCTCAAGCAGGTGCGGGTTTCCTTGCCCGGTTGCCGCAGTGAGGCCGAGTTC
>Ga0315268_10009117_pt1 | contig 10319 bp, 11 predicted proteins | sample C1_top_MG_FD_204535 | JGI IMG/M metagenome (GOLD analysis project Ga0315268, IMG submission 204535) | Sediment microbial communities from Yellowstone Lake, YNP, Wyoming, USA - C1_top | ecosystem: Environmental > Aquatic > Freshwater > Lake > Sediment | place: USA: Wyoming | collected 2017-08-01 | reverse complement strand
TGCCCTTCCTGCGTCAGCATGGCGGCCGCATCATCAACATCACGTCGGTAGCGGTGAAACAGCCCATCGACCGCTTGATCCTCTCCAACAGCGCCCGCTTGGGCGTGGTCGGCATGGCGAAGACCCTGTCGCGAGAGGCGGCGCGCGACGGCATCACCGTGAACAACGTCTGCCCGGGCAACATCGCCACCCAGCGCCTGCTGTCGCTGTTCGAGGCGCGGGCCCAGCGAGAGGGCCGGACGTTCCAAGATGTGGTAGCGGAAGAGGAGAACCGCACGCCCACGGGCTTTCTGGGCGAGCCCTCGGACGTGGCTGCCCTGGTGACCTTCCTGGCCTCGGAGAAGGCCCGCTACATCAGCGGCGCCACCATCCAAGTGGACGGAGGCAGCACCACCGCCGTGTTCTAGACGCTCCGTCAGGCTGGCAGCGACGCGCGTCAGCCGTCGTTTCAGATGTAGCGGAAGGCTTTAGCCTTCCACATCCATGTTTGGAGACCTGAAGGCCTCCGCTACAATCATTGGCGCAACCTGTGGCCTACGGTCTGCTCCCCCATACCGGGTTCGACCGGTCCAGCCAGGCATTGGCCAGGTGGAACGAGTTGCCGAAGAATGCGGCCGGGCGGAAGTTCTTGTAGTAGGGCCAGGCCACCCAGAGCGTGAAGTAGCTGGCGAAGTCCAGCCGAGCCAGCACATTCTCCAGCAGGTAGCGCTGGATCTGATAGCCGATCTGCTGCCGCTCCCCCAGATCGAAGGTTTCCCGCTCCGCATCCAGCATCGAGTCCAGCTGGGCATCCGAGAGATGGAAGGCGTTCGCCGAGCCCCCGCTGTGGAAATAAGGATAGACCCAGTCGTCCAGGTCGATCCAGCCGTTGTCGTATTCCCATGTGAAAGGCATGGTGCCACGTAGGACGCCCTCGTTGATGATGACGTAGCTGCGCACCTGGTAATCCACCTTGGCCCCCAGCACCTCCTCCAGCTTGCGCTTGTACTGGGGGGCGAACTGCGCCACGTAGCTGGGCTGATCGACGAAGGTGATGAATAGGGACGGGCTGCCTGCCGCCTCGTATAGCTGGCGCGCCTCCCGCTCGTCCTCTTGCCTCTCCTGGGTGCCCACGCGATAGCCGGGCAGCTTCAGAAGTTCCTCCTCCGGCAGAGCCCATTGCTTCAGCACCCAGCTTACGGGCCCCTGCGGGCGGCCATAGCCCTGCCAAAGGGCGTCGACGATCTGGCGGCGGTCAGTGGCCAGATGGATAGCCTTGCGAATTCTGAAATCGCTGTAGGGAGGCTGGTCGACGATGAAGGCGGCCTTCACCCAAGCGGCGAAGCCAGTGTCGGCGCTGATAAGGCCGGGCTCCTGCTGGCGCAGGTCGATTACCCACTGGGCGTTGCTGACCTGGAATGCCGAGTCCATCTTCTTGGTGCGGAAGGCCGCCTCAATTGCGGCGTCGTCATAGATGAACAGCGATTCGTAGCCATCGACGTAGGGGCGGTCCAACTCCGGCTGGTCCCAGCCGAACCAGTCGGGGTTGCGCACCATGCGCATCACCTGGAGGGCGATCAGTTCCTTCCAGATAAAGGGCCCCGTGCCGATCATGGCCTCCGGCCGGTTCATCTGGTCCGTGTCGTCCACCACTTCCCTGGGCACTATGAAGGAGTTGGTGTTGGCCAGGAAGTGAAGGAAGGGGGCGGTCGGCCGCTTGGTGCGGATCTCCAGGGTAAGGGGGTCCACCACGCGCATGGATTCGATGGTAGCGAACTGAGAGGCGCGCGCGAACAGCGCCCGGCGGGGGCTGTTTTCGTTCACCTGGCGTTCGAAGCTGTACTTCACGTCCTCAGCCGTAAGCTCGCGGCCGCCGACGGCCTGCTCTTCGGCCGAGGGCGAACCACCCAGAGCCTTGCTGGGCTGATGAAAACGCACGCCGGGCCGCAGGTGCACGATATAGGTCAACTGGTCTGGCGTCTCCGGCATAGCCGTAGCCAGATCCGGCACGATCACGCCGTCTTCGATGCTCTCGTAGCGCAGGACCTTACTGAAGACGGACGAATGAGCGCTGTAGATGGACCCGTACTGCGACTGGTGGGGATCCAACGTATCGGGCGGGAAGGCCTCGATGCCCATCAGGTGGAGAGTGCCGCCGCGCGAACCGGCCCCCTCAGGAGCGCTGGCCGTGGCCAACGCTGTCGGCGTCCTCGTCTTCACCTCGCTGCCGCCGGAGCAGCCCACCACCGCTGCGGCGGCTAGGCCGGCCCCTCCCCACAGTGCTCCTCGCAGCGCCCGCCGTCGGGAAAGCCGCCGCTTCCAGAACCGCTGCCAGTAGTCGAGCTCACCCATGCGCTCGCACCTCCCTTCGCTCGAATAGTCCGTTGGCTGGCCCCGGCCCGCCCTACTGCAACCGGATGCGCGGGTCCAAGAAGTCGCGCAGGGCGTCGCCCGCCAGGTTGAAGCCCAGCACGGTAAGGGTAATGGCCAGACCCCCGGCCAGCATCGTCGAGGGCTGGGTGGTCATGTAGCCCCGCCCCTCATCCAACATCATCCCCCAGGAAGGCGGCTCGACGGGCGCTAGGCCCAAGAAGGCCAACGCCGCTTCGGCCAGGATGATGCTCCCCAGGCCGATGGAGAAGACAACTATGATGGGCGTGGCCACGTTGGGCAGTATGTGTACCCACATCAGCCGCGGGGCGCTGCAGCCGATGGCGCGCGCCGCCTCCACATGCGGCTCCTCCCGGGCAGTGAGGACAGCGCTACGGATAATGCGCTGCACGCTCGCCAGGGCGACGAATCCCAGGCCCATGGACAGAGTCACCAGATTGCTTTCGGTGAGGGCAACCAAGAGCAGGAGGATGAACATGGCTGGGAAGGCCTGGATGGAGTCCATGAGCCGCTGCAGGAGCATGTCCACCCACCCGCGGAAGTAACCGGAGACGATCCCGATGCTGGTGCCGAAGAAGATGGCGAAGAGCAGTGCGCCCAGGGCCACGCCCAGCGACCGGCGGGCGCCCCAGACCACCCGGGCATAGTTGTCGCGGCCGAAATTGTCAGTGCCAAACCAGTGCTTCAAGCTCGGGCCGGCGCGGGCGTCCAGCTTCTGCTCGGGCTCGAAGGTGCCGGGCGCGTAGGCCGGGTTAGCCGTGAGGAACCGCTCTTCGGCGTCGTAGCGGGAGAGCCAGGGAGCGGCGCCGGCCGCCAGCGACAGCACCAGCACGACGCCGATGCCGAAGGTACCCAGCGGCTTGTGCCGGATAAACCGCCCTATTAGCGTCAGCCAGCTCTGGCCGGCCGCCTGGGGCTCCTGGGCTGCAACCAGGACCCCCAGGCCAGCCCCTTCCTGGCCCGTCAGCACGGGACCCTCCTTCTAGATTGGACGACTAGCCGTAGCGGATGCGGGGGTCGAGCCAGGCATAAGCCACGTCCACCAGCAGGTTCACAAACACCAGGCTGGTAGCGACGAGCACCACGACCCCTTGGACCACCGGATAGTCGTTCTGCTTTATGGCATTGACCGCGTACAGGCCAATCCCAGGCAGACTGAAGAGGGTCTCCAGGACCACGTTGCCGCTGGCGACGGTCGCCAGGAGGAGGCCGATAACAGTAAGAACAGGAATGAGAGCGTTCTTCAAGGCGTGACGCATGATCACCGCCCGCTCCCGCAAGCCCTTCGACCAGGCAGTGCGCACGTAGTCCTGACGGAGAACCTCCAATAGCTGCGATCGCAAGAACCTCATGATGATAGCGCCCACAGCCAGTCCGCCCACCACCGCGGGCAAGACCATGGCCTGCAGGTTCATGAAGGGATTTTCGAAGAAGTCCTGGTAGTTGCCGATGGGCGGGCTCCAGTGGGCCCAGCGCGCCAAGGAGTAGAGCAGCAAGACGCCCACGAAAAAGGAGGGCACGCCCAGCCAAAAGATGGCAAAGAAGCGCAGGATATAGTCCACCCAAGTGTCCTGTCGTACCGCGGAGAGGATGCCGATGGGCACCGCCACCACTACGGCGATGAGGAGCTCCAAAATGGCGAGCTCGATGGATGGCGCCAGGCGATCCTTCAGCTCATCCATCACCGGCCGCTTCGTGGCGAATGAGTTGCCCAGGTCGCCACGGAAGAAGTCACCCACGAAACCGCCGTACTGCGCCAGCAGTGGCCTGTCCAGCCCCAGGTCGTGGCGCACCACGGCGGTCGCCTCGTCGGTAGAGTGGACGCCGGTGAGCTGTCCGGCCGCCTGATTCACGGCGAAGTCGCCGGGCGTGGCCCTCAGGCCGATGAAGACGCCGCTAATGACCAGAAAAATGACGACAACGTTAAGAAGGGCACGGCGGATAAGATATTGCTGCACGGCCCCCGCCTTCTAGCCGCCGCGAATGACTAGAGATAATAACGAATAAGATCGGACAGTGTGTAAGGTAACATTCCCCTGGGTGCGTGTCAACGGACGCAAGAGCGCGGGCTCTGAGGTGAGTTAGCGAAAAGCACCTGACGTTCCTGTAGCCTTAGGGCAAACCACCAGGTGTAAGACGATGTTATCATCGCGCGGGAGGGCCCGCCTTTCTCTTGTCCAGGGGGTTGTGGCGAGACGAAAGGCATGGTAATATTGTTGACGGAATTAGTCCACTTTAGGGCTTTCTTACCGGCTGGTAGACATGAGGGTATCGACGAAGGGCGACTACGGAATACGGGCCCTGATTGAGTTGGCCCACCACTACGGTCAGTCCGGGCCGTTGCAGAGCAGCGAGATCGCCGCCCGGCAGGGCATCCCCGAGGCGTACCTGGAGCAGCTCCTTACCATTCTCAGGCGGGCCGGCTTCATTCGCAGCGTGCGCGGGCCCCAGGGGGGCCACGCGCTCGTCCGCGAGCCCGATGACATCAGGGTGAGCGAGGTGATCACTGTCCTGGAGGGCCCCATCGTGCCCCTGGACTGTCTGGACGAGGCCAGCCAGTGCTCGCGCTCCGGCGGATGCGCCCAGCGGGAGATGTGGGAAGAGGTGCGCCAAGCAATGCGCGACATCCTGGAGCGCACCACCATTGGCCAGTTGGCGGCTAATGACCGGCGGGCCACCGTCGCCGGCGGCCGCTACGTGATATAGACCGTGACTACGACGAAGAACGCCATCGCCGAGAGCGTCCTCGACCTTGTGGGAGGCACGCCCATGGTGCGCCTCCACCGGATGGTGGCCGACGGCTGGGCGGAGGTCCTCGCCAAGCTCGAGTCTCTGAACCCCGCCGGCAGCATCAAGGACCGCATCGCGCTGAACATGATCGAGGAGGCCGAACGGCGGGGGCTGATCCACCCCGGCGACACCATCGTCGAGCCCACCAGCGGCAACACCGGCATCGGCTTGGCCATGGTGGCGGCGGTGAAGGGCTATCACCTCATCGTCACCATGCCCGACGATATGAGCCTGGCCCGTCGCGACCTGCTGGGTCGCTACGGGGCGGAGGTCATCCTCACCCCGGCCATCGAGGGCATGACGGGGGCGGTGTTCGCCGCCGAGGAGCTGGTGCGCAACAACCCGGGCTACTTCATGCCGCAGCAGTTCGAGAATCCGGCCAACCCCGACATTCATCGCTGCACCACGGCTCAGGAGATCCTGAGGGCCACCGAGGGGCGCCTGGACGCCTTCGTGGCCGGCGTGGGTACGGGCGGCACCATCACCGGCGTCGGCGAGGTGCTGAAGAAGGCGCTTCCGGCCGTGCGCGTAGTGGCGGTCGAGCCCGCCCGCTCGCCGGTGTTACGGGGTGGCCGGGCCGGCATTCACGGCATCCAGGGCATCGGCGCCAGCTTCGTGCCGGGGGTCCTGAACCGGGCGATCATCGACGAGATCATCGCTGTGGGCGACGGGGACGCCTTCGTCACCGCCAAACGTCTAGCCCGCGAGGAGGGGCTGCTGGTGGGCATCTCTGCCGGCGCCGCCGTGTTCGCTGCGCTGAAGGTGGCGAAGCGGCTGGGCACGGGGAAGCGGGTGGTCACCATCCTGCCGGACACGGGCGAGCGTTACCTGACCATGGAAATGTAGGACGCTCAGGGGGAAACCGACGAGATGACAGTCACAGTTTACGTTCCCACGCCGTTCCGCAGTCTAACCGGCAACCGCTCCTATGTTGAGGGGCAAGGGGGCACGGTGGAGGAGCTACTGGACGATCTGGGGGCCCGCTACCCGGCCCTACGCAATTTGCTGGGTGGCAACGGCGACGAGGTCCCCGCTCACATCAACATCTACGTGAACAGCCACGAGATCCACACGCTCCAGGGCAAGGCCACGCCCCTGAAGGACGGCGACGAGGTGGCTGTGATCCCCGCCATCGCCGGGGGGCAGGTGCTCACGCCCGATCAGGTGCTACGCTACTCGCGACACATAATCATGCCTCAGGTGGGGCCGATAGGTCAGCGCAAGCTTCTAGGTGCCAGGGTGCTCGTCGTGGGGGCCGGTGGCCTGGGCTCGCCGGTGTCCCTCTACCTGGCGCTGGCTGGCGTGGGCACGCTGGGCATCGTGGACTTCGACGAAGTCGACCTGTCCAACCTGCAGCGTCAGATCCTCCACCACACCCACGACGTGGGCCGGCCCAAGGTGGAGTCGGCGAAGGAGACCATAGCCGAGCACAATCCCGACGTGCAGGTCGTCCCTATCCGCGAGCCGCTGACGTCGGCGAACGCGATCGACATCATCTCTCAGTACGACATCGTGGTTAACGGCGCCGACAACTTCGCCACCCGCTACCTGGTGAACGACGCCTGCTATCTGGCGGGCAAGCCGCTCGTGGACGGGGCCATCTTCCTGTTCGAGGGACAGGCCATGACCTTCATCCCCGGCCAGGGCTGCTATCGCTGCCTCTTCCCGGCGCCGCCGCCGCCGGGCCTGGTGCCCAGCTGCGCCGAGGCGGGCGTGTTGGGGATGCTGCCGGGGGTCATCGGTGCCATCGAGGCCATCGAGGCCGCAAAGCTGATCCTGGGCCTCGGCGAGCCCCTGGTCGGCCGCCTCCTGATCTTCGACGCACTGGCCATGGAGTTCCGCCAGGTGAAGCTGCGGCGCGACCCCAAGTGCCCCCTCTGCGGTGATGACCCCACGATCCACGAGCTCATTGACTACGAGGAGTTCTGTGGTGTTCCCTTCCCGGCGCACAGCGAGACCTAGGAGGAACCATGACGGTTGAGGTACGGGTAACGGCGACGCTCCAGAAGCTGGTAGGCGGCCAGAAGGCGGTGGCGGGCACGGGCGAGACGGTGGGCCAAGTGCTCACAGACCTGGAGCAGCGCTACCCCGGCTTCCAGACCCAAGTGCTGACCGACGACGGGGCCTTGCATCGCTTTGTGAACATCTACTTGAACGATGAGGACGTGCGCTTCCTGCAGAAGCTGGACACGCCCCTGCGCGAGGGCGATGTGCTTTCTATCTTGCCGGCGCTGGCGGGAGGCGGTCGGTAGGCGGGCCAAGTGATCTATCCCGATATCCTGGAGACCATCGGCAATACGCCTCTGGTGGAGCTACGATACGTCAGCCCCAATCCCGACGTGCGTATCTTCGCCAAGCTGGAGGGCCAGAACCCCGGCGGCAGCGTCAAGGACCGCATTGCCTACTACATGATCAAGGCCGCCGAGGAGAGCCGTGAGCTCACCCCTGAGCGCATCATCCTCGAGGCCACCAGCGGCAACACCGGCATCGCTCTGGCTATGGTGGGCGTGGTCAGGGGGTACAAGGTGCGGGTGGTGATGCCCGACAACCTGAGCGAGGAGCGCACTGGGCTCCTCCAGGCCTTCGGCGCTGACGTCATCTACTCCGACGGGGCCAAGGGCACCAACGGGGCCATCGCAGTGGCCCAAAAGATGGTGGAAGAAGACCCCGTCTACTTCATGCCCTGGCAGTTCGGCAACCCCAACAACCCCCGCGCTCACTACGAGACCACCGGCCCCGAGATCATCCGCGATATGCCGGACCTGGACGTGTTCGTGGCTGGCCTGGGCACGGGCGGCACCCTGACCGGCGTGGGCCGCCGGCTGAAGGAGCACAACCCGGAGATCAGGATCATCGCCGCCGCTCCCCATCCCGGCGACCTGGTGCAGGGCCTGCGCAGCCTGGAGGACGGCTTCGTGCCGGAGGTGCTGGACGAGTCGGTGCTCGACGCCCGCATCCTCATCGACTCGCGCACTTCCTTCGCGGGCTCCAAAGAACTGCTCGACCGGCAAGGTATCTTCGCCGGCGTCTCGTCAGGGGCGGTGCTGCGCGTCGCCCAGCGGGTGGCGCGGCAGATGAAGAAGGGGAAGATGGTGATCCTCCTGCCCGATGGCGGCTGGAAGTACCTGTCCACCGGCCTCTGGAGCAAGGGTTACGACGAACTGCCCGAGGACATCGAGGCCAAGGTCTGGTGGTAGGCGACTTGGCCTTCAGTATCGAGAAGCGCTACATCGATGAGATGATCGCCCACGCCCGCGAGGATGCGCCCAACGAGTGCTGTGGCATCCTGGCGGGCAAGGACGGCCGCGTCCTCCAGCTCTATCGGGCCGTCAACGCCGAGCAGAGCCCCTATCGTTACAGCGTCGACTCCCACGACCTGTTCCGTATCCACCGTGAGTGCGAGGCGCGGGACTGGGAGTTCGTGGGCATCTACCACTCCCACACCTTCAGCGATGCCTTTCCCTCGGCCACCGATGTCCGTCTGGCCTTCTGGCCGGAGGCCGTCTACTTCCTGGTCTCCCTGCGGGACAGCGAGAACCCAGACGTCCGCGCCTATCGCATCGTGGACGGCCGCGTCAAAGCAGAGCCGCTGGAGATCATTTAGGCCGGTTCATCGATCAATGAGCACGCAGACCTCGGTTCCCCAGCCCATCACCATCAGCGGGCGCGAGTTCCGCTGGGGCAGCCGCACCTACGTAATGGGCGTGCTGAACGTCACACCCGACTCCTTCTCCGGCGACGGCCTGGGCCTGGACGTCGAGGGGGCGGTGGCCCAGGGCCGCCGCTTCGAGGAGGAGGGGGCGGATGTCCTGGACGTGGGCGGCGAGTCCACCCGGCCAGGCTTCGATCCGATACCCGTCGAGGAGGAGCTGCGGCGGGTGGTGCCGGTGGTCCGCCGCCTGACGGCAGAGACGGCCCTGCCGGTGAGCATCGACACCTACAAGCCGGAGGTGGCCGAGGCGGCCATCGCCGCCGGCGCCCATATGCTGAACGACGTCTGGGGCTTCCGCCACGAGGGGGACGGCGAGCGCCTAGCCCGGCTGGCGGCGCAGCGCGGTCTGCCGGCGGTGGTCATGCATAACCAGCGCGGCCGCCAGTTCCGCGCCGTCGTCGGCGACCTGCTGGCCGGCTTCCGCGAGAGCCTGCGCATCGCGCGGGAGGCGGGCGTGCGGGAGGAGCAGCTCATCGTCGACCCGGGCTTCGGCTTCGGCTGGGACGAGCGCCAGAACCTGGAGATGCTGCGCCGCCTGGCCGAGCTGCGTGTCCTGGGGCGCCCTGTGCTCATCGGCACTTCCCGCAAGTCCACCATCGGCAAGGTGCTCGACCTGCCGGTGGAGGAGCGGCTGGAGGGCACTGCGGCCACCGTGGCCATCGCCATCGCCCACGGCGCCGACATCGTGCGCGTGCACGACGTGAAGGCGATGGTGCGAGTGGCACGGATGACCGATGCCATCGTGCGGGGGACGAGTGCCTGACCTAACAGCCGCCGTCTACGTCGGCTTGGGAGCCAATGTGGGTAACCGCCTGGCCAACCTGCGACTGGCCCTGGCCCGCATGCGCACCTTCGCCCGCGTGGAGGCGGTCTCGCGCCTGTACGAGACCGCGCCGGTGGGCCTGCAAGAGCAGCCGCCCTTCCTCAACGCTGCATGCCGCGTCACGACCGGCCTGGAGCCCGCGGCCCTGTTCCGCTTTCTGAAGAGCCTGGAGGGAGAGATCGGCCGGCGGCCGGGCGGCCCCCTGGGGGGCCCGCGGCCCATCGACCTGGACATCCTGCTCTACGGGGAGCGACTCGTGGAGGTGGAGGGCCTGCGCATCCCTCATCCGCGGCTGGCGGAGCGGGCGTTTGTGCTGGCGCCGCTATGCGACCTGGCGCCGGAGCTGCGTCATCCGCTGCTGGGAAAGACCATGCGCGAGCTACTGGACGCTGTGAGCGAGGCCGGCGTGAAGGTGGTTGCGGCCGGGGGTTGGGAGGAGCGAACGCCGTCGAATGGGGGCTGAAGCGGAGGGCTAGGGGTTAGCTTTCCTCCTCGCCGAACTCGTCCTCCAACTCGCTCTCGGTGGTGAACATCGTCCAGCCGATCCAGAAGGCGAGGGCGGAGACGGCAGCGACAGCAGCCATCACCGGCAGCGCCACGGCCATATAGCTACGCTTAGCGGTG
>Ga0315268_10009116_pt1 | contig 10319 bp, 9 predicted proteins | sample C1_top_MG_FD_204535 | JGI IMG/M metagenome (GOLD analysis project Ga0315268, IMG submission 204535) | Sediment microbial communities from Yellowstone Lake, YNP, Wyoming, USA - C1_top | ecosystem: Environmental > Aquatic > Freshwater > Lake > Sediment | place: USA: Wyoming | collected 2017-08-01 | reverse complement strand
AAACAGGTGAAACAAGTCCCGCCAGCCAGGACATCTCGCCGAATGATGTTGAGCCAGCGCAATAATTTGAAAATTGATTATTAAAAGTCTGACAATTTCAAAGATTGAGTGTAGCTCGCCTCGACATTCAATGTTGGGGTAGAATTATAGATTTAGTCAAAATCCCGGGTTAGGATTTTGTTTTATTTAAGGGGAAAATGGCACAGGGTTGACTTTTTGGATGAAAAGGTGTAAAATAAACAGTTGGTAATTCGGGAGTGGGATTACTGACTTTACACTCTTTTACAACAACATACAGAGGAGGTGTCGCGATGGAAACTCGCGGAAAGTTCACAAAACTTGCCGCGAAACTCGCGGTGCACAAAGAAAGACTGGCAATTTGGGCTGTAGGAATACTGGCGAATAATTTTTTCGTATACGCGTTTGATTTCGTGCTTTATCCCTACGTAATCTGGAAATTCGGCCTCCTCTGGGGAAGCGCCATTATGTTTCCCGCATCCTTCACAGTTTGCTGGCTGATGTTGGTGTTCTATGACTGGGCGAAAAAGGACTGGATTGCCATTGAAACTATCAAGGAGCTGAAAGAGTACGGAGGCCAAAACAAAGCCGTCAACTTTCTCTCTAGGGTATTGAAAATGAGCGATCCAGCTGCGGTGGTCATACTTTCCGTTTGGAAAGACCCATTTATCACGATCGCCTATATGCGAAAAGGAGCGCATCAATACAACGGACTCACTTGGAGAGACTGGAAAGTTTTCATCGCCAGCGTTTTCATCAGCAATATTTACTGGGCGCTGATGGCTTTCGGAGGAATCCAACTAATCAAAAAAATTTGGGAACTACTAAATTAGAAGCGGTTTGCTAACAAGCAGCCGCTTTTATTTTTTATTGCAGTATTGTATGCTATAATTGTATAAAATTGTATAAATAGGAAGACGCGTTGGGATTCTCAATAAAAAATCGATATATGCGTAAAGCGGAAATATCTCGCGAATCAGACGGACAACTAAATTTGGAAAATTTTTATACGCCAATGTCCGTAGCAAAAAAAGAGATTTGGAGCAGATGGAATGATAAAGAGTTAAGAAAAAAAGTAGATAATTTTCTAAGCCCCGGCATATTAGAGATTTTCAAGAGCAAACCACGAGCCGTATTTTGCAGATATGTATTCAGTCCAAATTTTGAATTCAAATATTTTTTGGACTTGGCAAAAATAGCAGGGCTTCGGCCCCTGTGCCTGCAATATGCGTGCAATAAGTTCGTTGCGAAAAATACACCCAATTATCATTTGTGCAGACTATTTTTTTATGATGGTGATGGCAAGCGCGGCGGTAGTAAAATCGATACCTTGAAAATTGTAGATTTTAATAAATGGGAAGGCGAAAGGCTTGATGAAATAAATACTCTGAAATACGGAAATCTGGTCGATTTTCACAATGAATTATTGAAAAAAGCGTTTCCCGGCGAAGATTATGAGATTTTTGATTTTTCAAAATGGTTCAATAGAGCAAAACAAAGAAGCGAATATTACTATCTGCATTATTTAGCCCTTTTTGTCTGCCACGGCGTTTTATTTGAAAATTTTTTGACAAATGAGGAAGAAATTGAATTTACGAGGGATAAAGTTATTCCGAGCTTCAACAAAATTCAGGAAATTTTTGGAGTTAAGCCGTTGATATTTCCGCTAAATCCATTCAAAAGCGAGGAATCACCTAGTTGGTTTTACTACTCGCATAAAATAAAAAAAATAATCAAAAATACAAAAAGAAGATAAACTTTAGAAATATGAAAAATAGCGTCAAAAAAAGAAAAAATGAAAAGCTCGTTGATGTGATTATCAAAAAATTCGGTTATAAAAAGTCAAGATATAAGGAATTTAAAAAAGCACTTATTAGAATTAAGCCATCAACGGTACTGGGTGGAGGAGTTGGTGTTTTTGCCGTTCGTGATTTAAAACCAAATACGATAGTTGGGGATGTAGGATATATGAACGACAATCTGTTTTTTTCTTGGGACGAATTCAAAAAAATAGACAAAGAGTCTCAAGAAGTCATAAAAACTCACTGTATTGGCACTGTGGATGGCTTCTTTGCTCCTGTTGATATAAACCACATCCCACTTTCTTGGCACATAAATCATAAGTGTGACAATAATGTCGGATTTGATTCAAGGGGAAATTTCATTACGATCAAAAAAATCAAAAAAAATGAAGAACTATTTTATGACTATGGTTTATCGATTTCTAATCCAAAATATAGGATGAAATGTAATTGCGGAAGCGCAAATTGCCGCAAGATTATAACGGGAAATGACTGGAAAAACCCCGAATTCAGGGAAGTGAAATATAAATATATGTTGCCAGAATTAAAAGAGTATATTTGCCTAATAAAGAAATCAAAATTATAAATAAATACTATGAATTTCAATTTAGTTTCGCATGTGAAGTCATGTGTTGATTATGTTAGTAGTAACCCACCAGAGTTAGGACTTGTTTACTATTCTCATATTCCGACCGCAATAGTTTCTTTGCTGTTTACTTTTTTTGTCTTTATAAAAAATAAGAGAGCCTTAATAAGTAAGATTCTACTCGGTATAGCCGTTACTTTTTCGTTATGGCTTTCGCTTGATTTAGTAACATGGATAAACCCTGACAGTAGAAAAATATTTTTCTCTTGGTCGGTATTGGGCGCTTTGACTCCTTTATTTTATATTCTGTGCTTATATTTTATTTATGTTTTTATTGATAAAAAAGATGTATCCCTAAAAATCAAAATTTTTTGGGGGTTGTTATATCTGCCAGTTTTACTTATGACGCCCACCTCTCTGAATTTAACTAGTTTTGATGCTACAAATTGTCTGGCGATAAATAATAATAATTTTTTATATTACTCGTATTTTATTGAAATTATAATTCCCTTGTGGATACTTTTTATTGCGGCTATTCGTTTTAGAAGAGCTGACAAATTTTTTAGAAAACAGATTTTGTTAATTACAACTGGAATTGTCCTATTTTTATTTTCTTTTTTTCTCTCCGGCTCTCTCGGCGATTATTTAGTGGAACATGGAATGGTGCTAGGCTATAAATATGAACTATACGGTTTATTTGGCATGACAATTTTCCTTGGATTTCTTGGCTATTTAATCGTCCGCTATAAAGCTTTTGATATTAAGCTCATAGCTACTCAAGCCTTGGTTATTGTTTTAACAGTACTCGTTGGATCCCAATATTTTTTCATACAAAGTTCAATTAGCAGGGCTTTAAATGGTGTTGCGCTTGCTCTAGTCCTGGCGGTTGGATATATACTTGTTAAATCTGTCAAACTTGAAGTCCAGCGCAAAGAAGAACTTCAACTTCTTTCGGATAAATTGGCTATGGCTAATTCCAAACTTAGGGAACTCGACAAAGCCAAATCGGAATTCATTTCCATCGCTTCGCACCAGCTTCGGACGCCGCTCACTTCCATCAAGGGTTTTGGGTCGCTGCTTTTGGAGGGAACATATGGAGAGCTTCCTGCGGCGCAGAGGGCGGCGCTGGAGAAAGTGTATATTTCCAACGAGCGGCTCATTCAACTGGTGGAGGATCTTCTTAATATTTCCCGCATGGAAGCCGGGAGAATGGAATTTGATTTTCAGGAAGCCCAAATTGAGGATCTGGTTCAGGAAGCGGTGAATACGCTTGAACTTTCCGCCAAGCAAAAAAATCTCTATCTCCATTGGCAAAAGCCGGCATTTGCGTTTCCCAAAGTTAAGATTGATATCACCAAAGTAAAGGAAGTCATCTCCAATATGATTGACAATGCCATCAAATACACTCAAAAAGGTGGAGTGACGGTGCGTGTGGAAAAAGGAAATTTCTTTGACCACGATGCCCGGGAGCAAAAAAGCGTCATGCGGGTGATTGTCTCTGACACGGGTATCGGGATGGAAAAAGACGAGATCGAAGCTATTTTTGAAAAATTCACGCGCGGGCGGCAGGTGAGCCATTATCGTACCGAAGGAACAGGGTTGGGCATGTACGTCGGCAAAAAAGTAGTCGAAGCCCACAAGGGGAAAATATTTGCTGAATCTGATGGTAAGGGCAAGGGCAGTCGATTTACTCTCGAGTTACCATTCAGTTAGGGCGGCTTGCCCGCCAAATCCTTAGCGTCGGCGGGAGAGCGCGGGGAAGGGAAAGGGAAGTCGATTCATTTTAGAACTGCCCTCTTGACAATTCTCAATTATTGTATTAGGATTATTTGAAGCTTAATTTAAGCCTTTTTATTGTGATTATGGAGAATAAGAAGCAAAAAGTATGTGTCATCGGCCTTGGCTACGTCGGCTTTCCACTGGCGGTTTTGTGTTCGGTGAAAGGCTACGAGGTCTTCGGCTATGACAAAGATGAGGAAAAATTGAAGCGGATTGAAAAGGGAGAAAATATCGTTGAGGAAAAATATCTCGACGAGATGATTCCGAAAGCCAAAATCAATATTATTCGCGACGAAAACAAGATGCGGGATTGTGATATCTTCATTATCGCCGTTCCCACGCCCGTTGACGAAAAATATTATCCCGATTTAAGCTATGTCATTTCAGCTTCAAAAACGGTTGCGAATAATATGAAAAAGAGTGGGTTGGTGATTGTCGAATCAACCGTCAATCCGGGAGTTTGCGATGAATTCGTGAAGCCCATTTTTGAAAAAGCGGGATTTTCGGTTGGCAAAGATGTTTTCATCGCCCACTGCCCCGAAAGAATCAATCCGGGTGACCCGAAATGGAACATGACGAACATTCCACGTGTTGTCGGTTCATTTGACGAGAAAGGACTTCAGATGTCGCTTGAGTTTTATAAAAGTATAGTTTCAACCGAAATTATGCCCATGAAAAGCATTTTCGAAGCCGAAGCGACAAAAATCATGGAAAATTCTTTCCGCGACATCAACATTGCTTTTGTGAACGAGCTGGCCAAATCCTTTAACCTTATGGGAATTGATGTCGTGAATGTCATTCGCGGCGCCGCGACTAAACCTTTCGCCTTCATGCCTCATTGGCCCAGCTGCGGCGTGGGCGGGCATTGCATTCCGGTCGATCCCTATTACCTCATTGAGAAAGTGAAGGAACTTGATTTTGACCATAAGTTTTTGAGAGTTGCTAGAGCCATCAACAACAGCATGCCGCTTTATACCGTGGAATTGCTTCAAGATGCGCTGAACCGCATCGAAAAAGCAATTAAAAATACGAATATTGGGATTCTGGGAGTTTCCTATAAGGCCAATGTCGGCGATTTGCGGGAAAGTCCGGCGCTGAAAATCATTGAGCTGCTGAAAGAACGCGAGGCTATGCCCATTGTATTTGATCCTTATGTGCCCGAAAAATCAAATACTGGCAGCGTTGAAGATCTGCTGGAAAAATGCGAGGCAGTGATTGTTGCCGCCGACCACAAGGAGTTTTTGGAGATTCCGCCAGAAAAATTCAAAGAAAGCGGAATAAAAGTTATCATTGACGGAAAAAACTGCCTTGATAAGGAAAAGATTTTGGAGCTGGGGATTGTTTATAAGGGAATCGGGAGGTAAAAATGTAAAATTGAAAAATCAAAATTTAAAATGACAGTTTAAAATGCCAAAGTTAGTTTAGTGTTAAAATGGCGTTTGGGGTCGAAACATTTTAACATTTTGCATTGTCATTTTGCACTTTGATTTTTGCATTTTGAATTAAAAATTCCTTGTTTACAGAGGGATTTTTTTAGTGTAAAATAAAGCTAGTTAAAATTCTAAATATATTGCACATGAGCAAAATAATGATCGTCGAGGACGATCCGATGTTGATTGAAATATATGAAAAAAAACTGACTAACGTCGGTTTTGAAGTAAAAATAGTCACAGCCGGAAAAGCTGCCAAGGATGAAGCGCTCGATTGGAGGCCCGATCTCATTCTACTCGATGTTGTTCTTCCGGATATGGACGGATTTGAAATTCTCGAGGCCGTCAAAAAAGAGCAAGAATTAAGAGACATTCCTATTTACGTTTTTAGCAATTTGTCCGCCAAAGAAGACATGGAAAGAGCGACCAGTTTGGGAGCGGCCGGGTTTCTCACAAAATCCAGCTTCACGCCCTCGCAACTGGCAGATGAGCTGAAAAAAATTATGGGGCATGAAACGAGCCAGCTCCCACAAGCTTCTTCCCCGACCAGTTTTCCCGATGCTGTCCCTGAAGCTAAAAAAGAATCAAATGGGCACAAAATTTTGATCATAGAAGACGAGGATGTTTTCATTGAGATGTTCGGTGACAAATTGAAACAGGAAGGTTTTAAGGTGCTTGCCGCCAAGAACGGCCGCTGGGGACTAAAGGAGGCCGAAAAGGGCGGATTCAGTTGCATTCTTCTTGACATGATGATGCCGGCCATGAACGGCTATGAAGCCATTCAGGAACTTCGGGCGAATGAAAACACGAAGAATGTTCCGATTATCATTCTTTCTAATTCTGCTTTAGATAGCGAAGTGAAAAAAGCGCTTGATTTGGGCGCCGACGCCTATCACATCAAAACTCAAATCACGCCCGGTGAAGTAGTGGAAGAAGTGAAGGAATTGATAAAAGCTAAGTTTGGGACGAATTCCTAAGATAGTATCTTAGGAGAATCTTAGGAGAAATGAAACGAATTCTTATTTCCGAAACAATTCAAAAGGTTGGTGAATCCGTGAAAGTGAACGGATGGGTTCATGCGCGACGCGATCATGGAAAAATTGCCTTCATTGACCTTCGGGACCGAAGCGGAGTTTTGCAGTGCGTGATTTCTCCGGAAACAAAAACTTATGAGGAATTAAAAGAAATAAGGCCTCAGTGGATCCTTGAAATCACAGGCGACGTGAAAAAAAGGCCTGAAAAGCTAGTTAATCCCGAGCTGGAAACGGGAAAAGTTGAACTGGCCGTCAAGGAATGCAAGGTGCTTTCCGAGGCGGAAGAGTTGCCAATCGATATTTCCCTTGAAGAAATGAATGTTCACATCGAAACACTTCTTGATTACAGAAATCTCACTATTCGCAATGAAAAGGTGGGTATGATCTTCAAAGTTTATGCCGAGATTTTGAAAAGCTACGCCGATTTCATGAGTTCGCGCGGATTTTTGGAGATAAAAACTCCCAAGATTCTCTCCAGCGCCACCGAAGGCGGAGCTAATTTTTTCAAAATAAAATATTTCGACCGCGAAGCATATCTCGCCCAAAGCCCCCAATTTTTCAAGCAAGCGGGCGTCGGCGCATATGAGCGGGTCTTTGAAATTGGTTCCGTTTTTCGGGCTGAACCCCATTTTACCAGCCGGCATATCAACGAATTTGTCGGACTTGACGCTGAAATGGGGTTTATTGACGGTCCGGATGATGTTATGGATGAACTTGAAGAAACGATGAAGTATGTTTTGGGAGAAGTGAAAAAAAATTGCCAAAAGGAACTTGAGGCGTATGGCGCAGAAATTGGTATTCCAAAAAAATTCCCGCGCCTGAAGTTGGCTGACGCGGTTGATATTCTCAAAAAAGAATTTGGCAAAGTCATTGAAGGTATTGATATTGATCCGGAGGGAGAGCGCCTGATTTGCGAGTGGGCCAAAAAGAAACATCAGAGCGATTTTATATTCTTGACCAATTATCCCTGGGACATTCGTCCGATGTACATAATGCCGAATCTTGAAAATCCAAAAGAAACTTTCGGTTTCGATCTGCTTTATCGCGGAGTAGAACTGGCTTCAGGAGGACAAAGAATCCATAACCACGATCAATTAGTGGAAAATATGAAAAAGAAGAAACTTAATCCCGACGACTTCGAGCATTATCTTCAAATTTTCAAATACGGAATGCCTCCTCATGGTGGCTGGGGATTGGGAAGTGAAAGGATTGTTCAAAAAATTTTGGGACTCAAAAGCGTCAAGGAAGCCATTCTTTTCCCAAGAGACGTGAAAAGACTTACGCCTTAACTTCGCGTAGTCCGTAGCTATGTTCCATGAACCTAAAACATAAAGAAAGATTCAATAAAAATCTCCTAAAGTACCTGTATTTCTGCACTTTTCTTCTGGGGCTGTCTTCAGCCTTCGTTTTGTATCTTGAGTCGGATTATTTTAAAGTCGCTTTCCAAAGTGAGAATATCACTTTTTTTTATGTTATTGCCTACGGATTGGCGCTCATTTTGATGTTGAACTGGCATCATCTTGTTCGAATATACGGAAAGATCAAAGTCTTTCTGTTTTCGCTTTTTATGAAACTCTTAATTTCTTTTTTTCTTATGCTTCTTCCCGTTTCTGTCTGGAGTGTTTGGCTTTTGGTTGTTTATATCATCTTTACCGTTCTCAATTGGCTTGACTTGGATATCCTGCTAGAGGCTTGTTCGGTCGACAGGAAAACGGGGAAGATTCGCGGCTTATATCTCACAATAGAAAACGCCGGATACCTCGCAGCTCCTTTCTTCTCTGGTTTCTTGGTAAATAAATATGGTTTTCAGGCGGCTTTCGGCGTTTCTTTTTTTATTATACTTGCAGTGACCGCCATCACATTGATAAAAATTAGAAATGTGAATGAATGCCCGCTTCAAAAAAACGATTTTGTTTCTTTTTTGAAAAAAATTATTTCGCGAAAGAATATAATAAAAGCCTATTACATCTCATTTCTTCTTGAATTTTTCTACGCGCTTATGATTATCTACACGCCGCTTTATCTTCTTAACCTTGGATTTGATTGGTTTCAAATTGGAAAAATTTTCACTTTTATGCTGATTCCCTTTGTGCTGCTTCAATATTCAGCCGGATATTTAGCTGATAAAAAATATGAGGAAAAGAATATGCTGGCTGTCTCCCTTTTTATTTTGGGTGCAGCAACCATCGCGATTTATTTCATTGACTCAAAAAGTGCGTTTGTCTGGGCCGTAGTTCTTTTTGCAACTAGAATCGGCGCTAGCCTGATAGAGGTTTTGAGAGATTCGTACTTTTATAAACGTATTGACCAGGCGGACGTCGACATAACTGATTTTTTTCGCACTGTCCGGCCAATTGCTTATATAGTTGGCGCACTCATTGCCGCTCCAATCATCTACATTTTCCATATTAAGCTGATTTTTATTATAATAGGAATAGCGGCTCTCAGTGGAATTCCGATTAGTTTGTCATTAGCCTCGAGTCGCATTCCACCGCAAATCGCTAAAAATTAATTTTAAGAATATGATTTCCAAAAGAGTCCTCGATTATCTCAAAAAGAAAAAGTACAAATACGAGGTGATCGAACATAAAACTACTTATACCGCTTGGGACACCGCTCGAACAACTCAAAAACAGGAAAAGAAAGTGAAGCCCGAAGAAGTTGTAAAGGCTCTTGTCGTCAGAGCAGATAAAGATTATCTTCTCGCTCTTGTTCCGGCAAATAAGCGGCTCGACAAGAAAAAACTTTTGAAAGTTGTAAATGCTGATAGAAAAAAGAAAAAAATACCGGCGGCAAAATCTGCTGAACTTGCCAAGGAAGCCTGGATGAAGAAAAATATTTCCGGGAAAGTCGGGGCCACTCCCGCTTTTCGGGAACTCACGAAACTCGATATTTATATTGACAATGTGCTCGTCAAGCAGAAGAATCTCTATATCGGCTCGGGAGAATACGAATATTCGGTGAAATTGGCGACTAGACAATATCTCAAAAACGAAACGCCGGTGAAAGGAAATTTTGGAGCGAAGAAATGACGTATAAGGTGAAACTACCAAAATTCGAAGGTCCTCTTGATTTGCTCCTCGAACTGATCGAGGGGCGTCGTCTTGATATCACCGAAGTCTCCATTGCCAAAGTGGCCAATGACTATCTTGAATATGTACGCGGCGAAGAAAATATCAGCCTTGAGAGCCTGGCCGATTTCGTGAGCATCGCCTCGAAGATAATTCTCATAAAATCCCGAAGCATCCTCCCCACTCTTGAAGTGACGCCCGAAGAAGAGGGAGAAATCAAAGACCTAGAAGAGCAATTGAGAGAATATAGAAAATATAAAGAGGCTTCGGCGCAACTTGGAAGATTATTCGGAGTAAAAGTTATGTTTTCCCGGGATTATCTTCTCGGCGCGACGGCTGTCTTTTCTCCTCCCAAGAATGTCAATATTTTCGACTTCAAAAAACGGTTCCTTTTAATAATCGACCAGATTGTTTTGCCCGAGAAAATACCCGAGGAAGCAGTTCGTGATATAATAACCCTAGAGGAAAAGATTATCGAACTTGAAGAAAGCCTCAAAAAAAAGGTTGAGTTGTCTTTTTCTCAAATTCAGGACAAGGCAAAAGATAAAATTGAAGTGATTGTCAGTTTTTTGGCGCTTCTTGAGCTTGTGAAACAGAGA
>Ga0315268_10009115_pt1 | contig 10320 bp, 8 predicted proteins | sample C1_top_MG_FD_204535 | JGI IMG/M metagenome (GOLD analysis project Ga0315268, IMG submission 204535) | Sediment microbial communities from Yellowstone Lake, YNP, Wyoming, USA - C1_top | ecosystem: Environmental > Aquatic > Freshwater > Lake > Sediment | place: USA: Wyoming | collected 2017-08-01 | reverse complement strand
GCCGCGTCGTAACTGCTTGGCCTGCTGCTCGCGGCGGGTTCGCAATCCGCCGCTTGGCCGCCGACGCCGCTGGCGCGGGCTCGGCGGGCGCGACCAAGTAGTTACACCTATTCCAACTGCGCCACCTCACCTCCTTTCGCGACCGATCAAACCTCTATGTTCAATCCGAGCGACTGGAATTTCTCTTGCGTCGGCTTGCCCGTTGCCGGATCCCAGCCCCGCGCCGCATAGTATTCCTTGAGCATCAACTCCATGTCCGGTACGTGTCCTGCCTGCCCGCCATCGGCTAAGGGCTCCAAAAGCAGCCTGGGCAGTTTCTCGGTGGCGCGCGTCAAGCCCAGCCGGCAGTTATAGGCGCGCTTGAGGTTCCATGCCCGCTCGCCAGCCCGCATCATCTCTTCCAGCGTCCAATCGTGGCCGGTGGCCGCGCTCAGCAGATTGACCACCATCGAAGGCGGTGTAGCGGCAAAAAAGCACATCACCAAACTGTTGCAGACCGTGCGCCAATCTTGATGACGCGCCACGTAATGCGCTTTGCCGCCGTCTTCCAATCGCTCCGTCATCGGCAACCCTAGCTCGTCGTTCGAGTTGCCCATCTCGACCAAGCAATAATCGCTTTGATTGTGGCACGCGCCGCGCGGCGAGGTGACATACGCCAGCGCCTGCCCCGTCATCGCGCGCGGATCGTGCATGGGCACCTCGAGGTTGTTGACGTGCGCCGCCAGCTCTTCCACTCCGAACTGAGCGGCCAGCGCCCGGCTGCCCTGCGCCAACAACGCGCCGAATCCCTCGCAGCGCGCGATGTGCTCGATGAGGTCAAAGCATGGCCGGCCATCGCCCCAGCGCAGCTCAAGCCCGCCCGTGTCCGCCGACGTGAGGATGCCGCGATCAAACATCAGGTACGCCAGCGCGATGGTGTTGCCCGCGCTGATGGTGTCAATGCCCACCGCGTCGCAGCGGTTGCCCAGCGCGGTGATGAGCAGCAGATCATCCACTAAAAGTTGCGACCCGAATGCGGCAATCGTCTCGTACTCGGGGCCTTTGGCCGGGCCGTTCGTGGCATACGGTCCTTCGTGGACCGTCACTTCGCGGCCACACGAGATCACACAACCCTGGCACGCGCGCTGGCCGGTGAGGATAGTCTCGGCCATCCGCGCGCCGCTGATCCGCTCTGCGCCTTCAAAGCTCGCCTGCGTCCAATACTTTTGCGGCATGTCGCCCAGAATTTGCAGGTATTCGACGCCATTGGACGTGCCCAGCGCGCGCCAGATCGTCGTGACGTTTTCTTCCATCAGCGCCTTGTTGGCCTCGACGCGCAGGCGCTTGTATTCTTCGTCGCGCGCCAAGGCGAGCTTGCCCACGCCGCGCACGGCCAAGGCCTTGAGGTTCTTGGACCCCATCACCGCGCCCATACCCACTCGCCCGGCGGAGCGCCCGTGATCGGCCATGATCGAAGCATAGGGCACACCGTGTTCGCCGGCCAGGCCAATGCATGCCACACGAGCTTGCGACTCGCCGATCTCACTCTTGACGATGCGCTGAGTTTCGAAAGTATCGGCCTTCTCCCACAAGTGAGAGGCGTCGCGCAGCTCTGCCTGACTGTTGTGAACCCAAAGGTACACTGGCTTGTTCGCGCGCCCGGTGATGAGAACGCCATCATAACCGGCGTAACGCAGTTCCGGTCCGACGAACCCGCCGATGTTGGATTCGCCCCACAAGCCAGTTTGCGGCGAGCGAGCGCAGATCGTAAAGCGCCCGTTCGTAGGGCCGTTACTGCCGGTGAGCGGCCCCGTGATCCATAGCAGAGGGCTGACCGGATCGAGCGGATCACCGTGGGGATCAAGCAGGTCCCACAACAAGCGCACGCCCAGCCCACTGCCGCCGATGAAATCGCGCGTATAGTCGGGATCAATCGCCCGCTCCCGGATCTCGCCATGCGTGAGGTCAACAACGAGGAGTCTACGATCCATGGAAGAGTCTCCTATGGCACAAGACGCACTGCGTATTGCGTACTGCGTAAACGATATTCGCAATACACACTAGGCAATCGCTGCACGCACCACGTCAAAAATCTATGCTCTTGCCATCATAGGCATACTCGAACAACCGGCGCATCTCGTTATCATCGGGGATGCGGGTGCTGGTGACTGTCTGATTGTCGTTGCTGGCATTCAGCATCAGCAGACCCATCTCACGATCCAGGTCACCGCGCGCAATGCCGCAGGCCGCGATCGTGCGAGGCTGATCGAGCACCAACTGCAATTGGCGAACAGCCGCCGCCAGCTTGGCAGCCGCTTCCGGCTCGGTGAAACACGGCAGATTCAAAAAGTGCGCCATGTCGCTATAACGAGTGCTGCCCGGCTCGCCCAACGCGCAGAACTCGATGGTATAAGGCAGGAGCAGGCTCACCGCCCGGCCATGCGGCACATGGAACACGCATCCCAACGCATGGCCCATTCCATGCGCCAGTGAAGCCATTGCATTGCCGAACCCCAACCCGGCGATAGTGGCCGCGTTGTGCATCTTGATGCGCGCTTCCAGGTCATTGCCGTTCTGGTACGCGCGCGGCAAGTATTCGAACACCAGTTGCGCAGCCTTGAGGCACAAGCCATCGGAAAAGTCATTGTGCCACTGGCAGGTAAAGCCCTCGACGGCGTGCGACAAGGCATCCATGCCTGTATCGGCCGTCACGCGCGGCGGCAGGCTCATCACAAGGGACGGATCCAAGATGGCAATGTCCGGCATCGCTTCGCGGCTGCCCAGGCCCAGCTTGCGGCGCTCGCGCACATTCGTCAGCACTATGGCCCACGTTGCCTCCGAGCCGGTGCCGCTGGTGGTAGGGATCGCGAGGAAGCGCGCCTTGCGGCGCAGGTTCAGCGTCTCGATCGGATTGATGCCTTCGGGGTCAATATCGGGCCGTTCGTACAGCACCCACATGGCCTTGGCAGCATCAAGCGCCGAGCCGCCACCCAGGCCGACGACCCAATCCGGCTGGAACTCGATCATGGCCGCCGCGCCTGTGCGCACAGTTTCTATCGAAGGGTCAGGCTCGACCGCATCAAACACAGCTACTTCAAAGCCGGCGGCCTGCAGAGCCTCTTTGACGCGGGCTGCGTGTCCCAGCCTGGCGATGACCGGATCGGTGACGATGAACGCGCGCTTGCCTTCCAGCCGCTCCAGATAGCTGAGCGACTCTTCGCCGAAAACAATTTCGGGGCTGTTAAAGAACCACATGATTTACGCTCCTTCAGTAGCGGCGGTGATTCGTAAAACGTGAAACACAAAACGTCATCAAAACGCTTTACGCTTCATGCATCAGTCCGGGAACTCGGTCTCTACGCGCGTGCAGCTTTCGACCAACTCTTTGGCTGCCTTGACGCTCTTCATCACCATAGCCATGTTGCCCTTGAGCTTGAGCTGTCCGGTCACCAGCCCTTGGATCGGATCGAGCTTTTTAGTCAGCACCTTTTTCCACGTCGCCACTGGCGCGCTCATCCGGAAGACCGGTGTCTTGGCTGATTCATCGGTCACTTGAAACGCGGCTCGGCACTTGCCGTGCCAGAGGTCCATGTAGAGGATCACGGTCTTGTCCAGCGTGCCGCCTGGATCGACGATGAAATAGAAATCGCCTTCCCAGGTTTTGGCTGCCTCGGCATAGGCCTCGCTCCGGTTGAGATCCTCCATGAGAGCCTTGACCCACGCGTCACTTGGGAATCGATGTGCCATTGGATGCCTCCTTATGTGGGAACAGACTGCGGATCGCCGTTGTTAATGCCGCGATAGCCTGTATCGGGCAACGTCGCGCGGCTTCGGCTGTTGCTCTGCCCGGTTCATGTTTCGAGCTGATCACCGGATGTGATCACCGACGAGATTCTTCGCGCCCTCCGGGCACTCGGAATGACAGACTGAACGACTAGAAGAATTATACAGCCAGGGCACACAGTGTCAACTGCCCGGACGAAAGCGCGGGCCCAGGATAACAGTGACCTGTGTCCCACGAGCGCCCAAGGTTTGGACCTGGTCTTGAGGGCCCAGCGCCAATGCCACGCCCGTGGGGATGCCCAACCCCAAACACTCTGGGTGCGCCTTGATAGCTGCGCGCAACACCGGGGCTGCTGCGTCGCCAAAGGATGGGCAAACGATCGCATCGGGCAGCCAGCCCCAGCCGCGCACGAGTTCCTCGTCTCCAACATTCTTACACCACACACCCAGCGCGCTGGCCGCCTGGCCCTCGGCGACAATGACCGCGCCGGCTTGATGTGCTGTCCCCAGCGCGTCGAGCGTTGGCGTGTCGGCCAGCGTTTCGATCAGTCGCCGTGCTTGCCCTTCCCCGAGATAGACGAGCCCGGCGTTCATCAGGCGGCGCGCGTTTTTAGGGTCGGTCGCATCGGCTGGCGAAAAAACCGGTGCAACATATCCGGCCGGTCCGCCCAGGCTCTCGATCTGCGCGATAATGCGCTCGCCATTGCGGCGGCCTTCCTCGGGCGTTGCGCTCGCCGCCGGCATGACTACGGCAGGCGATTCATCCGCCATGGCCTCGACGGCTGCGCGCACAATGTCCGCCGTCTCGTCCAGGCCTCCACCGCCGACGAGCACGAGCCAACCTCGTCCCACCCGCCAGTGCAAAGGTCCCGCCTGACCCATCGTAACTCCTGTAACAGAAATCCTTCATCCCGCTGCGTGTTGTGTGTTCCGTGTTGAGTAAACGGAACACGCAATACCTTCTACGCGCCAAGATAACTTGATACCGTCTCACACAGAATCGCCACACCCTGCGGCAACACCGCCTCGTCAAAATCAAAGTGCGGGTTATGGTGTGGGAACTCGGATGGGCCGCGCGCCCCGCCGATAAAGACATAACACCCGCCGACCTCACGCAAGAAATACGCCATATCCTCGGACGCCATCCATCGCTGCTGCGCGCTGACGTTCGCCGGACCGACCACGCGCTTGGCCGCTTCGCGCACCCGGGCCGCCGTTGCCGCATCGTTGACGACTGCGACGGTGAGTTCTTCGATCTCCAATTGGGCCGACGCGCCCAGCATACGCGCGGTCCCTTCAACGACCTCGCGCACGCGGCGCAGCACCGTCTGCCGCGCGGATTCGTCGAACGTGCGAATCGTCCCCCACAGCTCGGCCTGCTCCGCGATGACGTTGAACGCCGTACCCCCGTGCAGACTGCCAACGCTCACCACCGCTGGCTCTTGTGGGTCCACGTTGCGGCTGACCACCGTCTGCAGCGCCGTCACAATGTGCGCGGCGACGACGACCGCGTCCACCGTCTGGTGCGGCGTCGCGCCGTGACCGCCCCGACCTTTGACGGTGCAGTGAAATCGCTCACCGGCGGCCATCACAGGACCATCGCCGGCTGCCACCTGGCCCGACGGTAATTGGCTAAAGATATGCAGTCCCAATGTGACGTCGGGGCGAGGGTTCAGCATGGCGCCGTCGTGGATCATTTCCACAGCGCCACCTAAGCCTTCCTCAGCCGGTTGGAAGACAAACTTGACGGAGCCGGACAACTCGTGCCGATGACGCGCGAGCAGCCTGGCCACACCTATCCCAATGGCCATGTGGCCGTCGTGGCCGCAGGCGTGCATCACGCCAGGCGTTTCGGAAACATAGTCGGTCGTGTTCTCCTCGGTGATGGGTAGTGCGTCCATGTCAAAGCGCAGCATCACGACCGGCCCCCTCTCGCTCCTCCCCCCTCGCAGAGCGGATGTGCCCTCAAGCAGGCCCACAACTCCGGTCTTGCCGACGCCGGTCTGCACTTGCATCCCCAGTTCGCTCAGATGGCGCGCCACGATGCCTGCCGTCCGGACTTGTTGAAAGCCAAGCTCAGGGTGCCGGTGAAAATCGCGCCGCCAGTTGATGAGGTCTCGTTCGAGTTCTTTTGCTTCTGCAAGATAGTCGGTCATTCGGTTCCTTTCATCTGGCCGCAGACCACATTCGTCACATTGCCGGAGGCGCTCTGCGGTCTCGGGCTTCAGCCGGAATCGGCGGTCAACAGGCTGACGAGCGATGCAGGATCGGACACAGGCGCAGAGCAGGTCTGCCCCTGGCAAACATAAGCAGCAAGAGTGTTGGATGTCGGAAAGCCTCGTGCGGCAATCGTCGCTGCGTCGCGCGCCGGGTCGAGCAGACGGACGACGCGCCATGGGACGTAGGCCTGCCACGCGGCGGACAGCATCGCCTGCGTGCGTGGGTCGCCCGTTGAGCCGACGACGGCAATCTCGGTCGGCTCGTTCACCGCGCGATTGACGGCCAGCCCATACGCGGCGGCCATGTAATCGTATCGGGTGTATTGGTCTTCAAAGGCGAGCAGCGCCGTCTCGGCAGTGCTCAGATATTCCTTGACGCCAGTCAAGTGATGCAGCGTGGTAAACACATCGGCGGCGACGCTATTCTCCGAGATCGGCTTGATGCGAGAGCGCAGTGCTCCGTGCGCAGTGGAATCGTCAAGCCGATCGTAGAACCCGCCGCCCTCTGGGTCGGTCAGGCGATCCAGCATGGCGCGAGCCAGTGTCGCCGCACGATTGAGATGCTTCGCATCGCCAGTGAACTGGAACGCCGTCAGGCTGGCTTGCGCCAATCGTGCATGGTCGTGCAAGAGGCCGGCCAGGTGCGGGCCACTGCCGTCTGCGAAATGGAACAATGCGCTGGACGTGGCGTCGAAGCAGGTCACCCAGAGATAGTCCAGCAGCCGCAGCGCCGTGTCACGGTAGGGCGCTTCGCTCAGGACCGACGACGCGACGAGCAGCGCCTGCGCCATCATCGCATTCCAATCGGTGTAGACCGTCCAGTCAACGAACGGCGCTCGTCTGCCCCGGCGCTCGACCATCGAAAGCGAATAGTATTCCTCGTCAGCATCCTGGCTGCCCGCAAAGGTTCCACGCTGTCTGTCATACAGCACATTCATCAGGTAAGCCAGGCTCTTGATCGCGATAGACTTGAGCTGCTCATTCCCCGTGACTTGATAGGCATTGAGGTAGGTGACGAGGAGCTTGCTGTGGTCTTCCAGCATCTTTTCAAAGTGTGGGACGCTCCAATCGCGCGTGGTCGAATAGCGGAACCAGCCGCCTTCGACCGGGTCATACATCCCGCCGGTGCCCATCCCTACGAGGGACTTGACGACCATGTCCGACAGCCGAACGTCGCGCTTGCCGCCGCTGGCGTATTCCGCGAGCAAGAGGTCATACGCTTCGGCGTGCGGAAATTTCTGCTCGTCACCCAGCCCACCATAGACCGGGTCATAAGCACGAGCAATACTGCCCACGAGTTGCGTGACGATGCCCCAGGAGAGCCGCGCACCGGGTCGGGCTCGCGGGCGGTTGGCTTCTTTGCGCTGCTCGGCTACCTCGGCGGCTCGCTCCAGGAGCGCCGCCTTGTCACCGTGATAGGCTTGCAGGACTTGTCGTAACAGACTCTGCATTTGCGCGGGCGGGACGTAGGTCGCTCCCGTGATGATCTCGCCCTGCGGCGTGAGGAGCGCCGTCGTCGGCCAGCCACCCATGTTGTAGCGCGCGTTAATGTCCGGGCGGCGGTCGTTATCCACCTTGATCGGGACATAGTTCTCGTTGATAAACGCAGCCACCTGTGGGTGGCTATAGGTATCCGCGTCCATCCGGTGGCACCAGTGACACCACACAGCTCCGATGTCGAGCAATATAGGCTTGTCATCGCTTTGTGCTTCGGCAAATGTCTCGTCAGTCCATTCTCTCCAATTCACCAAAGTCTCACTCATTTTCATCTCACTTATCGTTAATCGCTTATCGTCCGATCCATCATTTGCCTTGCCGAGCATAACGCTCAACGACCTGCGGGCAGGTGACAATCGCTCCACACATTTTCGCCGGATCGCCTTGGGTGAACGTGACGCAGCCCCAACACCACCAGGCTGACGCCGTATACCATTTGCGGCGACCCTCTTGGCGTATTTCCTCGCAGAGCCTGAGGGCCAACTCAGGTGGGACAGTAGTGGCAGAATCAGCACCTTGCACGATTTCACTTCCTTGCACGCAAAGGCATCAGCGTGAATCCTTGCGCTTGCAGATTCGTCCGCCACATCGAAACCAGGCGAGGCTGCCATCCGGGTCGCGCAAAAATTCGCCGCGATTGTCTTGCATGGGAGGGTCGAGCGCTACGACGCGATCCTCTGCATAAAACGCCAGTCGCACGGGCGGCGGCTGCGAAGGTGGCGGTGGGGTCTCTGGCGTGGGAAAGCCACCTTTGTAGGTAGCCTGAATCATCAACTGGCCAGCTCGCAAGTACAGCTCGTAATCGGACTCGACCGACACGTATTGGCCGACGTAAGGAGCAAGCTTGCTCTCTGGCAAGTCGAGTGGCACAGCCTTGGGCCAGGCAATTCCCAGGTAATGATCGAGCGCCCACTCGGCCACCCGATCGCACAACTGATCGCCGTCGTCCGAGTTGGTCAGGACGACGACGGCAAAGCCTTGCAAAGGCGCCATCCGAAATTCGGTTGACTGCCCATGCGTGCCGCCTCCGTGCCGGACGATCCACACTCCGCCGGCCTTAGTCAGCATCCACGTCACGCCGACGGCATCCGTTGCGCCGCCACCCGGTGCAAGCGGTGATTGCATCAACGCGATAGACTCTGGGGTGAGCCGGCGCGCGCCATCCGGCGCAACTCCTTCGCGCAGGTGAAAGTGCGCATAGCGCAGCAAATCCTTGACGTTGGAGACGATCCCGCCACACGAATAGATCGCTCGGCCCATCGCCCAGGGCCGCGCCACTGCCGGCTTGCCGTCCATCTTCTGATGCCCGACGACGAACCGATGCGTCATGACATCGGCAGGAAAGAAGAACGTCATCGTCAAGCCAAGCGGATCAAAGACCAGCTCCTTGATCGCCGCCTCAAACGTCTTGCCGGTGACGACTTCGATCACCCGTCCGGCCAGGTAAAAGCCCGCGTTATTGTAGGAATACACCGTGCCGAGCGGTGTCAGTTGTTCCAGGTTGCTCATCCTGGAGACTATGTTGGCGAGCGCGTCATCACCGGGGCCGAAATCATCAAAGTAATCGCCCACCCAGCCGCCGGTGTGCGTGAACAGGTGACGCAACGTGACTTTGCTCGCCACCTCTTCACGGGCAAGACGCAAGTCGGGCAGGTACGCGCGAACCGGAACATCGAGAGCAAGCTTGCCCATCTCGACCAGCCGCATTGCCGCCGTGCCGACAAACGTCTTGGTGATCGAGCCGATCTGAAAGAGCGTGTCGGCGTTAACGGGGAGAGGATGCTCGACGCTCGTCACGCCGAAACCGGCGACATGTTCCTGGCCGTCGTGGAGAACGCCCACTGCCACGCCGGGCACCTGCAGGCGCTGCATCGCCTCGATCACTTGCTCGCCCAAGAGGCGCAAGTCAGAGTCAGTCTCATCCTTGAGTCTTAGCCTGCGCATCTTCCACCAACTGCGTCACGTACTTGTCGATCTGCTCTCGCAGCCACGGCCACTCTTTGGCCTTGAGGTTGATCTTTTGCGACTGGATGATGCCGCCCTGCGGGTTGGCGCGGCCTCGCGCCACGCGCACCTTGCGCCCGCCCTGCGAATCCTCGATGATGCCCACCTGGACATACCAGCCCGCGCCCAGCGCTAAAGGCTCCGAGGTGACAATCCACTTGCTGCTATAGTCCTTTTCTTTTTCGTCGGCCATGCTTCACCTCGCCTCGCGATTTGGTCTCACCCAAGATTGTAGTCCAAAGCGCACCACCGGGCAAGTCGAGTGGACGCGGTGCGTAGAGCGTGGAGGGTGGAGCGGAGGGTCCGAGTGCCCTCCATGTCCGACAATCCAGGCTTGGAATCAGCGGGGAAGAAAAATGCCGGGGCCCATACTAGCGACCCCGGCACAGATATTGCGTAGCCACTCAATTTGAGCTTGCAAGCAAGCCGTGTTCGTTTTATCGGCTCAACACAATCGGCCCGACCCTCACTCCATGCTCGTCGTCAACGAAGGTCAGCGTGGAGGCGCCCGGCTTGGCTGGCGCGAACTCCCACCAACTGATGGGCACAGTCGGCCGGTTGTTCTGGTCATCATAACCCATCAGATAATCGGGAGACTGCACCGGCCAATCAGAGTCGGCGGCGCCGCCCATCCGCGAGTGCAGGTACTTGTTCCCCAGATTGTCCACCGCATAGTAGGCAAAGCTGGTGGACCGGGGATGCATGATCTTGCCCTGCCGGCTCTCGAACGAGCCGGACGTCAACTTGAGCTTCCAGTGTGCATAAAAGCGCAGACCGTAATCATACACATCCACGCGAACGATACAAAAGGTCACATCCCAATTCCGCCCCGAAAAGG
>Ga0315268_10009114_pt1 | contig 10320 bp, 12 predicted proteins | sample C1_top_MG_FD_204535 | JGI IMG/M metagenome (GOLD analysis project Ga0315268, IMG submission 204535) | Sediment microbial communities from Yellowstone Lake, YNP, Wyoming, USA - C1_top | ecosystem: Environmental > Aquatic > Freshwater > Lake > Sediment | place: USA: Wyoming | collected 2017-08-01 | reverse complement strand
TCTTCCACCCGGGAACTCTCGGGGGTATTGGCTGAAAGGTTGGGAAGGCGCAGGCTAAAGCCTGCGGCTACATTTTCAATTTTTCGATTTGAGCCGGTAATGCAAAATACCTGCCGGACACTACTGCTCTCAAATGGCTTTTCAAAGATTCCCTACCTGCTATAATCCACAAAAATTAATCTGCGAGGCTGGTAAATGACCGTACTCTACATCCTCCTGGGCGTTATCGGGCTCCTGCTCCTGGGCGCGGTGGTGATTTACAACCGGCTGGTGACCAACAAAAACCTGGTGGCCGAGGGCTGGAGCGGCATCGACGTGCAGCTCAAGCGCCGGAATGACCTTATCCCCAACCTCATCGAGGCGGTGAAGGGCTACATGGGCCACGAACGGGGCGTCCTGGAGAAGGTCACCGAGCTCCGGGCCCAAAGCCTCAAAGCCACCGGGGTGGGCGACAAGGCCCGGGCCGAAGGGGCCCTGGGCGCCGCCCTGGGGAACCTCTTCGCGGTGGCCGAAAATTACCCCGACTTGAAGGCCTCCCAAAACTTCATCCAGTTGCAGCAGTCCCTGGCCGACATCGAGGACCAGATCCAGCTGGCCCGGCGCTATTACAACGGCGCCGCCCGGAACCTGAACATCCTCATCGGTTCCTTCCCCAGCAACCTGGTGGCCCAGAACTTCGGCTTCGCGCCGGTGGAATACTTCGAAATCGAAGAGCCGGGCGAGCGGGCGGTCCCCAAGGTGAGCTTTCCCTAGAAAGTGTTGCAAAGCCAGTTTCTCTTGTCATGCTGAACGAAGTGAAGGATCTCAAGTATTTGAAAATAATAGATTCTTCGCTTCGCTCAGAATGACAAAATCGCTCTGAAGGAGGTTTTGCAACAGCTTTTAGCAACTTTGGAGTTGGTCCCATGACCCTGGTTGAAGGAAATGTGCCATGAAGATGCCTAACCACTTTATTTCAAGAGTTTTTAAAATCACCGCGGTCCTGGCCTTGCTGGCCGTTCCGGGTTTACTCCAGGCAGCCCCCTCTCAGACTGATTCTCGCCGCATCCTCCATTTTCAAAGCCACATTGTGGTCAATCCCGACTCCTCCATGACTGTGCGCGAAACCATCACCTACGAGACCGGGGTGCGGAAGCGTGGCATCGTCCGGGACTTCCCCACCACCTACCGGGATTCTCATGGCAACACCGTCAAAGTGGGGTTCCAGGTGCTGGAGGTCCGGCGGGACGGCCACCCGGAGCCCTATCAGATCAAGGCCGCGGCCAATGGCGAGAGGATCTACCTAGGGAAAGAAGACCACTATCTCTCCCCGGGAGTCTACACTTACATCATCAAGTACCGCACCGACCGGCAGTTGGGATATTTTGAGGATCACGACGAGCTTTACTGGAACGTCACCGGCAACGCCTGGGATTTTCCCATTGAGGAGGCGGAAGCGCTCATCGAGCTGCCGGCCGGAGCCAAGGTGCTCAATTATGCGGCCTATACCGGTCGCCAGGGGGAACGGGGCCGGGACTTCACCGCCCGGGCCGGGGACCAGGACATCCTGTTTAAAACCACCCGGCCGTTGTCTCCGGGCCAGGGTTTGACGGTGGTGGTGGCCTGGCCCAAGGGGGTGGTGCAGGCCACCTCGGGGCTGGACAAAACCAGGTTTTTCCTCGGGGACAACCTGAGCGTGGCGGTGGGGCTGCTGGGCCTGCTCCTGGTCCTGGGCTATTACCTCTATATCTGGTCCAAACATGGCCGGGATCCGGCTCCTGGCACCATTATCCCGCTGTTTGCGCCGCCCAAGGATTTTTCCCCGGCTGGAGTGCGGTTCCTCATGGAGGAGAAGTTCGACCACAAGGCCATGGCCGCGGCGGTGGTGGATATGGCGGTCAAAGGTTATCTCACCATCCAGGAAAAAGCTGAGGGGTCATTGTTCACCAGCCGCACCTATACCCTCCGCAAGAAAGACGGCGCGCCAGACACTCTTTCCAACGACGAGGCCCTGGCGGCTTCCCGGCTGTTTTCCCAGGGGGATGCCATTGAGCTGAAGAGCGAGAACCACGCCGCCATCAAAGAAGCCCTGGAAGCCATGAAAGACAACCTCCGGGCCAAAATGGAGAAGGTCTTTTTTGTCACCAACCGGGACTACTTTATCACCGGCGCCGTTCTATCCCTGGTGATTCTGGGAATTATTGTCCTGGCTTCTCCGAGAAAGGTGGAAGCCGTTTTTTCCGCCTTCTGGCTCACGGCCTGGACGGTGGGCTGCGCCTTCCTGGCGGTCTTGGTGTACCGCAAATGGGTGGCCGCCCGGGGCGGGGGCTTCGGCAAGGTCCTGGGCGCCCTGGCCATCACCCTGTTTGCCTTGCCCTTCTTCATCTTTGAGGTGGTGGGAGTGGGTTTTTTGAGTATGGCCATCTCGCCGGTGGCCGCCCTCTGCTTTGGCGCCATGGTGTTCGCCAACCCGTTGTTCTACTATCTGCTGAAAGCCCCAACCCCGGCCGGCCGCCGCCTCATGGACCAGATCGAAGGATTTAAGCTCTATCTGTCGGTGGCCGAAAAAGAGCGCCTCAACCTGCTCAATCCGCCGGAAAGGACCCCGGAGCTTTTTGAAAAATATCTGCCTTACGCCCTGGCCCTGGATGTGGAAGTGCAGTGGACCGAGCAGTTCGCCCAGGTTTTAGCCCAGGCGAGAGAAGCCGGCAGGGCCTATTCCCCCACCTGGTATTCCGGGGGTTCCTGGGACAGCTTTGGTTCCGGCAGTTTCACATCCGATCTGGGCAGGAGCTTCTCCGACGCCATCTCCTCCTCTTCCTCCGCGCCCGGCTCCGGCTCAGGCTTTGGGGACGGGGGTGGCTCCGGGGGCGGCGGCGGTGGGGGCGGCGGCGGCGACTGGTAAGAGGGTGGAGGTCAAGTGATCCTAGGGGAGGGCGGGGGACTCGTGGTCCCCCGGCCCTCCCCTCAAAATCATGGCCTTCAGGGTAGGGCCTCTCCCGTCAGGGCCTTGAGGGCCTGGAGGTAGCGCGCCCGGGTGTTGTCGATGACCTCAGGAGGCAGCGGCGGCGGTGGCGGCTTTTTGTTCCAGCCCAGGGACTCCAGGTAGTCCCGCAGGTACTGCTTGTCGTAGCTCTTCTGGGGGCCGCCGGGTTGGTAATCGTCTTTCGGCCAGAAGCGGGAGGAGTCCGGGGTCAGGACCTCGTCGATGAGGAGCAGCGCCCCGTCCGCCAGGCCGAACTCGAACTTGGTGTCCGCCAGGATGATGCCCCGGGGTTCGGCCCACTCCTGGGCCCGGCGGTACAGGGCCAGGCTCAGGTCCCGCACCCGGGCGGCCAGGTCGGCCCCCACGGTGGCCGCCATCTGGGCGAAGGAGATGTTCTCGTCATGGGTCCCCAGCTCGGCCTTGGTGGAGGGGGTGAAGACGGGCTCGGGCAGGCGGGCCGACTCCACCAGGCCGGCAGGGAGCGCCAGGCCCCCGATGGCCCCGGTTTCCTGGTACTCCACCCAGCCGGACCCTGACAAAAAACCCCGGACGATGCATTCCGCCGGCAGGGGCCGGCACTTCTTCACCAGCATGGTGCGGCCTTGCAGCAGGTCCCGGTGGGGGGCGCAGGCCGGCGGGAAGTCGTCCACCTTGAGAGAAATCACGTGGTTGGGGGTGAGGTCCGCCAGGTGCCGGAACCAGAAGGCGGACAATTGCGTCAAGATGCGGCCCTTGTCGGGGATGGGCTCGTTCATCACCACGTCGAAGGCGGAGATGCGGTCCGTGGCCACCAGCAGCAGCCTGTCGCCCAGGTCGTAGATGTCGCGCACCTTGCCCTGATGCCGGGGGCCCAACCCGGAGAGGGCGGTGGTCAGCACCGCCGCGGTCATCTGGCCGGCCTCCCGGAAAGGGCCGCGCCGGTTTTCTTGGTCGCTTTGCTGGTCGTCATCTTCGTAACCTTGGGAGTGATCTTTTCCTGCTCTTGGATATTGCGAGCCGCGTCTTCCGCGGCCTTGGCGCCGGTGATGGGGCCCACCTGCACCTGGTACAGGGTTTTGCCGGCGGTGGTGCGGCGGACGATGCGGGCCCGGTAATTCCGGGCCTGAAGCCGGGTCAGCAAAGCCTGGGCCTGCTTCTGGCCGGCGTAAGTGGCGACCAGCAGCAGGTAACGCTCCTGGCCGGCGGCCTTGGCTTCGGATGGGGCGGCGGTGGCGGCGGCAGGCGGGGCCGGCCCCACGTCATGTTTGGCGGTTGACGCCGGGGCCCTGGGTGCTTCGCTTTCCACTAGGGGCGGGCCACCCCCCGCGGCCGGCAGCGGCATGGGCGCGGCCACGGTGGCCGGCGCCGGAGGCGGCGGCGGCGCGGCCCGGCGGGCCGTTTTCAGCCCCCCGATGACCACCGCGATGATGAGGACGGCCAGGCCCAGCCCCCACCAGAGACGGCGGGGGGCCGCTTTCAGGGTTTGCCAGGAGGCCTGGGCTCCCGCCCCCGCCTTCTGCCCCAAAGGTTTGCCGGCTTCCCGGAGCTTGCCCAGGAGGGCCCCGGCCTGGGCCGCGGCTTGCCGCATCCGCGGCGGTCGCTCTTCCTCCCAGGGAGGAAACAGTTGACGCCCCGGCCGCATCTGCTCCCGGACCTGGCGCAACTGGGCCCCAAAGGCCCCGGCATCGGCAAAGCGCTCATCGGGGTCCACCGCCAGACATTGCAGCAGGAAATTCTGCAGGGGCAGGGGAATCTCCTCCAGATCCACCGGCAGGGTTTCCAGGCGATAAGGGAAAGGTTCGTCGAAGGTCAAGGGATAGGGCAGGCTGCCGGCCACCAGCCGAAAGCCCAGGACCCCCAGGGAAAAGACGTTGCCGGCGGCGGTGGAGGGATCCCCGTGGATGACTTCCGGGGGATCATAGGCCTTGAGCTCCAGGTGCATGGCCTGGTCGCCATCGGCCGGCGGAAAGGCAAAATTGGCCAGCCTGATTTCTTCCCCCTCAAGCAGAATATGAAGCGGGCTGAGGGAGCGATGGGCTATCCCCTGCTGATGAGCCAGTCCCAGGGCCTGGGCCGTTTGCTCCAGCAGTTGCAAAGCCTGGGGCAGGGTGAAGCGGTGCTTCCGGGTCAGCCGGGCCAGCAGGGTCTCTCCCGGGAAAGGCTCTTGCACCAGGTAAAGGACGGTGTCGGTCTGTCCCAGGAAGAAGACCCCCAGGATCAGGGGGTGGCGCAATCTCAGGGCCCAGATGGCCTCCTGCTCAAAGATTTTCTGGGCCGCGGCCCATTCGGGGGCTTCCCGGGCCAGCAGCTTGAAGCCCACTTCCGTCTCCAGGAGCCGATCCTGGGCCAGCCATACCTCCCCCCAGGGCTCTTCCCGAATCTGGCGCAGCAACGCGTACCTTTGGTCGACCACTTCGCCGATGCCGGAATCCTCCGGCTTTTGGTAATTCATAGGGATGCCTGCCTTGCCTTTTCAATCAGCCTTTCTCGGGTCAACATAGCACAAAAGCGGTGGACAACAAAGCCTTTTGGGCGGCCGGGGACTGCCGCGGCGCTTGCCGGCCCCCCTGCCAAATAGCATTGAAAGGTTGCAATTATTCTGATAGTTATTGGTAAACTTTTCGGTCCACCGGGCTTAACGAGAGGTCCATGGCCAATCTCATCACCCTGGCGCGGCTGCCTCTGCTGCTACTGTTAGTAGGCCTGTTGTTCGTGCCTTCCTTCCCCGCGGCCCTGCTGGGGGTGGGGTTGCTGGTGGTGCTTTACCTGATGGACTGGTTCGACGGCTACATCGCCCGGCTGCGCAACGAAGTCACCGAAATGGGGGCGGTCCTGGACGTGGCTCTGGACCGGGCGGTGGAAAACATCCTGTGGATCAGCTTCATGTACCTGGGCATGGTGCCCTTGTGGGTCCCCATCGTCTTTCTGATCCGCTCCTTCATCGTGGACGGCATCCGGGGGGTAGCGCTGTCCCGGGGGAAATCCGGGTTTGGGATGATGCACTCCTCCTGGGGCCGTTTCCTGGTAGCCTCCCGGTTCATGCGGGCCTTTTACGGCCTGGCCAAGGCCGTGACCTTCGGATTCCTGTACCTCACCCACGCCCTGGCCATCAAAGACCCGGGGATGCTGGCGACCTTGCACCCTTTGAATCAAAGCCTTATCTTCCTGACCGCGGGCCTCTGTGTGCTTCGGGGCATCCCCGTGGTCCTGGATGGCCGCATCTATTTTTCTTCAAAAAGGCTTTAATAGGACTGCCTGCCAGAGATATAATGCCCGATCAGGGGACACCGATGAACCTCGTGGCCGCCGTTTTCGACGTGGATCAGACCCTGGTGCAGGGATACACGGAGCGCCTCTTTTTCCGGTACCTGATGCGGCAAGGGTTGCTCAGCGTGTCCCAGGCTTTGAGTTATCTGGGCCACCTGGCCTGGAACCCCCGGGACCGCTTCCAGGATAAGAGCTACCTGGAGGGGCTGGACGTGGGGGAGGTCCTGCGCCTGGCCCGGCGGTGCTACCAGGAGGACATCTCCCCCCGGGTGAGTCCCCAGGGATTGCATTGCGTCCTGGAACACCAGGCCCGGGGGCATGCCATCGCCCTGTTGACCGGCTCCCTATCCTTCCTGCTGCTGCCCCTCCAGGAAGAACTGGGGGCCGACTGGCTCATCGCCACCGAAGTGACCCGGAACAACGCCAAGTTCACCGGGGGGATCGCTGGCCTGCATCCCCGGGGCAAAAACAAACTGCTCCTGCTCCAGGAGTTGTCCCGGCTCCACGGGTTGGATCTGTCCCAATCCTATGCCTATGGAGACCATATCCAGGATTTATATATCTTCCGCAGCATCGGGTACCCGGTGGCGGTGAACCCTTCCTGGCGCCTGAAGCGCCTGGCCCGCCGGCACCGTTGGCCCATTCGCTATTTTTGAGGACCAGCAGTGTTCTTACCTGGGGGATGAGGCCGCGGGGCCCGCGGTTCCGGCTTTTCTCCGGTCTTTTTCCAGCCTCGGGGAAATCGGTCGATTGACAGTGAAAGTCTTTTAGAGTAGCAATAATTAGGCGCGCCATGGATGAAGCTCTGATCAAACAGTTGAAAGCCCGGGTGGAGGAAGAACTGCGCCAGCGGGAATTGGCCTTGCTGGAGTTTTGGCTGCAGGAGTTAAAAAATATTGACGCCAAACGCCACCGGGAACTGGCAGGACTGCAAAGCGACTTGAAAACCTTTATCAGCCGCATGGAGACCCGACTCCGCACCCTCAAAGGGGGCTCAAGGTAAAGAGCATGTATGAACTGAAAGTCATAACCCAGTTTTCGGCGGCCCACCGCCTGGAAAACTTTTATGGAAAATGCGAAGCCCTGCATGGGCACAACTGGAAGGTGGAAGTATTTCTGGCCGGGGAGGGCCTGGATGGCGCCGGGTTGCTTATGGACTTCGGCGTGGTTAAAGCCAGGACCAGAGAAGTGCTGGAAGAGTTCGACCACAAATACCTGAACGAGTTGCCCGCGTTCCGGGATCAAAATCCTTCCTCGGAAAATCTGGCCCGTTATCTTTTCCAACGCCTGAGCGCCACGTTAAACTGCGATGGGGCCAGGGTGCGGCGGGTCAACGTGTGGGAGTCCGATACCTCCTGCGCCTCCTATTATCAGGACTGACGTCGACAGCCGGCTAAAAATACCTGGCAGTTTGCGGCGCCAGGGGTGCCCGGCCCCCTCACCTGGCGGAATGGTCCCCGGCAAGCCTGAGCGGACCGGCGGGAACCGGCAGGGCGGCCAGGGGACAACATCTCAATTCTCTTGGCAATCGCCGATTTTTGGTAGATAATCAGTCAGGCAATAATGGAGTGGCGGCTGAGGTTTTCCAGCCCAAGGGGCCGTGATCAGAGAGTTTGTCACCAGTTTCCTCCGGACGCTGTACCGGGAACGAGTCTTTATTCTCATCATGGCGGTGGCCCTGGTGGTTTTCCTGGGCGCCGTCGGCTTCTGTCTGTTTGAACCCGGCCAGGGACATTGGTACCAACGGTTTGGCCTGGGCATCTGGTGGGCCACCGTCACCCTTACCACCGTAGGCTATGGTGATGTAACTCCCGTAACCGTAGCTGGAAGGATCGTGGGGGTGGTCATCATGTTGGGGGGGGTGGTGACCCTGTCCCTGGTGACCGCCACCGTGGCCTCGGTGTTCATCGAACGCAAGTTCCGCCAGGAGCGAGGTTTGGAAGCTGTTAAAATCGCCAATCATATTCTGATCCTGGGCTGGCCGGAAGATGGGGAAGCCTTGCTGGACCAGTTGCTCAAACGTCTCCCCTCCTCCATTCCCCTGGTCCTGGTCAACAGGGTCCCCCCGGAACAGATGGAGGCGCTGCGGGACAAATACCCGGCCCAGGGGCTCTATTATCTCCGGGGAGATTATTCCCGGGAAGAAATCCTGTTAAAAGCCAGCGTGAAGAGCGCCATCAAAGCCATTATCCTGACGGAGCGGCAACCGGGCGAAACCGCGGCCCAGGTGGACCAGCGCACCCTGTTCACCGCCCTTACTCTCAAGGCCATGCATCCCAAGCTCCGCATCCTGGCGGAGTTGCTCAGGCCGGAAAACCGCTCCTACCTGGAGCGGGCCGGCGCCGAGGAAGTGCTCATCCGGGGGCAATACGACAGCTCCTTGATGGCCGGGGCAGTGGCCTCCCCCGGTCTCTTCCGCATCCTTACGGCGCTGCTGACCGGAGAGGGCCAGAACCTCTACGCCGTGGAAATCCCCAGCCGCTTTCATGGCAAGCCCCTGAAAGATTTGGTCAGCCACCTGCAGGAATACCAACAAGCCGTCCTCATCGCCATTTATACGGAGGGAAGGTCCCTGAGCCTGGAGGACTTGCTGTCTGACGAGCCCTCGGCCATTGATGACTTCATCCGGCGCAAATTCGCCGAGACCAAGATGACCCACCTGTTGGGCCGCACCAAGGTGGATATTCAGGTCAACCCGCCCCCGGACCAGATTATAGGGCCGCGCCAGTATGCCGTGGTCATCGCCGCCCAGAGGCCGACTCTCTGATGACTGATCCTGCTTTTTTAAGTAAAATCTTTCTTTTCCAGGCTCTGAAGGAAGAAGAACTGGAGCACGTGCTGAGCCACACCCAGACCCGGGATTATCCCGCGGGCGCGGTCATCATCCAGGAAGGGGAGACCGGGGACAGCATGTTCATCATGGTTTCCGGGGAGGTGGAGATTACCAAGGAGCTCACCCTGGTGCTGGATGAAGATACCCCCAAAGAACGGGTGATGATCCGGCTGAAAGCCGAGGACGGCGTCTATTTTGGCGAGATGTCTCTGCTGGAAAACGAAGTCCGGTCAGCCACCGTCACCGCCCTGTCCGATTGCCTCCTGCTGGAGCTGCACCAGAAGGATTTCCTGGAAATGACTCACCGGCGGCCCGCCATGGGGGTTAAACTGCTGTTGCGCCTGTCCCAGGTCCTTTCCGCTCATCTTCGCAAGTCCAATCAGGACGTGGTGAAATTGACCACCGCCCTGGCCATCTCCTTGGGGGGATAAATCCCCCGGACTTAATAAATTATCAGAGACCTCTTATGCCGCAAATCCTGGACCTTACCGGCCATGCCTGCCCGCTGCCGGTGATTCGCACCAAGGAAGCCCTGGAAGCCGGCGCTTCCCAGGATTTCGTGGTGGTGGTGGACAACGAGGCCGCCCGGGACAACGTCAGCCGCTTCGCCCGGAGCCGGGGCTGCGCGGTGCGCGTGGCCGCGGTGGATAACGGTTTTCATCTGACCATCAGCCCTGCCCCGGGCCAGCCGGGCGAGAGTTGCGTTCTCCCCAGCCTGGAGGCGGCGCCGCTGACCACCGCGGTGGTCTTCGCCTCCGACCGCATGGGCGAGGGGGACCCGGCCCTGGGGGATATCCTGATGCGGGCCTTCTTCCAGTCCCTGGTGCAGATGCCGGTGCCCCAGAAGATGCTTTTCTATAACCGGGGGGTCTTCCTGACCTTGGATGATTCCGCGGTGCTTGCCGAATTGAAGGGCCTGGAAGAGATGGGGGTGGAGCTGCTGGTGTGCGGCACCTGCCTGGATTTTTATAAGGTCCGGGAACGGCTGGCGGTGGGCCAGGTCTCCAACATGTTCACCATCCTGGAGACCCAGATGCAGGCCGGCCGCCTCATCAGGCCGTGAACCTCTGTAAAGCTATTTTGAGGGGAGGGCCGGGGGGATTTTTCGTAAGTATTCCCCCGCCCTCCCCTCAAACTCCCCTCCCAACCCAGTAGTGTCCGGCACGCTATTTGCGTAGCAGGGTCACGGCCGGAAACCATAAACCAGGCTCCCGTAGGGTGCGTTCTACGCACCAATAATGGCGCGTGAAACGCGCCCTACATGAATATCTTCCTA
>Ga0315268_10009113_pt1 | contig 10324 bp, 12 predicted proteins | sample C1_top_MG_FD_204535 | JGI IMG/M metagenome (GOLD analysis project Ga0315268, IMG submission 204535) | Sediment microbial communities from Yellowstone Lake, YNP, Wyoming, USA - C1_top | ecosystem: Environmental > Aquatic > Freshwater > Lake > Sediment | place: USA: Wyoming | collected 2017-08-01 | reverse complement strand
TGTCATTCGGGAAACCGGTCGAACTGGCAACACGGAAGTAGGGTGTCATCTGGACGCTATTGTCGACGCCCTTCCAACCGTCCATGAAAAGACCGCTGTGTGCAGTACCGTTGAAGCCGGCGGCATCCCAGGTCCACATCTTCCCGTTCCCCCAACCAGGACCCACCGGCTCGGCAGCGTGAGGCTCACCCTGTAAGATGATTGTTCCACCACAGAAATATCTAGTGTAGACCACAACCGTGTCCGGCTCGAAATCAAGCGTTCTCTCGATCTCCTTAGCTCTGGCAACAACCGCTATCGTCATGACAGCAACCAACATGACAAGTGAACTCACTACAATTTTCCGCATGACAATTCCTCCCTCTCGCCTGAAAAAGTTCGCGTTTGCCTTGTGCACCAAATGCTGACCAGAAGACAAAACCATCAGTTGCTGAACTCTTGTCGATACGGTAGACCCTAACAAAAAAGCCTCATCAAGAACTGATGAGGCTCGAGCTTTTCTATGAAGACACACGAACCGTCCAGGCTCTGCGTTGCATTCGTGCCTCCGCCAATATCTAATTGAGGGAATCATTACCTTCAGCTGCATTCGCCTGATGCGACAGGCATCATATCACGAAAGTACCCCTCACACAAGGAAAAACTCCCGCCACACATATCTACCATCGCGGAATCGGCGAGTACCTGTAAGCCCTCACCGTTGCACCGGCCGTCGGTCCCTCAACCATCGTCTGCAGTCCGTCAAAGAGATCATCATGCTCCCCCTGCGGGAACAGCATCAACTCGTCTATCAATGCCTGCCAGAGCGTGTAGTCACCAACGACGTGCTTTGCTGGAAGGAATATCTGTGTCAATCGTAAGGTACCAGAATTTCGGGAAACAGTAATCACAGACTTCCGGTTTGGGTTTCGACTTACAATTGAAAGAAAAGCGAAGACCGCCTACTCAGCGGTCCTCGCGGTTGCAGCTCACTTCCCCACTATCACAGCCCTCAGCCTATTGTGCTGGCAAGGTTTCGAGCTTTCTCGCTCTCCACTGTCAAAGGCTGACTCCAATATCCCCTCTGCTCATCTATCCATCAGTGCTTGTCGCCCATACTGGTGTGTTATCGGGTCTATAAATGACCACATTGCCATCATTCTGGACGATCAGACGGCTCCCATGGTGCTGCCAAGTTTCAGAATCCCAAATGCCCTTTACATCTGTGTCGTAGATAACTAGGTTGCCATCAATCTGCATGATACACACCCCAGTCGAACTGCCATTTGTATTCGAGGCCCACAGGGGTCTCCCATCCCGATTTTGATAAAGCACAAGGTTACCGTCGCCCTGGTAAACGAAGGTGTACTGCCCGTTTGCTGAAGTGATTGATTGTCCAGGACTGAGCACCTCGCCCGGCTGCATGTCGTCTCCCGTTGCCGTCGGACCTGAAGGCATTGGTTTACGCACGATGTTTGATGGCATGGCCCAAACTAGCTGGTTATCCGGCCGGTAGATGGCGATATTGCCATCATCCTGAACGATCAACCGACTGCCGGGATGACATATGCCGGTCGACCAGATCAGGTTGAGCACCGTGTCGTACATTACCAGGTTGCCATCACGCTGCATCATGATGGCTCCGGCTGGCACCCCCTGAGTATCCGATGCCCACTTGACTTCTCGGTCAATGTTGCTATAGAGGACGAGATTGCCGTCGGCTTGATAGATAAGACTGTACTTCCCGTTCGCCGAGGTTAGCGATTGGCCGGCCCGCAGCACCTGACCAGGCAACATCACGGCCCCCGTTGCAGCGGGCCCTCTCAAAGGGATCGGCTGCACAACGCAAGCGACTGGATCGACAATGCAGCAATGCAGCTTTCCGACGCCATAGAATTCGTCATTGACGATTCCATATTCACACATGTATGGGTAGGAACGGTAGCCCACGAAGTCGTTCTCGTCCGAGAGGTGCAGCCTTTCTACCGTCCACAGCTGCGTTCTATCCCATTTCACGCCCACGACAATGGTCGAGTGATTGCCATTCTGTGTTGACAGGTAGTCCCCTGGCTCAATCGTCCACGCGTTGATCTTGTCGTGGGGAACCCACAGCTTGTGGAATTGGAATATGTGCTTGAATTCCCCTACGGTATACGCGTCGCCCAAGTCTCCGCAATACGGGGCACCGATGTTGTGGACTCCTCCCCTGTTCATCAACAAGATGTAGTGCGCGAGTTCGCTGCACCACCCGCCCTTGCCTTCGGGGAAGCCTCCTGAACAATAACGAGCCGCTGCTTGGGGCATGCGCAGACCAAGCTCGTTCTCTATAAACGCGTTCTCGACAACATTGCGGCGATACAGATAGGTAGTCGGGCTGCCGGCCGTCCATTCGCGCAGTTTTCTCCAATCGAGGTTCAGTTCTTCCAGCCCGGTATATGCTCGTCCCCCGTGAACTCTGTGCGGCGTATCCGCCACCCCATAATCGACGGTCCAGTAGATCCAGCCCCCTTCGAACCTGTTGAATTTGGCATTCCCTTCAGGAAGCTCATCGCTGATAGGACGTCCCAGGTAGCTGTCCGGGCCGCCGAGCGATAGGTAGCGTTCTAGAATGCTGCCGTGAACCTCATGCGCTGGCATTCCCGCACTCCAGTAGATTGATCCACCTTCAAAGCGGTTGAACCAGCCGCTGCCATCGGGCATCTGGTCGGAGATAGGATAGCCCAAGACACCTTGCTCCGAACCGAGGCTCTCCCACTTGTCACGGAGGGGACCCTAGACCGCATGCGCCTGTGTGGTCTGCGTCCAGTAAATTGATCCACGCTCAAAGCGGTTGAAGCAGCCGCGGCCATCAGGTGTTTTCGACTCATCGGTTGTCGGATAGCCCAAAGAGCTTCTCTCCCACCCCAGACTCGACCATTTCTCCAAGATGGCTCCATGCACCTCAAAAGCGCCGATCTGAGGGTGCCAGTAGATAGAGCCGCCCTGGTAGTGTCGATAATGCCCGACGCCATCAGGACAAACACATTCTTCAACTGTGGGCTGGCCTAGGAAGCTGTTACTTCCTCCCAGTTGGTTGTACTTGTTATCGATCTGACTCATGTTCTCACCTCCTCCGGAGCGATTATTTTAGCAAAAGTAGTTTTCTCGCTTTGGAAAAGCCAGGCGCCTCGAGTTGATAGAAGTACACGCCCGAAGCTAGGAGTTCTCCTGATTCGTCTCGACCATCCCAGACGATTTCGTAGCGCTGCGGCTCTCTCCAGTCGTTCAGGACAGTACGCACGGGCCTTCCCGCAAGGTCGTAAATTCGGAGCACTACGGTTCCCGCCTTGGCAGTGGAAAACGTGATGCGCGTGAACGGGTTAAACGGGTTGGGTACATTCTGAGTCAACTCAGAGCCCTCGGTCACAGGAAACGGTTCTTTTACTGCGACGACCTCGGCATTGTACAAGTTATCGCTCTCGTACAGCTCAGGGACAATCGAATCCGGATCTGCCACTGCGCCAATAGCGGTCACACCGCCGGGCCCCGCCGGAATATATAACCTGCAACTCCACAGCCGTATGTACTCGCAGACGCACCAAGAGCTTCCCCAAGGCAGGACATGTTCTTCGCACGTTCCATGCAACGTAAAGGGACCTATCTGAAGGTCAGGGCAATCAAATGTTCCGCAAGCTGAAGCATGCAAGTAACAGATATCACCCCCGGCCGCCAGCGGAACAACGCTCGTGCTGTCGTTCGCCATCGGGACACCGTTGATTTGTATCTCCTCCTCGAGCGGGATTGCGACACTCGCAGAATCACAAAGCCACACTTCTGTCGACGTATTGACTCTGAGCGTGTCTCCTGTTACCCACGCATAGTCTATGGCTATCGGGCGGAAATTGTAGTCCTCGGGTCCGGTGCTGGAACACGTCTGGCCAAGAGTGCTCTCAAGAATTGCCTGATCTGCCGCGTTAACGATTCCGTCGCATGTGAAATCGGAACGACACGCATTTGTGAGCAGGTCGGTATTGAAGATCTGCTGATCAAGAAGGTTCACTGAACAATCGCCGTTTAGGTCGGTGGATAACCACTCCATTGTGTCGGCATAAAGTGGCACTGTAAGACAGGTCACCGTTGTTGTCACGGAACTGCATCCCGGCCCACTTGAAACGTCAAGCCCACCCGAGATAGAGAGCTTTACCATCCCGTTAGCGTCAGTGACGCCTGCAACACTTCTGCAAAGACACATGGTACGGCTCGAATTGAAGTTGACAAGAACAGTCAGACCTTCCATGGGTGAGTTGAACTGGTCCCTGACCGTTACCTGAAGACGTCTCCCTCGGCCGTTCGGACACAAAAAGACCTTGCCGGACCCGGGGACCAGACCCTGCCATTCAACCCTCGAGTTCCCCGGATAAGGCATTCCGGCCCAAGCTGCCATGGCGATCGCACACGCCACAAATGAAACGACCAATACAATCAGGATCTTCCTGCGCATGATACACCTCCTTGTGCCACGCACGGAGACAGTTGGTGTTCGGCTCTACCACGCGAAAACACGCAGGACAATTGTGAAAACTGAGGAAGTTCCTCGCAGTCAAACCTTGGATGTGAAACGAGATGATTGCGCAGAAGAATGCACGGCCTGCAGTTTTGCCTATTTCATAACCGCATTCTATCACAAAACTCGAAGCTGAACAAGCAAAAACTTCACGCATATTGTGACCTAGACCGATCTTTGCTGGTAGGCGAACGGCGAAGCGAATCTCAGGCAGATTGACGAAGACTCCTTGTTCACTCCCCTAAAACCTCGGAATTGGTGTGGGGATCACGACCTCGGTTGATTGTCGAGGGTTCATGTAAGAGGCACTGCTGCCAGCAATTTCAGACCACATTGAGCGGTGCATCGCCCGGCATCCGCGTCGACGCAATCACACCCATGAAAGGAATGTCTTCGTGACAAGAATGGCTTTCCCCTCTGGAGTGGTTGGAGACGGAGGTGACCTGAACTCGGGACCCTACTGACAGAGCGACCGTCATGCCGTCGGCCGCCTCAAGCAGCGCAGCCCGCGTCGAGATGCACTCGATGAGTACCGATTCGAGCAGCTTCGGGACTGTGCGTGACCATGATCACGGTCCGCCCTTCTCGGGCGTTCAGATCCCGGAGGATCTCCAGGATCTCCGCGGCGAGTGCAGGATCAAGGTTGCCGGTTGGTTCATCGGCCAGGATTACCTCGGGATTGTTGCTGAGTGCCCGCGCCATGGCAACACGCTGCTGCTCGCCGACGGAGAGCTCCCGGGGCAAATGGGCCATCCGGTCGGCTAGCCCCAGTCGATCGAGGAGATCCTTCGCCCGCCTCCCATGGTCGCCATTGCCGTCGGTCGAGAGAGACATCGGCACCATGACGTTCTCATCCGCCGAGAGGTAGGGAATAAGGTTGAAGCTCTGGAGGACAAACCCGACGCTCCGATTGCGGTATTCGGCCAGCCGCCGCTCGTTGAGGCTTCCGAGATCGGTGCCGTGGAACATCACGCGCCCGGAAGTGGGCCGAATGAGCCCACCTAGCGTCAAGAGCAGCGTGGTCTTCCCTGATCCCGACGGACCCGTGACCGTCACGAAATGGTGCGGTTCGATTGCGAGGGACACGTCCCGCAGGGCATGGACGGTCCCGCGTCGGCTCGCGTATGATTTTGTGACCTTATCAAGTGTGAACATCGCTAAACCTCCTGCAGGATCGACGCAGGATCGAGGCGCGTCGCGCGATAGATGGGGTACCAGCTCCCGAGGAGGGCGATGGCTACCGCGATCAGAAGCGACCAAACAAAGTAGATCGGAACCGGTTCGACGGCGAGTCCCGCGAGCTCCGGCCCCAAGACCAAGGCAGAGAGCGTTCCGAGCAAGTATCCGCCGACTCCGCCAAGCACACCCAAGATGATCGATTTCGCAAAGAATAGGCGGTAGACGCTCCCGCGGGTAGCGCCAAGCGTCAGCAACGTGCCAATCTCGCGCTTGCGCTCCTCGACGTTTGCCCACATGTAGTTCGCGATCGAGATCGCTCCGACGAGCGAAATGATCACCAACAAGATCAAGGAGACCTTGGCCATCAAGCGGTTCGTCTCGATCTGTGTGTTCACGATCTGCCCGATGGTTGTGATCCGTGTGTCCGGCAGGATGTTCCGTAGCTTGCCAAGAAGCCCATCGGAAATCGCCGAGCAGCACCCCATAATCTCGATGGCACTGACCTGTGGACCGATCCCGAGGAGGATTTGTACAACGTGGAGATGGGCATAGATACGGTCGTCGTCGATGGTTCCTGTCTCCGGAAGAACTCGGGCCGTCACGAATTCCCGTCCTTCGATCGTGACTCTGCTCCCGTCCTTTAAATTCAGTCGCTGTGCCACGACGCTGCCTACCAGCACGTCGGTGGGCGCGAGCGAGTCGATCGCCCTGCGCTGGAGTTTCTCATCCCTGTATGAAGGCCCCTTGCTTATCGCCGGACTCGGGCCGCACGCGGCGGCGAGTTCCGCACCGGCAAGACCGGAGCTCTGCCAGATCGGCTTCGACTTCAGTTCGTTGGCCGGTAGGATGCCGGTAAGGACGACCGGGACGGCGGCAACCTTCACGCGCCGCGTCAACTTGGGCGAGAGATTATCCACACCCGGAAGCATGGACGTAGCGACCCGTTCCACATACTCCTCCGGGAAAGTCGGCGCATCGATATCAGCAGTGTAGTAGTCGTCCACGGAAGCCGCCTGTGGAAGCACCAGGATGTTTGCCCCCAAATTGTCGAGCTTGATCTTGACCGCACGCTCGGAGACCGCGCTCATCGACTGGATACTGACAATGACGGCGATTCCCAAGGTAATCGCGAGGAGTCCCGAGACCATGCGCGACTTCCTGAGCCACAGTTCCTTCCAGAGAATTGTGCGGAGCTTCACACCGTCCTCCCCTACTTCGTCGGGGCGCAGGACGTGCTGCCACCCTGCACGGTCGACGGACAACAGCCGCCCGCCTTTTTCGTCGCCGCCTGCACGAGGCTCGCGACGTCCGTCGCGCCAGTGTAGGTGCCTGTAATTTGGCCTTGGGCGTTCACCACTAGAGTAACCGGCTCCGTGGAAGCGCGGTTGACCTTAATCTGGCCAAGAAAGGCTGCTTCCGCGGGGTCATCCATGTCGATCTTGACCGTGACGCACTGTTCTTGCATCCGTCCGCACGCGGCGGCACATGCGGCCGATGCCTCGGGCTGCGTGGCCATGCCCTTTCGGCTCACGTAAATGAAGAGCGCCTTACCCGTTTGGAGGACCCGAAGAACCTCCGCCTTCTTCGGCGAAGGGACCATGGCGACGAGCTTGTCCGCTGTCGCCTGCGCCGCCGGCAGACCGCCCGCCAGGGCGCCGTTGCGCGCCGTGAGAAGAATGAGCGGAACGGGCGCACCGGCCAGCCGGAACTTCGCGACCAGCTCCGCGTTGGCAACGTCGGATCGGTAGAGCTCGACCAAGACCGATTTTTTCACTTGCTTCATCGCCTGCGCGATCATGACCTTCGCCTGATCGACGCCTGTCGCCCCTTGGTCCGTGACAAGGATGAAGGCTACCTTCCCGTGCTTCGCGGCTGAATTCAGGTCATTTTGCGCCGAGGCCGCAGCCAGCGACGTCAGCAAGCCAAGCAGAAGAATTCCTAAGCCAAAACTACGCAGTATCATTTGATTCCCCCTGTGGTGCAGACCGCTTGTTCCATTCGTGAGCCTTGTCTATCTTCAGGGTCGAACGACCCGATCAATAAGAAAAGCCACTGGCCGATCACTTCGGGCAACACCCTCCGGACGCCCAGATCTTCGCCGCTCGTTCCCGGTCCGTGGCAAGCTCGGGTACGCCGATGAAACACTGCTCGAGGCACTCGAGCAGCTTCTGGTGAAAAGGTGTTTGGGCCGGGCTCAGCTTGTAGAAGCACCAGAGCCCCTGTTTGCGCACTTCGACCAGTCCCGCCCGGCGCAAGTAATTCAGGTGGTGGGACGCCTTGGCCTGCGGCACCTCCAGGATGGTGATGATGTCGCTTACGCAGAGCTCGCCATCCAGGAGCAGGTGGAGAATGCGCAGGCGGATCCTATCCGCAAAGGCCCGGAAAATCTTGTCGATCTGGGAGCCGGTCTTGGTTTTGACAGTGCTTATCGTTATACCTATACTCATCTATGTGATTATAGCTCCCGGACCATCCTCCTGTCAAGCGAATAAGCGCCCGGTCAACGACCGGTCAACTGCTCCAGCTTCTCGGGGTACCGAGCACCTTGAACCTTGATCTTGGATGCGGCGCTGTCGATCTCACGCAGATCAGCAGGCGTGAGTTCGACCACGGCTGCTCCGAGGTTCTCCTCTAAGCGCTCCAGCTTCCGGGTGCCTGGGATTGGAACAATCCACGGCTTCTGGGCCAAGAGCCAAGCGAGCGCGATCTGAGCAGGTGTCGCCTTCTTCCGTGCTGCGATCTTTGCAAGCAGATCGACCAGGATCTGATTCGCTTTGCGAGCCTCTGGCGTAAACCGAGGGAGGGCGTTGCGGAAGTCAGTGCTGTGAAACGTCGTGCTCGTATCGATCTTCCCAGTGAGGAATCCCTTGCCGAGAGGGCTAAGTGAGTCTGTTGCCGAGCGTGCCACGCGTTTGGGCGGTGTCACTCAGTATTGTGACGCGCACGTGCCTTGTGCATCAGAGATGCCCAGAAGTGAAACGACCCACCTACTACAGCTGCCGCTGTCGCGGTTCCCAACGATGCCTCTCCGTTATGCACAAAGTACCAGTACCCCACTGCACCCAATGGCACGTACAGAACAACGGCGGTGACCACGCCCGGTGAGCGCCTCCTTCTTCGAATCGTACCTACCACATGGAACAAAGCATTCGAGAACATCAACGCGGCCACGGTCAACCACGCGGCAACTCCAATTGTGTGAACCTCCACGTCCCTTGCTCCTGCCAGGAGACCGACCTGGACGCACACAAGCAGTAAAGCTGCGTTAACGATTATGTGGAATCGAGGCGTGATGCTGTTCCGGATCGCGGGCCGATAACTCCGATCCCACTCTGCAAACCCGCCCGGATAGAAAAACTCCTCCGTTACATGAAGTACCGCCGCCGCCAAGGGAGCCCACCAAAGCCATGTCATGCGTCTCGCTCCAGTTCCGATCCAACCCGGAAGACCAGCGATTTCGTCCGCCCAACTACGTCATGCCTGACCAGCCAAAGCCAACATATCTATGAATCGCTTGCCTGTCAATCAGCTTAGGTAATCACGATTGATGCGCCAACCAACGTAGACCCCAGCCAAGCTGCCGATGCCGCTAAGCACGAACGCAGTCGTCAAACCAATCTTGTCCCCTATCCACCACCCGATCCAGCCAAGGACTGTCATGCCTACAAAGATACAGAGCTTGTTCATATCTCACCCAAGTTGAATGATGGTGAACTGCGATTTACACTGATCCCATGTACCGTCGATGCAGGCTGTCCTGCTACGCCTTACGCAAGAGAAGGGATTCGCCGTGTCAGCTCTGCCCAGTCATCGCCGATCGCCTTTTGGATAAGCCGCTTGGTTTGCAGGAATGCCGGAGGAGGCATCACCATTTGCATGATACGAGTCATGTTCTCGCGGTCGTCGTGACCCAACAAGGGGAACATCCACGCTACCAGCTCCGGGAAGCGGTCCTGTGGCACGGTGTTTGCCATGATACCGACCGCCCTACCCTGGTCGGGTGCGGACACGCGCTCCCTCACGAGGCGGTACAAGTGCGCGTCCTCCTTTCCCAGATGTAGATCGAGATGGAACTTGAACGCGGCAGTGGCACGGGCCGTATCCAATGCGTCATGTTTAGACACTGCAGCGCTCAAGGCATCGAACGCGGCATCAAGGCCTCGGTGATCTCTTTCGTACGCCTCGGCGACCGACGGCGCGACGGCTTCAAGCAGGGGAAAGATGGCCAGCTCCTCGCCATGAGCGTGCCAGACCAGCACTTCGTTGAAGAATCGGAAGCGCTCGACCATCGGCGCGAGGTCCGGTTTGCCGCGCGCGGCGTCAAGCGCGGCCGCATCGATCCTTTCCATGTCGCGTCTAAAGGCATTGTGGATGGCCATCACCGCATCAAGTGGCTCTGCCATTTTTTTGTCCCTCCCAGCTGCCTTGCCAATAGATTCCTTGCGTGTGCCTGTGGAATGCCTTCTCTGCTCTCAGAGTACTACAAGGTGCTTCCGTCGCGCATCGACTGGAACGCTTGGCTGGATCTATCGCAATTCCTTGAGAATTGAACCTGAGATATCATAACCGGGACCGGGATCGCTTTCCGAAACCAGGCCCCGCTTGGGCATGCGCTGCTTAGCA
>Ga0315268_10009112_pt1 | contig 10324 bp, 11 predicted proteins | sample C1_top_MG_FD_204535 | JGI IMG/M metagenome (GOLD analysis project Ga0315268, IMG submission 204535) | Sediment microbial communities from Yellowstone Lake, YNP, Wyoming, USA - C1_top | ecosystem: Environmental > Aquatic > Freshwater > Lake > Sediment | place: USA: Wyoming | collected 2017-08-01 | reverse complement strand
CACCCCACACTTCCGTGGGCATCCTTGGTCGGATTGTTGGTTTTACTCCGCTTAGTGTTTGTTATGCGCATCCGGTTTGGCATTCGGCGAAACGGCGCGATTGTGATGGTGATGAAGATGCTTTGATGTTGGCGCTGGATACATTGTTGAATTTTTCGCGAGTTTATTTGCCTGCGCAGATTGGTGGCATAATGGATGCTCCTTTGTTTTTGATTCCTGTCGTGAATCCGGTGGAGGTTCAAAGACAGGCGCACGATGTAGATGTGGCGCCGTTTTACCCATTGGCGTTTTATGAGAAAACTTGGGAAAAAGCGAGCGCTCGCTCTGTGAGTAACCTCATCGATCTCATTGGCCATCGTCTGAACACTGAAGCGCAGTTTCAAGGGTTTTGTTATACTACGCTAGTTTCTGACGTTAACTCGGGTAACCCGCAGAGCATGTACAAGAAGCTGGGCAAGATGCTCGACAAGTTGAATAGTCAGTTGGAGCTGGCTGAAAAGATCGAGGCCGTAGATGCAAAGATAGTGGCGCGTAAGGTTTTGTCCACGCATTTTATGCGGGATATAGCGGGAAATCTTCGTGCTTTTTCTACGCAGGGGTTTAGATGCAAGTCGTGTAACCGACGGTTTAGGCGTTTGCCCTTGAAGGGAAAATGTCCTGAGTGTGGTGGCGCATTGTCGCTTACCGTGTATCGTGGTGGTATTGAAAAGTATCTGGAGGCTGCTCGTCATATTATTGACAAGTATGGGTTGCCGCGGTATTATGCGCAGAGGCTTGATATGGTTAAGGATGAGATTAACAGTTTGTTCGAGGGTAAGAAGCCGCGGCAGGGGTGTTTGGCTGATTTTGCTTAGTTAACTTTTTTTATAACTAATGATAAAGGAAAGTTTGATTAGCTATGTTAAAGATTGCTTACAATCCGAATGCGTATTTGACGCAGAAGAGGAACGTGCGATTGGGGCTTATTGCGCGGTCGAAGATTCTTCAAGTGGTTGAGAAGCAAGCAGTGCCTATTAGTGTTATTAGAGATTCAACAGGTCTCAAATACGCGGTGGTTCTTTACCATCTGAAGCTTTTGGAAGAGGAAGAAGTTGTTCAGCGCCGTGGCGGGAAAAAGCCCTATGCTTGGGCGCTTACAGGTGTTGGGCAGAAGCGACTTGTTGAGAGTTAAGGGAAGTTTTCATGTATTAGGTAAATCTCATGTCTGTTTGTTATTTTGTCTTTTTGTGTTATTGTTTTTATTGGTATTTTTTTTCTTCGGATTAAAGATTTTAATGCGTTGTATAATGCTTTGAGTTCTTTCTCATCTGTGCACGCGATGTCGAGCTTCACGATTTTTGTATTCTTGGTCTGAAAGTCATTTATTGCTTGTTGGGCTATTTTTGTGTATTTGCCTCTTGTTGGAATTTCTTGATTTAGTTCTGTGAGTCCTTTGTATTCCATTTCTATCAATATCCTGTTGTTTTGTTGGCTATTTGTGTTTTGTGGAGGTTTGTGTGAAAGCTATGCAGTCTGTGTTGGCAACGGTGGTTCTTGTGGTGTTGCTCTTGCGATCATTGAGTAATAGTATAACGTTAATCCTATTGGCAAGATTGGTTGTATGAAAGCGGCTAATATGCTGCTCACGAATGTGGCGGCTATGCCGAAGGGTATGCTTATTACTCCTACGAGTACGCTTACTATGCCGACGATTATGTAGAGTAGTAGCAGTAATCCGAAGGTTTTTAGCCATCTGTTACTGACGAGGAGGCGGCTTCTTGAAAGGCTTTCGAGTGCGCCCGTGTTTTCGATTATTATTGTAGGCACTACGAGAGAGAATATTATGGCGAGTATTATGCCTGGGATTACTAGTGCGATTAATCCTATGACGATGAGGACGCCTGTGATTATGCTCACGGCGAGTAGTGAAAGGAGCTTTGAAACAGTAAAGTCGAAGCTTGTCATTAGGTTTGCTTGACCTTTTTCCAACGTGTCTGCTGTGAATTTAACGCCGATTCCTTGTGTGATTTCGCTGATTATCCATCCTATTATGCCTGTGACGATTGCGAGTGTTAATATTGCTGCGAAGTAGCCGGGTAACCAAGCTAGGATTTCTTGTGGTGTTGCTGTTGGGGGTAGGGTGGCGGGTATGATTATGGCTGCGCTTAGTGCCATTGTTAGTACCCCTGTGATGGCGCCTGCGATGAGGAAGGGAATGAGGTATTGGGTGAATTTTTCTGAATAAAGGGCGAATGTTGTGGTGATGATTTCGCCAACGCTTAGTTCGCGTGTTGGCTTTCTGTTCTCCGCCAATTCTTTCATTTTCCTTTGCTTTTTATTATGCGTTTCGCGTGGTGTGGCGTATGATGGCGCCGATAAGGATTAGTATGCCGACTAAGATGAGGAGACCTGGGAAGAATATGCCTTTGCCTTTGTACTCTGGTAGGTTGTCAATGTAGAAGAGTATGCCCAAGCCTATTAAGAGTAGGCCGAGCCACATGCCGCCCCACAATCTTCTTGCACTCATTGTCTTTGCACCTTGCCTTATGGTTTGTTCATATGGGTTGAAAAGGTTTCCGCTGTACGTGTGCTCAATGTTTTTCCTAACTTTCTAATAGACACTTTTCTCGAATGTGCCGCGGCCTCCTAGCCTGATTCACTTTATGATTCAAATATGCTTGGTATTAGTCAGCATATTCGGACATTGCTTGATGGTCTTTTCCCAGAACACAACGGCTAGGAGCTTTCGCGAGAGGCGACGTGGCGAACCTTTGCGTGCAGTTCGGGTCAGTCTTCATAATACTACTCGGCATTCTGGTTATTGGGCACGGCTAAATAAAATGGTGCTTGAAAGAATAATAGTCCTTGGTATTAAGACGTCACTGTTTTTTCTTCTTTTTCTTTGTCTGAAACTGTTGGGCGCATTGAGCACAACAGAAAACGTACTCTTTACCATCTATAACTGCGCGTTGTGTCGCGAACTCGCATCGTTCTAGGGGAATCTTCGACTTGCAATAACCACACTGGACAAATTCCTGCTTCATTTATTCATCTCCTTCTGTCTCTTATGATAATCCTCAATCGCGGCGTGCAACGCATCCGCTGCGAGATTGGAGCAGTGCATCTTAATCGGTGGTAGTCCGCCCAATTCGTTCGCCACATCACCACGAGTAATCTTCATAGCCTCTTCCAAAGTTTTCCCCTTCGCCAAGTCTGTTACCATGCTGCTGGTTGCAACCGCCGCACCGCAGCCGAAGGTTTTGAACTTAACGTCTTCTATGCGGTTGTCTTTGACTTTGATGTAAATGGTCATCAGGTCGCCGCAGACTGGGTTTCCAACCGTGCCCACCCCATCAGCGTCTGGGATTTCGCCCATGTTGTGCGGGTTTCTGAAGTGCTCCATCACTTTTTCGGTATACATTACTCTCTCAACTCTTTTGGTGTTAAAGGAGATATTTTCCTCAGTCTTTTAACTATATCGGGCATCACACGTATTACATAATCCACTTCTTCTTCAGTGTTTTGCTTACCCAACGTAAACAGCAAAGACCCATGCGCCTCCTCATGCTTCAACCCAATGGCTATAAGCACGTGCGAAGGCTCTAGAGTCTTAGCCGTACAGGCAGAACCAGAAGAAGCGGCAACACCCAGCATATCAAGGCTCAACAGCATAGACTCGCCCTCGATAAAGCTGTACCTCACAGCCACATTATTAGGCAAACGCTTAGCCGGATGCCCATTCAAGAAAGAATACGGAACAGTCCCGGCCAAGCCTTTGATAAACCTGTCCCGCAGCCTGACCAATCTCTCGCTTTCCGTCGATATTTCTGCTTTAGCTATTTCTGCTGCTTTGCCAAAGCCCACAATACTTGGAAGGTTCTCCGTGCCAGACCTCAAGCCCTGTTCTTGCCCCCCGCCATGAATTATGGGTTCAACACGCACGCCCTGCTTAACGTAAAGCGCGCCTATTCCCTTTGGTCCATAGATGTCGTTAGAAGAAATAGTGAGCAAATCAATGTCTTCCGTTTGTACGTCTATTGGAACCTGTCCAACCGCCGCCGTAGCGTCCACATGTAACACAGTCTTCTTCGCATGCACGATTTGACTAATTTCCTTTATGGGTTGGATGGTGCCAATCTCGCCGTTAGCGTACATTATGGACACGAGAATGGTCTCTGGCGTGATCTCTTTCTCCAGTAATTCCCAACTCACAAAGCCATACTCGTCAACTGGGAGGAAGGTAGCCTTGAAACCTCGAGTGGACAAGAATTTGACGGGGTTCATGACCGACATGTGTTCGATGCTTGTGGTAATGACGTGCGTTCCGCGGTCTTTGCGGCGGTATGCAAAGCCTTTAATCGCCATGTTGTTGCTTTCTGTAGCTCCAGAAGTGAAGATTATGGACTCTTTTCTTTCGGCGTTAACCAGCGCTGCAACTTTTGCCCTCGCATTTTCCATCGCCTGTTTTGCCTCTTGACCAAGCGAGTGGATGGAGGAAGGGTTACCATAAAACGCGCTCAAATAAGGCAGCATAGCTTCAGCCACGCGTGGGTCAACAGGCTTTCCCGCAGTATGGTCCATATAAATGCGCTTTGCAGCCATAACTGTCAACTCGCTGTTCGCACAAGACGTTTAAAGAATTCACCTTTAAAAACCCATACGCAACACAATCAAAATAGGAGACAGCGACATGAACACGGAAAAGAGGATAATGATTCGAAAAGCCGCACCCAAAGATGTGGACGCCATAATCGGGGTGCTGAAATCAACGAAACTCGGCTCAGAAGTGTGGGCAGGCGATGAAAAATGGGCGAGAAAAGCCCTGGAAGAATGCCTAGACCTAAAACATTATGCGTTTCTGGTGGCTGAACAGGACCACAAAATCGTCGGCTTTATTGACTATTGCACCTTTCCTTCTTTTTGGGAAGGCGTGCCTCAGGGAATAATCAATCACCTCTTCGTTCTTCCCGCCTTTCAGGGCAAAGATGTGGGCACTATGCTTCTTAAAGCTGTTATAAGACAGGCTGACGCACAGGGGCTCAGTGAACTGCATGTTTCCACAGAACGGGAAAACATCAGAGCACGGCAACTCTATGCCAAGCATGGCTTCACAGAGGAACGCTTACTGCTGGAACGCACACGAAAATGAGCTTTGTAAGTCTGAGGCTAAATTATGGGCAGGATGTGAGATGAAACGATGACACGGATGGACAAGGACTACTACGCCTACATAAAGAGATTCTTCAGGCTACTCGCGCCATTCTATGATTATGCCACTTTCTTCACGTTCCGCATGAGAGTCATGGTTGTAGACTTTACAGCCGCAGCGAAGGACGAAAGAATACTCGACATCGCTACTGGGACAGGGCAGCAAGCGTTTGCGTTTGGAAAGAGAGGCTATGAAATCGTGGGAATAGACGTGTCTAGTGACATGTTGAAAATTGCATGCGGGAAAAACAAGTATCAAACTGTATCCTTGGCACTTACAGATGCGACTGCTTTGCCATTTGCAGACAACTGTTTCAACACGTCTACCGCATCGTTCGGCTTACATGAAATGCCACAGCACATCAGAGAAAAAGTCATACAAGAAATGGCGAGGGTAATAAAACCCGAAGGCAAAATAGTCATCGTCGATTATGCTCTGCCGCGAAACAGCGTTGCTAGACACTTCTTTTATTCTCTGATTCGTGTTTATGAAGGCAAATATTACCCGCAATTCGTAAACTCCGACCTAGAAGCGACGCTAAAAAAATGTGGGATAAGCGTTGAAAAGATACTGCTCATCGCTCTGGGAAATGTGAGGTTTTTGAAGGGCATAAGCAAAAAGGAAACACCTTGACCATGAAAACGGGTACAGTACGTTTAAGAGTGGCTTGGTCCAAGTCTTTCTAGTCGAACGCTGCTTAAGATTGAAGGAGACTGCCATATGAATAAAACAGCATCTACCATGCTTCTGTTTCTTTTTTTTAGCGTTTTGATGCAGTTTAACGGTTTTAGCTTTGTTCAGGCTGGGGTTATCGCGCAGAGTCGAGTGATTTACGTTCCTGGTAACTTCACGACAATCAGTGCCGCCGTGGTGAACGCAACATCAGGAGACACCATTATGGTTATGAATGGAACCTACAAAGAGCAAGTTGTCATAAACAAGCCACTCAGGGTTATTGGAGAAAACCGTAGCAATACGATAATAGATGCTGGTGGCGCCAATTATGCAGTGCAGATAACGGCGAGCAACGTTACGCTAAGCGGGTTTACGATACGAAACCAAACAACAGACCCCTCACGGGGACCGGCCGCGTTGTGGCTCAACGGCTTGTCTAGTACGGTTTCGAATGTGACCATAGTTAATTGCACGATTGCCAAGAGTGTTTACGCCGTCTGGTTTTCGCTTACTTTGAACAACACTTTTAGAGGAAACGAATTTACTGATAACAGTTACGACTTTGGGTTTTTCGGCGAGATTCCCAAGTACTTTGTTCAAGACATGGATGCTTCTAATAAGGTGAATGGGCGACCAGTATATTGGCTTGTGAAGCAGAACGATTTTACCGTGCCCTCTGACGCGGGGGTGGTTATAGCCGTCAATAGCACCAACATCACCGTCAAGGATGTAGCGTTTAGTCGTAATGGGCGTAGCGTGTTCTTTGCTAACACGAATGGTTCAGTCGTTGAAAACATTACTGTCGCTAACAGTCTGTTTGGGATTTGGCTCGAGTATTCCTTCAACGACACAATTCGCGACAATATGGTATTCAACAGCAGTCTCGGGTATGGAATTTCCTTAATCGAGTCTAACGACAATGTTCTTTACGACAACATCGTTTCACGATGCGCTTGGAACATCAAACTGGTGACCTCTCATCAGAACAAAATAATGGGCAACACCGTGACAAACAGCACCGACTCGGATGGCGACGGCATCATGCTCGATAGAGGCTCCTTGTACAACCTTGTCTCGGACAACATAATACGCTTCAACCAACGAGCAGGCGTCGATTTGGACGACCAAAGCAATTGGAACGTAATCAGGGGAAACCTTTTCGAATTCAACACGGCTTCTACGGGAGCGTTGGAGTTCACTGATGGTAGCAGCTACAACTTGGTAACGGAAAACACGTTTAGGCAGAATTCGTATGGAATTACGAGCGATTATTCCGACAAGTCATACTTGCACGTGAACAACATGATTTACAAGAACAATTTTATTAACAACACCATTCAGGTTGCTAATCTGTTCGCGACATACAATCTATTCAGTACATGGGACAACAGTGCTGAGGGCAATTACTGGAGCAACTTCGTAGGAATTGATGCAAACCTGGACGGTGTAATTGATGCTCCTTATAATGTGACCGCTTTTAATACTGATCGTTATCCGTTGTTGGAGCCGTGGAGCCAGAATCGCACTTATCTCGTAACTGTGGCGAACAGAACCTTCGCTGTAACGATGCAGAGTAACTCCACGATAGGCGGCTTCAACTTCAACCAGGCACAAACGTACATAGCCTTCAACGTCACTGGACCCACAGGCGCCAGTGGCTTCTGCAACGTCACAATTCCAAAGCTACTGCTAAATGTCACAATCTCTTCCGAATGGGCAGTTACTATTGGCAGCAACTTTTTCCCTGTCACTCCCGTCATAAGCGAGAATTCCACTCACACTTTCTTCCATCTGGAATACAACTTTTCAACTCACTACATCCGCATAAAGGGCACTCATGCTTTTCCAGAATTTCCGCTCCCTACCGTTCTATTGCTGACTTTCTTTCTTGCGGCTTTAAGCGTAGCAGTTTTAAGGCGAAAGCGCGTTAAGGGTATCAACTCATACGCTTAGCGAGGTAATCCGTTATGTGCATAATCGGCAAGGACAAACTGCTCGAACTCATAAACAAGTACAAGAGCATCTATCCCGTTGACTATAACCTGTTAGACGGCGACGGCTATGTCCTGACCGTCAAAGAAGAGACCACGCTGAATTATTTGGAGCACAAGAACCTGCTGTCTTATGAAGTGGTGTTCGTTCCCCCACAGTACGTAGCGCACTTAACTGCCAAGAGTAAGTTTGGACGAATGGGACTCTCATTTCTAAATGCCGCCAAGGTGCACAGCGGCTTCGTGGGACGATTGGCGTTAGAAATCGTCAACCTCAGCAACGACAGAAACCCCATTACAATCAAACGTGGCGACCCGTTCATGCACATCGAGTTTATAACACGGGAGGGTGCACCTTCGCCTTACATGGGTGAGTACCAGTTCCAGTACGTTAACGAAGACGAAAGGCGAATGTACATACCCATAATGCGCGAAGTCTTCCCAAACTTCGACGAACTCGCCAAAACATGGCTCAAAAACAAACCACTCGCCTCAACATGAGGCCGCTCTAGCAAATTGAATCCGTGGTTCTCTGTTTATATTTGGGTCATATTTGGATCCTAGTAGTATCATATAGTGAAGGGGGGTAGGGAGCGTTGCGCACAGATTCTCTCTGAGAAAGCGCCTATTAGAAAGGTCTAAACAACTGTTGTGTGTGAAGCGAAAGTAATCAACATTTAAATATTACTTTCTGGGCATTGGTGAAGAGGGAAACAAAAGTGCGAGCGAAGAACTACCGCGAAGTAAAAGGCCAACCCTACAGCAGACACGAATACATAAAAAGCATCCCACAAAGCAAGATAACAAAATTCACCATGGGCGACACAAAAGCCACATTCACCCACCAGGCTTCATTAATCGCCAAACAAAGCGCCCAAATACGCACAAACGCCCTAGAAGCAGCACGCGTGGCAACAAACCGAGTTTTAATGGAAAAACTAGTAAACAACTACCTCCTCCAAGTAATACCATACCCACACAATATCCTCAGAGAAAACAAAATGATATTCGGCGCCCACGCCGACAGATTGCAGGATGGAATGTCACGCGCCTTCGGCAAACCCATCGGAACAGCCGCACGCGTAAAAGCCAACCAAGAAATCATGCAAATAAAAATCACCAAAGAAGCCACAGACATCGCAAAAGAAGCCCTAAAACGCGGAAGCATAAAACTCCCAATCCCTTGCAGAATAATCATTGAACCAATCCCAAACTAACAAAAGAAAAAAGGTGAACAATAAATGGCTCAGGAAAAAGCCAAAAAACTCATTCTATGGTTTGAAGAACTACGAAAAACAGATGTACCCATCGTCGGCGGAAAAAACGCCAGCCTCGGCGAAATGACAAACGCAGGAATCCCCGTGCCACCAGGATTCGCGATTACAGCTTATGCTTACAAACAATTCATCACAGAAACAGGCATCGCGGATAAAATCTACAAAACCATCACAGACACCGTAAAAGACACAACCAACCCCAAAGAATACGAAGAAGCCTCCAAAAAAATCCGCAAACTCATCGAAACCACCAAAATGCCCAAACAACTCGAAAACGCCATCACCCAAGCCTACGAACAACTAAACAAAAAAACCAAACAAACCAACACTTACGTCGCTGTACGCAGCAGCGCCACAGCAGAAGATTTACCCGACGCATCCTTCGCAGGACAACAAGAAACCTTCCTCAACACACACGGAACAAACGAACTCATCCAAAACACCATAAAATGCTGGAGCAGCCTCTTCACACCACGAGCCATATTCTACCGCACAGAAAAAGGCTTCAAACACGAAAACGTCCTCATAAGCGTCGGCATCCAAAAAATGGTAAACTCCAAAAGCGCCGGCGTCATATTCACCATAAACCCAGTAACAGGAGAACAAAACCAAATCATCATAGAAGGAAACTGGGGACTCGGCGAATCCGTTGTATCCGGCGCCGTAACTCCAGACCATTTCGAAGTTGATAAGAATACACTAAAAATCTTAACAAAAAACATCACCAAAAAACCCATTGAATACATCAGAGACCCAAAAACGGGCAAAACAATCCACGCCAAAGTGCCTGCTAACAAGCAAGAGGCGCCCTGTATTACCGATGCAGAAATCCTAAAACTCGCAGAACTCGCCAAACGAATAGAACAACACTACGAAAAACCACAAGACATCGAATGGGCAATCGACCGCAACATGAAATTCCCAGAAAACATATTCATAGTACAATCAAGACCAGAAACCGTATGGAGCGCAAAAACCGCCGTAACACCAGCGATCGAAGAAGCCAAGCCCCCAGCGCAACCATCCGAGATAAAGGTAATCGTTAAAGGACTTGCCGCGGGAAGAAGAAGCACAGGCGCCGGCGTGGCAAAAGTTGTGTTCAACCCTGAAGATGCGGCCAAGCTCATCCAAAAGGGCGACATACTCGTGACCACCATGACAAACCCCGATTTTGTGCCCTACATGCGCTTGGC
>Ga0315268_10009111_pt1 | contig 10325 bp, 9 predicted proteins | sample C1_top_MG_FD_204535 | JGI IMG/M metagenome (GOLD analysis project Ga0315268, IMG submission 204535) | Sediment microbial communities from Yellowstone Lake, YNP, Wyoming, USA - C1_top | ecosystem: Environmental > Aquatic > Freshwater > Lake > Sediment | place: USA: Wyoming | collected 2017-08-01 | reverse complement strand
CGCCTCGGCGGTCACGGAGATCACCGCTCAGAACACCCTCGGCGTGCAGATGATCCACGAGGTCCCGGCGAGGGTCGTCGCCGCGCAGATCGACGCCGTGCTCTCGGACATCGGCGCCGACGCGGTCAAGACGGGGATGCTCTTCAGCACGGCGATCATCGAGGCGGTGGCCAACCGGCTCCGCGCCCATGGCGTCACCCGCCTGGTCGTCGATCCGGTGATGGTCGCGAAGAGCGGCGATCGCCTCCTGCGCGAGGATGCGGTCGCCGCGCTCCGGGAGTTGCTCCTCCCGCTCGCCGAGGTCGTCACTCCCAATGCCCCGGAGGCCTCCGTGCTCGCGGGCCTCGACGTCGTGGACGAGCGGACGGCGCGCGAGGCCGCCCGCCGGATCCAGGCGCTCGGGCCGCGCTTCGTCATCGTCAAGGGCGGCCATCTCGGCGGCGAACGCTCGGAGGACATCGCCTTCGACGGGACGACGTTCGAAGTGCTCTCGGCTCCGCGGATCGACACGCCCCACACCCACGGGACCGGCTGCACGTTCTCGGCCGCGATCGCGGCTGGGCTCGCTCGCGGACAGTCGCCCCTCGACGCGGCCCGGGCCGCGAAGGCGTTCCTGCACGGCGCGATCGAGCACGCCGAGCCACTCGGCTCGGGTCACGGTCCCGTCAACCACCTGTGGAGGTATCGCGATGCCTGAGCTCGACCTGGCGGCCGTCACGGCCGACGCGCTCGCTGAGATCCGCGCCCGACACCCGCTGATCCACCAGATCACGAACTACGTCGTCATGAACGACACCGCGAACGTCACCCTCCACATCGGCGCCTCACCGGTCATGGCGCACGCGATCGGCGAGGTCCGCGAGATGGTCCGCTACGCCGGTGCCCTCGTGCTCAACATCGGGACCCTGGAGCCAGCCTGGATCGAGGCGATGCTCGCCGCCGGCATGGAAGCGAACGAGCGCGGAGTTCCGGTGATCCTGGACCCGGTCGGCGTCGGCGCGACCGCGCTGCGGACCGACGCCGTGGAGGCGATCCTCGCCGCGGTCCGGGTCGATGTCGTCCGGGGGAACGCCGCCGAGCTGTCGGCAATCGCCGGGCTGGCGGCCGAGATCCGGGGCGTCGACTCCGTCTCTGCGGACGCGCCGGACGCGGCCGCCCGGATCGTCGCCCGCCGGACCGGCGGTGCCGCGGTCGTCAGCGGGGCGATCGATCACGTCGCAGACGTGACTCGCGCCGCCCGGGTGGAGAACGGCCATCCGCTCATGGGCGCGATCACGGGTTCCGGCTGCATGGCGACCGCCCTCGTCGGAGCGTTCCGGGCCGTCCAGCCCGACCCGTTCCTCGCCGCCGCGGCCGCGATGATCGCCTTCGGGGTCGCCGGCGAGATCGCCGCCGAGCGAAGCGCCGGCCCGGGCACGTTCCGCCAGCACCTCATGGACGCCGTCTACGGGCTCGACGGCGAGGTGATCCGCGCTCGGGCGCGGGCGACGATGACCGAGGTTCAGCCGGCGTGACCGGGCTCAGCGATCTCCGCCTGCGCCGGCGCGAACAGCTCCGGGCCGCCGGCGTCTATCTCGTGACCGAAGAGGCGCTGAGCGGTGCTCGGACGTCCGAGGAGATCGCGCTGGCGGCGCTCCGCGCCGGAATCCGGATCGTCCAGGTCCGCGAGAAGCAGGGGACGACTCGTCGCGCCCTCGTGATCGCACTGGCACTCCGCGGCGCGACCCGCGAGCACGGGGCGCTCCTCCTCGTCAATGACCGCCTGGACCTCGCCCTGGCCGCCGAGGCCGATGGTGTCCACCTCGGCCAGGGCGACCTGCCGGTCGCGACCGCCCGGACGATCCTGGGTCCGGACGCGCTGATCGGCCTCTCGATCACCGATCCGGCCCAGCTCGAAGCGCCGGACGTTCTCGAAGCCGACTACCTCGGGGTCGGCGCGGTCTTCCCGACGAGCTCGAAGACGGATGCGCGCGACACCGGTCTCGAGCTCCTGGCGGCCGCCCGGGCCGCAGTCGACCTGCCGATCGTCGCCATCGGCGGGATCACCCTGGAGAACGCGGCTGCGGCCGTCCGGGCCGGCGCGGACGTCCTGGCGGTGATCAGCGCGATCGCCGCTGCGCCCGATCCTGGTTCGGCCGCGCGCCGCCTGCTCGAGGTCGTCCAGGCCACCAGAGGAACATCGCCAGCCGTCGCCGGGGTGAACCCGTGACCGAGCTGCCGGGCGAGTTCGAGCTCATCGCCCGGCTCGCCGCGCTCTTCGGGACACCGCCCGACGGTCTCGGGATCGGCGACGATGCCGCGACCTGGCCGGCCACACCCGGCACCGTCGCGGTGGCGACGACCGACCTGCTCGTCGAGGGCGTGCACTTCCGATTCGATTGGACCAGCCCCGAGGACCTTGGCTGGAAAGCCCTGGCGGTCAACCTGTCCGACCTCGCCGCAATGGGCGCCACACCTGGCCGCGCACTCGTCTCGATCGCCGTCGACGCCGCGCGCCGGGGACTCGTCCTCGAGGTCGCCCGCGGGCTGCAGTCCCTCGCGGAGCAGACGGGCACGCGGGTCGTCGGCGGCGACACGGTCCGCTCGCCCGGTCCGCTCATCATCAACGTCGCGCTCGTCGGCGAGGCGGACCCCGAGCGTCTCCTCCGGCGCGACGCCGCTCGCGCGGGCGACCTCGTGGCGGTGACCGGGCGTCTCGGCGCCTCGTCAGCGGCGCTGGCGCTGCTCTCGGAGCGCCCGGCTCCCCTCGATCCCGCTGCCGCGCCACTGCTCGCCGCGCACCATCGGCCGTTGCCGCGGCTCGCCGCTGGGCAGCTGCTCGCGTCCCGTGGCGTCCGCTGCGCGATCGACATCAGTGACGGGCTCGCCAGCGAAGCGCTCCATCTCGCGCGCGCCAGCGGGGTCGGCATCGAGATCGACGTCGGCCGGGTGCCGCTCGCACCAGCGGCGGTTCGATTGCTCGGCGAGCGACGAAGCCGCGAGCTGGCCCTCACCGGCGGCGAGGACTACGAGCTCCTGTTCACCTTCGACGCGCGGCTGGTGGACGAGCTCGCGTCCGCCCTCGCGGTCGACGGGGGCCTGACGGTCCTCGGCGAGGTCACCGACGCGGTGGCGGCGGGCACGGTCCAATTCATCGAAGCCGGCCAGCCCATCGAGCTCCTGCAGAAAGGATACGTGGCGTTCTGATGACGACCCAGGCCCAGGCGCTCGGGGTGCCCCGCGACGATCTGGCGGCCGCTCAGCTCGGGATCGAACCGGTCCCGCAACGCCATCGAGTGCTCGGCTTCCTGGACTATTTCGTCCTGTGGGCCGACCTCGGCGTCGGACTGCTCGTGCTCCTCGCGGGAACGCTTCTCGTGCCCGGGCTGGGGTTCTGGCCGGCGATGGCCGCGATCGTGCTGGGCACGCTCGCCGGAGTGCTCCTCCTCGGGCTCGCGGGAGTCGTCGGAAGCGACCACGCGATCCCGTCGATGGTCAGTCTCCGGCCGAGCTTCGGTGTCCGCGGAAGCTACCTGCCGAGCCTCGCCAACGTGATCCAGCTCGTCGGGTTCGGCGCCTTCGAGGTCATCATCATGGCCCAGGCCTCGGCTCGCCTGGCGACGCCCATCGTCGGCCCGGGGACCTACCCGGCCTGGGCCGTCCTCTGGAGCGCCGTCGTCATTCTGATGGGCCTGGGCGGTCCGCTCGTCGTCGTCCGCCAGTGGCTCGAGAAGGCCGGCATCTGGATCGTCCTCGCCACCGCGGCCTGGATGATCATCTACATCGTCACCCACTTCGACCTCGGCCCAGCACTCGCGCGACCGGGCGACGGGAGCCTGACGTTCGCCCAGGCGATCGACCTCGTCGTCGTCATGCCCATCAGCTGGCTGCCGCTCGTGGCCGACTACAACCGCTTCGCGCGCGACACGCGGTCTGCGTTCTGGGGGACCGTCGCAGGCTACGCGGTCGCGAACGTCAGCTTCTACGCGCTCGGCGTGCTGCTCATCCTCGTCCTGCCCGGCGGCGACCTGATCGGCTCGATCCTGTCCGTCGCATTCGGCGCGGCTGGCCTCGCCCTCCTCCTCGGTGACGAGGCGGACAACGCATTCGCCGACATCTACTCGGCCGCGATCTCGGTCAAGAACGTCCGGCCCGGCTGGTCGACCCGCTGGCTCGTCGTGAGTGTCGGGGCGATCGTCCTCGCGATCGCCCTGGCCGTGGATCTCACCCAGTACCAGAACCTCCTGTTTCTCGTCGGCTCGCTCTTCACCCCGCTCTTCGGTGTCCTGTTCGCCGACTATTTCCTCCTCCGACGGCGCGCTTACCGGACCGCTGAGCTCTACCCGACCGGCCCGTCAACCGCTCGACCGAAGGGGGTCAACCTCGTGGCACTCCTCGCCTGGGGCGCGGGCATCGTCAGCTATCTGCTCGTCATCAACGTCGCGCCCTGGCTTGGGGGCACCCTCCCGTCGCTCGGCGCAAGCCTCATCGTCTACGTCGGGCTGACGCAGCTTGGGCGTGCCCTGTCGCGATGATGCGGCACTCGTCCCGGCCTTCGGAGCAGGGTCCTCCGGCCGGTGGCGCTCAGCCCGGGCGCCCGAACGCGCTCAGCCCAGGAGACCCGCGACCCAGTCGGCCACCGAGGCGGCCACGTCGCTCGCGCCCGCGTCACGCAGCTCCGCGTCCGTCGCGAGGTCGCTCCGGATCCCGACGCCGCGCGCTCCGGCCGCCACCGCCATCCGCATGTCGTCGAGCGCATCGCCGACATAGGCCGCCTCCGCGGAACGGCCCGCAAGGCCCAGGGCGGCCAGCGCGTGGCGGAAGCCGGCGGGACCCGGCTTCGGCTCGAACGGGTCGTCGCCATAGACGCAGGCCGCCAGGAGCCCGGTCAGGCCGTGGCGCTCCAGCTGCGGTTCCACGCTGTCGCGACGGCCGGCCGTGACGACGCCCATCGCGAAGCCCGCCGCGGCGAGGCGCCGGAGCGCATTCGCGGCGCCCGGCAGGAGGCCGGCCTCGTCGCGGCCCCGGTAGAGCGACCACCAGCGGTCGCCGACCGGTTCGATGTCCTCCTCCGGCAACCGGAACCGGCGGTACAGCTGGCGCCAGTCGGGCGTGAAATGGCGCCGGTACTCGTCCCAGGTGATCGCCACGCCGTACTCCGCCATGACGAGCTCCGTCGCGGCGTACATGAACGGGAGCGTGTCGACAAGGGTTCCGTCCCAGTCGAAGAGGATTGCGCGCACGGCGACGAATCGTAGCGGGTCCCGGCCCGCCTGGCCGGTGGCGGCCGGCACCCTCGATGCTAGACTCGCGTCCGTGCCCGAACCCGTCGATCCGCGAGTGCCCGCGGACCCGGCCGCCCTGGACCCCGCCGTCCGCCGCGTCTTCGATGCGGCTGCCCGCAGGGGCGTCCGGCTCGAGATCCACCAGCTCGCCGACACGACCCACACGGCCGCGGACGCCGCCCGCGCGCTCGGCGTTGAGCAGGCGCAGATCGTGAAATCGCTGGTGTTCGTCGCGCCCCGCGGGGACGGGCCGCCCGAACCCATCATCTGCCTGGCGGCCGGGACGAACCGCGTGGACATCGCGCTCCTGGCTGCCGTGACGGGCGAGGCGGGCGTCCGGCGGGCGACGGCGCGGGAGGCACGTGAGCTGACCGGCTTCTCCATCGGCGGAATCCCGCCCCTCGGCCATCCGCGGCCGGTTCGGGTCGTGATGGACCCGGACCTGGGCCGCTACCCGGAGGTCTGGGCGGCAGCGGGCCATGATGGCTCGGTCTTCCCCGTCTCGCCGGCGGCGCTGCGGGCACTCACGAGCGCGATCGTCGCGGAGATCGCCGAGATCCCGCCCGCGGAAGCGCCGGCCGACGCGAGGATCGTCCATGCCGATACGCCGGGCACCCCAACGGGCGGCCTGGCGACTCCGAGGACGTGACCACCGAACCACGCCAGGCGGTCGTCGGGTATCCGGGCGGCATCCGGGTCCGCTACCGCTGGGCCGGCAGCGGGAGCGGCGCTGCCGTCTTCGCGCTTTCCGAGTCCGGCGGCGAGCTGTTCGAGTATGGAGACCGGGCCGGGCCGGCCTTCGAGCGACTCTGCCGTGCAGAGCTCCGCGCGGAGGGCCCGGCCGGAACCTGGGCTGCGCGCCTCGCCTCGCCGGTCTACGACGAGCCCGCCGGCGCGGCCTGGGACACCGCCGGCCTGCTGGTCGTGAAGTACGGGTTCATGACGTACGGGCTGGTCGCGCGGACGGGCGAGCTGCGTTGGTCCCATCGGTCCGGGTCGCCGGTCCTGGCCGTCCTGGGTTCGTCGCGCCTGCCCCATGTCCTGGTCCAGGCCGAGATCGAGACGTTCGCGCTCGAGGATGACGGCGAGGTCCGCTGGCGCGTCGGCCACTCCGACGTGGTCGCCGAGGCCGAGCTGGTCGGCGGACGCCTGGTCCTGACGAGCTACGCGGGCCTGGTCTCGGCGCTCGATCCGGCCACGGGACGCGCGCTGACCTGACACGCATCGGGTCCGGGCGTGGACGTCGTGTGGACAACCGGCACCGGTTCCGACAGATTCGTGGACGGTGGCGGTTGACCGTGCCGCCCGCGCAGCGTAGCGTTGATGTCGACCCGGAGGGGTCATGAGCTCGCTAACGGCGGAGGCCTCACGGCCAAGGTCCACGCGACGCGGAGGTTCCTCCGGGTCGTTTCGTGCCCGCCGCTCTGCCGGCCGGCGCCGGGCGCCACAGGGGAGACGCGCGGCGGCGGCTCGCCCGCGCCACTGCTACCATCCCCGCCCGTGACCCCCCTGCTCGTGGTCGCCGCCGGGATCGTCGGGATCGCGTTCGGCACGCTTCTCCTCCGCTCGTACGGGCCGCGCGTCCGCGTGGGCCGTCTCCTCGCCGTGACGCCGGCAGTGGGCCTTGCCGCCGCCCGTGACCTGGCCTCGACCGGGACCCGGCGCTATGTACGGATCGACGGGCGCCTGGACGCTGACGACGAGTTCCCGGACGAGCATGACCGGCCCCTGGTCTTCCGACGCCGGCGGGTCGAGGCTCGGCTCCGGGGCGGGTGGCGCGTGCTGGACGAGCAGCGCAGGCTGGTCCCCTTCCGTCTCCGCGAAGGGCTCGACGAGGTGAGCGTGGATGCCGGTGCACTTGACGAGGGCCTCGTGACGATGGCCCGCGAATCGGTTGGGACCGCGGCCGAGGTCGCGGACCAGCTCGCCACGAGACTGCCGCCGGAGACGCCCATCCGGCTGCGCATCGAACAGCTCTCCTCCGTCGAGCACGTGTCGGTCCTCGGCGTGCCGGTCGTCGGCGCGGACGGCGAGGTCCGGATGACGGGCGGGACCGGCCGGCCGCTCATCGTCTGCACGCTCGAGCGCGAGGAGGCGATGCGCGTCCTCGCCGACGGGACACGGGCGCGCCCGATCGCTGCCGCCGCGGCCCTCGCCGGTGGCCTGGCCCTGCTGGCAGCCGGGATCGGCTGGGCCCTTGTCGCGGGACGGGCGACGTGAGGCGGCTCGGCAGCGCGGCTCGTCGCTGCCTGGTGGTGGGCACGTGCCTCCTTGCCTCGCTCGTCCTCGCCGCAGGCCCGATGCTTGCCGCGGACCCGACGGCGAGCTCCGCGGCGGGGGACGTGCGGAGCAGCGCAACGGCGCCCGGCCTGGTGGGCGATCCCCTCTTTGCGGTGGCGGGGGCACTGGTGATCGGGCTCGTGGCCGCGGGAGCAACGCTGCTGTACATCCGGCTGACCGACCCGCGCTGAGCACCCGATCCCGAGCGCCGGCGCCGGGTCGTGCCGCGGGGTGCCGGGGTGCCCGCTGGTCCATGACGATTGGCCTATTGGCAGGAAATGTCAGGTCAGACAGACTCCGCGCAACCTCACGAATCCTCCATCGGAGCTAGCCTGGACTGGTCATGATGCTCGCCCGGCGTCCCGCGGACGCCACCCTCCCGGTCACGAAGGCGGCGCGCTTCCTGGGCGTGCATCCCAACACGATCCGGGCCTGGAGCGACCAGGGGCGTCTCCGTTTCTACCGCATCAACGCCCGCGGCGATCGCCGCTATCGACTCGGCGACCTCCAGAAGTTCCTCGCCGAGGCCGAGAGCCGGACGGAACCGGCCCGCGGGCGCCGCAATCTCGGTGGCGTCCCTGCCCGTCCGTCGGCTCCGTCCATCGGGGCCGACACGGTGGAGCTGCGGACACGCCCGTCGGCGCGCCTGCCGGCCGGTCCGATGACGGTCCTGCGACCCATCGTCGCCTCGCGAGCGGTCCACGAGGCGCCCGAGCGGACCCGCCTTGACATTGCCATCCTCGCCCACCTGGCGGACCTGGTCGCCAGGGACGCCGACCCGGACGTCGTGATGCGAGCCTCCGTCGATCTCCTGCGCGACCGCGCCGGCCATGACCTCGTCGCGGTCCTCGAGCGTCGCGACGGGCGGCTCGTGGCGCGGGCGGCTCGTGGCGTCGGGGCGGACCGGCTGGCATCCCTCGCGGACTCGCAGGGCCTCCCTGCTCGCGCCCTGCGCGCCGAAGGTGCGGTCGCCGAGACGGCGCAGGCCGGCGCAGACTGGCTCGGCGGTTCCGGGAGCCTGCTTGGAAGTCGCGTGGCGGCCGCAATCCGCGGCGGCACCGGCGACGCCTGGGGGGTCCTGCTGGTGGCGGACGAGGGCGGTCCGGCCCCCCAGGAGCGGGCCATGTTCGTGGCCGCGGTGGCCCGCGCGCTTGGCTTCGCCGTGCATGCCGGCCGGCTCCGCGACGAGTCGGCGATCCAGCTCCACCGCGCCGAAGCGCTCCGCCGGATCGCGATCGACATCGGCAGCAAGCTGGACATCGCGCAGATCCTCGCCGATGTCGTGGAGCACGCACGCGTCCTCTTCGGCGCCGAGCGGGCGGCGGTCTCCCTCCGCCGACCCGACGGCGGGATCACCGCGGAGGCGAGCCGCGGGCTCTCGGCTGGCTACCTCGTGGCGCTGCGGGACCTGCCAGTGCCATCGCTGCCGGCCGAGGCGGCAGCCGAGCAGCGTCCACTCTTCTCGGTGCGCTATCGCGACGACCCGCGGGCGCGGGCGCTTCGGGCCGCGGTGGTACAGGAGGGCTTCGACACCCTGTGCGTCGCGCCGCTCCTCGACGGAGACAGCGTGCTCGGCCTCCTGGACGTCTACCACGACCAACCCCATCCCTGGGGCCCGGAGGAACTCCAGAGCCTGGCGGCGTTCGCGACGCATGCCGCCACGGCCCTCAAGAACGCCCAGAACTTCACGCAGATGGCCACCTGGGCGGCACAGCTGCAGTCGATCCAGCAGCTCGGCGCGCAGCTGTCCCGCCTGACGACCGAGAAGGAGATCGGGGACGCCATCTCGAACGAGCTCGAGACGCTGATCGCGTTCCACAACGTCCGCGTCTACCGGCTGCACGAGGATGACTGGCTTGTGCCCGTGGCCATGCGCGGGCTCGTTGGCGAGTTCAAGGACGAGACACCGGACCGGCTCCGCATCCGGATCGACCAGGGGATCACCGGCTGGGTCGCCCGTCACAAGCTGCCCCAGAACCTGGGGGACGCCGCGCATGACCCGCGAGCCAAGACGGTCCCCGGCACAGAGGACGACCTGGACGAGTCGATGCTGCTCGCACCCCTGGTCTACGAGGATGCGGTCCTCGGCGTGATCGTGCTCTCGAAGCTGGGCCTGCAGCAGTTCTCGGACGACGACCTGCGACTCCTGGTCATCTACGCCAGCCTGGCCGCGCAGGCGATGGCGAACGCCGAGACCACCGAGCGCCTGCGGGCCCAGTCCACCCAGCTGGAGCGGCGGCTGGCCAGCCAGCGGGCACTGCTGGCGATCACCGAGTCGATCCTCGGAACGTTCGACGCGCGCGCGATCCTCGAGCAGGTGTCCGACCGGCTCAGCGCCCTCGTCCGGTTCGACACGATCTCGATCGAGCTGCGGGACCCGGAGACCGGGGTACTCCGGCCGATCCTTGCCCGGGGCGTGCACGCGGCCGCGTTCCTGGAGCCGCGGCAGCCCGGCGAGGAGGGGCTTGCGACATGGGTGCTGGCCCACGGGGAGCCGCAGCTGGTCCGCGACGAGCTGGCCGATCCCCGGGTGCGCCAGTTCGCGACGACCGGACCCATCGAAGGGAGCCTCGTGTGTGTGCCACTCCGAGGCCCTGAAGGCGCGCTGGGCGTGGTCTCGATGGAACGCCTCGGGGCGCACGATCGCTTCGACGAGGATGACTTCGGGCTGGTGCAGCTGTTCGCCGGCCAGGTCTCGATCGCGCTCCGCAACGCGGCCGCCTTCCGGATCAAGGAGATCGAGGCCCAGACCGACCAGGTCACCGGCCTGCTGAACGCGGG
>Ga0315268_10009109_pt1 | contig 10326 bp, 8 predicted proteins | sample C1_top_MG_FD_204535 | JGI IMG/M metagenome (GOLD analysis project Ga0315268, IMG submission 204535) | Sediment microbial communities from Yellowstone Lake, YNP, Wyoming, USA - C1_top | ecosystem: Environmental > Aquatic > Freshwater > Lake > Sediment | place: USA: Wyoming | collected 2017-08-01 | reverse complement strand
GTCGGGTCGAAGGAGACACTCAGTCTCTCACTGGCAATGGCGTTAGCGTCCTGGGAGAATGCAAGAAAATCATAGTAGAAACCAGAGTCGCCGGGCCCTCCGGTGGTGACGTGTTGCGTCACGGTCGGGGGATCGTCCACGCACGTGAGGGTTAAGCGATTTTCCCCCACTCGAAAATACGGGGCGGGCAAAGCAATCCGCCGCAACTCATATGCGTGGATGGGATTGAAGACGTCTTGCTGGTCGCCCAACTCATAACTGAGCTTTGGGCTCAGATAGTAGCTGCCGGCGTGGCCATTGATCTCGACCCGCAGCACTGGGACGCGTGGGTGTCGGAACAGTAGGCCGAGGTCCAAGTAGAACGTCCCCTGCGGCGGCTCGGCCAGATTGAAGACGAGACTGTACGAGTAAGCCTTGCCGCCCATCGCGCCGTTACCCGAGCCGGGGTGGAATCTGGGCCAACGCTTTTCTGCCTTGCCTTCACCCAGCCGCACGACTACCGGCTCTGTCGCCTGGGGATCCGGCATGAGCGTGAACTCATGGTCGGAGAAGTCCTGCTTGCCAAGCTGCCAGTGTACTTTTTCTTGGCCCATGGCGGCCGTGCTCAGGATGAGAATCACGAGCAGGAGAGGAACAAGACGGGAAAGAACGCGCATCCGAATAACTCCTCGCGAAATGATGGGGGAAGTCTAGCAGAGAGTAGGGGGAACGCTTCGGGTTTTGTGACGCGGCAGAGACAGTGTTGCGCCTGGCGCACGTTTCCGAAACATGCAGAGGACAAAGAGTCGCGACCACTTGACACTGCGCGCTCTAGCCACTGCTTCGAGTCAAGTCGCCCGTGTGCTCGGCTCGTAATACACGGCCGGGTTGTGCTGTTGGCAACTTGCTCCTTGCTTGGTGGGCCGTTAGCATTGCCCGTGAGTTGTTGAGTGGTAGAATCCGGGCGGTCCCGTGCCGCATTCTTCCGTGGGGTCCGAAGGGCAAGTACTTACGGCCGCTTCGAGGCGCGTACCGATGCACGAAGTCTGCCGCAGTCGATTTCCGAGGGAGGAGGTGCGCGATGGTGATGCAAGGCAAAGGGCTTTTCAAGCTGGTCGGCGCTATCTTCACCGTGGTTGGCTTGGGCCTGCTGGCGGGCGCGACCTGGAGCGGCAACCGGCAGTACACCATCTTGAAGACTTGGCCGACCGTCGAGGCCGAGGTGGCCAAGAGCGAGGTCGTGAGCTATCGGGACAACGAAGGCACCACGATGTACCGGGCGGCCATCGACTTCCGGTATTCCGTGAACGGCAAGGAGTACATAGTGCCTTCTTCCTCGAGCTACAGTTCCTCGAGCTATAACTCCGTCAGGAAGGGTGTAGACGAGTACGCGCCCGGGACGCGCCACCGCATTCACTACAACCCCACGGACCCGCACGACATGCGATACGAAGTCGGGTACAACTTTGGCTTCTTCTTTCTCCCCGTGCTACTGGGCGGTATGGGCATCGTCTTCGCAGGACTGGGTGGACTGCTTCTCTATCTTTCTCGGTCAGAGCAAGAGTTGCTCTGCCCTTCATGCGGCCAGGCCGTGGAGAGAGGCCAGAACTTCTGCCCCAACTGCGCGGCACGGATTCGACCGTTTTAACTCTGGCGCGCGGAGGTGGCAGACGTGTTCTGCACCCCGTCGGGCTCCTCGCTCTGTAACCTCTGCCCTGCGCTGTGCGCAACTCCCGTGCGCGGCCTAGGGTGCCGGAGGGCCTGTGATAAGATAGGTTTCTCGGCATTGGCGAAAAGGGAATGTGGGTCCTGCACTTGGCTCTCATTGTCGGGCTAGTGGGTGTGAACGCCTTCTTTGTGGGGGCGGAGTTTGCCCTGCTGAGCATGCGGCGTAGCCGCTTGCAGCAACTGGTCAAGGCGGGTGACAGCCGTGCCCTGCTCGTCCAGAGGCTGCTGACCTATCCCAGTCTGCTCTTCTCAGGACTGCAACTTGGGATTACCGTCGCTAGTCTGTTGCTTGGTTGGCTTGGCGAACAATGGCTGGCAGGTTACCTCCGGCTTCTGTTAGCCGGCCATCTGGAAAGCTGGTTGGGTCCAGTGTCGCACGGAATAGCGACGGGGACGGCCTTCGTACTCATCACGGGGATGCTGATGGTACTTGGCGAGCTGGCGCCCAAGACAGTTGGCTACGAGCGTGCGGAAATGGTCGCGCTGCTTGCCGCGTATCCGCTTACCGCTTTCATGCATCTGGCGCACTATCCCGTGGCCTTCATGGATTGGCTGGCCAACCGGGTCGCCCTCCTGGTGGGGGTGGTACCCTCGACCGGCTTGGGCGAAGCGCACACGGCGGAAGAGGTGAAACTTATCGTTGCGGGCATTCGCAAGCGCGGGATGCTGGGGGAAGAGCAGGAGGAGATGATCCACAGCGTCTTCGACCTGCACCGGATCCGGGTGCGGGAGATTATGGTGCCGCGGCCGAAGATCACCTGCTTGCCCATGACCCAGGACCTCCAGTTCCTGCTTGACCGGATCGTCGAAGACCGCTATTCCCGCGTCCCAGTTTACGAAGGTTCGCCGGACCACATAATCGGTATCCTGAACACGAAGGATTTGCTGCGTGTGACCTTCGACCGACTGCGGCAGCGCGTGCCTCTGGATGCGCCCCTGGATTTGCGCTCGCTGCTATACCAGCCGATGATCGTGCCCGAGACGATGTCGCTCAACCGGATGCTGGAGGAAGCGCGGGCGCGGCACACCCAGATGGCGCTGGTGGTGGACGAGTTTGGTACCTTCGTGGGCTTGCTTACCCTGGAAGACGTGCTGGAGCAGATTGTGGGCGAAATCCAGGATGAATACGACCGTGAAGAAAAGGCGATTCACAAGGTGGGTGAGAACGTCCTGGTAGTGGATAGCTCGCTCAGCCTGCGCGAACTAGCTGAGGACTACGACATTGTCCTGCCGCGCGGGGCCGGCTACGAAACCTTGGCTGGTTTCGTGCTGGAGCGCTTGGGCATTATCCCACGAGGTGGCGAGAGTTTCCTCTTCGAGGGCCGACGCTATACGGTATTGGAAATGGACGGCCGGCGCGTGGCCAAGGTGCGCGTGGAGAAGCTGCCCGGGACAATTACGACGGCGCCAACGCCGCCACCCGCCTGAGATCCATCACCGGCGGGCCTGTGGCCGTTGTCCTTGTTCCGCGTGATGGCTTGACAAAGTTTGGGCAGGATTTTACGGCGTCGCGACAGCCTCGCCGCCCAGCAGTACGCCTACCTCGGTGCCGCGCCCCGCGTTGAGGATTTTGGCCGCCGAACCGCGATTCGTGCAGATTTCCAGATATCCCGAACTGCCCACAATCGCGAAGACCTCCGCCGGCTTTCCCATGGAGTAGGAGAGGTGCAGCTTGGTGATTTCCTGCTGGTTGATGACAATCCGGAAGGGTGGAGGATTTTCCGAAAAGAGCGGAGGTACGTCGTCGGGCATGATGTTAGTAATCATATTTCCAAATTTGTCAACGCGCAGAACTACGCCTTTGATCAGTTGGTCGCTGACCCGCTTAGGCCGTGGAGAGGTGAACTTGGCGTAGTCCGAGATGGGCTCCCCGAACTTGTCCACCTCCACGCCGCGGCTCAGCCAGCCCACCACGGGTGCAAAGACGTCCCGCGCGTGGAAAGTGTTGCTGACAGGATTCAGGAAATAGTGATCCGAGGTGATGTGCCGCACCTCAATGGATTCCTCGCGCTCGTAAACCAGCGAAAGCACCCCATTGTCTGGGGCAACGAACTTGTGTTCGATCGTGCGCGCCAACAGCGGGCGCCGGGCCGTGCCTACACCTGGATCCACGACCACTAGGTGAATGGTGTCGGAGGGGAAAAAGCGGTAGCTCTGGGCTAGCGTGAACGCGGCGTCGAAGACATCGTAGGAATTAACCTGATGGCAGACGTCCACAATATCGACGTCGGGATTGATGCTGCGGATGACACCCTTCATCACCCCCACAAAATGGTCTGTATCCCCGAAGTCGGTAATGAGCGTGACCACTTGCTTGCGCGGCAATTCCCCCCTCCTGTGGCGCGCCTGAGTGGCGGGCAAGCATGCACGCTATCCGAAAGGCCAACCTTTGTCAAGCAAGGACGCCGCCAAGGTGGAGGAAACAGGGCGGAGCATCCCGGCCCCTATCGCGCACCTTCTACCTCTGACCTCCAGTACCTGCGTGGAAACGCACGTGGTGCAGTCAAGATGCGACGCCGGGAGGCCCGTGAAGGGCTTTTTCCCCGAGTCGAGCTACGCAGCAGCGTAGATTTGCGTGGCCCCAGCCATACGAAAGCGCGGCGACTCATAAACGTGCCTGTTGAGAATGTCGCCCCGGTGGCGTCGTCAAATACATCCGCAACACCTGCGCCGCCGCGACTCCCCGAACGGCAACTGAATGTGCCCAAGACACCGGCACCGACGGCCACGCCCCCCGACTAGACCGCAGTGCTGATGATGCCGGCAGACTCGCCGCTGGCTTCGCCCTCGAGTAGGCCCGGAACGCACTGGCGCACCAGTTCGATAAAGACCCCGCTGGAGTTTGCCACAAGAACCTCAGGAGCCGACTCTACGCGCTACCCAAGAAGGTCCTCGCCATCGAGGCGGAAAGAATCGCTTGGGACGAACAGGGTTGGGGAGTTGGCTCCTGGCCTTGCTGCCAGGTCTGCGCGTTTCATGTCGGTCTCTTGGTGGCGAGCACCTTGAACTGACGGATACCGTAGCGACTCGCAGGCGCTGCAGACTACTGAGGGACGGAAAGCAATTGTCCTCCCTCTTGCGCCGTGCTCGGCGGGGTTTTCTGTCGGCCCCTCGCCGGCGAAGACAAGGCTGAGTGATCCATCAGAAATCCCTCTGTCGAACGAGTAGTTGTCCGCGGCCTGTCCTGTCGGCAATTCTTTGCAAGGGAAGGCCACGGGATCCCGCAGCGCGGGCCCGTGGCAAACCTACCGGGAGTATTGGTTGTTCTGATTTCCCTTTCCTGACTCCTGCCTTTTGGGTGTAAACTTGGCAGCCGCGCGGGAATCCCCGACGGAAATAGCGGCAACGGAAAATGCCGGGCCGGTCCCGGTCAAACGCCAGGAGACTCCGGCCCTCTAGGGAGCGTGAAAATGGATCAGACTCAACCCGGAAGCAGTGCCGCGCCGGCGGCCGTGCTACCGCAACGGATCGTGTCGGTGGATGCCCTGCGCGGCTTCGACATGTTCTGGATCGTGGGTGGTGGGCCGGTGGTGATAGAACTTTGCAAGCTGTTTTCCAACCCGCTCCCCGCGTGGCTGGGACGCCACTTCGACCACGTCCCATGGGAGGGATTTGTCGCCTGGGACCTGATCATGCCTCTGTTCCTGTTTATCGTGGGCGTGGCCATGCCCTTTTCGATTGGGAGGCGCCTGGAGCGCGGTGACAGCCGGCGCAGCATTTATGCCAAGGTGATCTATCGCGTGGTAGTGCTGTGGGTGCTGGGCATGATTGCCCAGGGACACCTGCTGGAATTTGACCTGGGCAGACTTCATCTTTACAGCAACACGCTGCAATCGATCGCGGCCGGATACCTGATTTCCTCGATCGCTCTGGTCGAGTTGCGTGTGCGCTGGCAGGCAGTCCTGATGGGCGCTCTCCTGGTGGTTTTCTGGGCCCTAATGGCGTTGGTGCCCGTGCCCGGCCACGGGGCGGGCGTCTTCACACCCGAGGGCAATTTGGCGATGTGGATTGATACAACGCTCCTCGGCCACTTCCGCGATGGCACCACGTACACTTGGATTCTGAGCAGTCTGGGTTTCGGCGCTACGGTGCTGATGGGCGTGCTGGCCGGGCACCTGCTGCGCTCGTCACTCAGCGGCCGGCAAAAGGTGCTGCTGCTGACGGCCGCAGGATTGGGGTGTTTGCTGGGCGGCTGGCTGTGGAGTTTTGCCTTTCCGATCATCAAGCACCTCTGGACCAGCTCAATGGTGCTGTGGTCGGGCGGGTGGTGCCTGCTGCTCCTGGCACTGTTTTACTGGGTCATTGATGTTCTAGGCTACCGGCGTTGGGCGTTTGTCTTTACTGTCATCGGCATGAACGCCATCGTCGCTTACATGGCGCCGGACATCATTCCCTTCGCGCAAATCAGCGAAACGCTTTTCGGCGGGCTGGCCAAACACCTGGGAGCGTTTGGCAACTTTCTGGTGGCTGGTGGGGCCTTCGGCGTGCTCTGGCTAGGCTTGTATTACCTGTACCGCAAGCGGACCTTTGTGCGGATCTAAGACTATAGCGGCTGGCTTCAGCCGGGCACGGGGATGGACAGAAAGGGCGGCGCCGCAAGCCATGGACCTCCGGGCGGAAATCCTCGACATCCCGTGCGCCCTCAGCGAGACCGTGGAAAAAGGCCGGCCGGAATACGATGCCCTGGTGCGGCAGACACGCTGGGGTGACGGGCCGATATTCGTCGTCGCTTCCGGCGCCTCGCTTGCCACGGGCCTGACTGCCGCGTATGCCTTCGAGAGCCTGCTGGGCTGGCCGGTCGTCGTGCGTGAGGCGGTTGGTTTCCTAGCCTATTCGACTTCGGTACTGCACCCCCGGTCTGTTTTGCTGGCGATCTCGCCAGGCGGAGAGGAGCCGGAGACCCTGGAAGTTGCGCGGCTGGCCAGAGGACGCGGGGCCACCGTGCTGGCGCTGACGCACAACGCCCGAGGGGCGCTGGCGAAAATGGCCACGGGCACGTTCCTGGTGCGGGCTGGGGCCGGCGAGGAAGCGAGTGCGGGCGTGAAGGCAACGGTGTGCGCGCAGGCTGCCGCGAGTTTGGTGGGTCTGGTGGCCGCGCGCGCTCTCAGGCGACCGTCTCCGCAACTTGATGCGATGGATGCTGACTTCGCGAAGCTTCCGGCGCATGCCGAGTCCGCCTTTCGCCGCCTCGCCGACGCCGTCCGAGCCTTTGCCGCTGAGTTGCAGGGCTGGCAAAGACTAGCGGTGGTGGGGGCGGGGTTCTACCATCCCGCCGCACTCCAGTGGGCAAGCTTCGTGACGAAGCTCAGTGGAGTTGACGCGCGAGGTTTTGAGGTGGCGGAACTGATGGCCAAACCGCTGCCGAGCTGGGGGAGCACGCCGCCGGCCGTTGTCGTCCTTTCTGGCTCGCGCTGCCGCACCAAGGAACGGCTGCATCAGTTGGTCCAGCGCCTGAGGAAAGTCAAGATAAGGACGCTTGCTGTTACGGACAGCAACGAGCCAGAGGTTTCCCGCCGCGCCGACTTGGCCGTGCTGCTCCCCGTGTTGACGGAAATGGCGGGTTCCACCTTGGCCCTGGCCTGGCTGGATTGGGCGGCCTATGAGGCGAGCCGCGGCCAGGGGAGGGCACGTGGGTCACTACCGTTAGTTCCATGTTAATTCCTCTTTTCTCTTCCGTTGACAAGGCATCGCCCTTCTGATTCAATACTCTCATGGACATAGGCAAGCGGTTACGGGAGCTTCGCGAAGCCAAGGGTCTGTCGCAGGGCGACATTGAGAGGCGGGCGGGCCTACTGCGCTCCTACATTTCCCGGGTGGAAGGTGGGTATACCGCTCCCTCGCTGGCCACTCTGGAGAGATTCGCCAAAGCTTTGGAGGTGGAGCCGTATCAGTTGCTGTTTCCAGGCGAGGGAAGACCGGTGGCTCTCAAGGTGTCCGCGCAGGCGAGCTTGTCGAAGCCTGCCAAGATGCTGGTGAGACTCTTCGAGGGCATGTCGAGTTCCAACCGCAGAGTGCTCCTCACGCTGGCGTTAAAACTGGGCAAAGAGTGAGCGCCCGGGTAACGCCTTGCTGAGGGAGGTCCAACGCAGAGTGGACGCGCAGACCCGAGGGTGTGTGGGCAGTGTACTGCGGCTTGCAACGGGCGCGTTGCCACTTTGCGAGCCCTCCGCTAACGCTTGCCCGCTTCGAGGGCGCGCTGGCTGTCAGAGGCAGTGGCGCGCCTGGAGGGATTCGAACCCCCGACCTTCAGCTTCGAAGGCTGCCGCTCTATCCATCTGAGCTACAGGCGCGCGGTTTTAGTTTACCCTAAGTGGGGAATTGCCGGAAGACAAGGACGCAAGCTCTAGCTGCCACGCCGTTCCGGCCGGAACTGGCGCCCGCCTTGACTTTGAAATTGCTGTGCTATACTAGCGCGCCCAAGCGAGTCCTTTGGCTGCACGGGGACGAAGTGGCGCCTGGTCGTAGGTCCTGAGCTCTAGCGTTCGAGCAAATCCGGGCGACGCTGACGCGTGTAGTCCGGCTGGCGCAGCCGGGGGGCCAATGCCTTGAACAAGGAGTGGGATCATGTCGGACCGCGGGGTTTTTGTGGTGGCTTTTCTGACGGTAGTGCTGCTAGTGGCTGGCGCCTTTGCCATTCCGCAGTACTTCCCTTACGAGCTGCTAAAGTCGCTGATCTACCTTGTTATTGCGGTGATGGTTTTCTTCGGCGACAACAAGTATAGCTACATGCTGGGGATCCTGGCGCCCATCCTGGGGATTCTGTTCAATATTGTCATCGGAGGGTTCTTTGCCGAGTTCGGTATTCTCTGGGACTCCGTGACCATGAAGCCTTTGCCAGCCCTGGAAACACCGCTGCACGGGCTGGCCATCCTGACGGAAATCCTGCTTGTCATCCTTTGCCTACGCGCCTGGCGGAAGGAAGTTGCGGGCCCCTTTTTCGGCAAGGTGTTCGCGACGTGCCTGGCAATCTCGCTCGTGTATGTGGGAATCCTGGCGGGCTGGTATGTGTTCGCGCTCTAGCCTGCGGGCCGCTTGCCGTGAGCGCAAGGCATTTTGCCTCCTCTAGGCCTGATTGTCGGCGCGCCTGCGAGTCGCCAGCCGAATAGCGCTCCGGCTTTGCTGCGTACCCTCCGCTGGCGGGGGCTGACCGGGAGGCCCCTGTCGGTCCAAGGCAAGACCGGTTGTCAGGAGGTGGCAGATGCGGGGCTGGATCCTGTGGCGGGTGCAGTGCCCGGCTCTGGCGCGGCAAGCCGCGCCAGCTCGCGGATTTTCTCCACGGCCAGAGCGCCGAAGGCCGCGCTGATCTTGGCAAGCATGAGCGCATAGCTGACGTTGTGGCGGGTGAGGAGATCGAGTCTCCAGAAGAGTACGAAGTTGCGCTCGGCCGCCACAACCAGGTCGCCATAGGGAATCGCGGTGAACTTGGGCTTGCGGAAGAGGCGGCGTTCCGCCACGAGCACGCGACGCGACGTCAGCAGCAACCAGCAACGCCGCGGCCCGCGCGAGCGCCGCCAGCCGCTCAGCACGCCGAGCAGTTCTTCGCCGGGGCCCAGCTCCGCGCTCAGACTACGCAGACGTTCAGGGGGGAGTTCGAAAAGACTTTCGCGTAGCGTGGCCGGTGCGGGTGCGCGCCTGACCTTCCTTCCCAGCCACCGAAGCCACGCGACGACAATTTGCAGGTTGAACGATAGGCTGCGTACCAGCCACGGACCGAACAACGCAAAGAGAAGCGCGAACAGCAGGACCACGCCCAACATAATCCAGGGGGCATAAACGGAAAGCAGCGTGCCCGCCACCACGGTGAGGTCTTCCCCGAGACTCAGGACGGGATTCGCTACGCCTAAGCTCTTCGAGGTGCTCAGCACCCGCACGCTGGATTTGGCGGAATGCGCGGCGGTGGCCAGCGTGCCGCCCGCCAGCATCGCCAGTGCCAGTTCCGAAGGGTTGTCGGTAGGGACTGTCGCGCCCGTAGCCAGGGCCCCGGCCACGGGGCGCAGGGCCGTGTGCAAGAAATCCCAGACGTGGTCAACAAGTGGAAACTTCTCTGCCAGGACTTCGAGCAACGTGAACACGCCAAGGATGATGAGGGCTTCGTCGGAGAGTAGCCACTGGAAGCGCGGCGAAATGCTCACCGCCTGCGTGTAGCGCACCAACAGTGCTAGGAGGAAAAGCGGCAGATAAGTATTTAAACCGCTCGAAAGTGCCAATCCCCACGCCAGGCCCATCGCCATGAGGGCTGCTCCTGGAAACAAAGCTGAGCGAGACGCATTCTGGCATCCAGCCGCAACCGGGTCAAGCTTGTTAGTCTTGGGCCAGATTGCTGGCATACGCCACCAATGCTTTGGGCCTGAACGTCACTTGCCGCTTGGCTCATGGCGACGGCCTTCCACCCATTCCGTGCCGCCGAGAAGGGGGTGCTAGTTTTCCAAAAGCGCGCCGGGAGGGGTTATACTGCGCTCCCCAGCATCGGCGCGCCGGAGCGGGGAAGGGAGGGGGAGGGAAAAAGTCGTGTCTGAAAAGCACAGCTATACCAACAGCGCTAGACTCTACGAGCAGGCCTGCCAAGTCATGCCTGGAGGCGTGAACAGCTCGCTGCGCAATATCCAGCCGCACCTCATC
>Ga0315268_10009108_pt1 | contig 10326 bp, 5 predicted proteins | sample C1_top_MG_FD_204535 | JGI IMG/M metagenome (GOLD analysis project Ga0315268, IMG submission 204535) | Sediment microbial communities from Yellowstone Lake, YNP, Wyoming, USA - C1_top | ecosystem: Environmental > Aquatic > Freshwater > Lake > Sediment | place: USA: Wyoming | collected 2017-08-01 | reverse complement strand
GCACTGTCCAGGAGGCCGGGGCCCCCGCCGGCGATCCGGGATTCCGAGCCTGCCTCACGGCGCTGATGTACCTGCTCCACATCGATACCGCCGGCCTGGGCCCTCCCCTCAGCCCCATGGACCTGCCGGGGGGAGCCACCTATTTCCGGGGCCACCACGGTCTGCCCCACGCACCCCTGGAAGCCCGTTTCGGACGCGATATTCCCGCCTTCCTGGCCGCCGGTCGCAAGCTCAAGGCAGAGACCCGCCCGGCCGGGGATGCGGCCCTGGCCTTCCAGGTTTTTCCGGGGATAATCGTGGAAGTGATCCTCTGGCAGGCGGATGACGAATTTCCGGCCCAGGTATCCTTTACTTTGCCGGCGCACCTGGATCGCTTCTGGTTTCTGGACGCCATCTGGGGGCTTCTCAATCTCGTCGCGCAGGAACTTCTCAAGGCTGCTATCTGAATTCCATGTTCTTCGCCCCGAACTCGGGCAGACTATTCTCACCCTCGCCCCGGCCCCCCTCCCCGCAAGGGAGGGGGCAGAGAAGGCTTCCGGCAGACCTTATTTTTGCAGAGTTCTCACAAGCTTTTGGCAAAATCCTGATGATATTGGGATGAAGCAAACAGGTTAAACCGATGAAAAAGGATGCAACCCTGCAGCCTGAAGGTGTTCAGATCTCCGATTCCGGCTATCGGGCCATATTTGATGCGCTGGGCGACGCCATCCTGGTTCTTGACGCGGACAGCGGCAACATTCTGGATGCCAATCACCGGATGTGCCAGATCTTTGGGTACACCCTGGAGGCGGCAAAGGGGCTCAAGGTGGGGGACCTTTCCGGAAAGCCTCCCGGCCCCGGGGAAACCTTCCAATGCCTGATGGAGAAGGCCGCGAGGGGAGAACCCCAACTTTTTCAGTGGCAGGCTAAGGATCGGCAGGGCCGGTTATTCTGGATGGAAGTGCAATTGCAGCGGGTTTCCCTGTATGGGCGGCAGCAGGTGCTGGCGCTGTTGCGGCATAACCACGAATCCCATCCCGCTGACCAGGCGGAGGGGGAAAGCCAGGCGCATTACCGCATGGTCACGGAGGGCTCCCTGGCCGGGGTGTACATCATCCAGGAGGGCGGTTTCGTCTATGTCAATCCCGTGATGGCGCAAATCTTCGGGTACCGGCCGGAAGAGATCATCCAACGGAAAGTTGCGCCTCGGGACCTGGTGCACCCGGAGGACCTGCCCCTGGTCCGGGAAAATATCCGTAAACGGCTGGCCGGAGAGGCAGAAGAGGCGCATTATACTTTCCGGGGCCGGCGCCGGGATGGCACCATAATTTATTGCGAGTCCCTGGGGCGGACGGTGGAGTATCAGGGACGGCCGGCGGTCATCGGCACCCTGCTGGATATCACCGAGCCCCAACGGGCGCAAGAGGAACTTCAGGCCCAGAAGAACCTGCTCAAAACCATTTTTGCCGGCACCCCGGACATGGTGGTGTTAAAAGACCGGAACCTGGTTTATCAGGCGGCGAACCCGGCCTTTTGCCAGTTTCTCGGGCTCACGGAGGCCGACATCCTGGGCCGGACCGACTTCGAGCTCTTTCCCCGACCCGAGGCGGAGGTCTACCGCCGGGACGATCTCGCGGTGATCGCCTCCGGGGAGCCCCGGGTGCAGGACGAAGAAGTCACCGGGGCCCAGGGCAGGAAGTGGTGGCTGCAGGTGATCAAGTCCCCCATCCGGAATGGCGGGGGAAAAACTGTGGGGCTTATCTGCTCCGTCCGGGACATCACGGCACGGAAGCTGGCCGAGGAAGCTCTCAAAACCCAGGCCAGCGTGCTGCAAAGCATGGCCGAAGGGGTCAATGTTTCAGGGGAAGACGGCATCATCTTCTTCGCCAATCCCGCCTTCGAGGCCATGTTCGGATATGAAGAGGGGGAGACCATCGGCAAGCACGTGTCTATGCTTAACGATTATCCTCCAGGGGAAAATGACCGGATCGTCAGGGAAATCATCGGGCAGCTAAATTCTCGAGGCGCCTGGCGGGGAGAGTTGCGAAACCGACGCAAAGACGGCTCTTCTTTTTACACGGACACCCGCATCAGTGCTCTCGATAACTCAGGAATAAAATGTTGGATTGCGGTGCAAGAAGACGTTACCGCCCGCAAGCAGGCCCAGGAAGCCCTGGCAGTGGCCGAGGCCAAATATCGGACCATCTTTGATTCCGCCAATGATGGCATCGCCATGCTGGATCCCGAGACCGGCAATTTTCTGGACGTTAACCGGAAATTCTGTGAGATGGTCGGCTATAGCCCGCAAGAGACCGCAGGCCTCACCTGGGAAGCTTTTTGCGGTGACACCCCGCCTTACACCAGAGCGGACGCCTGGAAATGGATCAGGCGGGCGCAGCGCCAGGGGCCGCAGCTTTTCGAATGGTTCACCCACGATAGGCAAGGACGTCCTTACTGGCTGGAAATGAACCTGAAGCGCGCCCTCATCGGCGGCCAGGATCGCCTGGTGGTCATTGCCCGGGACATTTCCGAACGCAAGCGCGGGGAAGCGGCCTTGCGGGAAAGCCAGGAGCGTTTCCGGCAACTGGCGGAGAACCTGGACGCGGTCTTTTGGATGCGGTCTCCGGATTCCAGCCAACTTTTTTATATCAATCCCGCGTACGCCCGGATTTGGGGGCGCTCCCTGGACAGTTTGTACCATGCCCCCAAGTCCTGGCTCGAAGTGGTCCACCCCCAGGACCGGGATCGCATTTCGGAAAAACGGTTGCGTGGGGATTTGGGGGAAGAGGAGTTTCGCATCATTCGCCCGGACGGGGAGATCCGCTGGGTGAATGCCAGGAATTTCCCCATATATGATGCCCAGGGAAAAATCTACCGGGTAGCCGGAATCTGTGTGGACGTCACCGAGCGCAAAAGGGCCGAGGAGGCCTTGCGGGAAACCGGCAATGTGCTGCAAACCCTGATCCAGGCATCGCCCCTGGCCATTATCGCCCTGGATCGGCAGCACAAAGTGACGATATGGAATCCGGCGGCGGAGCGGATTTTCGGCTGGAGCGCCCCGGAGGTCCAGGGCGGGCCCGCCCCTTATGTTCCCGAAAATCAGCGGGGTGAATTCCGGGCCATGGTGGAAGCCGAGTTCCGGGGCCAGGCCCGCAACGACCTGGAAGTGCGCCGCCTGCGAAAGGACGGCTCCCTGATCGACGTCAGCCTCTGGACTGCGCCCCTTTATAACGCCCATGGCGAGGTCATCGGCGCCATGGGCATGTTCGCGGATATCACCCAGAAGAAAGAGGCGGAGAAGGCGGCGGAGCAAATCCGGCGTCAGCAGGAAGCCATCCTGAGCAACATCCTGGACATCGCCTGGCTGAAAGACCGAGACAGCCGCTATATTGCCGTCAATGAGCCCTTTTCTGAAGCGTGCGGGGTTGCGGCCCAAGACCTGGTGGGCAAGACCGACCTGGATATCTGGCCAGCCGAGCTGGCCCGGAGATATCGGCGAGACGACCTGGAGGTCATGCGCACCAAGAAGAGTATCCGGGTCGAAGAGCCTATGGTGGATAAGCGTCGTCAAGGTCTGTATTGGATCGAGACCGTCAAAAGCCCCATTCTTAATGAGAAGAATGAGGTGGTGGGCACCACCGGCATCGCCCGGGACATTACCGAGCGCCGCAAGATGGAAGAAGCCCTGCGGCAGACCAGCCGGGCCCTCAAGGCCATCACTGAATGCGATCAGGCCATGATGCGGGCCACCAATGAATCGGAGTTGCTGAACGAGATCTGCCGGATCATTGTCGAGGTAGGCGGCTACCGCATGGCCTGGGTGGGCTTTGCCGAAAACGACGACGGAAAAACCGTGCGGCCGGTGGCCCTGAAAGGCTTCGACGCCGGCTACGTCAACAATATCAGGGTCTCCTGGGGCGACACGGAATATGGCCAGGGGCCGGTAGGCCGGGCGATTCGCACCGGTGAGCCGGCCATTATCAAAAATATCCGGGAAGATCAAGCCCTTGCCCCTTGGTGGGAAGAAGCCCTGAAGCGAGGCTACGTTTCGATCCTGGCGCTGCCCTTGAAGGATCGGCAACCCTTCGGGGCCCTGGCCATTTACGCCACCGAGGCCAGCCCTTTCGATGAAGAGGAGATCAGCCTGCTGGTGGGTTTGGCCAATGATCTGGCTTACGGTATCGCCGCCATCCGGGCGAGCGCCGAACACCAGCGGGCGGAAAAGGCCCTCAGGGAATCGGAGCGCAAACTCCGGTTCCTCACTTCCCAAATCCTCACCGCCCAGGAAGAGGAGCGCAAGCGGGTCGCCCGGGAACTGCACGATGAGTTGGGGCAGGCCTTGACCGTCTTGAAATATCACCTGGTGTCCATTGAAAATAAGCTGCGCCGTGACCAGCAGGGACTGAAGCAGGATTGCGAACACCTCCAGGCCCATATCGATACGATCATCGAAAATGTCAGACGCCTGTCCTGGGACCTGAGCCCTTCCATTTTGGAAGACCTGGGGCTGTCATCCTCTTTGAGATATTTGATCGACGAGATCTGCCAGAGCAACAATATGCAGTGTGCCTTAAAGATAGCTGAAATCAATAACTTATTTGCTCCCGCGGCCCAGATCAATATTTATCGGATTTTCCAGGAATCCTTGACCAATATCGTCAAACACGCACAGGCTAGCCGGATCAAGGTGGACATTAAAAGGCACAACGCCGCGGTAATCTTTTCAGTGCAGGACAACGGCAAGGGCTTTCCCCTGGAGCAACCGGTGCCGGGGAAATTGTCCAAGCACCTGGGTTTGACGGCTATGCATGAAAGGGCCCGCATGGCGGGAGGGGCCTTGCAAATCTCCAGTAAAACAGGTAGGGGAACTAAAATAACCTTTAGCATCCCCATCGACCCCAAAGGTGATTAGTCGTGTACCGGATTATCCTGGCTGAAGATCATGTCCTGGTGCGACAGGGCATCGGCAAGATCATTGAAGATATTGGCGACCTCAAGGTGGTGGGGGAAGTGCGGGATGGCTTGCAGCTTTTGAAACTGTTGCGGGAACTACCGGTGGAAATGGTTATCCTGGACATCTCCATCCCCGGACTTTCGGGCATCGAGGCCACCAAAGAAATTAAGAAGGGCTTCCCCGGGGTGAAGGTCTTGATCCTCACCATGCACAAGAAGAGGGAATATCTGAATGATGCCATTGTCGCCGGCGCTGATGGCTATCTCCTCAAAGAAGATGCCGCCCGAGAATTGATTTCGGCCATAGACACCATCAGACAGGGGGGATTTTATATCTCGCCCCTCCTGGCCAATGAAATGGCCAACCTCTATGTCCAGAGCCAGAGAGCGGTGCAGGCCAGGCCATTAGCGGCGTCTCCCCTGACCTCCCGGGAAATTGAAGTTATCAGGCTCATTGCCGAAGGCAAATCCAGCAAGGAGATTGCCGAGCTCTTATATCTCAGCTTTCGGACCATCCAGAATCATCGGACCAAGATCATGAAGAAACTGAACCTGAGAAAAAGCGCCGACCTGATCAAATACGCCATCCAAAAAGGGTACGTCACCGATATCATCTCTTGACATCTCCCCGGTCCATGAGTATTTTGCTCTATACAAAAAGAGTATTTTGATTCATTTCTTTCCAGCCCCCTAACTGATAATCTCGCGCCAGCTAGATGTAAGCCCCACAATCTTAGCTTTTTGGGATATAACCATGGCACATCTTTACAAAAAAGTTAAAAAAGGCCGGGAATATTATTACATCCGGGAGACCCAACGCGTGTATGGGAAGCCCGCCACCATCAACCAGGTTTACCTCGGGACGGCTGAAAAGGTTCAGGCGGTGTTTTCCGGGGAGGATCGAAAGCTCAGCGAGGGCTTTTCCCCCAAAGAATTCGGCTCCGTTTTTGTCCTCCATGAGCTGGAGCGGTCCATCAATCTGGCAGCCATGGTCGATGATATTCTGCCCCCGAAAAGGCGCAGTCGGGGCGCTTCCCTGGGAGAACTGCTGTTTTATGCCATCATGAACCGGGCCATTGCCCCGAAAAGCAAGCGGCAATTGGCTTCCTGGTATGAGACCACCGATATTCAGCGCATCCACCCCTGCCGCCTGGAATCCCTGAGCTCCCAGAATTTCTGGAACCACTGGCACCGGCTGGACGAAGCCAGCCTGGAAAAGATCGCCGATGCTTTTTTCCAGAAAGTCCATCTGCTCCTGCCCCCCGAGGAGAAACAATTGTTGCTGGAAACCGCCATCTTCTATGCCTCCCCTGGCTCGCCTGAGGGCGATGGGAACGGTGGGGGCAATGGCAATGGGGGCGGCGGCGACGTTGCGGAACGCCCCTCGCGCCGCATCGGTCTGGCTTTGCTTACTGATCGGCAGAGCGGCGTGCCCGTCTATTACCAGGCATTTTCCGGAGAGCTGACGGAGAGCGAGTTTTTCGCCCGTCACCTGGATAATCTCATGAACAAGATGAGTTCCCTGGGGGTGGCCCTGCAGAACCTCACCCTGATCTTCAACCAGGGGATCGCCCCTGAGGTGGTGGAAAAGATCGACGGCCGCAGAGAATTACATTTTATCTCGGTGCACCCGCCGACTTTTCTGCCGGAACTCCAGGAGGTGCCCCGGCAGGACTTCCAGCCGCTCAATTGCAAAGCCAACCGCCGGTTCATGGAAATTGGCGCGACGGACGAACAGATTCGGTATTACGAAACCACCCGCTCCCTTTGGAACGGACCTCGCAAGGTGATCGTGCTCTATGATCCGCAAGCCTTTCCGAGGCAATACCAGGAGCTGCACGAGAAGCTGCAAAAGGTCCGCCGGGAGCTGGTGGATTTGGAGAAGAAACACCAGCGGGGCCAGGCGCCATGGGACTCTCCGGCAGCCATACTGGCCCGCTACCAGGAGACCTGCGAAGAGCTGCAGCTCAACCCCGATCTCTTTGAGTTGGATTTCTCCGAGGAAAACGGCGCTCGGAGCCTTTCCTTTCGGCTGCGCTCCCGGCAGGTGGAGGCGGCGATGCGGCAGTTTGGCAAAACCATCCTGGTCACGGATCACAAGGACTCTCCCGGCGAGGAAATTTGCCAGGCCTTCCTGGACCGCGGCACCGTGGAGGCCCACGTTCAGGATCGGAAAAACCCGGCCACCGTTTCCCTGATGCCCCAGTATCACTGGACGGATTCCAAGATCCGGATCCACATCTTCGTCTGCGTGGCCGCCCTTACCTATCTCGCTATGCTGGGCCAGAAGCTGGCCGCTGCCGATGTGACGGCCACCTCCAAGGAGGCCATGGAAGAGATGCGGGCCCTGACGTCGGCCATCCACTGGCTGCCCCGGGAGGAGAAATTCCGGCGGATCATCACCAATCCCAACGACACCCAGCTTGCCGTCCTGGAAGCCCTGGGCTACCAGGTGGAAAACGGCAAGGTCCAGCAGATCAGGAAAAATTGATTCAAGAAAACTGCGAGGGAAACTTGAGCGAAGGGGCGCAAGTCATGGCGCCCCTTTTTATTTCGGGCGACAGCCCACCCAAAACCGGGCGAATGTAGAATAGCCGCCCTCGGCTGCGCAAGCAAGGGCGCCTACGCTTTTTGGCTGGACCCTTCCCAAAGCATTCATAGATGGGCCTGCGGCGCACCCATAAATCCTGATAAGGCCGGTAGGGCGGGCCTCCGTGCCCGCCACCATCCGGATTTGGTGCGCGGAGCGCACCCTACGAAACTTGCGCGAAGGGGCGCAAGTCATGGCGCCCCTTTTTGTTTGGTCGCGGGTCCGCCCCCCCCTCACCCCAGCCCTCTCCCCCCCATGGGGGGAAAGGGAGCTTTATCGGAGTTCCTTCTTTATCCCCTCTCCCCCAATGGGGGAGAGGGTTAGGGTGAGGGGGAAATAAATCACCTTTCTGCTCCAGCCCTTCCCTCCATTATCCCAAGCGCTCCCCATACTGGCTCTTGAGATACTCCCGGTAATCCCCCGACCGCACCCGGTCCAGCCAATCCAGGTGGTCCAGATACCAGGCCAGGGTGCGTTTCAGTCCCTCCTCCAGAGTCACCTGGGGCTGCCAGCCGAGTTCCCGGCTGATCTTGCCGATGTCCAGGGCATAGCGCCAGTCGTGGCCCGGCCGGTCAGGAACAAAGGTGATCAGGCCCTCCAGGTCTCCCAGATCCGGGCGCATCTCCTTCAGCAGCCTCAGGAACAGCCGCACCATATCTAGGTTGGGGCGTTCCTGTTTGCCGGCTATGTTGTAAGTCTCCCCTACCCTACCCTGCTCCAGGACCAGCAAGACGGCCCGGCAATGGTCCTCCACAAAGAGCCAGTCCCGGATGTTCGCCCCGGTTCCGTAAATGGGGATGGGTTTCTTTTCCAGGGCCAGGCTGAGGGCCAACGGCAGGAGTTTCTCCGGGAACTGATAGGGGCCGTAGTTGTTGGTGCAATTGGTCACCAGGACCGGCAGCCGGTAGGTGTGAAAGTAGGAGCGGGCCAGCCAATCCGACCCGGCCTTGGAGGCGGCATAAGGGCTGGAGGGCTTGTAGGGTGAGGCTTCGGTGCAAGGCGGGTCCTGGGAGCTTAGGGACCCATAGACCTCGTCAGTGCTGATGTGGAGAAACCGGTGGGACTCCCCTCCCGGAAGGTCCTTCCAGGCCCGACGGGCCTCTTCCAGCAGCGTGAAGGTCCCCAGCACATTGGTGCGCACAAAGGCCGACGGGTCCAGGATGGAGCGGTCCACGTGCGTCTCGGCAGCAAAATGCAGGACCCGGGTGATGGGGTGGCGGGCAAAAATGGCCGCCACCTGATCCCGGTCGGTTATATCTCCCCGGATAAAGGTATAACGGGGATCGCCTTCCAGATCAGCCAGATTTTCCGGGTTGCCGGCATAGGTCAGGAGATCCAGGTTGAGTAGCTGCCAGTCCGGGCGGGCCCGGCGGAGAAAGCGGACAAAATTCGTGCCGATAAAACCGGCCCCGCCCGTGATTAAGACCGTAGTCATAAAAACTCTCCTCCATGGCGCTGCCAGAAGCGGCTAAAGGCGGTCTGCCAATCGGGCATCAGGTCCAGGCCGATGATTTTCAACATCCGGTTTTCCAGCACGGAATTCCTGGGACGGGGCGCGGGGCGAGGAAAGGCCTCCGTGGTGCAGGGGGCCAAATTAGCCCTCACCTCGGCGTGCTCGAGGATCACCCGGGCAAACTCATACCAGGTGGCCTCGCCATGGCAGGTGGCATGGTAGGTGCCGAAGGCCCCGGTCTCGGCCAGGGCCAGGACCTGGGCGGCCAGGGCCTCGGCGCTGGTGGGAGTGCCCCGCTGGTCGTCCACCACCTTTAATTTTTCCCCCCCGGCCAGACTCCGGGCCCGGGCCAGGATGGCCTGGACGAAATTGGGGCCAGGAACCCCGTAAAGCCAGGCCGTGCGCACGATAAAGTGGTCCGGACACTGCTCCCTGACCCACTGTTCTCCCAGGAGTTTGCTCTGGCCATATACCGACAGGGGGCGGGGCGGGTCCCATTCCACGTACGGCCCCGCCTTGGCCCCGTCGAAGATATAATCGGTGGAAATGTGGATTAATCTAAGCCCCAGGCGCCGACAGGCCGTGGCCAGGTTCCGGGGCCCCAGGGCGTTCACCCGGATGGCCAGATCGGGATCGGCCTCCAGGTCGTCCACCCGAGTGGCCGCCGCGGCATTGAGGACCACCTCAGGCCGCCGCGCCGCCAGGAACGCCTGCACCGCCTCAGACCTGGTAATATCCAACTCCGCCAGATCCGTGGGCCAGACCTCCCAACCCCGCGCTCCGGCCAACGCCACCGCGGCCCGCCCCAACTGTCCCAACGCTCCGGTGATCAATATTTTCATGGCGTTGTTTGGGTGGTTTGGGGGGAGGGGGCTAAGGGCCGAGGCCCTTACCCCCTCCCCCAATCCCTTAAGTTTTGGCTGTGGGAGAGCCGGGCCAACGGCCCGGCTCTCCCACAGCCACTTAAAAGGGGTTGGGAGGGGAGTTTGAGGGGAGGGCGGGGGATCTGCGATCCCCCGGCCCTCCCCTCAATCCCCTCACTCCAACCGGAAAGGGGAGTGGGGGTCGTGTTCGTAGCGGATTTCGTCCACCTCTTCCCGGCGTTCTTGGCCCCCGTAAAGGCGATTGGCGCAATTGAACACCACCCCGGGGTGGTCGCTGACGTTGATATAGCCATGGACGACCCCGGGGGGGACGACCAGGGTGGCCGGCAGGGTTTCTCCCAGTTGAAATTCCCGGCGGGTCCCGAAACCGGGGCTGTCGGGCCGGTTGTCCCAGAGGACCACCCGGAAGGTTCCCGGGCCGGGAAAGCAGAAATAGTCGGTCTGCTGCCGGTGGGCATGCGGGCCCC
>Ga0315268_10009107_pt1 | contig 10326 bp, 7 predicted proteins | sample C1_top_MG_FD_204535 | JGI IMG/M metagenome (GOLD analysis project Ga0315268, IMG submission 204535) | Sediment microbial communities from Yellowstone Lake, YNP, Wyoming, USA - C1_top | ecosystem: Environmental > Aquatic > Freshwater > Lake > Sediment | place: USA: Wyoming | collected 2017-08-01 | reverse complement strand
GAGGGCAGGGACCTGCGGTCCCTGGCCCTCCCCCCACAAACGCATCCCAAGTCAAAGTAGTGATTTCCGAGCCGCTGGCGGAGACTTTTGGTTATAAGGAGGGGGATGTTTTGGAGTTGCCGACGCCTGCGGGGGTCCAGCGGTTGGCCATTGCCGGGGTGTTTTATGATTACCGCACTGACGGGGCCAGCGTCTGGATGGACATCCACAATTTCCGGCGCTTCTGGCGGGACGAGCATTTGAACGCGGTGCGTCTCTGGCTTCGGGACCCGAAAAACCAGCCGGCGATGCAGGCTAAATTGCAGCAAAGATATGGAGGCCGTTACCGCCTTTTGACCCTGTCCCACGCGGACCTGAGGAACGGCATTTTACGGATCTTCGATGAGACCTTCGCCCTGACCTACGCCCTGGAGGGGGTGGCGGTGGTGGTGGCGGTCTTCGGCATCATCACCACTTTTTTGGTGCTTATTATGGAGCGGGAGCGGGAGTTGGCGCTGCTCCAGGCCATGGGGGCCTCCCGGCGCCAGATTTTGGGGATGGTCCTGGTGGAGTCCGGGTTGGCGAGCGGCCTCAGCTTTATCTTGGGAGCCATGGCGGGCTCGCTGCTGTCGCTGCTCCTCATCTTCGTCATCAACAAGCAGGCCTTCGGCTGGACCATTCGCCTGCACTTTACGCCGGGGATTTACTGGCAGACGGCGCTCCTGGTGGTGGGCCTGGGTCTGGCCGCGGGGGCCTACCCGGCCTGGCGGGCCATCCAGCCGCACCTGGCGGCTATCCTGAAAGAAGAATAAAATGTAGGGCGGGCACTGCCCGCCGAAAATTAAACATTGGGCCTTATCGGAAGCGCCATTCAACTCGTTCCCAAGTTGGACTTGGGAACGAAAATGGTTGCCAAGCTTAGCTTGGCGGGAAAACGCGTCCCCAAGTGCAACTTGGGGACGAGAAAAAGAAGTGCACCCCGGCCTGATCCTCACTCAAGGTTATAAATGCCGGGTTCCCTCAGCGTGACCGTGCAGAATACTGTCGCGCCAGAAACAGAGGTACGAATATATTCTGGCATAAGTCAGCCCTAACCTAACTACGAAGGCGGGATGCGCTTCGCTTTCCCGCCCTACGGCAGGGGTGGTGGTGGGTCTGGGCCTATCCGCCGGGGCCAACCCGGCCTGGCGGGCTCCTTGATATTCATCTATGCCTTCCGGTTTGGCAAAATTTTCGATTCAGTGATATCTTTAAAATATGCTCAAACGCACCTTCCTGCACCTTCCCGGGGTGGGGGCCCGCAGCGAGGCCCATTTCTGGCGCCTGGGGCTCCTCACCTGGGAGGATTTCCTGGCCGCCCGCCAGGTGCGGGGGATTTCCCGGGAGCGCCTGGCCCAGTGGCAGGAAGAGCTTCAGGAATCCCTCACTTATCTGGACGAACCTCGCTATTTCGCGTCCCGCCTGCCCGGGGAAGAACACTGGCGCCTCTTCCGGCACTACCGGCCCCGGACCGCGTACCTGGATATCGAAACCACCGGGAGCGCCTGGCCGGGCCTCCAGGTGACGGTGGTGGGGCTATACGACGGCGCCGATTTCCAGCAATTCGTCCACGGCCGCAATCTGGAGCAGTTTCCCCGGGCCCTCAAAGGCTATGACCTGCTGGTGACTTACAACGGCAGCCAGTTCGACCTGCCGGTGCTCCGGGCTTATTTCCCCCACCTCAAGCTCCCCCCGGTGCACTTGGACCTGCGCTTTATCCTGGCCCGCCTGGGATTTCGGGGGGGCCTGAAGGGCATCGAACCCAGGTTCGGCATCCATCGCCCCCCGGAAGTAAACGGCATGGACGGCTACATGGCGGTGCTCCTGTGGGAGCGGGCCCAGCGGGGCGACCGCACGGCTTTGGAACTGCTCCGGGAGTATAACCGCCAGGACGTGGTGAACCTGGAAGTGCTGATGGAGGGGGCCTTCCGCCTGAATCGCGACCGCCTCCTGGCCTGGGAGCGCCAGAGCCGATCCGCACCCTTGCATACCCGCCTGTAGATTCTGTCTTAAGTTCAATGTTCAAAGTTGGAAGTTCAAAGTTTTGTAGGGTGCGCACTGCGCACCAAATCGCGCTGGTGGCGGGCACGGAGGCCCGCCCTACCGGCTCTGTTTGATTTATGGCCGCACCCGCGGGTGCGCCCCTACCGAGGCGGTTGCCGAACGGGCGAGGGCGGGGGGACCACGCCCCTGCAATTCTGGCCTTCTGCCTTTCTTCCGAAACTCTCCGATCCCCTCCCCCCGCCAAAAACAGGTTGGAAACGGCCCAATTTCAGTGTAAAATAAAAATGTTAAAATAAATCAGCGGAGTCTTTCGCATGCTTTTTTCCCGCACCCTCATTCCGACGCTCAAAGAAACCCCGGCGGAGGCGGAAGCGGTTTCCCACCAACTGCTGCTCCGGGCCGGGATGATCAGAAAGCTGGCCTCCGGCATTTATAACTACCTGCCCCTGGGCCTCAGGGTGCTGCGCAAGGTGGAAAACATCGTCAGGCAGGAAATGAACCGGGCCGGGGCCCAGGAGGTACTCCTGCCGGCGGTGCAGCCGGCGGAACTCTGGCAGGAGTCCGGCCGTTGGGGGGTGTACGGCAAGGAATTGTTGAGGTTTAAAGACCGGCACGACCGGGACTGCTGTTTCGGCCCCACCCATGAAGAGGTGATCACCGACCTGGTGCGCCGGGAAGTGCGCTCTTACCGGCAACTGCCCCTGAATCTCTACCAGATCCAGGTAAAATTCCGGGACGAGATCCGCCCCCGCTTCGGGCTGATCCGGGGCCGGGAATTCATCATGAAGGATGCGTACAGTTTCCACGTGGACGAAGCCGATGCCGAGGCCTGCTACCAGGATATGTACCATGCTTATAACCGCATCTTTCAGCGCTGCGGCCTGCATTTCAAGACGGTGGAGGCGGACAGCGGCCCCATCGGCGGCAGTTTCTCCCACGAATTCATGGTGCTGGCGGATACCGGGGAGGATTTGCTAGCTTCCTGCACCCGGTGCGACTACGCGGCCAACCTGGAGAAGGCCGAAGTGCCCCCGGGGGCCGCCGCCAACCCGGCCCCGGCCCCGGCAGCTCAACCGGAAGCGGTGGCCACCCCCGGGGTGCGCACCGTGGAAGAGGTGGCGGCCTTTTTGGGGGTCACCCCCCGGGAAATCGTCAAGACCCTGATCTATGAAACCGAAAAGGGGCCGGTGGCCATCCTGATCCGGGGGGACCATGAAGTTAATGAAGTGAAGGTTAAAAATCTCCTGGGGGTGGCCGAACTGACCCTGGCCGGCCCGAACCGGGTGCAAAAGCTCACCGGGGCCGAGGTGGGTTTTGCCGGGCCGGTGGGTCTGCTCCTGAACACTTACGCCGACCAGGCCGTGGCCGCCCTGGGCTCCATGGTGACGGGGGCCAACCGGGACGGCTACCACCTGGTGAACGTCAATCCTCACCGGGACGTGGTCCTGGCCCGGGTGGCGGACCTCCGGGTGGTGACCGACCGGGACCCCTGTCCCCGTTGCGGCGGCGCCCTCACCATCCTCCGGGGTATTGAGGTGGGTCACATCTTCAAGCTGGGGCTCAAGTATTCCCAGGCCCTGAAGGCCACCTACCTGGACGCCGACGGCGAGGCACAATTCATTTACATGGGCTGTTACGGCATCGGGGTGAGCCGCATCATCGCCGCGGCCATCGAACAGGGGCACGATCCGGACGGCATCATCTGGCCCATGGCCCTGGCTCCACTCCAGGTGGGGCTGATTCCCATTTCCCTGGCTGAGGCTTCGACCCGGGACCTGGTCTGGCGTCTCCACGACGAGATGGAGGCCGCGGGCCTGGAAGTGCTCCTGGACGACCGGGATGAGCGGCCCGGGGTGAAGTTCAAGGACTGCGACCTGCTGGGGATCCCCTTGCGGGTGGTGTTGGGCCCCAAGACCCTGGCCGCCGGCAAGGCGGAAGTGCGCCACCGGCGCACCAAAGAAACGACCTTGATTGAACTGGATAGATTGCTTCCTTATCTTAAAAATAATGTTGCCGAAGAAGTGGAGAAGTAGCTTATAGGGCGTGCCGTGCACGCCGATTGATGGCGGCTACGGGCCGCTATGGCCGCGCCTCCCGAAGGAGTTCCATGACAGTCAGAATTATCCGCCTCCCGGATATCGAGGAGGAGGTGCTGAAGCACCATCCCGAGGCGGATACCTCTTTGATCGAAAAGGCCTACGTCTTTTCGGCCAAGGCCCATGAGGGCCAGGTGCGCCTGAGCGGCGAACCCTATCTCTCCCACCCCCTGGAAGTCGCTTATCTGCTGGCCAGGATGGGCCTTGGGTCCATTACCGTGGCCTCCGGGCTGCTGCACGATACCGTGGAAGACAGCGCCGCCACCCTGGATGAACTGGAGGAGTACTTCGGGGAAGAAGTCACCGACATCGTCAACGGGGTCACCAAGATCGGCCAACTCACCTTCGGGGACAAGCTCACCCAGCAGGCGGAATACATCCGCAAGATGGTGCTTTCCATGTCCCACGACATCCGGGTGCTGCTGGTGAAGCTGGCCGACCGGGTGCACAACATGCGCACCCTGGGTTACATGGAGGCGGCCAAGCAGCGGCGCATCGCCCGGGAGACCCTGGACATTTACGCCCCCCTGGCCGGGCGCCTGGGGATGTTCCGCATCCGGGCCGAACTGGAGGATCTGGCCTTCTTCTATCTGGAGCCCGAGGCCTATCAGCAGATCCAGGAAGGCCTGGCCCGCAAACGGGGCGAACTGGAAAAATACATCAGGGAAGTCAGCCAACTCCTCGAGGAGAAGCTGGCGGAACAAAATCTGCACGGCGAGGTGAGCGGCCGCCTGAAGCATTACTACAGCATCTACCGCAAGCTCCAGGCCCAGCAGATCACCCTGGATGAACTGCACGATCTCATAGCCTTCCGGATTGTCCTCAACACGGTGTCCGAATGTTACGAAACCCTGGGCGTGATCCACAACCTGTTCCGGCCGGTGCCGGGCCGCCTGAAAGACTATATCGGCATGCCCAAGGCCAACATGTACCAGTCCATCCACACCACGGTGATCGGTCCCCGGGGCGAGCGCATGGAAGTGCAGATCCGCACCCAGGAGATGCACCAGGTGGCCGAAGAAGGCATCGCCGCCCACTGGAGCTATAAGGAGCGGCGCGCTTATAAAGAGAAAGACGCCCAGCGCTTCGCCTGGCTCCGGGAGATGGTGGACCTGCAAAAAGAGCTGCAAAACCCCCAGGAGTTGCTGGAAGGCGTGCGCCTGGAGCTTTACCCGGAGGAAGTGTACGTCTTCACCCCCAGGGGCGAGGTGAAGGAGCTGCCCCGGGGAGCCACCCCGGTGGACTTCGCTTACGCCATTCACACCGAAGTGGGCAACCGCTGCACCGGCGCCAAGGTCAACGGCCGCATGGTGCCCCTGCGCCATGAGCTGCAAAACGGGGACACGGTGGAGATCACCACCTCTCCCCACCATCACCCGAGCCGGGATTGGCTTCAGTTTGTCACCACCACCAAGGCCCGGCACAAGATCCGCCAGTGGCTCAAGGCCGCCGAGCGGGAGCAGAGCATCGCCCTGGGCAAGGAACTCCTGGAGCGGGAACTGCGCAAAAACGGGGTGAGTCTGCAGAAGCTCATGAAGGACGGGGAGGAACTGAAAAAGGTGACCCAGGAGTTCTCCTTTGTGCGCCTGGAGGACCTCCTGGCCGCCGTCGGTCATGGCAAGGTGTCTCCCGGCCAGGTGGGAGGCCGGCTGTTCCCCAAGACCGTCCCGGCCGCGGAAGAAACGCCCCTGCCCGGGCCGGCGCCCCGGTCGGAAAAAGACCTGGGGGCAATCCGGGTCAAAGACCTGGATGACCTGTTGATCCGCCTGGCCAACTGCTGCCAACCGATTCCCGGAGACCACATTATGGGTTATATTACCCGGGGTAAGGGCGTCACCATCCACCGGGCCGACTGCCCCTATCTGGCCAGCACCGAATCCTTCCGCCACATTCCCGCCCAGTGGGATGGCGGCGGGCAGGACAAACTCTACCCGGTGAAGATCCAGGTGATCACCGTGGATAAACCCGGTCTCCTGGCCGATATCACCAGTGCCTTGAAGACTGCGGACGTCAACGTCACCCGGGCCCAGGTGGAGACCACCGCGGATAGCCGGGGCATCGCCCAGTTCACCATCCAGGTCTCGGACCAGCAGCACCTGGATAAGGTCTTCGGGGCCCTGAAAAAGTTGAAAGAAGTGATTTCCGTCAGGCGGGTGACAGGGTGAAAAGCAGCGGTCAGCTATCAGCTTTCAGCAGTCAGCTTAATAAAAACCAGCAGTCAGCGGTTAGCAATCAGCTGTCAGCTTAAAAAGCAGCAGTCAGCTGCCAGCAATCAGCCGTCAGCTTAAACAAAATGATGATGAGGTGTGACTGTCCGGTGACATGAGCGCTGGAGGGCGGCGGAGATGGGTCCTTTGCTCTCTCTTAATGAAACTTGAAATGGCCAGGCTCTATGGCCATAAATACAAAAAAATTATATTTTATCATGATAGTTGACCGCTGATGGCTGAAAGCTGACAGCTTCTTTACGCCGGCTTAGCTACCAGACCGGAGCGCAGGCAGCGGGTGCAGACCCGGGCATGGCGGACGGTTCCCTGGCTTAAGACCCGGACCCGGCGCAGGTTGGGTTTCCAGCGGCGCTTGGTGCGGTTGTTGGCATGACTGACATTGTGCCCCACCTGGGGGCGCTTGCCGCAGATATCGCAGGTGAAAGCCATATGTTCTCCTCCCTCAAACTATTTAATATTATCGGATTTCCTTTTAAAAACAACCCTAAAAGAAAATTTTTCGGCAGGCGACCGTTCTGGGGGGGGATCCTCCTGATCCTGGCCTTGCCGGGCCTGGCGTGGGCGGCTCGCCCCCTCAGCCTGGCGGAGGAAGCGGCCCTGTTCTCTTACGCCGACCTGGGGCCCGTGGATTCTACCCCGAAGACCCTGGAGGCTGAGGTTTACGTCGACCCGGGCGCCGAACTGGCGGCGTTTAACCGGATGGAAGCCCAGGTTCTGGAGAAGGTCCAGCAGTTTTACGCCCGCCTGGGAGTGCTGCTGCGGTTCCACCCGGGGGGGGCGACGCCGGGGGCCCTGGCGCCGGCCGAGCGCCTGCGGGTGGAAGTGCTCACCGATAAGGAGTGGCTGGCCAGGAGCTTCAAGGCCTTCAATGTGGCGCCACCCTTCCGCCTGCGTTTCCTCAAGGTCTGCCGGGACAAGTTCGCGTTTGCGCATCTGTCCCTGTCCATCGTGCACATCTCTTTCAAAAGGTTCGAGCAGGCGGAGTTCAGCGACAAGCCCCGGGAAGCGTCATACAACCGCAATTGGATGGCCAACCTGCTGATCCACGAGATGGGACACCTGATGGGCCTCTACCATGCCCATGAATTCTTGAACGACCCCATACCGGAATACCAGGGGCCGGGCAAGACCCCGAACTTCATGGGGCATGACATCGCTGAGAAGTCGGATCTGGGGTTCGTGGAGTTCCAGAAGCGCCAGGTGCACAGCTACCTGGGCAAGGGTAAGGTCTATCAACAGTACCAGTACGTGGACTTCGACCCTTTGCGTTACCTGGAGCTGGTGAAGAAATATAACGGCTACCAGGAACCGAAGCCCGAGGCCGCGGCGGCCCGGTGAGATAAAGTCATTGGCCCTGGCGTCGGCCGAAGCGGGCGAAGGGATGACGATTAAAGGCAGGGGACAGGGGTCAGGGAAAAGGCGAAAAGTAATGTCTTGGTGGCACAGGCGTCCCGCCTGTGCTTAAAGGTATGGCGGGCTGGCCCGCCTTTTTATGTGGTGCGCAGGGCGTACCCCACATTTTGGTGGGCGGTGCCCACCCCCTTAATTACTGCCTAGCAAAAAATGGAGACGAGGGGATATGTCTGGAAAAAAAATTTTGGCCACTACCTTCGCAGTGGTGATCCTCTTTAAAATGCTGGCTCTATTAACGAATCCCGGCAGATGGATGGGGTTCGCTGGAATGCTCCTGGGCCACCCCGCCATCGTTACGGGCATTTACCTGGTCCTGATCGCCGTAACCGGATACTATGTCTTTACCAACCTCGATTTAATTGATATCGGGGTGGTGATGTTTTTCACTTCATTGCTAATGGGTCTCAGTCTTATCCCATACTCCGGTGAGCTGCTGAAGTTACGGGTAGACATAATGGCTGTGAGTTTGGGAAAGTCATGGTTGGCGATGGTGATCTGGGGAGCCCTTGCGGTGGCGGTGCTTTATAGGGTGTTTTCCCACAAAAAAGGGTGATTGGCATCGGATGACGCGGCTAAAAAGGGGGGCGGGCATGGCCCGCCTTTTTATGTGGTGCGCAGCGCGCACCCTACATTTTGGTGGGCGGTGCCCATCCTACAAAAAGCAGGGGCGGTGCGCTCACCGCCCCTACAGGTTTTTACCGAAAACCGAAAACCGAAAACAGAAAACCTTCCCTTAATGCTTGAACGCCCGCTGCCCGGTGAAGACCATGGCCACCGGGGGCTCGGCTTCGTTGCAGGCTTCGATGACCTCGTAGTCCCTGACTGAGCCCCCGGGGTGGGCCACGGCGCTGATGCCCTGGCGGATGCCCACGTCCACCCCGTCCCGGAAGGGAAAGAAGGCGTCCGAGATCATGGTGGAGCCGAGCAGGCCCCCCTTGGCCTCCTGGGTCTCGAGGTCAATCTCCACCTTGTCAGAGGCGTCCCGCTTGGCCTTGAGGATTTCCAGCTCCAGGTCCTTGTAAGGCAGGCCGAATTTTTTAAAGCAGAGGGCGTCGGCGTATTTGGTGTAAGCCTTGAAGATGGCGATCTCGGCCACCCCCACCCGGTCCTGCTCCCCGGTGCCGATGCCCACGGTGACCCCGTCCTTCACGTAAATCACGGAATTGGAGGTCACTCCCTGCTCCACCCACCAGCCGAAGAGCAGGTCGTCGTATTCCGCGTCGGTGGGCTGGCGCCGGCAGCGGTATTCTTTCCCCTGGTATGTGGCCTGAGCCGGCTGGAAATCCTCTTTCTTCAGGACGGCGTTCAGGGGGGATTGCTGGACGATGACGCCGCCGTCGATGAGGCTTTTAAATTCCACGAAGCGGTTATGCACCAGGTGCTGCAGGCGGTCGAAGCGGGCTACCTTGATGATGCGCAAATCCTTGGCTTTTTTCAGGATGTCCAGGGTGCCGGCCTCAAAGTCCGGGGCGGCCACCACTTCCAGGTAATTTTGGGAGACCAGCTCCGCCGTAGTTTTGTCCAGGGGGCGGTTGAACACCGCGCAGCCCCCGAACGCGGCGATGCGGTCGGCCAAGTTGGCCTTGTCGTAAGCTTCGGCGAGGGTCCCGGCCCAGGCCACGCCGCAGGGGTTGTTGTGCTTCAGGATCACCGCGGCGGGTTTCTTTTGTAGAAACTTGATGATGTTCAGGCCGTTGTCCAGGTCCGTCAGATTGGTCTTGCCGGGGTGCTTGCCGGCCTGGAGCATGGCCGCCTCGTCGATGGCGCTGGTCAGCCCGAAGCCCGGCTCCAGGAACCGGCAGTCCCCCAGGGTGAGGTGGCCGCCCACCAGTTCGTAGAGGGCTGCCTCCTGGCCGGGGTTTTCGCCGTAGCGCAGCCCCATTTCGATGACCTCGCCCTTGGCGTCCGGGAGCTTCCAGGTGCGTTTGCGGTAATGAAGCTTTTGGTCCCCGAAAGAGATGGTCATCTCCGGGGGGAAATGGTCTGCCATCACCGTGCGATACATGGCCTTGATGTCACTCATGGGGCGCTACCCTCCAGGAAGATTTGATGGTGTGGGGGGAGGGCCAGGGAGCGAGCTCCCTGCCCTCCCCCCATGCCCCCCTCCCAACCCTTTACAAGTCATGGAGATCGGGCCCAAGTGCCCGACCTCCATGACCGAAATATTGGGTCGGACGATCCAGGATTGGGGGAGTCATTTTTACGAGCCCTTTTAAAGGGGCTGCGCTCATCCTGGTAGGGCTATTTTAAGCATGACCGCCATGACTTGACAAGCCGGATGTGAGCGGGGGCGCAAATTGACTTTCAGGGGGGCAAATGCTAATATTTTGCAGGGCTTGAGGCGCAAAAACTGGCTAGCCCGGCAATGTCGCCATCATTCTCAAGGCCCTGGAATCCATCAATATCCCCTCTCCCCCCAAGGGGGAGAGGGTCAGGGTGAGGGGGAAATAATTTCTTTTCCCTGCCATTATTGATTTCGCTTCGACCGGAGTCCAATGATAAGGAGGATTAGAATGAAGGTCACGGTTACCCCCGGCCGCCGGCTGATGGCCCGGCTCAGTATGGGC
>Ga0315268_10009106_pt1 | contig 10327 bp, 9 predicted proteins | sample C1_top_MG_FD_204535 | JGI IMG/M metagenome (GOLD analysis project Ga0315268, IMG submission 204535) | Sediment microbial communities from Yellowstone Lake, YNP, Wyoming, USA - C1_top | ecosystem: Environmental > Aquatic > Freshwater > Lake > Sediment | place: USA: Wyoming | collected 2017-08-01 | reverse complement strand
CATTAAATTTGAGGTTTTTTACAATTGCGCAGGCAGTGTATGGCCTGACATCCTGCAGGGATCTGTCAATTATCACTTTCTCCCCTGATTTTTTTACCTCAAACTTCCTCAGGCCTTTCCTGGCCCCGATAAAAGAAGAAAGAGCCCGCGCAAAGCCCTGCTCAGAGAGCATGTCCGGCCTGTTTGGGAACACCTCTACATTGATCTCGTTGCCTTCTATCCCTTCGAGGTCTGTGCCAAGGAAGCTTATGTTCTTCTTTAAGTCTTCCAGGGAAAGCTTTTTTCCGATGAGCCCCTCAAATACCTTCTTGTTTAATGTTACAGTTGGCATATTGCCTCATTTTGTTTGCTTTTTCTTTTTCGCCTTCTTTTTAATACATGTCTTTTTGTAGATTATATAGTACAGGCTTACCAAAGTCCAGAGCAAAGGAGGTATTGGCAAAAACCAGCCATCTACCTTGTATGCATGATAGGTGATTAGCGCTGCTCCAAAAACATTCATGAGGTTAAAGCTGCAGTCTTCTTGTGTTATCTTGCCAAAAAGGCATAGGGTGTATGCAATAAACAGCAATAAAAAACCCAAAAAACCAACAAACAATATTATCATTTTCTCACCTCCTAGCTCCTCCAGATTTTTATTTCCCTTAACTGCTTAAGATCATTCTTGTAAAGTTCTCTGATATCAGTTATCTTGAAGTATTCTGAAATGCTTCTTTCAAGCCCAAGGCCCCATGCTAAGACAGGGATGTCCTCTCCAAGCAAAGGAACAACAACCTCTGGCCTAAAGATCCCAGAGCCGCCCAGCTCGACCCACTTCTTCTTGACAGGATGGAAAACCTCAACCTCTGCAGAAGGCTCCGTATATGGGAAATAGGCAGGCCTTACTCTCACTTTTTCATAACCCAGCTTTTTAAAGAATTCCTTCAAGTATCCAATAAGATTCCTGAGATTTGCATTAGGGTCAACAACAATCCCCTCAACTTGGTTGAGCTCAAAAAGATGGGACCAATCAATGGCTTCGTTTCTGAAGCATCTTGCAATAGAGAAGAACTTTGCAGGCAGATCTCCTTTTTTCAGTTCTGCTATTGTCCTTGCGCTGAGAACAGTCGTGTGAGTCCTCAATACATTCTTTTTCGCCTCTTCTGGGTCCCATTTATAGCCCCAGCCTTTGCTTCCTATCTTGCCGCCGTGCTCATGCATTGCCCTTACTGCATCTGCCCATTTTTTGTCAGGCAAAACTCCTTTCTCTGGGTTTTTTATGTAAAAAGTGTCCTGCAGCTCCCTGACAGGATGATCCTGCGCAGTGAAAAGAGCGTCAAAGTTCCAGAATGATGTCTGAAGCATCGGTCCGGTCATCTCCTTGAACCCCATATCGAGCCACACCCTCTTTATGTAATCCGAGGTCTGGTTTACAAAATGCCTTCTGCCGCCGCTTATATTCGGGACGTTGATTTTGATGTCATATTTCCTGAATTTCTTGTTTTTCCAGCTCCCTTCCTTTATGATCTCTGGAGTCAGTCTTTCAATCATGCCCCTTGTTTCGATCTTCTGCTTGATAATCTCCTCACCAAGATGCTCGAGCCTGACTGTTTTCGCCTTTATGGTTTTTTCCTTCAGGATTTCCTTCCTCTTCTTGAGATTTTCATAGGCAAATCTTTCTTCTGGCTCCAATGAGTCTATCTCTATCTCTCTGCCCACTAATTTTTTGATGAATCTCTCTTCAAGGCCTTCTTTGCCAAACAATAATCTGCCCTGCTCAGTCATCGAGACAACGCCTCTGTCTATTGCTATTGCCACTTTCTTTTTCAATATCCCTATGCTGACACCAAATTCCTCATCGCTGACCCCAGCCTCTTTTTTGAGCTTGTTCAGTTCAATATCTTTGCTGCCCAAGGCTTTTAGGATTGTTTTTTCAGGAAGACTGCTTTTTGCGTATTCAATACCGTTCTTATCAAGCAGGACAACATTTTTTTCCTTTGTTTCTATCTTGAGCACACCTTTATTTTGCAGCCATTGCAATGCCCTCATGACTTCGACTTCCTGCAGGCCTGTCTTCTGGATAAGGGCCTCAAAAGAAACTCCGTCTTTCAAGAAAGGGACAACCTTGGCCTCCAAGGGATGCAATGCTTCAATAATATCCTGTATATTGCTTTTGGGCATAAATGAAATAAGAAATACCTAATTTAAAAAGGTTATTATTTTAGATAATGATAATAATAGCCAAAAAGAGCAAATAAAATAAAAAAGAAAAAGCTGTTAATAGCTTATTTAACAAGTTCCTTTACGGGTTTCATCGCTTTCCATGCAACCTCGAACAAGTCTTCCAAGGCTGTTGCGAAGAAAGGTGTGTTGACCCAGATGCCTACATCATATGTCGGATGGACTTCATTGTCATCCAAGACCATGAAGATGATTTCTTTTCCATCAACGACAATGAACCTGCCCTTTGAATCTGTGTTCCTTACTTCTGCCACAGTAGAGATGTCCTTGACAGCAGCTGCGCATTCTTTGGTCAATGGAGCAGCTATCCTTATCTTGACTCCTCTCTTCTTTATCTTCTCAAAGGTCGGCTTCAGGCCTTCCACTTTCCTCATCAATCCCTGAGGTGTTGTCATTATTGTGACTGATTCCTCTGCATTCCTGATCGTTAGCTCCATATGATTATAGAGGTTATGCCTGCCCCTCAATGAGCCGCTGAGATCAGAAGGCTCAACAAGGTCTACTCCTTGTGTATGAAGAGTGTTCAGCTCGTCAATGACATCAGTTCCTTTGAGCTCCTCAAGCCTCTTTACCTTGTCATCTGCCTCAACCTTCATATTTTTCTTCACTCTTTCTATGACTTCAGAAGGAGCGACTGCAATGTATTTTATTGGCTTGCCTAATTTTGTTATTGCAAATCCTTTTTTTTCCAGGCTTTCCAGAACATCGTAGCTTCTGCTCCGTGGCACGTTCGCTATATCACTTAGCTCTCCTGCAGTGCTTACGCCTCTGCTGAGAAGTGCTGTCCAAATTTTAACTTCATACAAATTAAGTGAGAAAAATCGCCTTAATTTGCTTAAAAACTCCTCTTTTACGATCATTTTCTACCTACCCCCCTTTTATTTTACCTTATTTTTATCTATTTTTAAAATGAAAAAGTAGTACTACTATTAATATGTTACGGTTTTTTACCCTTGCTTAGATATAAAAGCAGCTATTTTTACTGGCTGAACGTCTCAAAAGATTTATATAAATATGAATAAAACCTTTATGGGATGGAGCAACTAGACATAGAAAAAACAATAGTTATTCTAAAGAAATACAGCCTGTCATTCTTGGATTATAGATTAGCTGATTCTCCTGATAAGGCTGCTATACTTGCAAAAAAAGCAGGGTTTCCAGTGGCAATGAAGGTCGCTTCCCCAGATATAATCCATAAAAGTGACATCGTGGGGGTCAAGATAGGCTTGAACAATGAGGGGGATGCCAAAAAAGCCTATGAGGATATCATAAAATCAGCCAGAAAAAAAGCTCCAAAGGCAAAGCTCAAAGGGGTCTACATACAGAAGATGGGCCAGGGCACAGAAGTGATAATAGGTATGAAGAGAGATGAGCAATTTGGGCCTGTGCTGATGTTTGGTCTTGGCGGCATATTTGTCGAAGTCTTCAAAGACATCTCTTTCAGGGTTTTGCCAATAGACAAAAAACAGGCCATCGAGATGATATCTGAAATCAAATCATCTTCAATACTGAAAGGCACAAGGGGCAAAAAACCAGTGAATTTAGATGCCCTTGCAAGCCTGCTGGTCAAGGCATCGAAAATTGCCGAGAAGAAGGAGATAGCTGAGTTCGATTTCAACCCAGTCATTGCAGATGAAAAGAGAGCAGTCATTGCAGATGCAAGGATCATGGTGCAATAGAAGGCAAAAAAATGATGAAGAAACTTGATGTCTTTTTCAACCCAAAAACAGTTGCAGTAATCGGCGCTTCAAGAGACCCGAATTCTGTAGGATACGGCATATTGAAAAACCTCACAACAGGCGGATTTTTTGAGAGCAGGTTCAGCAAGCCGTTCCCTGGTAAGGTCTATCCGATAAATCCCAATGCAGACCAGATCCTAGGGGTCAAATGCTATAAAAACATCACAGACATAATGGAGGATATTGATCTTGCACTCATAGCTGTTCCTGCAAAGATTGTTCCTATTGTGATAAAAGACTGCATCAAAAAAAGAGTCGGAGGCGTCATCCTGATATCTGCCGGCTTTGCAGAGATGAATGAAGAAGGGAGAAAGCTGCAGGAAGACATAGTAAAGATGCTGAGATCTGCAGGCATACCTTTAGTAGGTCCTAATTGCCTGGGTGTGATAAGGACACCCTCCCACCTGAATGCAAGTTTTGCCCCTTCTATGCCCCCACATGGGTCAGTCGCATTCCTCAGTCAGTCTGGTGCAATAGCAGACAGCATAATTGACTGGGCGATAGAGCATAGGTATGGTATGTCAACCCTGATAAGCTACGGCAACAGGGCTGATCTTGATGTGCATGATTATATCGAATGGCTCGGAGAAGACCCCGAGACAAAATCCATTGCTCTTTACATCGAAGGCATAAAAGACGGAAGGAAATTCATGGAAGTCGCAAGAAAAGTCAGCAAAAAGAAGCCTATCATTGCTCTCAAGGCAGGAAGGACAAGCGAGGGCGCAAAGGCAATATCCTCCCATACAGGCTCTCTTGCAGGAAGCTATGAGATATACAAGACAGCATTCAAACAAAGCAACGTTTTAGTTGCAGACACTATAGAAGAGCTTTTTGATCTCGCAAAAGCCTTGGCAAACCAGCCAGCATGCAAAGAGAATGCAGTTGCTATCATCACAAATGGCGGAGGCTGCGGGGTTTTATGCGCAGATTACTGCAGCAACCTCGGCGTTAATCTTGTAGAGCTGAAAAAAAGCACAATACAGAAACTCGACAAATCCAAAAAGATGCATCCTGCCTACAGCAGAAGAAACCCACTTGACATAATCGGCGATGCTCTGCCTGAGCAGTATGAGACTGCGATAAACGCCCTGCTAGCAGAGCCATATATCCATGGCCTTATAATCATCCAGACTTTGCAGACAATGACAAATCCTGAGAAGGATGCTGAGATAATCATCGAGGCCCATAAAAAATATCCTAACAAGCCGATAATCTGCACCTATATGGGCGGCAAATACAGCAAACACGGCATAAATACATTAGAAACACATAACATACCTGATTTCAATGATGTCAGCAAGGCAGCAAAGGCGATGTGGGCTTTGGTCAAAAAAGGAGAGATTACCAAATAATATTTTAATCGCTAATTTTATATCTCAATATTGCTCCTATACCCCCAAGACCATCTAATTTTTTCCCGCCATCATGCTCAGAGCTTATTATATGCACCTCTGCTTTTATGGATTCTGCTGTTCTCATCAATGTCTCAAGCTCTGTGTATTTCCCAACCTGCCTTGTCTTCTGCAAGAATTCATCTGTGACAAGAAGCATTCTTGCAGCTCCAGAATTTACAGCAGCTTCAACCTCTTTGTATCCATAGGATGCCAGGCCGTTCTTGGCAACCTCTCTAAAAAGCTCTTCTACAATATTCATCTCCTTTGCAATCCTGTTCTGCTTCAGGACAAACTGGGTTTCCTGCCTCTTCAATATCTCATTAAAGGAATTCTCATCACAGGTTGAGCAAGTCGCAAGGCTTATCTTCTTCTTCAAATCCTGGTCTTTCAGGGCTTTCATCAGCTCATCCTTCCAGAATATAGGGCTCGCGACAATAATATTTTCAGGGTTGTATTTCTTGTTGTAATCCTGCAGTACTTTTATGATCTCCACATAGAAATCCTTTGAGACTGTATCCTGGCCTTTCTTTGAGACCTCGCCTCTGATATGAGAAAGAATCTCATAGCCGATATTCTTAAGCACAGCGAAGTAGGCATCTTCCCTGTCCATTGCGCACATCAACACAGCTGCAGTCCTCTGCTCAGCAGCATCCCTCAGCTTGTCTCTCTGGAAACCGAGCCACTTTTCCTTCTCAATCATTATTACTGTGTTTTCTTCAACATTGAATGTATGGTGGGATCCGTGCGCAACATCCTCAGGCCCCTCTACTATAGTGCCAGAGACCCTCAAGATATCAGAGTATTTATGGAATTCCACATTCTCAACCTTTATTTTAAGGAAAACTGGCTTCTTTTGTATGTTTGAGGCCCTGTCTGTCTCAGCACCAATCTTTATCTTTCTCAATGTCTGGCCCTTGACAAAATCACCTTTGTCTATAATGCTGTTCAAATACCACAAATCATCAAGGTTTTCAACCTTGATTTTAACCTCCCCTCCCTTAAAATCAGAATAAAGAATCTTCATGCCTCCTAAATAGAAAAACATTTATATATAAAGTTATTTATTTTAAGGTTATTAGGCCCTATCAGGCTTAAAACCCCAACAAAGAGGAAAAAAGATGCTAAAACGTAGCCACAGAGCACAGGTGAGCGGAACCAGCGCAGCAGTCCTTGTGGCGATTATTACTGTTCTTATAATCATCTACATCCTTTTCTTGCCCCCAAAAGAAAGAGCAGAGCTCTTAGGGGAGAATATTTCTACAATAGATGGAATTTCAATATCAGGCAACGCCACCCTTCTTTCAGTAAGCCCAGGCAGGCTTGATTATCTTCCTCAGAAGGAGGTTGAGCACACACTGCCTACAGTAAACCTATTCACGACAACAAAAGCAGAAGTCCTTGAGTCAAGGCAATCACTTTATGTAAAAAACGCATGGTTTGACAAGAGCTTTGCTAACATGACCTTTTCGGTATCTGACCTTCCGAACACAAAAAATGTGATGCTGGTGTTCAATGTAAAGAAATATAGTGGGAGGCTTCTGCTGAAGCTCAATGGCTATGATATTGTCGATAATGAATACACCACACCTAACATCGAGCCAATACAGCTTCCAGAAAGGCTTCTCAAGGACGTGAACACAATAGAGGTGTCTGTCTCAGGAGTTGGCTGGAGATTCTGGAGAACAAATGAGTACATACTTGAGGACATAAAGATAGCGGCCGATATAACTGACATAAGCACACGCGAAGCGACAATTCCTTTCCAGGTCAGCAGCACTGAAAAGAACAATCTTGACAGGGTCTATGTCAAGTTCTTTGCAGACTGCGAGGTCAAGGAAGTCGGGCCATTGAATATATACCTAAACACCAACAGGATATTCTCATCTGTGCCGGATTGCGGCATAGCCAGATCATTGGAGGTTTCACCATATCTCTTGCTGAGCGGCGATAATACACTGATCTTCAAGACAGAGAAAGGCTCTTACCTCATAGACAACATAATAGTCAAATCACAATTGAAAGCGATGACCTATCCGACATACTATTTTGAGGCAAATGAGTCAGTTTATGATAATGTGGTCGATGGAAAGATCGATGTAGTTCTTTATTTTGAGTTTGTTGATGACATAGAGAAGAAGAAAGCAGAGCTATGGATCAACAACCACCAGAGAGGCTTTGACACGACAGCAAGAGAGTACACAATGAACATAAACACGTTGATCAAGGAAGGCAATAATGTGATAGAGATAAAGCCAAAGGCAATACTCGATATTGTCAATATGAAGGTTTATGTTCAGAAGAAGTAGTCAATACACTGATTTTCAAATAATAGTGCTGAAAATTTTTCAAAAGAGGAGACTATATGGTTGATTGGGGCAAGATTGCAACTACACTAAAGGATAAAGGGAGCAAGCTTGGAGCAGGATTAAAGAGCGCGGCCGGCAAGGCCAAGACATGGGGTAGTGGAGCCTTCTCAAAACTAGGCGGTGCAGGCACTAAGGGATATGCTACTGGAGCTGCACTCGCAGGAGCAGGCATAGCCACAGGAGCTGCGATGTACTCTTCAGCAAAAGCAAGAGGCGTGCAAGCAGTGGCAGGCATATCAGGAGCTTTTTCTGCTTATAATGTTCTTTTGATAGTAACCCTTATATGGCATTTCTTTGTTGACATACCAACAGACTTTGGGCTTTTTTATCAGAGAACCATGTTTTTCTTTATTGTGGTTGCGCCAATAGCATGGGTTTGGATTTATGGCTCGGAAAGTGGCGTTAGCGGCTTAAGAACACCGTTTATTGTTTCATTCATTGCAATCATTGTACCAGTGATATTATTGAATAGGTGGGTTTATGGAATCATACCAACACCCACCCTGATCAGGTACATCCTTTTTTTAGCGCCCATATGGCCCATCTTCATAATGTTCTCCTTGCCAAAAACAAGATTTACACAATTAGTCTCTTTAGCTTATATAATGATCTTATTGGTTATATTCCTACCTATGATAATCTTCTCACTTTCAACAGATCTCGATCTCCAGACAATGCAAGTCGGGATGATGGGCACGATGTATGATTTTGGGGAGAAAGCGCTGGAAGGGGCGAAGATGGCTGGCAAGGCTGCGCTTGAGCTTCCTTCAACCATCCGCAAGGGTGCAGAGAAGCAGATTCAATATGCCACAGGGGATTATTATACCGGCCAGGTTGAGAAAGGGAAGAATGAACCAATAGGAGTCTACCTGGAAAACCTTGAGCCGTCTGATCCTGAGTTCACAACAGGCCAGTCTGTCATAGTCTGGGCTACGTTGAAGGCAAGGACTCTTGATCCAGACAAAGAGATAACAGTGAGAGCATCATGTTATGGTGAGGCAGGAAAGGGCACCAAAGTGCAGGGCGATGCAGATCCTACAGACAAATCAAGCGACATCTATACAATGAAGACAAAGACAGAGGAAGAGAAGGACATAACATGCGAGTTTAAGCCGAATTCATTTGAGAAGGGTATGAGGCAGATATTTGTCGATGCAGACTTCAATTTCATAACAATGTCTTACATCAAGGCTTATTTCATGGACCTTGAGAGATTAAGGGCTATGAAGCAGGAAAACATAGACCCATTGACACAATATGGCATAACAGAAAAAAAGCCGGTTGCAGTTTTCACAAACGGCCCAGTTGCCCTTAACATGGAGACCATAGCAGACCAGCCGATCGGTGTCAGCACAGAAACCCCCAGAGAGGTCAAGCTGGGCATCACAATCGAGAACAGATGGACTGGAAAGATAAAGAGCATAAATGATATAACTGTAAAGATACCTCCGGGCCTTGACGTTGTTTATTGCGATCATGCTTTTGAGAAAGTCGAATGCGAGGATCAGGAATGTGAGGACGGCAAGTACACTTATGTTTACAGATTTACCCAAGAAGGATCCGAAGGGAGGAGAGGGCTGGCTGACCTGAAGGACATAACATCATACCAATCATTTGTCTGCAGATTGCAGCTCGAGAGCAAGGATGCACTGCTCGGGACACTGCCTTTAGCAACACAATATTTCAAGGCAACAGCAGACTATGTCTATCAGCTTGAGAAGGCAACTGCAGTGAACATAAAGGAGCTAGAGGGAGGGGAGCCAGGCGCTGCAGGAGCAGGAGGCACAGCAAAGCCGCCTACTTTTGAGTATAGCCCTGTATCAGCACAGGTAAGCGTGAAGAAAGGCCTGCAGAAAGCATTCAGCGTCAAGATAACCAATCCAGGAACATTGTCTTATGGGTGGAAGGTCACAGGCGTTAAAGAGGACATCTCCCCTCAAAAGACCTCATACATATTCATGTCAGATGTTCCAGGAAGCGCAAAAGTAATCTTCTCAGTCTTTGATGAGAAAGGCAATGTCAAAGAAGAGAGGATATGGGATGTAACAGTGACAGAATAGAAGGCGAAAGAATAAAATGAGAAAAGACCCCAAAAAAACAATGAAAAAGATAACATTGGCTTCTGCATTAATTTTGCTATCCTTAATATCTCTTTTTGGCTGCCAAACTCTCTTTAAGCCGAAATCAGGCGTTTCTGAAGTCGAGATCTATAAAGGCACAGAGGGGATTTACCTGAATTTCCTGCAGAATGCCCCTCCATCGCAGATTTTCGCGCCGCCAGAAGGCCAGAAATCTGATTTTACAATAGCAGTCGAGATTGAAAACAGAGGAGCATATGATGTCAGGGAAGGATATCTTGTTCTCGGCCTTGAACAGAATTACATGGAAGCTGATCAATGGCAGTTCGAAGGCAAGGAAGCAACTCAGCTCGGCGCAGGCTATCAGAGAGCAGCCTATCAGCTGAAAGGAAAATCAAAAATAGAGTCGATTGGGCAGAAAGAGATCCTTACAATAACTGCCAAGGCACTGCCTCTTGACAAGCAAAGCCAGACACATACATAAGCAGTCAAGCTTACAACATGCTATGGATACAAGACAACTGCAAAAG
>Ga0315268_10009105_pt1 | contig 10327 bp, 9 predicted proteins | sample C1_top_MG_FD_204535 | JGI IMG/M metagenome (GOLD analysis project Ga0315268, IMG submission 204535) | Sediment microbial communities from Yellowstone Lake, YNP, Wyoming, USA - C1_top | ecosystem: Environmental > Aquatic > Freshwater > Lake > Sediment | place: USA: Wyoming | collected 2017-08-01 | reverse complement strand
GCTTTACCGTGAATTGCTGGCCGCATATTGACAAACTTTTAAATGTTTGATTAATCTATAACTCTTAATAATTTCACAGGAAGGTGATGTGATGAAGACACAATTCGCTAAAAAGGGCGAAGTTGAAAAAAAGTGGTATATTGTTGATGCCAGCGGTGCTGTCCTTGGAAGGCTTGCGGTAAAGATTGCTGACCGCCTGCGCGGTAAAAACAAGCCAATATTTACTCCCAATTGTGATACAGGCGATTTCGTTATCGTTGTAAATGCCGAAAAGGTAAAACTTACAGGTAAAAAGCTTGATAACAAGATTTACTATAGCCACTCCGGTTATCCTGGAGGACTAAAGACCGAGACAGCGAGAGAACGTCTGAGCAAAAAACCGGAAAAGATTCTTACTGATGCAGTATGGGGGATGCTTCCTAAAGGAAAACTTGGCAGGGCTATTATAAAAAAGCTAAAGGTCTACAGGGGATCTGAACATCCCCACAAGGCACAGAAACCGGAGACATTGTCTGTTTAACAAGAGGGGTTTGATAATAAAGGATATTAATAAATCATTTATATCCTGAAGGAGCAATTAAATGGCAGAGATTAAATATAATGCAACTGGCGGGAGAAAAACATCGGTAGCGAGGGTGAGTATTTCGCCCGGGAATGGACAGATAATTGTTAATAAAAAACCTGCTGATGTTTATTTCCCGCGGGAAACACTAAGAATGGTAATTCGTCAACCAATCGAGATTGCCGGTATAACCGGGAAATATAATATTAACGCAACAGTTACCGGAGGCGGTCTAAGTGGGCAGGCTGGTGCAGTCAGGCATGGCATAGCAAGGGCGATTGTTACCATGGATAACGACCTTCGCCCAAGACTCAAGAAAGAAGGCTTTCTTATGAGAGACCCGAGGGAAAAGGAAAGAAAGAAATACGGCCAGAAGGGCGCTCGTAAGAGATTCCAGTTCTCCAAGAGATAATTTATAGCCATTAGTCATTGATCAATAATCATCATTTGAAAGATTTTAACAAATTGCAAATAGCCCAGTGACTGATGACGGTCGACTATGTTGAAAGTAGCAATATGTGGCGGCAGCGGGTACACCGGATGCGAACTCTTGCGCATCTTATCCAGTCATCCGGACATTGAGATAACTGCTGTCACCTCTGAAAAATCTGCTAATAAAAGAATTACCGAGGTATTCCCACATCTTCAGAAATATAAGGATATTCTTTACGAACCATTAAACAAGGAGAAGCTTCTCAATAAAGCTGACTTATTCTTTCTTGCGCTCCCTCATGGCACATCTCAGGATATCGTTAATTTCTTTTTCAGCAATAATAAAAGTATTATTGACCTTTCGGCTGATTACAGGCTTATTGATCCAGAGGTCTATAAAAAATGGTACGGCATACCCCATAAGTATACATCCATACTTAAGAAAGCTGTTTATGGCCTGCCGGAGATCTATAGAAATAAGATTAAGAATGCAAGATTAATCGCAAATCCCGGGTGTTATCCTACAGGAGCTATACTTGGATTACTGCCTGCCCTGAAAAATAAGCTTATTGATATTTCCTCTATCATCATTGATTCAAAGTCCGGTATAAGTGGTGCGGGCAGAAAAGCTGATCTATCTGTCTCTTACTGTGAGGTAAACGAGGGTTTCAAGGCATACGGAATCGGAAATCACAGGCATACTCCTGAGATAGAGCAGGAGCTTTCCATTCTCTGCGATAAAAATATTAAAGTAAATTTTACGCCTCATCTCCTTCCGGTTGACAGGGGAATATTAACAACAATATACGCTCCCCGCATAAAAAAGGTAAGTTCTGAAGAGATAATAAAGAAATATAAAGAAACGTATAAAAAAGAGCCTTTCGTCAGAATGCTTGAATACGGTATATATCCGGATATAAAAAATGTGCGGGGTACAAACATGTGCGAAATAGGTTTAAAAATAAACGAGAGAACAAATACCGTTATAGTTGTTACCGCAATAGATAATCTTGTGAAAGGCGCTTCAGGACAGGCTGTACAGAATATGAATATTATGATGGGGGTTAATGAAAAGACAGGACTTGACACAGTTGCACTCTTTCCATAAACACAAAAGGATTCAGGATGCAAGATACACGATACAGGATACAAGATGCAGAATATTTTATCATGAATCAAGTATCGTCTGAAGTGACTCCTAAAGGTTTTTTATTTTCCACTGTAGAAGCCGGGATCAAAAAACGAGGACGGAAAGACCTTGCGCTTATATTTTCTCAAACTGAATCTGCGGTTGCCGGCACATTCACAACGAATAAGATCAAGGCAGCACCTGTCAAGCTCGACATAGAGAAAATAAAATCAGGCAGAGGACAGGCAATAGTGATAAACAGCGGCAATGCAAATGCCTGTACGGGAGAAAGGGGCATGAAGGACGCTATCAATATGACAAGACTTATTGCCGACGGTCTTAATATAAAGCCTGCTCTCGTTTATGCCTGTTCAACAGGTGTGATCGGTAAGCCTATGCCCATGGAAAAAATAATACCGAAGATTTCCGATCTGACGGAAAATCTTGGAAAATCGTCTATAGAAGATGTTGCCCAGGCGATTATGACTACCGATACTTTTCCAAAGATTGTAAAGAGAAAGGTTAGGATTGGTAGTAAGACAGGCATAATCGCCGGTATCTGCAAAGGCGCCGGCATGATATTTCCTGATATGGCGACTATGCTCTGCCTTATAATGACAGATGTTGCAGTAAATCAGAAGACCCTGAATAAGACGCTAAATGATGCAGTAGAAAACTCATTCAACAAGATCACCGTTGATGGCGATATGTCAACAAACGATACGGCGATTATAATGGCTAACGGTATGCTCGGCAACCCTATAATTACAGAGAAATCAGAATCATATACAGTCTTTAAAAATGCTTTGAATGAAGTTGCATTTGGGTTATCCAGGCTGATTGTCAAGGACGGTGAAGGGGCAACCAAATTTATAGAGGTTGAAGTAAAAGGGGCAAAGAGTGAGGTGGATGCTGAAATGGCTGCGTTTGCAGTTGCAAACTCTACCCTTGTTAAGACATCTGTCTATGGAGGTGATGCAAACTGGGGCCGTATCATGGCAGCCATCGGTTATTCGGGTATTGCGATTAAAGAAGAAAAGATAGATATTTATTTCGGAAAGGTAAAAGTGGCCAGCAGGGGGTTAACTACAGGAAAAGAAAAAGAGGCCGGTAAGGTCTTGAAAGGAGATGACATTAAGGTAGTAGTTGACTTACATCTCGGCGGATCTTCGGCCAAAGTCCTGACCTGTGACCTGACAGAAGAGTATATCAGGGTTAACGCAGCTTACAGGACATAAAAAATATTCATTTCTGTAGCCTTATAATATTTTTTTTGGGAATATAAAGCTTGACTTTAGTGTAGACTCTGTGTTATTGATTACATACTTTTTAAAAGTTATCATATCAATTTATAGTCAACACTGCAAATATATTTATTATAGCTCATGGTCTTTGAAGTAACAAAGAAAAAGCTGTTCAGAAAGGAGGGGAATGCCTATTGAATAAATTCAATAATCTCTATTTAGAAAAAATCGGCATTAATTAAAGTATAAATTAGGGATCTGTAGGGAGGAAAAAGTATATGAAAAGGCTCAAAATTCTTATAAGTTTGTTTGTAGTTGCAGTTTTTTCAGCGCTTGTGTATGCCGGCGGTGCAGGTGATGAGGCACTTCAGAAATTGATGGACGGTAACAAGAGATATGTGGAAGGCAGTCTTGCAAAAAAAGATGTAGGACAAATAAGGAGGAACGAGTTATCCAAAGGACAGAAGCCATTTGCTGTTGTATTGACTTGTTCCGACTCAAGGGTTCCACCGGAAATACTTTTTGACCAGGGTCTCGGTGACATATTTGTCGTAAGGGTTGCGGGTAACATTGTTGATCCTGTAGTTCTAAGGAGCATTGAGTATGGTACAGAACATCTTAATTCTCCTTTATTATTCATACTTGGACATACAAATTGTGGTGCAGTTACTGCGACACTCGAGATACTAGAAACAAAAGGAGAACCGTGCCCTTTAGCCAAAAAGATTATGCCTGCTGCTAAGAAGGCAATTAAAAAGGGCGGAACTAAAGAAGAGATTCTTGAAACAGCGATTAAGGAAAACGTAAAGAATGTATATAAAGATGTTATGAAGAGTGAGATAATTAGCCATCTTGTGCAAGAAGGTAAATTGAAGATTGTTGCTGGAGAATACGACATTACAACAGGCAAGGTTACTATGATAGAGCTTCCAAAAGCAGCCTACAGCAAGAAGACTCATTAATCTTTATTTTTAAAAAGGCCTGTGCGTCTGCGCACAGGCCTTTTTAATTTCTTATAACCTTTCCATCGGCGGTTGAATAAGAACTCATTACTCTGATATTATTTTAAAAATATCTCTGAATTTTAGAAATCATAAAAAGCTATGCAATATAAATTATTAAAATATCTTAAATCCAGTCCAGCACTTGCAAGGTATAATCTATCCGAGCAGGAAATTAGTGAACTTGTTGGAGACCTTAAGCAGTCTATCTCGGCACAGGTGGAAGAGATAGTCAGGATGGTAGAAGATGTGATCAGTATAAGTCCCACACTGGACTGGAAAGATATACTGGAAGCCGCTGCAAAGAAAATTGTTGAGTTTCTTCATGCAGAGGCAGCTTCTATCCGTATTTTTGATCCCGAGACAGACAGACTCGTTGCTTTTGGCTCATATCAATATGCAGAGTCTCAAAGGTTGAAAAGTATCCCTGTCGAAAAATCAGTTGCAGGAAAAGTCATCAAAAGCGGTAAAACTTACCTTGTACCGAATATCCTGTTAGAACCGGACTACGCTAATAAGGATATAGTTAAAGAGTATGGATTTAACTCTCTTATGGCTGTGCCGATAATTATTCCAGGGTTTCTCGAAAAAGAAACCGATATTCAAGGCACTATTCAGATCTATTATAAAGAGATAAACAGGGAATTTGATCCCCTTGAGATAACAGACGCTGAGTTACTGGCCAGAAGGGTCAGCTATGTGTTGGCAAAAAAGCGTATTCTTGACCTTCAAAGACTGAATCTTCAGAAAGAGAAGATTATTGAAAAGGTATTTATTAAACTTAGCCATCGGGAAGGAATCAAGATGAAGGATGTATTCGGGCTGATGATTCCGGAACTTGCAGATATCATACAGATACAGAGTTGTACGCTCTACTCGATTGCACCGGACAGAAAGCATGTTCAAATTGAGCTTGAATATCCTGCTGGATTGGAGACTCATGACATTGGCTGTACGTTTACAATAAAAGATCATGCTTATTTTAATGCGCTGATGGATAATACAGAAAAAAGCGGTGATTACGAAAATGAGAGAATTAATTCATCCTATATATTGATTAAGGATCCTTTAGAAAGTCGTCTATCAAGCGATGAATTGAGAAGGTTTGCAACTCAACAGAACGTCCATTCTGTGTTGTTGATTCCGCTCAAGGCCAGGGGTGAGATTAATTATTTTCTGGTTTTTTATGCCACAGACCGCCGCCAATATTTCTCAGAACAGGAGATCGAACTATTAAGCTTTTTCGGGAAAGAAATAATGAAGGCTCTCAGGATCGAAAAACTGGATGATGTTTTACACGACTTTAAAAATCCTACAATAGCTATTACAGGATTTGCCAGGAGGGCAAAGAAACTCCTCAAAACAGAGAATATCGAGAGCATAAAGGATAAGATAACCGAATATCTGGATATTATTATTAATGAGACTGTCAGGATGCAGGAACTGGTTATCTATCCACGAGTTGAAGGTCGTGAACGTGTCATTGACCTCAGTGAGGTTCTTAAAAGTCGTTTCAGGATTAATGAAGAAGCTATCAAGGAACAGAAAAGACCTAATATCAGACTTATACAAAAGGAGTTGCATCCCGGTTTATTAGTTAATTGTTCGCCCTTTGGATTAGAACGGGTTCTGGATAACCTTTTTGATAATGCTACAAGGGCTATACCTGAACAGGGTGGTGAGCTGTCAATAAGGAGTTATCAATGTGGAAATATGGCATGTTTTGAGATTACCAATACCGGTAAGATATCGGAAGAAACCATTAAGCAGATTAGAAAAGGCGAGGTTAAAGGCCGAGGTCTGAATATTATTTACCGCTTTATTCAGGCCGTGCAGGGTAACCTCGATGTCTTCACTGATACAGATTCTACAACCTTCCGTGTTATGATCCCGCTTTATAAGTAATAATTTCCTGTCTTAATAAACATTGTTTATGAATAATACGGGTCAGATTTTATGTTTCAAATATAACACCTTCAGATTTGTTGGTGTTTGAATAGAGTATTCTTTAAATGATATAATTACAGAATTTATTAAGTCTTATCTTGTTTTTTGTAAAAATAGGGTAAACATTCGGGGCGTAGCGCAGCCTGGTGTAGCGCACCTGCCTTGGGAGCAGGGGGTCGGAGGTTCAAATCCTCTCGCCCCGACCATAACCAATCTCTCTGTCAAAATCTTGCCGCTTTGCAGAGGTTTTTCAGCATGTCTGCACCATTTTCCAACGTTTATGTTCATTTGATATTTTTATTAGCTTTTGATTGATAATGCAACCACCGGTCATAATACCATTCTCCAATCAATATGGTCAGTATTGTAAGTCCGAATCCTGCCAAAATATCCACAACATAATGATACCGGCAATATACAGTGGAAAATAAGAGAAGTAAAACAACAGGTAATAATAGCCAGAAAATTCTTCTCTTAAACCTGTAAGCAAGATAGAGCACAGTCAGAGCTATACCGGTATGCCCGCTTGGAAATGCATCTCTTTTTATACCTTCAAGCTGGTTTAAGAGTCTCTGAATCGGTTCCGCAACAAAAAGTCCCTGAAGTTCGGTAGTCTGTAAATGGTTTATAGTAAACCTTGGGCCGAGGGCAGGAAAGAGGATATACCCGATGTACGAAATATAGAAACACAATAAAATTAGAAACAATGTCCTTTCGAATTCTTTTCTCTGATTATCACGCAAAAGGAGTATGCCGAAGCTTATCGGGATAAAATAGTATGTCGTATAGGCGAGTTGAAGTATATCGGTTAAAAGCGGGTTCATAATCCTCTCAAGCATAACTGTAGGATGATTGTTAAAGACCAGATAATCGAGCCTGATAAGTATCGGATCTATATCTTCTGGATTAACATGATGTACAAGCAATCCGAGGCTGTCAAAAATAACCAGCACACATAAAACAGGAAAAACTACATCGTAAAAAAAACCCATAAACCGGTTGCTGTCTTTAACCTTTATAATAATAATCTGAGCAATAATAAAAACTGAATAAAGACTTATTAAAAAACCAGCCTCGGGTATATTTTTGTAAAATATCACGGTGAGCAAAATAAGGAATAAAAGGAAGACGATTGTTAATGCATCTGCAGGTCTTTGCCTAAATATTATACTGTTCACACCACCCATTAAAGCTTGCTTAGTGCCCTTCTGAAAGCCTTTTCTTTCTTAGAGGGTTTTCTCGGGTTACCTTTTCTGCGAGGTTCAATGTAATCCTCCTCATAATCTTCTTCGATAAAGTAAGATGAACTCTCCCTTTCAAGTGCCTTCAGAAAATCTCCTGCCGGGACAGGGATAGAACCCCTTGACCAAGCATGATTCGAGATATCCCTATCCGATGTCACAACAATCAACTCACGCCCCTCAGAGGAAATTATACGTTTGATAATAAAGTCTGCCTTTTCACCAATCCTCGAATAGATGACCTTTATTCCGCCAATCATCAAATGGCTCTCCTGCGCCTCTCCAGTTTTCCATCCGTCAAAGACAACTGTTATGTCATGACCTTTTTTCTTTCTGTATTCAATAAGAGAATCAATCAGCATCTTCCTCTGTTTTTCGAGGTCTTTATGATGGATGCCGATTAAGTTGTAGCCATCAATTATTATCGAAGAAATAGCAAAACCTCCTTAAATATTATATATTACTTAAATTAAGCGATTCTATGTTCTGTCTAAAAAAAGGAAATATCTTTTCTTATGAATAACATTCATTATAAGAAGAGATTTTTAAAAGGGCTGTTGATTGCCCTGAAGATTGTTATCTCTTACAAGCTCTTCAACCTTTTGGGCATTGTCATGGTCGGTTACAAGAGGGAAAAAAGGCTCAAGGCCCTGCATAGAAGAAATGCTGTCTTTTTCAGGAAAAAGGCGCTTGAGATGAAAGGTCTTATGATTAAAGTAGGCCAGTTCCTTAGTTCAAGGGTGGACTTTTTACCTGATGAATATACATCAGAACTATCACTTCTTCAGGACAGTGTTCCGCCATATGACTATAATATGATCAGGGGAAGGATAATAAACGAGCTTGGAGCCCCTCCCGAGGAGATCTTCTTGAAGTTTAATACAGAACCTATAGCAGCAGCATCCCTTGGTCAGGTACATGAGGCAAGTTTAAGAGATGGCCGCAGGGTAGCGGTAAAGATACAGTATCCTGATATTGAGAAGTTAATCGAGACAGATATTAGAATACTTAAGTTAGTCATAAGGTTATTCCGTGGAAGATATGGCCGGATAAATTTTGATATGCTGCATGAAGAATTTTCCAAAATTATAAGGGCCGAGCTTGACTATTTAAAAGAAGGAAAAAACGCTGAAAGGTTCGGACAAGATTTTAAAAATGATGACAGAGTTATCTTCCCTTCTGTTCACTGGGAATACACTACTAAACATGTATTAACCCTTGAGTTTGTCGAAGGCATCAAGATTACTGAATGTGAAGCCATAAAAAAATCAGACATAAACTGTGCTGATACAGCCACTCTCCTATCAGAGACATACTTAAGGATGATCTGTCTGCACGGTTTCTTTCACGGAGATCCACATCCCGGCAATATCTTTGTACAACATGGCCCGAAGCTTGCGTTTGTTGATTTTGGTATGGTCCAGGCGATCCCTGAGCGTATACAAAGAGAATTGCGAAGATTTGCAAAAGCTATTGTAGAGAGTAACCCGGAGGAAACTGTTGACTCAATAAGAAAAATGGGCTTTATACTCGAAGGCGCAGATTACAGAGCTATAATTGACCTTGCCCGGTCTCTGATGGATAAATACAGGGACATAGCGCCAACGGAACTTAAAAAGCTCACACTCGATGATATATGGAAGGAGATTGACAATATCATAAAGGTCATTGACTTCATACAGATACCCAACAATTTTATACTCCTTGGAAGGACAGTAGGGATTTTAAACGGCATCTCATCAAGGCTGAACCCTGAAATCAATATAATCGAGATAGGAAAGCCTTTTGTAAAGGAGTTTTTAACAGGCGGGAGAAAAGAACAGATTGAATCAATTTTAAAAGAATTGAAAGATGCCGGCACAAGGCTCAGGAGGATACCGTCTTTAGTGGATGAATTTTTAAACAAGGCAAACAGAGGCGATATGATGGTCAAACTCACCCAATCCGACATCGAGAAGATAACAGGCCAGTTTACATCTATAACCAAGATAATGATGATGGTAATCCTTACCGTGACTACGGCAGTAGCAGCATTATTTTTTGAAATGATAAATCAAAAGGTGCTTGCAATAACTGCAGCAGTATCATCTGTAACCCTCGGAATCTTATCAGCCCTCAGATTGATGAAGAAATAAAAAATTTTGTAATAGTTTACCTATGCGTCTTCCCCCCTTTGGTAAGGGGGGCATGGGGGGATTTTTCGGAAATTTCGTGCCCCTTAAATCTCCCCTAACCCCTCTTTTCCAAAGAGGGGAACTGAAAAGCCTTGTCATGTGGTTCTACAACTAATCCCCTCCAGCGACTTTCTACCGTAGATTCGATTATAACAGAATCGGGTTATATGCAAAATGCTTTATTCTGAACAAATGAACAAGTTCAAGGGTTCTTAACAGTCTTAAAAATGTATGAACATTTTATTAGGCACCCTCTCCCCTGGAGGGAGGGGGAGGTGATTCATGTGAATTTATTTAATTCCTTCACTATAATACTGACGAGGTCTTGTCATTCCTGCCCCGTATCGAGGTACGGGATAAACTCCGGCAGAAATCCAACCTTCGACATGCTTAGGGTGACAATTGTCATGGTGAGCCTTCGGCGTGAGCTCACTCGAACGCTTGTCGAATCATGGATTCCGGCTTGTCCGGATAACCCCCTTTCATCCCCCTTAAATTAAGGGGGAAAGAGGGGGTTAAGAAGGATTCCCGGCGCGCTCCGCTTGCGGGAATGACAACTAAGCTTAGTTTATGGACAGACTCTCATTATACAGAGCG
>Ga0315268_10009104_pt1 | contig 10327 bp, 12 predicted proteins | sample C1_top_MG_FD_204535 | JGI IMG/M metagenome (GOLD analysis project Ga0315268, IMG submission 204535) | Sediment microbial communities from Yellowstone Lake, YNP, Wyoming, USA - C1_top | ecosystem: Environmental > Aquatic > Freshwater > Lake > Sediment | place: USA: Wyoming | collected 2017-08-01 | reverse complement strand
CGCATCCGCAAGAAAGTCACGATGGTCTTCCAGAACGGGGCGCTCTTCGATTCGCTTTCCGTCGGCGAAAACGTCGCCTTCCCGTTGCGCGAGCGCGGCGACCTCACCGAGGAGCAGATCTTCCAGATCGTCGACGGACTGCTCGACATGGTCGGTGTCGGCCAGTATCGCGAACAGTTGCCCAGCGAGCTTTCCACCGGGATGCGCCGCTCGGTGGCCATCGCCCGCGCCCTCTCGGCGCAGCCCGATGCCATCCTCTACGATGAGCCCACGACCATGGTCGATCCCCTGATGGCGCAACTGCTCGGCAACCTCATCCAGAAACTCAAGGTGCAGTTGAAGCTCACCAGCATCGTCGTCACCCACGACATGGCTTTGGCAAAGAAAGTCGCCGACAAGATCGTCTTCCTCCACGAAGCGCGCGTCGTCTTCTACGGCACTCCCGCCGAGATGGAGCGCTCGGAAGAGCCGATCGTCCGCGAGTTCCTCGACCTTGACACCCTCGACCTCTCCTACTGGAAGCAAAAGCCCGCCGAAGGCCGCGAAGAAGTCCGCTAAGCGGTATGGCCTTTGAACGCGAAGTTGTTGTACTTAATGTTGCCTTTGATTTTGGCTTTTGGTTCTGTAGATGGCGCGAGGGCAGCGCTGTCGTCGTTGACGTTCAACCTTTGAAACGTCCGAAACCTTTGAAACTTAGAATGGCTTCCGCTTTTCCCGGAAGAACGCCTGCAGCATCTCCATGCATCGTCCCGCCAGTACTCCCCGCTCGACCACCACTTGATGATTCGCGGCGGCGCTCGTAAAGACGTTGATCGCCGAGCCCGCGGCTCCGGCTTTGGGATCGTCGGCGCCGACGATGAGCTTCTCGATGCGCGCGTGCACCATCGCCCCGGCGCACATCGCGCAGGGTTCGAGAGTGACGTAGAGTTCGCATCCGGTGAGCCGGTAATTTCCTATGGATGCCGCGGCTTCGCGCAGCGCCATGATCTCGGCGTGGGCGGTGGGGTCGTTCGCGCCGATGACCTGGTTCCAACCGCGCCCCAGGATCGATCCGCCGCGCACCACCACGGCCCCCACCGGGACCTCGCCGGCGGTCTGGGCCTTGATGGCCAGGCGCAGCGCTTCTTCCATCCATAATTCAGAAGAGGAGATCATCGCCCATATCGTACACGCTGCAAAGATGGGAGTGAATCGAGAGGTTGCCGAGCGTCAGGATGCCGGGCTGAAGGGCCCGATCTCCTACACTGGCTGCTGTTGGGTCATGCAGTGGATGGCGCCGAGTCCCCAGATCAGGTCGCCGCAATAGATCGGCACGATCTCATGTTTCGGCATCGCCTCGGCCAGCGTGTTGAGCGCGATGCGGTCGTTCTTGTCGTTGAACACCGGCACCAGCACCAGCCCGTTGAAGATGTAGAAATTCGCGTAGCTGGCGGGCACGCGCTGCTTGTTGTAGATGACCGGGGAGGGAAGCGGCAGCCGCACGATCTCCAGGCGCGCGCCGTTGATGTCGGTCATCTCCGCCAGCCGCTTGAGGTTTTCGTCGAGCATCTCGAAGTTCTTGTCGCTGCGGTTGGGCTCATGCAGGGCGACGATGGTTCTGGCGTCCACGAAGCGCGCGAGGTCGTCCACGTGTCCGTGGGTATCGTCGCCGACGATGCCGCGCCCCAGCCAGAGGATCTTCTCGACGCCGAGATAGCGCGCCAGCATCTCCTCGATCTCGGCCTGCGAGCGCCCGGGATTGCGCGCCTGCACCGGGCTCAGCAGGCACTCCTCGGTGGTCAGCAACAGGCCTTGTCCATTGACGTCGATCGATCCACCTTCGAGCACCATCGCGCGCGCTTTCGCGCCCGACGGCGACGCCTCGAATTCGGCGTCGAAGCGCCGGACATTCAGCCGCCGCGCCACCAGTTCCGGAAGCTGGTCGTCAAGCTTCCAGTTGCGGTACTTCGCCCAGCCGTTGAAGCGCCAGTTGACGACGGCCACTTCGCCCTGCTTGTTTTTGACGAAGATCGGCCCGGAATCCCGCGTCCAGCCCCGGTTCATCTTCCATTCATGAAAGCGGATCTTCTTGGCCGCCTTCGGCAGCACCCCGGCGAACTCCAGTACCGCTTGCGCGCGTTTCGCGTGCGCCTCGTCGTTCACCACCAGTTCGACGCGTCCCACCCGCGAAAGGTGGCGCACGATCTCGGCGTAGACGTGCGGAATGGGCTCGAAGTTCCCCGGCCAGTCGGTGCGATTGTGCGGCCACACCATCCACGTCGCCGCCATCGGCTCCCACTCGGCCGGCATGCGAAAGCCCTCGTCGGCAGGGAACAATGCGCTGTTGATTTTTGTTTTTGCGCTCAAAGGATTTTGCTTTTGATCTTGCTTCTAATTTTGTCTGTTGTTCTTGCCGTTGCTCTTGCTTTTGTTTTTACCTAGTACCTAGTACCTGTCGTCTGCCTTTTCCGTCCGCGGGCAACTTCCAGCTAATCATCCATCCGTTTCGTGATCGCCTCATAGCTGTCGATCCTTCGATCTCTCAGGAACGGCCAGTTGCGCCGCACCTCTTCCATCAGCTTCGGATCGACCTCGCCGATCAGGATCTCTTCCTTATCGGGGCTGGCTTCGGCCACCACCCGTCCAAACGGGTCGCAGAGGAACGAGCCGCCCCAGAACTCTATTCCGTCGCCGCTCTTCGCCTGGTTGCCACGAATGTTTCCCGTCTCGTGTCCGACGCGGTTGACCACCGCCACGTAGATGCCGTTGGCGATGCCGTGCGAGCGCTGGATGGTACGCCACGCATCGTGTTGCGCCTCGCCCCACTCCGCTTTTTCCGCCGGATGCCAGCCGATCGCGGTCGGATACAAGAGCACGTGCGCGCCCTGCATCGCCGTCAGCCGCGCCCCCTCCGGATACCACTGATCCCAGCACACCAGCGTCCCTAGCCGAGCTCCGCCTTCGCCGTCGAAAACCTTGTAACCGAGATCGCCGGGCGTGAAGTAGTACTTCTCGTAATAGAGCGGATCGTCGGGGATATGCATCTTGCGGTAGATGCCCTTGCTCGCGCCGTCCGCGCCCAGCACCACCGCAGTGTTGTGATAGACGCCCGCCGCGCGCCGTTCGAAGAGCGAGACCACCAGCGTGACCTTCAGTTCTTTTGCCAGTTGCGCAAAGCGCTGGCTGGTCGGCCCGGGAATGGGCTCGGCGAGATCGAAAAGCGCCGCATCTTCGCGCTGGCAGAAGTACTGTGTGCGGAAGAGCTCGGGCAGACAGATGACTTTGGCGCCGCGTTTCGCGGCCTCGCGCACGTGGGCCGCCGCGCGCTCGACGTTGTCGTCAGGCTCCGCCGTGCACTTCATCTGGACCAGCCCGAGGGTGAACTTCTCGATCACGTACCGTCTCCTCCAAAAAGAAGTTCTAGCATATCAGGGCGGGGCTGGAGGGTAGCTATGCCTCGGGATCGTATTCCTGAGCGCAGCGAAGGTAGCGCAGCGGGCGGGTTTTTCGCCCGCGGAGCCAGAGCCCAGCGCGTAAGCGCTGGGAAGAAGGGGATCCAGGGGAATCCCACTCCGAGGAGGGCGCCAGCCCGACGAGGAGCCCTCTACTCGAATCTCCATACTCAAAATGCTATGCTGATGGCACCCGAGGCCTCGCTTGCACAAACACACGCCACCAAAGCGGATTGACGACCAACCTTCGATCTCGCGGGAGATGCTCTCCGAGGCCAAGGACCTCCTCCATTCCCATCTCAAGCGGGTCGGGCTCAAACACACCGAACAGCGCGACACCATCCTCAAGACTTTCCTGGAAGTCCGCGATCATCTTTCCACCGACGAGCTCCATCGCCTGGTGAAGAAGAAAGACGCCCGTATCGGCTTCACCACCGTCTATCGCACCCTCAAGCTCTTCACCGAGTGCGGACTGGCGTCGGAGCTGGCCTTCCATGACGGCGTCGCCCGCTACGAGCACCAGTACAATCGCCGTACCCATCACCACATGGTCTGCACCGGTTGCGGCAGCTCGGTCGAGTTCTTCTCCCCGGAGATCGAAAAGATCGAGCGCGAGGTCGGGCGCAAACATCACTACGCCACCACCCGCCATACCTTCCAGATCTACGGCCTCTGCGAAGAGTGCCGCCAGGACCCGAAGAAGAACAAGCGCGCCAACTAGCGTTTCAGTTGTTTTGCGCGATTCGTCCGGTGCCCCATATCTGCCTTCAGTTGGCAGATGTGGGATTCGACAATGCTCGTTACTTTTGTCATCCTGAGCGAAGGACGCGCCTAGAAATCCTAAGGATGCCCCCGGAACCTACTGCGAGTTCCTATAGTTACTGGGGCGCTCACTTTCGGAATCGCGTCCGCAGTCGAAGGATCCCTTTAAATTCTCCTGCCCTTGGAAAGTGCCTCAGCCGCCCTCGGCAGGAGCTCCAGGAGGTTGGTCTCCGGGTGTAGGCGCTGGGCTTTCAGCCCAGCGAACATCGGAGCCAAACAAAAGGCTTCAGCCGCGGGCCTTTGACCTTTCATTCCGCATTCGCAAATCATAATTCGTAATTTCGGCGGTTTCCTCACACCGCTCTTCCTAAGGTGACCGCCCTTCCTGGTTCCCGCCTTCCAGTTCTCCGCCAACTTCTTGGATGAAATTCGTCCCACCTGTGATACCGTTTCGGCCCATTACTGACGCATCCCCTAATGCGTCAGCACCCGCGCAACTTTGGAGGGCTAAATGGCTTTTTGCAGTGGATGTGGAGCGGAGATCGCTCCGGGATCTGCCACCTGTTCGAAATGCGGTAAAGCACAAGCTGCAGGCACCGGCGGAGGAGCTGCTGGCGCCCCTGCTGCGGCTCCCGCAGCCAGTTCGGGCTTGGCCGATAACATCGCCGGCCTGCTTTGCTATTCGCCTGTCGGCATCGTCGCCGACATCATCTTCCTTGTCACCGATCCGTACAAGAGCAACAAGTTCATCCGTTTCCACTCCTTCCAGTCTTTGTTCTTTGGAGCCGCCTGCATCATCCTCAGCATCGCCTTCACGATCATTACCACCGTCGTGGGCATGGTGCTCGGACCGCTCGCCGCACTCCTCGGACTCCTCTGGCTGGTCGTATGGCTCGGCATCATGTGCCTCTGGCTCTTCATGATGTTCAAGGCCTACAGCAATACGACCTTCCACCTGCCCGTCATCGGTGCGCTGGCGCAGAAACAGGCCGACGCCGTCTAGGCGGTCGTTTTCACGGATTGATCCGCAAGGCGGGACTTCGGTCCCGCCTTGGCTTTTGGTAGCGCCGGCGTCCTCACCGGCTCTTTTGCCCTTTGCTGTCATCACGAGCGAGTTCACTCGCGAGGGATCCGCTTTCGCTTTTCGGTGGGAACGTGGGCCTTCAGGCCCACGACTCCGACGGATAGAAGGGAAGGGCTTTAGCCCTGGTCAGCGGGGTTGAGCTTTTCAATCGGCAATCTGAAATCTGCAATCTGAAATAGATTGACTTCCTCCCCGCCACCCTTTATTCCTGAATGCTTTTCTAATTGTGTTGCAGGTCGTCCTGGGGAAGAGGTTTCATTTTGATCGTACGGGTCTTTTATCACGACAAATGTTTCGACGGAGCCTGCTCGGCGGCCCTGTTCTCGCGCTTCTACCGCGAACGGATTCGCCCCGAGACTACCTTCGAATTCCACGGCCTGCTCCATCGCGCCGGAGCCCTCTTCAATGAGGACGACTTCACCGGCGACGAGAACGCCATCGTCGATTTCAAATACTCCTCCTCGCCCGCCATCACCTGGTGGTTCGATCATCACCAGTCGGCCTTCCTTTCGGCCGAGGATCGCTCCCACTTCGAGCAGGAGACCAGCAACAAGAAATTCTTCGACCCCGATTTCAAGTCCTGCACCAAGTTCCTCGCCACCATCGCCGAGACTCGTTTCGGCTTCAACCCGGCGCCCGTCGCCGAGATGATCCACTGGGCCGACATCGTCGATGGCGCGCTCTATGACAGCCCCGCAGTCGCCGTGGGATTGCAGGAGCCGGCGATGCGGCTGACCATGGTCATCGAGGCCACCCAGGACCCCGCCTTCACTCCGCGCATCATCCCGCACCTCGCTCGGCAGTCGCTCGCCGAGGTCCTCGAAGAACCCTTCGTCGCCGAACTGGTGCCGCCGCTGCTCGAACGCCACCAACGTTCGATTGACATCATCCGCAAGCAGAGCGAATGCTTGGACGGGACCATCTACTTCGACGTCACCGACTATGACCTCGAGGGATACAACAAGTTTGTCCCGTATTTCATTCATCCGACGAGCATTTACTCCGTCGGACTTTCCAAGTCGAGCTTCCGCGTCAAGGTCTCGGTCGGCTCCAATCCCTGGACCACGGCGAAGGACATGAACAACCTCGCCAAGATCTGCGAGCGCTATGGAGGCGGCGGACACGCCCGCGTCGGTGCCATCTCGTTCCCACCCGGCGAGTGGGACACCGCCCGTAAGGCCGCCAAGGATATCGCCGAAGAACTGCGCGCCTACTCCCGCAAACATCATCAGTGATCTCGGTTTTGGATTTCGGCGGCGCGGCAGGTACTACTCCGCCACGGGTAACCAGTAGGTACCTACGGGTCCGGTGAATTCGGACTCGTTTTTTCATGTTTTCGTCAAAAACAGGGTTTTTTCGTCGACCGCCCGGGAGGGCGGTTTTCGCCGTCTAGTTGGCTGGAAGTGCCTGTCCAGAGCCGTTCTTCGGCCGCTTCGCCTGGTTCACTTGGATATCGGGGACCTTGCGCGCATTCAGCTCCAGGCTGTCGCTAAAAAGGGAGTGAATCAGCGTTTCCTGGTCCTCGATCACCCGCGCCTGGAGGACGACCATGACGGTCAGCGTGAGAAACGCAGAGAGAGCGATCGTGGCGATGGCGTTCTTGTGGATCCACTTCATCAGGGGGTCGCCCTTAGGGTGCTTGGAGTTAAGAATCGGGACTCTACACGGAGCCCGCAGGCCGCGCAACGAGGTCGGCGGAAAAGGGCCAGCGGAATCAGGCCGCCTTGTTGGCGTGCCACTCCACGACGGCCGCCGGTTTCGCGGTGACTTCGGGCTCCGGAGTCGAGGCAATGAGCTTCATGCCTTCCCAGTCGTAAGGAAATTCCTTGCCGCAATCGAGACACACAACGTAGGTCCCGGTGATGCGAGCAGCTGGGCTAAGCCGCATGCGGCCCTTGGCCGTGATGGGAAAGCTGTAATTTTCGTGCCAGCAACCGAACAACATATCGAACAGGTTGAAGATCATTGACCACACCTCTTTCCCCCGGGAGTCCCGAGCCTGGCGCAGAGAACGAAAACCCATGGCCAGAGCGCGCCATGACGGTTGTCGCAGCTTGCGCCGCGGTCGAAAGAACGGACGAAGCAGGTACTTTCGACTCTGCTAATTAGATTCCGAAGCGGCAGTAAAAGGTTCGACAGCGGGCTCAACTGGATTTGGTGCAGGATGAGCGAGTTACATCCATCGAGCAATTATTGCGTAGTGAGAAGGGAGCCGAGGTAAGCCGAAGGAAGGGAGATTCGGCGAGAAAGAAGAGACACGACGGGAGCGAAGCTGAAGGAAGACCGTGGCGGAGGCGCGGAAGAAAAGAAAAAGCCCGGCTACTTGCCGGGCTCTTTTTTCTCATCGGCCGCGTGGGCCTCTTGGCAGTCGTGCTTGTGCTGTTCGCACTTGGTGACGATGGCCGATCGCAGACGGCTGCGAAGGTCGTCGGGCAGTTCGACGAGCTGATGGTCGCGATAGATCTCGATGGTCTTCTGGGTGGTGTTACAGACGACGTAACAGTTGTGGCACCAATGCAGATGTTCTTCCAACTCTGCCTTGGTCCGGGTGTCGATGACACCGTCGAGGTAATCGGTCAGCTCTTTCAAGAATTCAGAGCACTTCACTTTTGGCCGTCTCCATTGCGTCGTTTAAAGTACTTGGTCAAGCGTTCCCGAAGCTGCAAGCGAGCGCGCAACAAGCGCGACTTGACAGCCGGCACACTCAATCCGAGAGCATCCGCGGTCTCTTCGGTCGAGAGTCCTTCGACATCCCGCAGCACGAACACGGTCCGGAAGCTTGGCGCCAGCCCCTGGATCGTCTTCTGCAGGATCTCCTTCAATTCACCCTGGTTATAAAGCTGTTCCGGATTGGGAGACCAATCCGCGATCTCGCGCGGAATGGAATCGTCCTCGGTCTTGACATCCTCGTCGATGGAGACCATGCGCTCGGGCCGGCGGCGGCGCAAACGCATGAGAGCTTCATTGACGGCGATGCGGACCAACCAGGTATAGAACTTCGATTGCCCCTGGAACTGGCCGAGATTCTGGAAGGCCTTTAAGAACGCATCCTGCACCACATCTTCAGCGTCTTCCCGGTTCTGGGTGATGTGCTGAGCGATGCGGAAGACATTGCGGTCATACCGGCGTACCAGTTGCTCGAACGCCCCGACGTCGCCAGATCGTGCTGCATCGACTAATTTGGTTTCGTCGTTAGCGGGCTCGCCTACTTTTGATTCGATGGCTTCCATGACCCTGCCGATTCAGTTAATTGCGGTCAAAAATGAGTTCCCCGGCATTGTAAATGGTCTCGGGAAATTGTGCTGGGAGAGCGGTGGAAAAGCCGGGGATATTGCCTCGACTCAACGACTATCGGGCGGAAATGACAAAGACAACGTGGCCCTTGCTGAGTAGCGAAGTAGCCTGGTCGGCTTGTTGTAATTGCGCCAGGTCGGCGTCGGAGAGTTGGGCGGTCGATGTACGTGGTGTCGCGGCGTTCAGCTGCAGGGGATCGTTGGCGCCCAATGATTTCAGGATGGACCTTGCGGCGGCGGTGGAGGAGGCGTAATGGGCCACGCCGCGGGTAACGAGGATCCAAGGTGAAAGGGTCTTCTCTCCGTATATGACGCGCCCGCTGCGGTCGAGGAGCTTAGGCGAGATAGAAGGGCGAAAGCTTGCTGGAACTGTAACGATCAGGGAATCGTGTGCGACAGCGGAGGGAACGCTTGCAGGATTTGTCGGAGGATCGCCTACCCGCTTCGTCTGAGTCGTTGACGAAGGAATCGAGAATGGCGGAACTTGTTGTTGGCGAGCCTCTTCGACAGGCTTTGGCGGGTTTGGATTCGGAACGGGAACTTGCTGAACTTCTTTGAGAAACAGGCTAGCGTGCAAAGTTTGACCGCCGGCGAGTGATAAGCGGTAAGAGTCACTAGAAACGTATCCAGGGGACTCAGCGCGGATGAAATAAGGTCCAGGGTCAACACCAGCAAATTGGTACGTGCCGGAATCCGCAATCACCGTTTGTAATACCGCATTCGTATCGGGATTCCGCAACGTGACGGTCGCACCATTCAACGGAGCACGGGCAGCGGAATCGATTATCGACCCCGTAATGACGCCTTTAGAGGGCTCGTCGGTCCGCGTGCGGAACAGGTGTCCCTTGACGCCGATCTCAATAGCTCGGGGAACTGTAGCTCCAATCTCAACGTCGAACTGTTCCGTCGTCTTGACGTCGGCTCCATCTTTTGAGACCACCAGCACATACTGACCGGGTTGCACGAAACCGAACGAATATTTCCCATTCGCGCCCGTCAGCAACGGACCCATCACCGATCCGGTGTTCACGTTCTTGAGGATGACGCTGTATCCAGGAAGAGGATCGTATGTGTCTGTATTCAGAATAGTTCCGACGACTTTGGCCGTCTGAGCGTGCAGAGCCAGGGGAGCGACCTGCAGCAATACCCCAACGAGTGAAATAATTACGATCAAGTGGCGGAGTATTGGCTTAATCACTGGCGTCCCCCATTCAATCGTTTAGCTTCCTTGATAGCGGCAGAGAGTTGGGTCTTGTTAAGGTCCCTGGCGAGCAGCGTGCGTTCTTCTTTTGCGGCCAACTCGACGGCTGGGAAATTCATGGCCACGGTGAACCAGGCGTAGGAAGCGACTGGATCGACGGAGACTCCGAGTCCGTCACGGTGGGCGCGGGCGACAGCGAGGATAGCCTCAGGTTCCTTGCCTGAAGCGGCGCGTTGATTGAGCGAGTATGCCTTGACTGAATCCTGCTTAACGCCTGAGCCGTAGAGATAGAGAGCCGCGAGTTTTCTAGTCGAAGGAGCGTGGTTCTTATCGCTTGCGAGCTGGTAGTAGTATGCGGCCTTCGATGGGTCTGTAGTCACTCCATTGCCCTGCAGATAGGCGTCGCCTTTAGCCGAGGCATCAGAGGCGCTTAGAGCTGTCCCACTTCAGCGTAAATGAGACCGGGAAATAAGCTACGGATTTGAGGTTTTGATTCACCCACAACGAGGAGTAAACTGCCGCAGCAGCGGGGTCCCAGCCAGCCTCGCCAGAGGTC
>Ga0315268_10009103_pt1 | contig 10328 bp, 15 predicted proteins | sample C1_top_MG_FD_204535 | JGI IMG/M metagenome (GOLD analysis project Ga0315268, IMG submission 204535) | Sediment microbial communities from Yellowstone Lake, YNP, Wyoming, USA - C1_top | ecosystem: Environmental > Aquatic > Freshwater > Lake > Sediment | place: USA: Wyoming | collected 2017-08-01 | reverse complement strand
ATCAGCGCTTTCGGTTCGGCCAGAATCACATCGCCTAACATGGCGACACTCGCGGTAACACCCCCGAACGTGGGATCGGCTAACAGGCAAATAAACGGGAGCTTGGCCTCGCCCAGTTTGGCGACCGCGGCAGAGGTCTTGGCCATCTGCATCAGGGAGAGAATCCCCTCTTGCATCCGGGCTCCTCCGGAGGTCGTAACCAAAATGACCGGTAACCTGGCCTCCAGTGCGCGATCGATCGCCCGGCAGATCTTTTCCCCGACGACCGACCCCATGCTGCCACCCATAAAACTGAAGTCGAACACGCAGAGCACCATACGACGGCCGTTGAGCATTCCTTCGCCGATCACCATGGCATCTTTGCGGCCGGTCTTCTCCTGGTGCGCCTTCACCCGATCCTTGTAGGATTTCGTGTCCTGAAATTTCAGCGGGTCCTGGGGGCCGAGCTCCGCATCCCACTCTTTGAACGTCCCGAAGTCGACCAAGAGCGCAATGCGCTCCATGACGGAAATCGGAAAATGGTAGTCGCACTTCGGGCAGACCTTATTATTACGCTCGACTTCTTTGCGATAGACGATTTCTCGGCAGTGGTTGCATTTGAGCCACATCCCTTCCGAAATCTTGGATTGTTTCGAAGGTTCAGACTCGGTCGTTTTCTGTTTCTTAAACCAGGCCATAACGCGCTCCTCTTAGTCGCAAGCGGGACTCGCGAGACTTGCGAGAAAAGCGGGACGGGTCTGAAGTGTCATCTTTGCAAGTCGCGCTTTTCCCGCCAGTCTCAGCCATCTCGCTCACAATTCACGGACGAAGAAGATGGAAGAATACCATAGCCGCCTGTATCACGCACGTAGATTTCCCTTCGAGGAAGGTGACGGTGCGGACGTCAGAAGAGCTGGCCGCCGAAGGCGATGTGGAACATCATGGCGAGTCCGACGGCCACGCTCCCCAGACTCGCCAACCCCTGCACCGCGAGAAAAACGGAACGCCCGAGGTTCAACGACCACAACACCGGAAGGCTCACGACTATCCCGACCAGCATCATCCCCATGATCGAGCCAAACCCGAACACCGCGATATAGGTGAGCCCCTCCGACACCGATCGCGCAGACGACAGCACGATCAACAACAGTGCCGCCGACCCGGCCAAACCATGGGCCATGCCGATACAGAAAGGCCGAACGGAATCACGCCACCAGTGTACATGTCCGTGATCCTCGACCAGCGCATGACTATGCAGGTGCACGTGCCGTTCACCGTCATGGTCGTGCGTATGCACATGCCAGCGTTCTCGGACCAATCGCACCCCGAGCATTCCGCCGAGGAGCACGAGCATCGCGCCAACGCCGAACTCGGCCGCCAACGCGAAGGGTTCAGGAATCGGCACGCGGAGCACCAACACCACCGCCCCGACCAGCAACAAGACCACCGTATGTCCAAGCCCCCAGCTGAATCCAATCATGCCGGACGCGCGCAGCGAGGGTCGCTGCGACAGCACCGTGGATACGGCAGCTAAATGGTCCGTGTCCAAGGCGTGGCGAAGCCCCAGCACAAACCCGAGTCCCAAAATGGTCAGGAATTCAGTGTCCAGCATGCGGGCATCAACAGGAATTGGCCTTAGCAGAATGCTGAAAAAGTTCGCCAGCATTACGGAAGGTTTAGGCTGAGGCCAAGGCTGAGATGAAGAAAATCAGATTCTTCGCTCAACCTTGACCTCGACCCCAGCCTACCTCACCGTTGCGGCCTTGCTGGACGGCCTTTTTGAGCATCCTGCGGGCTACTCTGGCGCTATCGCCATTCGTGAAATCACAGCGGCACATCGTGCAAAGCCGAGTTTTCCCGCAACCTGCTAGGGCACAGGTACCGGCGGCACGATGAGACGTCAGCCGCCCCGAGCGTGCATTTCGAGATGGGGGTCTTCACGAAGTTTCTCAATTCCGATGAGTCCCCCGACACGCAATCCGTCCCGCTCGAGCGCCTTACGCTCTTCTGCGCCTCGGTCGCGGCGGCCTTCCCAGCCGGCGCGGATCAAGGCCCGCATCTCGTCCGCAGAGGCACCGGCGCGGAGGGGCTTTCGCAGATCCGTTCCCGTCGTCGCGTACAGACAGCGGTACCACATGCCGTCGGCAGTGACCCGGCTGCGATCGCAGGTCGCACAGAACGGCGTGGTCGTCGAAGGAATAATCCCAAAAGTCGTCCCATCCGGCAACAGAAATCGCTGCGCCGGCGCAGCCCCCCGTTCAGGCATTGGCTCAATCGTCCCATAGTGCTCGCTCAGCAGCGTGAGCATCGCCGCTCGGGAAAATACTTCTTGTTGAGACCACTCGTTCGCGCCACCGACGTCCATATATTCGATAAACCGAACTTCCGCCTGCACCTGCTTGCCAAATTCAATCAGGGCGACCAACTCATCGTCATTGAAACCCCGAATCACCACCGTATCGAGTTTCAAGCCGGTGAATCCCGCGCGAGCCACCGACTCAATCCCTTCCAACACGCGCGCATACTCATCACGGCGGGTCAGTTGGCGAAATCGTTCCGGTCTCAGCGTATCGAGGCTGACTGTGACGCGGTGAAGCCCTGCCTCATATAGCGCCTCAGCCTGGTCCGCCAGAAGAATGCCATTCGTCGTCAGCGCGATATCCGTCACTCGCCGATTTTGGACCAACAGGCGAATCAGCCGAGGCAAATCGCGCCGAAGCAACGGCTCTCCGCCGGTCAACCGCACGCGATCGACGCCGAGGTCGGTGAAATAGCCCGTCAGGCCTGCCATTTCCTCATGGGTCAGCAGATCCTCGCGCGGCAGCCAGACATAGTCCTGCTCCGGCATGCAGTACTTGCAGCGGAGATTGCATCGATCCGTCACGGACAAACGCAGACTCTTGAGCGGACGATCATACGTATCGACCACCGCGGAGAGAGGCACACTTGTAGTTGATTCGCTCATGACAACTTCCGGTAATCTTCCACGCGTTTCACGTTTCACGCCTCACGTTTCACGCGGGTTACGGATGCTCCTCCACCCAGACTTCGCCTTCCGGCGTATGTTCGAGTTTCCAGATCGGCGTGATCTGTTTCAATTCATCGATCGCCCACTGGCAGGCACGGAACGCTTCCGCTCGGTGCTCAGCCCCCACGACAATCAGGACGATGTTTTCACCGATGCCGATTTCGCCATACCGGTGGAGGATCGCCACCTCGATGATGTCAAAATCCTTCAACGCCCGTTCGCGGATCTCGCAGAGCGTCTTCTGCGCCATGCCCTCGTAATGCTCGAACGTAATGCTGTCCACATCCCGCCCCTTGGACCGGTCGCGCGCCGTCCCCAGGAAAATCGAAATGCCACCGATGCGCTTCGACCGACCTCGCACCCGATTGATCTCCGCATCCACGGAAAAATCTTCCCGCTGCACGCGAACAAACTGGGCATCGTCAAGCTGGCTTTCCACAGATGTTCCTCCGGCAAACGGCGGTAGGAGTGCAATCTCATCGCCGTCTCGGATTTCCGTCTCCTCGTGGGCGATTTCCTGATTCACAGAGACCAGCACCTTCTTCTTGTGGATGAGTTCGCCGATCTGCGGATACTGCGCCTCAAGCAATGCGACGAGGTCTTTCACCTGCCGCGCGCCGTTCAGCTCCAGCGACAACTCACTGAGATTCTTCGCGAGCGACTTGGTCATTCCGAATAATCTGACCGTAATCATGGCTGGCTAGACTTTGGTGAAGGTGCCTGACTTGCCGCCAGACTTTGAGAGTAAACAGATATCACTGAAGCTCATCCCCCGGTCCACTGCCTTACACATATCGTAGATCGTCAAGGCCGCCACCGAGGCCGCCGTCATCGCTTCCATCTCCACCCCGGTCGGCCCGGTTGTCTTGGCCGTCGCCAGAATAGTGATCGAACAGCGGCCGTCACGATCCGGCTGAGATTCTTCTTTAAATGAGATGTCGACGCTGGTAAGGAGAATCGGATGGCACATGGGAATGAGGTCCGGGGTTTTCTTGGCTCCCATCACACCGGCGACCTGTGCGACGGACAAGACATCGCCCTTGGCAATCTTACCCCGTTGAATCTTTTCAAGGGTTTCGGGCTGGAGAAACACTGTGGCCTGAGCCGTCGCAGCCCGTTCGGTCGAATCTTTGGCGCTGACATCGACCATTCGCGCCCGCCCAGACTCGTTGAAGTGCGTAAATTCTGCCATTTTGCGAGCTGAATCAGCGCGTTGCAGGAAGAACAGTGAGGTGATTATAGGGGCCGGTGGAAAGGGCAGTCAATAGAGGGGGAACGAGGGTAGCCTGTTGGTCTCCTGTGCTCGCGCAACGCGCGTCCTCAGAAGGCCCACGTTGAACGCGCGCAGTGGGAGACCAAACAGACCACCCTCGCGAGAGGGAGAAATAAACGCAGAAGGATAGGAAGAGAGAGTAGCCAGGCGTCCTTCTTGCTCGCAGAACGCGCACGGTGAAACTGTGCTCGTTCGATGCGCGCAGCAAAGGGCAGCCTTGGCCACTCTCTCCTGAACAAAATATTGGCCGTGATATACAGGTGGCTGATAGCTGGATAGACTGCAGATTTACAGCCAATCCCGGTGGGTGGGATAGGACGAAAGATTGAACAAGTGTTGAATGTTCAAGTAGACTTGCCTTCCACCAGACTATTCAGGCGACCGTGCTATGCTGCATGACAGCTCGCAGCAGGCTTAATAGTTGGGGGTTCTCAGGCCATGAGTAGCTCGCCCGCGCAGACCATTTCACGACGCATCCCAAAAGCGATACAAGTCCCACTCCGCAATTACGCCACGGTGATCGGTGAAGTCGTCTGGGCATCCAATTACGCTCATGGCGCATTTGAAATACTCTTCTCGCATGTTGCCACTCCTGAAGACTATCAGAGAGGTCGTGCTATTTGGCACACCGCAACAAGCGATAGCGGCCAACTCAAAATGTTGCGAGCCGCTGCCGACGCTTCAGAACAATTGTCTGAACGAATGCAGGAACGAATCCTATGGGCTATAGATAGGGCGCTAAAGCTTGGAGAATTGCGCAATGACGCGGTCCACTCGTCAACCATCGTCCTCGTCGAGAACGGTAAAGCGAAGATAGCGCCGTCCGACATCGGAACAAAACCGTCACGGAGCGAGAAACTTCGTCGTGATGACGATCTCAAAAAGAAGTTTCGCGCTGTCAAGGGCGACCTCTTGCAGATTGGTCAGTACGTTCATTCTCTGTGGCCTCATGTTGCTGGCTTTGACGCACTTCCACCTTTGCCTCGAAAACCTCAACTGCGATCACTTCCAAAGCAGACTGATCGTAAGGTGACTCGTGTCCACGCGAAGTGAGCTCATCTATGCTGGCCCTGACCATTTGTTGTGTAACAACAGAGGTTCTTTCCTTCACCAAAGGATTGAGGGTCAAGCATGAGTATTGACTTCATGAAAAGTTCGAGATACTTGCCAATCGTACTGATCCTTCTTTGGCCTTCCAGTGCGTTCTCTGGAATCTTGGGGCCATCAAATTATTGGGAATGCATCTTAGACGAAATGCGGACTGTGAAAAATGATCCTGCTGCGATTGAAGTAATTAGGAAATGCCGGAAGGAATTTCCGAATTCTTCAAATGATTTGGAGAAGAAATCGCCAATTATCGGCGTCAAGACCGCAGGTGAATGTGTACGTGATTATGGCAAGGATGTCTCAAGTCCTATGGGCGCGAAGGCTATTCAGATCGCCTGCTATAGACTTTATCCAAGGGAATGAAAGAAATACCAACGTCACTAACGGGAGGCGTTGCTTGACTTTGCACCTCACCGTGAATGCTAGAGGCCGTGTCACACATGGAGGAATAGTGATGTCCAGTCCAACTCTGACTTATGAAGAGCTTGAAGCTCTCCACGATGTTCTGGAGGCAGCTCGGTGCTTTTGGCATCCACAGAAGACACTTCATTTGCGGGCCGCAGAGACATTGCGCTTGGCGAATAGTCTGTATTGGCGTCTTGGTGAAGAGTTACCGAAAACCGGTACTCCCTCGAAACGCTTCCTGCCGGTGACGCATTCTTCTCAAGGCAATCGCGTTGAACAGCTTCTGGAATTCGCAATCGACCTCACGAGGGATTACACCAACGCAAACGACCCTTGGTGGGCCGATACAGTCTTTGCCTCAAGCGGCCTCACGAGTGCGCTAACGCGAGAGGAACTACGCGAGTTGCTCGACTCTCTTGGAAGGCTGGGCCTGACACTAGAACTCCGATCCGATATTCCGAATAACGGAATGATTGCGGGCCGACAGAACCTCGGACCTTGGCTTGAAGAATTGGATCGATAGTGGCCTCAAACATGTCCATCGAGACGGAACCTCGGGAACAAAGAGTTGGGGTCATTGCTTGACTTTGCACCTCCCTCCACCGAGGCTCCGGTAAATGAACCGTTGAACATGGTCATGGTGCGATTTGGCGTGTCGCCGCCGATGATTTCGAAGATCCAGGCTGGGATCGAATCCATGTCTCTCTCACCACAGCAGCGAGCGGCAATAGCGCGATGCAAAGTCAATCAATGACCCCACCAGGATTCCATTCCAGCTGCATCAATTGTTCATGCGAACCAAGCTTGCTATCGCAGATTGTTGGCGGGCAAGAAGACCGCGCAAATCCGGCGATTTTCTGTAAGCCTGATACAGATTGATCGTGATGGACATCTCCCTTACGAGCGTCATTCCGACTATTCCAATCATTGACCGGGGCAGGCCTGTGTCATCAGTCATGGTCACCAATGCACCTATGTATAGCCCGTTGGAGTCGGTGCTCAGTACGCCGAGGTTCTCACTGGACAAGGTCATCTGGGAGAATTGTTTGGCGCGAGCTTCTCCCTTCTTCATAGCTTCAGTGAAATTGTTGGTCTTCCCGCTAATTTTCTGAATGTACTCAGAACGTGAAATGCCTTTCAGTACACGGAGCTGACCTTTTGGGGTCTGAGCGAGGATCTGTCCGAAGTTGTCAAACATCATCCTTTTGCCATTTCGGAAATCTTCCAGCTCATTGCAGTCAGCGAACATAACGAGTACTTGATTGGAGTTTCCGATTCCTTCCCTGGTACGGCGTACAATGTCAGCTTCCGCTGGGTGTGCGCCGACCTCACAGTAGCCTGTGGGTATTGCAACCTCAATTGAGCGGCCCAATAAATTGACAGTGGCAGCTTCTGCCTCAAGTGCGAGCAGTGCGAATAGAAAAACGAGTGGCGCTCGTAGTGACATTTGCATGTGTTCCTCACACACAAAACAGAACCATCATTATTGGTGTTTTTTGTAGTTTCCCAAATTCTTCGAGCAAGTTTGTTTGCATCGTCTCCAAGACGTAAAAGCTCTTTTATCAAGTATGGAAATTTCGATTGGTCAAGAACAACAGTGCGTACCGAATGACCGTCCTGGTTGACATCAATCTTGACAAAGGTAAATGCACCATTTTCGATTGAAAGATTAGCGATGGCTCAGTGTACCAAATCGTGTCTTTTATTCGCGGCGATAGCAAACCTGGAAAGTGATGCTTCGCCGTCAACTCTGAATTGTTCAAGGTCGGGAAGTTGCGAGAAGCATTTTCTTAGCAGGTCAAGTTTCGCGGCATGCATTCGAGGACGGCGTTTAAGTAAAGAATTCCCGACGAACCTGTGGAAAACTGCGGCGACCATGAGGTCTAGCGACTGCTCCGCGCTGCCCCACTGGACAACGACGAAACCAATAGCCTTGAATAGCGACTCTATCTCGCTACCGGGCTTAACTCCTGGAAGGTGGAAAGACATGGCAACTCTTAACTATTGAGTATGCTGGTTAGCCTAGTTCGAGAACGCTGTCAGTATATCACCGGACGAAACATTTTTTGGGATAGCAGGACTCTACACTTGTTTCTAGATATGGCTTCGGCGGGGCGCGGGTGTTTCCCGCGCCGCTTTAGCGGCGCGGACCATCCTAGCCTCCGTCTCAGTAACACGAATGAAAACGACGCATTGCTTGACTTGACACCTGGCCTGCCAGGCTACGACCTCCTCGCAGTGGTGGCGGTGCAGTTCAGCCCATCTCTTCGCCAATGATCGAGAGCAAGTCATGAGGGTCCAAATCTACCGCAACGAGGACATACAATGGTTTTGAAGATGACGGCCGAAACCGACCTCGCCTCTCTCAGCATTCCCTTGCAATTTCTCGCATTCTCAGACGCATATCTCGATTCCGCTTCACGTCTGTGCACAGTCTTGAGACGGTCCTCCAGAAAATCGAATTACGCACGTGGCTCTGTTGTATTTTACCTTACGTAACACGCCATTGAACTATTCTTGAAAAGTGCGATTTGGGAGAGAGCACCAAAAGACAATCTCGGTAACACCCACGACATTCAATCTCTCAGCAAACGATATAAGAATTTGTACCCGGGTAAGGAATTCGTATTTGATGCACCGTTCATCAGCAGAGACGAAGCCGAGATCGCCAGACTTCTTGGTCCGGAACATCTAATCCACATCAAAGACACGGAGCAGAAGAATCCCCAGGATCAACGCCATCGCTATCCTAGAAATCGGAATACGCAACTATGGACTGGCAACGTTGGCTTTGAGCCGGTGGAATTTCTCGTCAAAATCAAAAAGCTGAAAGCAGATATCGCACAGCTAACAAATCTTATTTTTCCGGCTAACGCTGTGCTACGAGGGGGCGCGGGAAAGCGGCGCGTCCCTTAGCTAGAGCGGCACGCACTCGCAGCTCAACCCATGACCAAGCTATGTCATGAAAGAACCTGAGCAGGATGGAGCAGGTTTATGGGAAGGCTTTCCTAAACCGCCGGCATGAAGGTCAACGGAGTCGTTGCTTGACTTTGCACCTGCCCGGCCCAGTTACAATTTCCGACGGAATGGTGTCGGTGCGGATCGACCGGTCGCACTCGATGATTTCCCAAAATACGCCAAACTAAGCCGACCTTTCCCTCACCTTCCCCTTAGAGTACAGCCAGGTTGGCTTTCACTGGCCCATCGGACGAAAGATTGAACAAGCGTCGGATGTTCAAGTAGACTTGGCTCCACCAGAATGTTCAGGCGACCGTGCTATGATGCACGGCAGCTCGCAGCAGACTTACGAGCAGACTGCGGAAAAACCATTTCGGTACAGCAGAACTTCGATGGTCCGCACGTGTGGCACAAGCCCGGTCTGTCTGGTTATCTGGTTTATCTGGTTGGTCTGGTTTGTTTTGTTTATCTGGATCATCTGGTTTATCCGGTTAGTCTGGTTCAACCAAATAAACAAGACAAACCAAACAAACCACTTAAACGAGACAGACCGAACAGACCAAATGAACAAGATAGGCTGGCGGACTTTTTCAGCATCCTGCGAGTTGGGGAGACGATATGGGGGCAACCAGCATGCACGACGGTGACCAGATTCTGAGAGCGTATGCCACCATCACCTCGATTCGGGATAACGTTCCGGAGCGCCACGAGGTTGAAGAGAGGTGGGTCATCGAGTTCAACGCAGCGATCGAGAGACTTGAGAAGTCACTGGGCAATGATCTGCAGGAATTTAAGGTTCCGCAAGACGCGCTCAAACGATATGTCGCTTCGTGCAACAACCTGACGAGTGTCGTGACGTATCTCGAAGGTCTGTGGTGCGAGCGGGCCATTCTGATGCAGAAGCTTGACTCGGTACTTGTGTACTTCACGGGCTTGCAAGAACGACAAGACAAGAAGATTGGTTTTCAGCCATCTAACCCGGACCATTCATGAATACCTGCTCCGTCGTCCGACCCGCTGCGCTTGCGCGTAAAACGTCGTTCGTCCTTCGTATCTCGTCGTTCGCAAGCATTGATTTTCCTGCTTGCGAGATACGCTTCACGTTTCACGAACGACGGTCTTCTTGAGATACGTTTCACGAGGAACGCTCTTTGGGGCGGCTCGCGACGGCATTCATGAATAATCCAGGGTAAATACGCGTAGCAACGATGCCTAGTCGAGGTAGAGGTAATGGCGTTTTCTGGTCTGTTGATGAAGTTTTTGCAGCAGCAGAATGCCAGAGTGATCTTGAGCGGATTACGCGCAGTTTCCGATTTTGACTATGAATTTCAGATGGCGGGCATGAACCGCAGCATGTATCCCGATGTCGAAAGCATGTTCATCACCCCGTCGGAACAGTACATGTGTATTCTCCTTCGCCGAATACCCCGTAGCTTCCGGCCTTCGTAGCCGAAGTGGCTACTTCGGCGGAGTAGGCTGCTGCGGGGAGCCTCATTTCTGCCACTATCGTGCGGGAAATCGCCCTGCTGGACGGCGTTGCCGACAAGTGTGTTCACCCGTGATTGCCGCACAGCTACG
>Ga0315268_10009102_pt1 | contig 10328 bp, 7 predicted proteins | sample C1_top_MG_FD_204535 | JGI IMG/M metagenome (GOLD analysis project Ga0315268, IMG submission 204535) | Sediment microbial communities from Yellowstone Lake, YNP, Wyoming, USA - C1_top | ecosystem: Environmental > Aquatic > Freshwater > Lake > Sediment | place: USA: Wyoming | collected 2017-08-01 | reverse complement strand
AATGCAGAAAAGATCTGCTGTCTAATTCCATTCCTTCATATATTCAGGTGATTGAAATTATTCCCAAGACGATATCGGAAAAGGCATTGGACAGGGTGCTGAAAGCCGGATTTTCTCCGGACGGGGATAATGTGTATAAATATTAGGATTCATGGGGTCAAGGGTTCGGGGATTCCAGTGAAAGGAAAGCCTGCAATAACATCAGGGAGATATCGGAAAGGTTGAGAGGATGCTTAAAACACTTGAACCCTTGACCCCTTTGTCCCAATATGAATTCCTCAGTATTACAGACAGGAGGTAGCAATGAGTTATATTGAGCTAAACATGGATTTGACACGTGAACAGAAAATCATGAAGGAAGAAACGCACCGTTTCAGCAAGGAGGTTCTCAGGCCTGCGAGCCTGGAGCTTGATAAACTTCATGACCCGGAAGATGTAATAAAGAGCCCTCTTTTCTGGGATACCATGAAAAAAGGATATGAGCTTGGATATCACACGGTTTTTATCCCGGATACATGGGGGGGGCTGGGGCTTGATCCGCTTGAAGTGCATATTGTCCTTGAGGAGCTGGGTTGGGGAAGCGCCGATTTTGCAATAGGCCTCGGAGTTGCCTGCTTTCCGGCTTTTTTTGCTTCAATGGTCCCAAATGAACGCCTGATTGAAGATATAATCGAGCCTTTCGGCAGGAATACCGATGCTTCGATCATCGGGTGCTGGGGGATAACCGAGCCCGAACACGGAACGGATACTCTTGTTCCCGGAACCCCCGAGTTTTCAGACCCGAAAATCAGAGGACAGGTGAGCGCCCGCCTTGACGGAGAAGAATGGGTAATTGAAGGCCAGAAGTCGGCCTGGGTTTCAAACGGAACCATTTCAACCCACAGCCTGGTTTATCTTAATATTGATCCATCAATGGGAATGAAGGGCGGTGGCATCTGCATAGTTCCTCATAACCTTCCCGGCGTCCGCAAAGGACGCCCTCTTGACAAGATGGGACAGCGTGCGCTCAACCAGGGGGAGATATTTTTTGACAAGGTCCGGGTCCCGAAAGATTACATGCTGGTAGATCAGGAAAGCTACGAAGCAATGCTTGATGTGACTCTTGCGACCGCCAACGCCGGAATGGGCGCTATATTCACCGGTGTTGCGCGCGCCGCTTATGAAGAGGCGTTAAATTATTCAAAAACCCGCATTCAGGGAGGAAAGCCTCTTTTTGACCATCAGATGATAAAGCATAAACTGTTTAACATGTTCATGAAAGTCGAAGCAGCAAGGGCGCTTTCACGTTCCGCTATAGTTTATAATCTGAACAACACACCTCCTCTGACGAAGTTTTCGATTGCTTCGAAGGTTTTTTGCACGAACACAGCGTTTGAAGTTGCAAGCGATGCCGTTCAGATATTCGGAGGTATCGGAGTAAGTAAAGAATATCCTGTAGAAAAGTTTTTCAGAGACGCCCGCGCTTCCCTGATCGAAGACGGAGCAAACGACAGCCTGATGATCACGGGGGCTCATTCGTTATAATTATAAACAGCCGGACATCGAATGTCGAATATCGGGCCCGTTACACGGGTACATCGAAGTACGAACGACGGAAAAGATTAAGGCTGTCCTGCTTTTATACAAAGGTCTATCATTATATTGAAAGGAAAGGACTGTTTGATGGGGAACATTTATATTATCGGGCTGGGGATGATACGGTTCAACAAGTATCCGGACAGGGATGTAAGGGATATGGCCCATGAAGCCGTCAACATGGCTTTAGAAGATGCCGGGATTAAAAAGGAAGATATTGAAGCCGCATTTTTTTCAAACACCTTCTGGGGAATGTTTTCAAACCAGCATTCGATCAGGGGGCAGGTGATGCTTCGCTCAATGGGAATAGGCGCCATCCCTGTCACGAATGTTGAAAATGCGTGCGCGGGGGCTTCAACCGCTCTTCACATGGCATATACCGGAATACGGGCCGGAATGTATGATGTTGCGCTCGCGGTCGGATCAGAAAAAATTACAAATCCGAACAAGGCATTATCCCTTGGAGCATATGCTTCCTGCATGGATGTGGCCAATTTTGAAAAGCATCTTAACATGATGATGGATCTGAGCAAAACATTTGATGTAAAACCTCCTGATGCCCAGTCTGCGCCCGGAGAAGGAAGAAGCATTTTCATGGATGCATATGCGATGGGCGCCAAATGGCACATGAGCCGCTTCGGTTCCACTCAGAGGCAGCTTGCCGTTATTTGCGCAAAGAACCACTGGCATGGGTCACTTAACCCCAAAGCCCAGTATCAGAACACGATGACGGTCGAAGAGGTTATTGCCGACAAACCGGTTGCGTATCCGCTCACAAGAGCAATGTGCTCTCCTGTCGGGGACGGGGCGGCGGCTGCAATCATATGTTCGGAAAAATTCCTGAAACGGCTCGCATCCCCGCGGCCTGTCAGAATTATTGCTTCGGTTCTCGGATCCGGAACCGACAGGGATATAAACGGTGAAGACATCGGCGAAAGGCTTGTAAAGAAAGCATATGAAATCGCGGGAGTCGGTCCGAAAGATATTAGCCTTGCGGAGCTTCACGATGCCACTGCTTACGGTGAGCTTCATCAGACTGAGGCGATGGGTTTCTGCCCTCCCGGCGAGGGAGGGCCTTATGCCGAATCCGGCGCCACGAAACTTGGCGGAAAACAGCCCATAAATACCAGTGGAGGTCTTGAGTGCCGCGGCCATCCGATCGGAGCGTCAGGTCTTGCCCAGATTTACGAGATAGGACTCCAGTTAAGAGGGGAAGCCGGGAAGCGCCAGGTGGAGGATGCGAAGATAGGCCTAGCAGAAAACGGAGGTGGGAACATCGGGGTCGAAGAGGCCGCCATGTGCATTCATATACTTGAAAAAGTGAAATGAGACTTTTATGCTGTGAAAGGGGTTTCTCATATGTCAGGTTATACTTTAAAAGACAAATATGTTTTGATAACGGGGGCATCTTCAGGAATAGGGAAGGAGCTTGCACGTTGTTTTGCAAAGGAGGGTGCACATTGCATCTTGTCTGCGCATCCCTCCGAAGCGCCTGCCCTGTCAGACTTGTCCGGAGAATTGGAAAGTAGATATGGAATAAAGACGTGGTCCTTTGGCGTGGACCTTGCCGGAGAAGATGGCCCGAAAAAGCTGTATGATGAAGTAAAGGCGCATGTGTCTGTAATTGACGTCCTGGTGAACAACGCAGGTCTGATGGTCTACGGAGATTTCCACCAGGCGGATATTTCCCGCCAGCTCACTCTTGTCCATGTGAACATCAGGGCTATGATGCTTCTTATGCGCCTGTTTTTGAAGGAGATGGCGGCACGCCGCGACGGACGGATATTAAACGTATCTTCCGTTTCGGCATTCCAGCCTACGGTTCACCATGCTGTGTACGGGGCTTCGAAGGCGTTTGTTCAAAGTCTGAGCGAAGCGGTAAATGAAGAGGTCAGGCGCTCAGGCGTCAAGGTCTGTACGCTCAACCCTTCATATACGAACACGCCGCTTATAAAAGGCGGTGATTTTCCTGAAAAACTCTGGTGGTATGCAGTAAGCGGCCTTGCCGATCCGGCAGTAATTGCGCAAAAGGGAGTCAGGGCTTTAAAGAAAGGAAAATCTCTTTATATACCGGGATTTAAAAACCGTTTTATTCATATTCTTTTGCCGAGAATATCTTCAAGAAAAATTATCAACTTTTTCTCCTATCATGCATTAAAAAGCAGACAATGACTTCCTATCAATCTCGATAATATTATTGACAAATAAGCATGTCGTGTTATTTAAATCGAATCAGCAGGATTTAATCCTTTAACTTCGGATTTCCGCGCTCTCCGTTTTGTCGTTCCAGCGAAAATCCGCCTTTTTTGGCAGACCAAGGCTTAACTGAACCGGAGACTGACTGCCAATTCAAGAGACGACGATAGACATAATCTTATCAGCATATTAAAAAGCAATTGCGAAAAAATCGGAAAGGATAAGACTTATGCTAAAGAAGATCATAATCGTAACAATTGTTTTTTTAATTCTGATTGCAGTCACAGGCTTTTTTATCCTCCCTGTTGTTCTCAAGCCCACCCTTACGAAAAAGCTTTCCGAGAATCTCCACAGGATGGTCTCGATTGAGGATATCGACATAAATCCGTTCATAATATCTGCGAAGGTAAAAGGCCTTGTCATAAGGGATTTGCAGGACAGGGAAACATTCGCATCGATCGGGGAACTTTACATCAACCTTCAGGCTGCCGAGTCTGTTCTGAAAAGGGCTCTGGTTGTGGAAGAGATAAGGATAGACAAGCCCTATATAAAAATAATCCGTCAGACCGAGCAGCAGTATAATTTTTCCGACCTGATAAAAAATGACGGTGTGAAAGACGATACAAAAAAAGAACCGTTCGGCTTTTTCATAGGAAACATCCAGGTTGCAGGCGGCAGAATTGATGTGGTAGATTCACCGAAAAACAAACAACACACGCTCACGGATATCGCCTTTGCCCTGCCCTTTTTGTCCAACATGAAAAAAAACGCCGACATCTTTGTTAAGCCGTATTTCAAGGCAAATATCAATGGCACGCCCTTTGTATTGGAAGGCCGGTCAAAACCTTTTGCAGGCACCCTTGAGACCACATTTGATATAGAGCTTAAAGGGATCGACATCCCATACTATATCGGGTACCTGCCGAAGGAGATTGAAATCAGGATTCCATCCGGGACTCTTGATGTGCAGGCGAATCTCTCCTATGTTCAATCCCGGGATAAAACACCTGTTTTAAAAGTTTCGGGCATGGTGGGACTGAGCAACCTTAATATTACGGATGCAAAAAACCTTCCTCTCATACGCCTTCCACAGCTCACGATCAACATTGCTGAATCCAGGTTTCTCGAGCAATCCGTCCACCTCTCCGGCATTAACATTACTTCTCCGGAAGTGTACGTAAGGCGGGATAAATCGGGCGTGATCAACCTTGAGTCGATTATACAAAAAACAGACCAGGTTAAAGAACCCGAAACAACCGAGGAGAAACAGCCTTTTATCTTAACGATAGATAAGGTGGAACTTAAAAACGGCACTTTCAGTTTTTCAGACGGGTCGGTTTCGGATCCGGTTAATCTTATAGCTGACAAGCTTGAAATAAATGCCGGTAATATAACCACGGCTGCAGGAAGCCAGGGCACGGCAGATATCTCCTGCCGGGTGAATAAAAAGGGAATGGTCTCCGCAAAAGCGGCGTTCAGTATAACTCCGCTCCTATGCGATGCCCAGATAAACATTGAAGGCCTCGAACCGGCATGGGTTCAGCCATACTTCACTGATAAGATCCTGATAATCGTAGCAGGAGGACGCGCGTCGGCCAGAGGCACAGTCGCTCTGAAAAAAGATGATGCAAAGGGAATTCAGGTTTCATACAGAGGAAATGTTGCGCTCTCGGACTTCGCATCGGTCGATAAAGAGCATAAAGATGATTTTATCAGATGGAAAGATTTGAGTGTAAAAGGAATAGATGCCGGTTTTAACCCCGTTTATGTAAATATTAAAGAGATAGCACTTAAAGATCTCTTTTCCAGTGTCATCATTAATTCCGATGGTAAGTTAAATCTTAGCTCCGTAGTAAAAAAAGATGAGAGCGGACAGATTCCTGACAAGAGTGAGGAGATTTCTGATAAAAAAGAAGAAATTACTGAGAAAGGAACAAAAGAAAAAAGCATCGAAAGAATAAAGATCGAACGGGTTTCAGTCAGTAATGGTAACATCAGATTCATCGACAGAAGCATTAATCCCCACTATTCGACTGAACTTGCCGGGATCACCGGATCTGTTTTAGGGCTGACGTCTATGGAGACCGAAGCCGCAAAAGTTGAATTATCCGGCAGGCTTGAAAACGCTTCACCGTTAATGATCACCGGAAGGATCAACCCTCTGAAAAAGGACCTTTTCGTGGACCTCCACACAAGTTTTAAAGATATAGATTTGAGCTCCGCGTCTCCGTATTCGGGAAAATACGTGGGATATACAATACACAAGGGAAAATTCTCCCTTGATCTTAAATATCTAATAGATAAAAAGAATCTTGATTCAAAAAATGACGTGTTCATAGACCAGTTTACTTTCGGTGATTCTGTTGAGAGCCCTGATGCGACCAGCCTTCCGGTTAAATTTGCGGTTGCTCTCCTCAAGGATCGTCACGGGAAGATCAACCTTAATATTCCGGTTACGGGGAGAACGGACGACCCTGAGTTCAGTATATGGAATATCATTGTAAAGATACTCGTCAATCTTGTAACAAAAGCCGCAGCGGCTCCTTTTTCCCTTATCGCTTCACTGTATCCCGGCGCAGAACAGCTCAGTAATATTGACTTTGATTACGGAAGGGCAGACCTCCCCGCGCAAAGCGAACAGAAATTTCAGCTTCTTTCCAAAATAATGACCGACAAACCATCCATAAATCTTGAAATAAAGGGATATGCGGAGAGCGAGAAAGACCGTCAGGGACTTACTGAATATTTATTCGAAAAGAAATTGAAAGCGCAAAAACTGATGGCCATCCTTAAAAAAGGTCAGCCGGTGGTTGCATTGGATGAAATAACGTTGGAGCCGGTTGAATATGAAGCGCTTCTGAAAGAAGCATATATTGCGGAAAAATTGCCAAAAAAGCTGAATGCGCAGGGGCAGCTCTTACTACTTCCTGCCCAGGAGATGAAAAAGTTTATTATTGAGCATATCCAGGTAACGGACAGCGATCTGAAAATGCTGGCGGAACAACGCGCCCAGCAGGTTAAAATAGGCCTGTTAAAGTCTGAAGTGGTCAAAACGGAGAGGATCTTTTTGGTTGAGGCAGAGCTGATTTCTCAGGAAAAAGCCGGGGAGAAGAGGGCTGCACGGGTTGATCTGAATTTGAAATAAAATAATAACAGGGCAACGAAAGCCATACTCAAGGGACAATGATTCATGAAAAGCCTGTTGGGCATGATATCTGATTTTGTCGAATTTATAAACGAAGGCATCTGGAGAATACGTCTCAGGAATCTTCCGAAAGGAAGGCGGCTTTTTACCAGATACCTCCGGGTTTTTATTGTTGCTGCGAAACAATTCAGAGGGGATAAATGTCCGCTCCGAGCTTCGGCTCTGACATTTTATTCACTGCTCTCGGTTGTTCCGGTTGTTGCAATGGCTTTTGCAATTGCCAAGGGATTTGATCTGCAGAAGCACCTTGAAACGCAGATTATGGAGAAGTTTTCCGGCCAGGAAATGATGATCAGCCAGATAATCGGGTTCTCCCGGAACATGCTGAACAACACCAGGGGAGGAATAATTGCCGGTGTCGGAGTTGTTGTTCTCCTCTGGGCGGTCATAAATGTTCTGAGCCAGATCGAGGAATCCTTCAATGATATATGGGGAGTAAAAAAAGCCCGCTCTTTCGGCAGAAAATTCAGCGACTATCTTTCAATAGTTCTTATAGGGCCTCTGCTTTTGATAATGTCGAGCAGTGTTACAGTCCTTATCGCCACAAACCTTACGCATATAACCCGTAAAATCGCCCTGCTGGGCGTTTTCAGCCCTGTCGTCAGGTTAATTATACAGATTCTTCCATATTGTTTCATCTGGATACTCTTTGCATTTGTATATATTTTCATGCCCAACAAAAAGGTGAGCTTTCCTTCAGGCTTTATCGCAGGAATTGCCGCCGGAACAATCTTTGTCATTGTCCAGAAGCTATATATCGGTTTCCAGATCGGAGTAGCCAAGTACAACGCGATTTACGGCAGCTTCGCCGCTCTTCCTCTTTTTCTGGTATGGCTCCAGATAAGCTGGCTCATCATGCTCTTCGGCGCCGAGATATCCTTTGCATACCAGAGTGTTGATGAGTACGAGTTTGAGCCGGACAGTAAAAAAATCAGCCCCTTATTCAGAAAACTCCTGAGCCTCCAGATCGCCCACCTGCTTGTTATGAATTTCATGAATGGCAATAAACCCATGACCGTATCTTCGATCTGCACCACGCTCGATATTCCTGTCCGCCTGGTTCAGGATATCCTTTATGATCTTGCCGGATGCGGTATTTTATCAGACGCGGTATCGGAGAATAACGGTGAACCGGCTTATCAGCCTGCCCGTGATATTAACGGATTAAGCATCTCGTTTATCCTGCTGGCCATGGAAAGCAAGGGTATCGACTCCATCCCTACCGCGCGGACAGATTCCTTCAATGCCCTGTCCGTGAGATTGAAGGCTTTTGCAGATACCATTGAAAAGTCCCCTTCGAACACCTTGTTAAAAGACCTTTGACCTTGCAGTCTGTGCGACGTAAAAAAAAGGAAAACATGAGTAAAATGAAAAAGCTTTTTACGATATCCGGATGGTTTTTTCTTGTTTTATTCCTTGCCGCGATTTTCTCAGGCTGCGGCCTTTTCATAAAAACAATTCCGAAAGGTGAAATCTTAGAGAGGGTTCCGGAAGATAAATATATAATGATAGATGATGTGAATTATCATTACAGGGAGTATTCCGGAACCGGGCGGGATATTTTCCTGCTGCACGGTTTTGCCTCTTCGACTTACACCTGGGAGAAGGTTATTCCATATCTGACTAAGCAGGGATATCATGTCTGGGCACTTGACATGAAAGGGTTCGGCTGGTCGGATAAGCCTGAAGATGCAAAATACGACACCGTCACGCTGATGCAGGAAGTGAACAAGTGGATGGATGTCATGGGTCTCAAGGATGTTGTTTTTGCCGGCAACTCTTTGGGGGGCGCGATAGCTGTTCTGATGGCTCTTGAGCATCCTGATAAAACCGGACAGATTGTTTTGATTGATTCAGCGGGATACCCGATAGATAAGCCCTTTGTCATCAAAATGGCGAAAATACCTCTGGCAGGGGAGATAACAAAGCTCTTTTTCGGGCGATGGGTTGTAGAACTAATCCTGAAAGAGGTTATGTTCAATGACGATAAGGTCACCGAAGAACAGATAGATGCATATTTTAAAAGAATGTCCACCGAAAACGCCCTGGATGCTCAGGTCGCTCTTGCCAGATCGATTGATTTTGAGGCTATGAGCATCTATACAAGAAGAATTCCAGAGATTAAAAACCGCACCCTTATCATATGGGGAGAAAATGACGAATGGATTCCGCTCGAATCGGGACATAATTTTAAAAGAGACCTTTCAAATTCAAAACTTGTAATATTACCTGAATGCGGGCATATTCCCCAGGAGGAAAAACCCGAACAGACGGCTAAACTCATAATAGATTTTATAGAAAGAGACCTTTGAAGAACGTCCAATTTTGGCCAAGTACAAGGAAGGCGATAATTCTAACCACAGGAATACATTGTAGTATTTCGAGGATTAAAATTTGAGCCTGACGCAGTAATCGGGCAAAAGGGGGCGTTATGCAAAGGTCTCGGAAAACAGGTGAAAGATATGGATGAAAAGTACTACGGGTGGAGCAAGGAACTTGGAATTTCTTTGTTTGATAAACTTAAAACAGATTTGAAATCATCGATGCTGAAAAAAGACGACCTGGTCAGAAATACGGTCAGGCAGATCATGTCGGAATTTCCGAAGCTGACGGTTCCCCTGACACTTGAGAGCGGGAAAAAATCGTTCAGGCTGAAAAAGGGTGAAGAAATCACGGACGATGATATTCTCGGCATTATAAGAGGGCTTGTAAAATCTGAAAAAACCGTTCTTGAACTTACAAAAAAAGAGACTTCCGGTTATATTGAAATACTGTCAACATATCTTCCTCAAATGGCGGGGAGGGAAGAGATTGAAGCATGGATAAAAGAGAACATAGATTTTTCTCAGTATAAAAATTCGATGCAGGCGATGGGAACCGTAATGAAACATTTCGGTAAACTGGCCGACGGGAATATCGTCAAGGAGATCCTGGGGAATATCGATAAAAAATAATGATTATTTAGCGGAAACGCATAATTTCATGGGTGTACCCATTATCCCCCTAAACTTGACATACAAGTCGATTTCTGAGATATGTCAACTCATGAAAAGGAAATTCTTATTTCTCGCCTGAATTAGTCCGGGTTTTATGACGAGGTGGGCCTTATGCTGTTCACCAACCGCTCAAAGACTAGGAAACACGGTATATTGTTGGATTCTCCGTCAGACGGTGACGAACGTTGCAGTAAATGCGGAGGGGCCTGTTGCAGCTCTTTCCCCTGCATTGATCTTTCCTGGATCGAATACGAGGTACTTAAGACACTCGGTGCGACCCGCCTTCAATTTTCTCTTTCTGGAAACCCCAGGTTGATAATCGAAAACGGTTGTGAATTTTTAACTAACGGACGATG
>Ga0315268_10009101_pt1 | contig 10328 bp, 11 predicted proteins | sample C1_top_MG_FD_204535 | JGI IMG/M metagenome (GOLD analysis project Ga0315268, IMG submission 204535) | Sediment microbial communities from Yellowstone Lake, YNP, Wyoming, USA - C1_top | ecosystem: Environmental > Aquatic > Freshwater > Lake > Sediment | place: USA: Wyoming | collected 2017-08-01 | reverse complement strand
GTACCCGGTGTCCTTGATGAAAACTTCTGAAACTTCTACGCCCAGCGCTAGCGATTTGAAGAAGGAGCTCGGCCTTCTTGGAAGCTTCTCCATGGGTTTCGCAGACGTGGGCGCCGACATCTTCCTTGCGCTAGGCCTCATAGCAGCCTATGCGCACGGTCTGATGCCATTGGCGATCCTGGTCGCCTCTGTGGTTTACATATGCTCCGGCCTCGCCTATGCCGAGCTGGGGGCAGCCATACCAGTCTCAGGCGGCTCCTCCTCATTCGGAAAGAGGGCATTCGGCAATGCGGCAGGATTCCTCGCAGGATGGGGGCTCCTGCTCGACTATACGATTGACATCTCACTTTTTGCGGTCGCTTCGGCCGGCTACCTTTCGTTTTTCATACCGGGCATACACGAAATCTTCGGCCTCGTCTCGGCGCTCCTGATATTCGTACTCATGCTTGTAAATTTGCTTGGGATACGGGAGTCCTCTGCAGTGAACTCGATGCTCACGCTCGTCGCCATAGGCATCATCATCAGCCTCATCCTGCTGGGGTTCACATCGGCCTTCAAGCTCGATTCCTTCGTCGCCGGGTTGACTCCGGTGGAGGTGGATCCAGGCCTCGACAATTTCCTCTATTCAATCACCCTGGCCATGGTCGCATTCGTTGGCATAGAGAGCATCTCGCAGGGAGCAGAGGAGACAAAGAACCCGGGGAAAATCATACCGCAGGCAACTCTTCTCTCCATAGTTTCGGTCGTCTCCTTCGCTGTAATCCTTTCGGTGATGGCGCTCGGCATCGTCACGCCCAAGATACTCGCTGACAACATGGATAGCCCACTTGTGCCGATCACACGCCTCTTGCCATTTTCCTGGCTCGTCACGCCCGTGGTAGCTTTCGCCGGCTTCCTAATCTGCTTCGTATCGGCCAATACCGGCATCATCGGGGTCTCACGTGTCGCATACTCCATGAGCAAGGCAGGGATGATCTCGCGCCGCATAAGCTGGGTGCATCCGATTTTCAGGACGCCCTGGATAACCATAGTCATATTCTCGCTCATCGCCACAATCCTCGCCTATTCCGGAAATATGGTTTTTCTCGGCGAACTTTACGCCTTCGGCGCGCTGACCGCCTATAGCATGACGAACTTCTCCCTGATCGCCTTGCGCTTCAAGGAGCCGCAGCTTGAGCGGCCGTTCAAGGTGCCGCTGAACATCAGGATAAAAGGCGCTGAAGTGCCGCTAATTTCCATCCTGGGGGCGGTGAGCTGTGTTGCGGTTTTCATACTCGTTGCCCTGCTGCATGAGGAGGGCAGGAACTTCGCATTCGTGTGGTTCCTCAGCGGCATCGCATACTTCCTGCTCTACCCGTATTACAGGAGGCTCGCGGATTCGCTCGAGAGGCAGCGTGGCTATGTGCCGCGTGTGGAGAGGGAATATTAGGGGGACTGATGACAAGGCGATAGAAGGTGGAGCTATGGAAACCGAAAAAGCGATTCTTGGGCGAAGGTCTGTGCGGGGGTATGAACCCAAAACAGTTCCTGAAGAGGTAATACAACAGATACTCAAGGCAGGCGCCATGGCGCCTTCAGCGATGGGCAGAGAGCCATGCAGGTTCATAGTGATTGAAGACCGGAAAAAGATAAGGGAGATTTCGGATAAGGTGAAGGACAAGGCTGGCCTGTTGGGTTTTGGCGCCCGCATAGCAGAAAGGGCAAAAGTCAGGGAGGATGCGATTTTCTATGGCGCTCCGTTGCTCATATTCGTAGTGGCTGAAAAGAACGAGTGGGCAACGATAGATTGCTCGCTGGCGGCGCAGAACATGATGCTTAGGGCCTATGATCTCGGCCTTGGAAGCTGCTTCATCGGGTTTGCGACTCTTCTAAAGGATGAGAAGGAAACTCTTCGCGGCCTCGGGATAAAGGACAACCAGGAGCTATATTGCCCTCTGATTTTCGGTTATCCGAAGGAATGGCCGCACCAAAAAGACAGGGAAGCGAAGATACAGAAAAGGATCAGATAGGCTAGTTCAGTTCTATCACTGTGACTTCTGGCGGTGCAAGCAGTCTCGGCCCCCAAGCAAGGCCGCAGGTAGTATAGACGTGGCTGCCGTTCACGAGATAATGGCCGCTATCGTAGTCGCCATTCATGCCGAAATATTTCGCCACAGCGCCGATGAAAGGGAAACGTATCTGGCCGCAGTGTGTATGACCGAAAAGATAGAGGTCAGCAGTCGAATTGCTTATGGCGAGCTCTTCCTGGTTGTGTGACAGAAGGATACGATAGCTTGAAGCAGTGCCGGCATATGCTTCGCTTTCATTTCTTTTACATGCCCACAAATCATCAAGAGTGATGAGCGTTATGCCATCCACCTTGGTATTTTCATTGCCCAGAACATTTATGGTGCCATTTTCCTCAAGATAATCTGTTATCTCTTTTGCGAGCGATTCGTTACCAGGGCAATAGCGCCAATGGACAACCCCATAGTCGTGGTTACCAAGGACACCATAGACGCCGTCTTTGGCACGCAGGCTGCGGAGCGGGGCTACTGATGGGAGCTCGGAATCGTTATATTCGACATAATCGCCGCCAAGAAGAATCAGATCTGCATTTTCATTGTTTGCGATATCAACGGCCCTCTGGATGAATGCAGGGTCTGCGTTCGCCCTCTGGAAATCAGACATGAAGATTATTTTCATATGGGTGCCGGTGCCATCGATGGACATGCGACTGACCGTGATGTTATCGGGTTCGATATAGAAAGCGTAGAACGCCAGGAGGGCGGCTGCCAAGATGAATGACAGCAAAGCTATCAGCGCAAGCCTGAAGGCGAATTTGATGACCATCTTCATGATTTTCAGGAATATGAGGAATGCTGCCAGCCCGGAAAGGAAAGAGACTGATAAAAACAACAGCGCCAGTACAAGAAGCCAGTCCATCAAAAATATTATCCCCCAACACTTAAAACCTTGATTGGAGATAGCAAAGCTGAGACGGTGATGCGTTGTACCTGAAGATACATGACAATCCGGCGGGCAAGGTCGTGGCCGTGTGCGATGCGGAACTCATAGGGAAAATCCTCAAGGACGAAAATGGTTACATGGACCTTGAGAAGTACCGGAGCTTCTACGTTGGCGAAAAAGCAGATGAAGGAAAAGTGAAAAAAGCCCTCGGCTCTTTTGATTCAGCGAACCTTGTTGGAAAGAAAGTCGTAGGAATTGCGCTGGATATGGGTTTGGCGAGCAGTGACGACGTCAACTATATAAATAGGATACCATATATTCAGCTTTACAAAATCTAATCGTGAGAGGTGGAGAGATGAAGACTATCACCATAGTTGCTGACGATAAGGTCGGGCTGCTGGCGGACATATCCTACATTCTGAGCAAGTCAAAGATAAACATCGATTCTATCAATGTTGACGTGGTCGCAGGCAAGGCCATAATAACGCTGAGCCTTTCGGACAGCGAGAAGGGCAAGAGCGTGCTTGAGGCGTCAGGATACAAGGTGGGCGAGGTCAACGCGGTCATCATAAAGCTCCCTGACAAGCCTGGAGAGCTCAGCAAGATCACGTCCATGCTGTCCAAGGAGGGCATAAACATCGAGAATGTCCACATGCTCTCAAAAGACGGCAAGAGCACCGTGCTCTCCCTTATGGTCGACAAGCCTAAAAGGGCCGCAGCACTGCTCAAGGAGTACGTGGTGGGCAACGAATCGGTCTATTGAAGGTTAACTTCAATTGTCCTATTTTTCTTATCTATTTTTCCTTTATACTTTTTCTCCAGTTCTTCCAGCTTCCCCTGTTTTGCCAGCTCGAGGATTTTCTCGATTTCTGCATAGCGCGCATAGATCAGGTCTCCTTTCACCTTGTCCGATTTCTCTTCTTCCATGAGCTCGCGCAGATGCTCCTTCTGCTTTTCCAGACGCTTCTGTAATTTTTCAAGCTGTGGGTTCGGCTGCTCGAAATTAGCATAATATTCGTCTGCTGCTCCACTCAGCGTTGGCAGGTCTTTCATTTCAGTTTTCGAATATGCGGAAAGAGGAGCGAGTGAGAAATCTACGATTTTTCCCGTATCGCTATCATAAAATACGCAGGGATGCGCGGATGATTGGATTTCAGAGAGCGCTTTTTCTAGCTTTGCGACCTCTTCCTTGGTCAACTGGTTTCCTGGTTTTTTCTCGTCTATTTTCGCCCTGGAAAGCGCTTCTGCAGCATAATCTTTCCCAAGAGGAAGCTTCATGAGAGAGACAATCACGTATTTTTCAGAGAGTTCGAGCTTGGTTGCCGGGGCGGTTTTGGGAGAGAAGTAGGGCGAACCGGCTTTTATCTCACGGTCAGACCAGGATTCATAGCGGTAGGCACATATTGTTTTGCCATCCCGAACTAGGATCAGGTTTCCGTCACCGAACATCTCACACACGAGCGAACCTTTGTCGAAATTGAATGAAACTATGCGGTCGTTATTTATCTGCTCCAGCGAGAGAAGCTTCGCATTATCGAGCTCCTTCTCGATTTTCTCCACGAATTTATCGCTCCCTTCGCTCTCTTCCAGGTATTTCGTCTCATGGATGCGCACGCCCGGCTGGCAGAGGAGCTCGCAATCGCCTATTTTCATCCGGTAGATTCCTTCGGCAAGCTTCCTTATGCGTGCGAAATGTTTTCCCACGGCACGTGGCAAGAGCTCATTAACAAGGAAAAAATACTCCAGATTGGACATCTTGTGCATGAACAGAAAATGCTGCGCGAGTTTAATATTCGCTTTCATAGCCGGCATAAGTGCCAAAACATGGCGAAAAGCGATATATATAAGCATTTCGCAATACAGTCATGTCATAAACACAGAACGGAGGATGGAAATGCGTGAAGTGAAATTTAATTCTGGAGCAAGAACTGCAAGCGGGGAAAAGGATAGCAGATTCAGAACCACACTAAGCACGTTCAGAGAGAGCACGTACGTCTTGGCACTAGCAGCACTGGTCGGATGCGGTTCACCAAAAACCGCACCCGATGCGAAAGATAGCGCCGTATCAGTGCAGCCTGGAAAGGCAGCAAAAGAAAATTCGGACATAATCACCGCCAGAAGTTCTGATGAAACAGATGCCTTTGCTCACTTCGGGCAGGAAGATGAAATATCGAGCGGGGTTTTTGGCAACCTCCGGCAGCTGCTACGCGACCTAAGGAGTTCCGACCCCGAGGTAATGGGTTATGCAGTTGATGAATTTTTACGCATTCATGAGAAGGCGCACAGTAAGCTTGGTGGCATTGTGCTCGAGGGCAGGACTCCGGATGAATTGCGGCAGAGTAGCGATTTTGTCACTGCACGCAGGAATGTTGAGGATCTCGAACATATTGAAGATACACGGATAATACCGATCCTTATCGAAAGGCTTTCAGATGATAACGCAGAGATACGCAGAATTGCAGTCAGACCATTTTGGTGTTTCAGGAGCGCGGAGACGACGACGGCACTGGCGAAGATGCTTTCTGACGCATCCCCAGAGGTCTGGATGGAAGCACTCCGTTCACTCCACTCAATTGCACTAAGCAGTTACAAAGACCACATACGAGCAGCTTCGGATGCAGTCCCGGCGCTTATAGAAATGCTTTCCAGCGAGAACATAGAAGTACGACAGACTGCCGTTTTCATACTCGGACAAATAAGCGATGTAAGAGCTTTGCCGGCACTCAAGGAAATAACCAACAGAGCTGATGAAGACCAAATGGTGAGAGAACTAGCGCGGGATGCTATAGGAAATTTACAACCATCTAATAACCAGTAAAAATTCAGGTTTTTATCAGTTCCTTGAGATAAGGTACCATGGACATTGAGTCCGAACTGCTTTCATCAATGACAAAGGACGAGCTCGAGCAGGAGATAGACAAACAGATAGAATCGTTCCACGGATTGCTCACGCGGGAGGCTGCCCTTCGGCTCATTGCACGCGACAAAGGGCTCATGCGAGAGGAGGAAAAGGATTACAGGCTGGCCGAAATCCCAAAAGGAGCTAGGAAATTCTCATTCACTGCGCATGTGAAGAGGATATGGCCTGTCGTGAAATATTCTTCAGGGAAAAAATCGCGTGTGGTTGAGGTTATTGACGAACAGGTACTGCCGCTGGTTTTGTGGAACCAGGACACAGAGCTGGCGAAGGGATTGCGGTCAAGGGATGAGATAGCCGTGAAGGGAGCTTATGAGAAAGGAGGGGAACTCCACCTCGGCTATAGCGGAACGCTCGAAGTCGTGAAGAAAGCGGCTTTTTCGCATCTTGAGATGCTCCATGAAGGCCATGAGGTGCACATAAGGGGCTTCGTGAGCAGGATGGAGGGTCCGGACAGCTTTGTGCGGGACGGTAGGACTCATCGGGGAGTGTCTTTCTTTATTTCTGACGGAACGAACGAACGCAGGTGTGTGGTTTTAGAGGGCGTGGAGAGAGCGCAAAGGCTGAAGGAAGGAGACGAGATCATAATAGAAGATGCTCTTGTGAAAAACGGGAACATAGACATACGGGCCAGCAGCAGGGTGCTCTCAAGAAGGCTGAGCCACATGCTCATCGGAGAGATAAGGAAGCTGGAATGCACGGATGAAACGCTTTCGGTTGATGTTGAAGGGAATCAGGTCACGCTCGACCGCGAGAACGCTTTGCGGTTCATGGGCGTTGCCGTTGCCGAAGACATAGCGCTCTCAACGGTCACGGCCCTAAAAAAAGATAAACTATTAAATAACAGAATTGCGCTTAGGATTGAGAAGAAAGACGGCAGGGTTATTGTCAGATAGGCTGACCCGAAAAAGGTGGTAAAATGCCTCTAGTCGCACTTAAGGTTGCTGAAGCGTTCCAGAACGACATAGGGAGAGGGATAGCTCGGATTGATTCCAAAGCCAAGAAAGAGCTAGGAGTTTCAACCGGAGACATAATCAAGCTTTCAGGCAAGAAATCCGCCCTTGCAATCGTCTGGCAGGCCCATCCTGATGACGAAGGCCTTGACATGATAAGGATGGATGGCATCCTGAGGCAGAATGTGAGTGTCGGACTCGGAGAGAAAGTCAAAGCAGAGCCTGTGCAGACCAAGGCTGCAAAAAAGATCATACTCGCACCCCAGGAGCCGGTCCGCTATTCAGTCGGATTCGACCAGTATGTCAAGAAGAGGCTCGTAGGCAAGCCGGTGCTCAAGGGCAACCTCCTTCCTGTGGGGATTTTCGGGACATCCATACCGCTGGTGGTTGCGCAGGTTTTCCCGCAAGGGGCAGTCATGATAACAGAGGAGACAGACGTCAAGATAAACAAGGAACCGATAAAGGAAACGGCCAACGTCCCGAACATAACCTACGACGACGTGGGTGGGATGAAGGATGTGATACAGAAGGTCAGGGAGATGATTGAGCTCCCGCTCAGGCATCCTGAGATATTCGAAAGGCTCGGCATAGACCCGCCCAAGGGCATCTTGCTCTATGGACCACCGGGTACAGGAAAGACCTTGCTGGCCAAAGCGGTGGCCAACGAAAGCGATGCCAACTTCTACTATGTGGGCGGTCCTGAGATAATAAGCAAGTATGTCGGGGAGAGCGAAGAGAGGCTGAGGAAGCTTTTCGCAGAAGCCCAGGAGAACTCGCCTTCGATAATCTTCATAGACGAGATCGATGCCATCGCACCCAAAAGGGAAGAGGTGACTGGCGAGGTTGAGAAGAGGATGGTGTCGCAGCTGCTCACAATCATGGACGGCCTCAAGGCAAGGGGCGAGGTCATAGTGATAGGAGCAACGAACAGGCCTGACTCCATAGACCAGGCTCTGAGACGGCCTGGAAGGTTCGACAGGGAGATAGGAATAGGCGTTCCGGACAAGAGCGACAGGCTGGAGATACTCACCATACATGTCAGGAACATGCCGCTGGAAGGAGACTTCGATATCAACGAATTCTCGAGCATTACGCACGGATATACGGGCGCAGACCTTTCGCTTCTCACAAAGGAGGCTGCCATAAAGGCCATGAGGAGGGTTCTGCCAACCATAAACATCGAAGAGGAAACGCTTTCCCAGGAGATACTCGATAGCATAAGGGTGGGACGGGAGGATTTCTTCAACGCGATGCACGAGATTCAGCCTTCTGCCCTGCGCGAGGTGTTCGTGGAGAAGCCGACCGTGAAATGGAGCGATGTCGGAGGGATGGACGAGCTGAAAAGTGAGATCCAGGAGGCAGTTGAGCTTCCGCTGAAAAGGCCAGAGATCTTCGAGAAGATGGGCATAAGGCCAGTGAAGGGGATATTGCTCTACGGCCCGCCCGGAACCGGGAAGACCTTGCTGGCGAAGGCAGTGGCCAATGAGAGCGAGGCGAACTTCATATCCATAAGCGGCGCGCAGGTGCTTACGAAATACGTGGGCGAATCGGAAAAAGCAGTCCGTGAGATATTCAAGAAGGCGCGCATGTCAGCGCCATGCGTGCTTTTCATAGATGAGATGGATGCCATAGCGCCAAGGAGGACCGGCTCTGGAGAAAGCGGCACATTAGCTTTGGAAAGGGTTGTTGATACCTTGCTCACAGAGATGGACGGCCTCAGGAGCCTGAAGAACGTCGTGGTGATAGGCGCGACAAACAGGCCTGACATATTGGACCCGGCGCTGCTCAGGTCCGGAAGGTTCGACCGGCTGATAGAGGTCCCCATACCTGATGAGAAGGCAAGATTCCAGATATTCAAGATATGCACGGCCAAGATGCCTCTTGAGAAGGATGTCAGCCTGAAAGACCTTGCCAAGCTCACTGAAGGCCATACCGGCGCTGACATAGACAATCTCGTAAGGGAGGCAGGGATGGCGGCGATAAGGGAGGGCGCGAAGAGGGTCCTTGCAAGGCATTTCGAGCTTTCATTCAAGAACATAGTGCCGACAGTGAGGAAGGAGCACGTGGAGAGCGTGCAGAAGTTCAAAGCCACGGCAGCAACGATGTACAGGTGAATGGTTGAAAGTCTACCTTGACAAAGACGAGCTGATACAGATAACCATCAGCGTGATCGCCATCTCATTCGCGTTCACAATGGTTTTCGCAGGGCTTGGCGGCCTCAAGCAGTCGCCAAAGGAGTTCTTCGTCTTCATGCTGCTCTCGCTTGTGACAGTGGGCAGCGGCTTCATACTGCATGAGATGGGCCACAAGCTGGCTGCCATATACTATGGAGCGCAGGCCAAATTCAGGATGTGGACCAGCGGTCTTGTCTTCATGCTCATCACGTCCCTTTGGGGGGTCCTGCTCGCGGCTCCAGGAGCGGTATACATCTACGCCAGCAAGATAACGGTCAAGGAGAATGGGATAATCTCCCTGGCAGGCCCGGCGGTCAATCTGCTGCTCGTGGGCGCATTCATGGTTCTTGCCATAGCCACACCAATAGTATTCCATCTTTCATTCATCCCAGGGCCGCTCAATGTGTGGGCTTTCGGCGCAAAGATAAACCTTATCCTTGCTCTGTTCAACCTGATACCGGCGTTCCCGCTGGATGGCAGCAAGGTGCTGAGGTGGAGCAAGCTCATCTGGATTGCTGTGATAGCTGTTTTCCTTGGATTGGGCATGGTGCTGATCGATCCGCTAATCGTTTTCAGCTGGGGCGTCATGATGGTGATAGCCCTTATTTTCTCAAAGCTCGCTTTCGGGTGAAATGATGAGGGGTGCGGAAGCGATTCTCAGTAAAACCATTGTCATCGGCAGACCAGCAGTCGTGAAATCCAGGATCCCGAAGACTTATAGGGAAAAAAAGCTGGACGAGAAGCTCAGGCGCGAAAGGACAAGAAGCGAGGCCCGCCTCCTGCATAAGGCGAAAATGGCAGGGGTTGACTGCCCTACCGTGTTCGCAGTAGATGATTTCGACATAACGATGGGCTTCATAGAGGGCAAGCGTCCGGAAATGACAAAAAAGCAGAGCAAGGAAGCAGGCGTGATTCTTGCGAAGCTCCATGAAAACGACATCATCCACGGGGATTACACCCCTGCGAACCTGATTCAAAGCGACCATAGTCTGTTTGTCATCGATTTCGGCCTTGGATTCGTCTCGAAAGACATAGAGGACAAGGCAACGGACGTCTTCACCATGCTGAGGGCGATAAGGGACAAGGACGATTTCATCAAAGGGTACAGGAAATACGAGAAAGCTGAAAGCGTGCTCGGACGTGTGAAAGGCATAGAGAAAAGAGTGAGATACGCTTTCTAGATAAAACTTAAATACTCCTAAGCGCATATATATACGGGCTAGAGCGGGGCCAGGGGTCCCGGCACCGTAAATCCCCTTAGACGGCTCGAATGCCCGGGGCGTTTTGTCTTGCATTCATGCCCTTGTCCTTAAGCGTTGAAGTCCTGCCTTATGT
>Ga0315268_10009100_pt1 | contig 10329 bp, 8 predicted proteins | sample C1_top_MG_FD_204535 | JGI IMG/M metagenome (GOLD analysis project Ga0315268, IMG submission 204535) | Sediment microbial communities from Yellowstone Lake, YNP, Wyoming, USA - C1_top | ecosystem: Environmental > Aquatic > Freshwater > Lake > Sediment | place: USA: Wyoming | collected 2017-08-01 | reverse complement strand
TCCGTCCAGCGGGCTATTCCCGAGCCCGAACACCATAGACAGCATCGGGATATTCACCTCCCTCGTCTCGATAGCCCTCGAGAACGCGAGGAACTATCGCATGACCCTTAGGGCGAAGGAGGAGATTGAGCTCCTGAACAACCTGCTGTTCCGGGACGTCTCGATGATGAACGAGTCGATGCGCGATTACCTCGCGCTCGCGATAGAGCCGCATTTCTCGAGGGAGCAGAGGATGAAGCACGTGCGGAACGCCATCGAGAGGCTGGACGCAATGGTAGAGCTCATCCAACGCGTCAGAAGGCTCTCCCAGATACAGTCGCTCGATTCCTCATCCCTCGTCAGGATAGACGTCGCTTCCGTCCTCCGGAGCCAGATCAGCAGAGCGATAGCGAAAATGCCCGACCGGCGGATCAAGGTGCTGTTCGGCTCCGTCCCTGACAGCTCGTTCGTGCTCGCCAACGACATGATCGGGGAGCTGTTCAACGACATCATCGGCTTCTCGCTCAGGAACAATTACTCGGAGAACCCCGAGATAGTCGTCTCTATAGACGAGCTCACGGATCAGCTGACAGGTCAGAAGTACTGGGACATCACGATATCCGATAACGGCCCTGTCATCCCGGACGAGAAGCGGCCCGGGCTCTTCGAAATCCCGTACGGCTCCTCTGAGGACATGATGACCGATATCAGCCTGTTCGCGGTCAGGTCGATCGCCAGGATGTACGGGGGGCGCATCTGGGTGGAGGACAGGATGTCCGGAGGCATACCTATAGGAAACGTGTTCCACTTACTCTTGCCGGCGAGCTGAGCCGGTGCACATTATGCGCGGGACGCGCGCACATGAAGTTTCATGAAGCGGAGGCATATGAGATGATAGAGACGAGCAATCTGACGAGACGGTTCGGGAATATCGTCGCGGTCGAGGATCTCTCGCTGTCGATACGGGAAGGCGAGGTTTTCGGGCTCCTCGGGCCGAACGGCGCGGGGAAGACCACCACGGTCAGGGTTCTGTGCTGCCTGATATATCCGACCTCCGGAAGCGCGTTCATCGACGGCATCGAGCTCGGCACGGAGGATGCGGGCGAGCAGATACGCTCCAGGATAGGCCTCCTGCCGGAGAACCCGGGCCTGTACGACAACCTCACCGCGGCTCAGAACCTGCGGTTCTACGCATCGATAAACGATGTCCCTCATTCCAAGATAGACGGCAGGATCAGGGAGCTCCTTACGATGCTGGATATCTGGAACGAGAGGGACAGGCCGGTTGCGACCTTCTCGAAGGGGATGAAGCAGAAGATAGCCATCGCGAGGGCGCTCGTGCACGACCCGAAGATACTGTTCCTGGACGAGCCGACCGCGGGCCTGGATCCCGTAGCCGCGAAGGTCGTGCGGGACTTCATCGAGGAGCTCAGCAAGGAGCGCAGGACGGTCTTCATAAACACGCATAACCTGTTCGAGGCCGAGAGGCTCTGCGACAGGGTCGGCATCCTGAAGCGGAAGCTCCTGGCGATAGGCACACCCGACGAGCTGCCGAAGCGCCTGTGGAAGAGCAAGGTGCGGATAAGGACCGCGGCCCCGGTGCAAATCGACCGGGAGGGATTGCTCGCGGTGAAGGGCGTCTCGTCGTTCAAGGTCGAGGACGGCGAGATCACGATAGAGGTTGACGACCCTGAGCAGCGGCTTCCAGAGATAGTTGAACTTCTCGTAAGGTCCGGCGCGAGGATAGTCTATGCCGGCGAGCTCAAGAGGACGCTCGAGGAGTCCTACCTCGAATACGTGGGGGCGAGCAGTTGAAATGGAGCCGGTCGTTCGCGATAATACGGAAGGAGCTCTGGGAGTTCAGGCGCCAGAAGTACATCATGTACTCGCTCCTCTTCCCCCCTGTCATACTCGCGTTCGTGCTGCCGTTCGCGACCTTCCTGCCGATACTGACGCTCATACCCGATGTGGACCCTGCGATCGTCGACCAATATCCGGTCCCGAGCACGAACGTCTCCCTGGACAACGATACCATGCCGCAGTATCTCGAGGAGCACTTCTATGACAGCATGTCGTTCATCGAGCACGCGACCCTATCGCGCGTCGTATTCTCCAGGACGAACATACAATCGAGCGTTCTGGAAAATTGCACCGTGAGGGACTTTCGGATTTCGGGCTCCGTCCTCAGGAACTGCACGATTTCCTCCGGCGTGATACGCGATTCCCTCCTGGTCAATACCGTTGTCAAGTCGACAGTGCTCATCAACTGCTCGGGCCTGAACGTCGATCTCTGGGACTCTTCTGTGGTCAGATCGCCGGATCTCGAGGTCGTCAGCCGGGATGGCATGAACAACTATGCGATGCTGAGGCTGCTGATGGATTCGTATACCTTCCTCTTGATCATGATGCCCGCAATCACGCCGACGGTCATCGCATCGTACACCTTCGTCGGAGAGAAGAACAACAAGAGCCTCGAACCCCTGCTCGCCACGAGAGCCACGGACAGCGAGCTCCTCTGGGGGAAGATACTCGCGATCCTGTTGCCGACCATGCTCGCGACCGTCCTCGGGTTCGTGCTGTTCGCGCTCGTCTCGAACGCTGTCCTCGCGGATAGGATGGGCTACGCGCCGTTCCCGAACGAGATCTGGTTCGTCTCGCTTCTCCTGCTGTCCCCTCTGATGTGCTTCCTCGCGATAACCGCGAACGTCATAATCTCGTCGAAACTGACCGATGTCAGGGCCTCTCAGCAGGTCGGGTCGCTCGTCATTCTGCCGATACTCCTGCTGTTCATCGGGAGCTTCACGGGCCTCACGACCCTCGGCTCACCATCGGTGACGTTTGTGGCCGTCATCCTGGTGGCCGCGAACGTGATAATATTCATTCTGGCGAGAAGGAGCTTCAAGAGAGAGACGATCCTAGTCAAGTGGAAGTGATTCGACCCTACTGCCCTCTCGGCCTGGAGCGGGACGCCATCGCGGTCTGTACCTCGCTTCGCACCTTGAACGGATCCGGCACATACCTCCAGACGATGTCATCGAGCTTGCCACCCTCGGAGGAGAAGACTATCGTGCCATATCCGAGGAATCTTTGCAACCCGGATTGCCTGACGTCTATATTCGTGATCATGTTCAATGCCATGTCCTCGATGCGTCTCCCGATTATGCCTCTCTTTATCATCGCGCGCTGGTCAGTGAGCACATAGAGGGTGCTGATCCATCTCAGATACCTCACAAGGAAGTAGATGACCAGCAATGCGCCTATCGCGACGAATACCCAGCCGATGATCTCCCCGTAATCGCCTTCGAGATATTCCTGAAGGTACGGGAGGCCCGAGAGCCCGAGCCTCGTCCAAAAACCGATTATGAAGAAGGCAATCGCAAATATGATGGAGAGAAACCCGCCAGTCATGTACTTTATCTTGCTCTGTCTCGATTCGAGGATCAGATTCTCGCTCGATGCGAGCAGCTTTCTCGAGATGTGTTTCGGCTTCTTTGCCATAGCTGTGCCCTCCGCAATCAGGGATGTAATCCGCATTCGTTCTTAAATCGTATGCTCCGGGATTTCACCCGGAATGCCATGACCGTCCATCCCGCCATCATAAAATTGGAAGATTTAAATAATTGAAACCCGAGTTTTCTTGCATGCCGCGAGAGCAGTATAGTCCCATGGTAGCCGCAAGGAAGACATCGTCCTTTATATTGGGCTTCGCTCTCGAAATCGGATTCATCTTGTTCGTCGCGCTGTTGGTCCTCGGCGTCACGTCTGTCGTGGCGTTCTTGCTATCGCTGGTGGGGTAGATGTTCGGTCTTAGGGATTTCAAGATAGTAATTAAGGATCTATCTTTCCTGCTGATGCTCATATCTCTGATCATGCTATTGCCCCTCTTGGTAGGGCTTTTCTATCCCGATTCGCAAGACACCCTGGACGATTTCCTTATCACAGCGATGATCATGGGTGGGCTGGGAGCGTTGGGCTATTTCCTCATCAAGAGGACCGAGGAGATGGCTCTGAAGCATGCAATCGCGCTGATGGTGCTCTTCTGGCCAGTCGTCGTGTTTTTCAGTGCAATCCCGATCTTCACCACCGGAGCCGCGCCTTCGTTTCTGGACGCCTATTTTGAGGGGATGTCCGGATGGACCACCACGGGTCTGAGCACAATCAGTGGCAATGTCGAGTCGTTCCCGCACAGCGTGAACATCTGGCGAGGAATGATGCAATTCATGGGCGGCATAGGTGTGATATTGATAAGCATAGTCGTCCTAGCACAGGCGAGAACCGGGAGCGAATTCATATCGTTGGTGGCCTCCGAGTTAGCCGCCGGCGAACGAATAAGACCAAGCATTTGGGCAACCGCAAAGATACTCATAACTCTGTTTGTGTTCTTTCTGATTGTCTGCTCGGTTTTTTTCCTCATCGCGGGAATGAATCCGTTCGATGCGCTTTTCCATGCCATGTCCGGTCTTGCGACTGGCGGCTTCTCGACCTATGGTGACAGCATCGCGCATTTCCATAGCAATGCGGTCGAAATCGCCGCCGTGATAGTGATGATCATCGGCGCGACTAACGTTGCGATACACTTCGCAGTTCTATCGGGGAACTATAAGGAGCTCCTTTTCTTCAGAAACATCGAGGTGAGGTCGTTCGTCATATTCCTTATCATATTCTCATCCGCTGGCTCTGTTTGGCTCATCTCCCTGACATCTATGGGCACGCCGGATGCGATCAACGAGAGCTTCTTTCACGTTGTCTCCGCGATGACGACCACCGGTTGGACGATTGCAAGCAGTGGCAGCATGTACGATTCTTATCCTGCAGTCTTCCTGTTGATGGTAGTCGTATGCGCGATCATCGGCGGCTATTCTGTCTCTACTGCCGGAGGTATCCGACAGATCAGGGTCGCGCTGATAATCAAGTCTATCTGGTGGCACATCAAGAAGACGCTCCTTCCGTCCACTGTCGTTTTCCCGAAATCGTATCATCACATCGTTAAGAAGACCGTCACCGACAGCAGGATGACAGACATCTACGTCTTTGTGTCGATATACCTGCTCATGCTCCTTATCTCCACGATAGTCGTGATGGCACACGGGAATCCCCTGGAACGCTCGTTCCTCGAGAGCTCGAGCGCCCTGACGTCGCTCGGTATGGAATTCGGAATTGTCTCCCCGGCCGCTGCTGCCGGCGTGAAGGTCATGCTGATAATCAACATGTGGGTGGGCAGAATCGAGATAGTCCCACTGCTACTGTTCTTCGCGTCGTTCAGCAGGAGATTCAAGTGAGACCGCTCATTGCTGCGCAAGGACGTTCTTGACCTTATCGGAAATCTCCAGGGGGGTCAGGACCGCAATCAGATCACCGGACCGCAGCACGGTCTTGTCCTCAGGGACCATCGGCTGTCCGGCCCTGTTGAGCGAGATTATGAACGCCTTCCTCGGCAGACCGCATCTCGCGACCCTCTTTCCAGTCATCGGCGAGGAATCCCTCAGCAATGCATACAATATCTCGAACCTGACACCGGCAAGCGGCAGCACGGTCTTCCCACCGGAAATCTCTTCGAGTATCTCCGCAGCGGTAGCTTTGGTGGTCGTGACGAGCTTGTCTATGCCCACTCGGATGAAATTGTTCTCGTTCGCGGGGTCGTTCACCCTGGAGATGACCTTCGGGACCTTCAGGCTCTTCTTGGCTATCTGCGCGGAGACGTAGTTCAGGGTGTCGCTACCGGTCACGCTGATGAAAATGTCCGCCAAATCGGTCCCCGCATCCCTGAGAATGTTAATGTTCGACCCATCACCGTTCACCACGAGCACGTCCGGGAGCATCTCGGCGAGCTTCGATGCCCGCTCGCGTTCGATTTCGATTATCGTCACCTGATGTTTCTCAGCCCTGAGGAGTTTGGCAAGCAGGACGCCGACTCTCCCGCCACCCATTATGACGATCCTCATGCGTCCCAGCATCTTTTCGGAGACAGGCTTTCCGAGCAGCTGCTTGGACGAGAAGCCTATCTTCATCTTCTCGGAATCCGCCTTTTCTTCCGATTGTCTCAATGGCGAGATGCTACGGAACAGGTCCTTCGAAATGCCCCTTTCTGACATCAGATATCTCCGCTTGCGCACGATGGCCGAACTTCTGGCTCTCTGGATTCCTCTGTTCAAATAAAATACTATCGTACGAAACCCACATCCGAAGCACAAAAAGGTTAAATTCCTCGCGCATCCATCAATCCGAGGACGTATATGTACTGCATCATCGTAGGCGGCGGCAGGGTCGGGACGAGCCTCGCCTCTCATCTGGCGAACGAGGGACACGATGTCGTGATAATAGAGAAGAACCACGAGATCGCGAACTCCCTGAAGGCGAACACGAATTTCTTCGTCATAACAGGAGACGGCACTGAGACGAGCATCCTCGAGTCAGCCGGCGCGAGCAAGGCAGACGTATTGTTCGCCGTGACAGGCGACGACAACACGAATCTGGTTTCGTCACAGGTCGGGAGCCATCAGTTCGCCGTTCCCAACATCATTCTCGGTGTGAACAATCCCAGGAACGTCAGCGTCTTCAGGGAGCTCGGCGTGAAGAAGGTGGTCGACAGGACCAGCGATGCTGTCCAGAAGATGATAGATGCCATGAACGACGTTCAGGCGAGCGCCGTCGTCGGCGGCGGCCACGCTCGCGTAATGGAATTCCTGGTCGAGAAGGACAGCTACGCGGATGGGACGAACATCGGCAGGCTGTACCTTCCAGAGAACGCCACGGTCGGCGCGATCCTGCGCGGAGGGAAGATACTCGATACGGACATGAGCACCGTGATCAAGGCGGGCGATACCGTCGTCGTGATAACCGCCCTAGAAGAGGCGGGCAGGATTTGGAAGATTTTCTCAAGGGAAGAGGAATAGCATCATTATCGTTCAAGCGGTCAACCGCTGGCAGATTGCCTTTCTCGGGGCATCAATCTCCCTGCGAAGATGGGATAGAATGCAATGGATTCCGGATTCTCGGCGAGCCATTGAAAATGTGTTGAATCCTCTCAATTCTATCTTCGTATTGTTTTTAAGCCCTGCGATCCTTTCGATACCCGCCTGAGATATCGGCTACGGGCATCAGAGGTGTGATCGTGATGAGAATATTCGCAATCGATCTTTCGACCGGCAAGATATCCGAGAAGAAGATTGAGAAGAGGTTGATCGAGGAATTCCTCGGAGGAAGGGGCCTAGCGATCAGGCTCCTCTACGAGGAGAATCCTCCGAAAGTCGACCCGCTGTCCCCCGAGAACCGCCTGATAATCATGACGGGGCCGTATACCGCGACCTCGGGCTCCTTCACCGCTTTCTACAATGTGACCACGAAGTCTCCCCTGACGGGCACCTGCTCGTCGGCGCACTCGGGAGGGCATTTCTCTCCCCAGATGCGAAGGGCGGGAGTTGATGGCCTGATAATCAAGGGAAAAGCGAAGAAGCCGAGCTACCTGATGATAGATGACGGCAAGATCGAGATAAGGGACGCCTCAAGCCTTTGGGGGAAGGACGTCTATGAGACGACCGAGGCGCTCGAGAAGCTCCACCCGGGCGCGAAGTGCATCGTTATCGGCCCTGCGGGCGAGAAGCTGGTCAGATACGCTGCGATTATGAACGACAATTGGAGAGCCGCAGGCCGAGGCGGGGTCGGCGCGGTCATGGGGAGCAAGAACCTCAAGGCGATCGTCGCCAAGGGCACGGGCCAGGTGCCTCAGGCAGACGAGAACTTCCTGAAGGAATCGTTCAAATCGGCCTCGGCGACCGTGAGGGAAAAGGCCGTGGCGTTCGCCACTTATGGGACGCCGATGGTCGCCGGCATCACGGGCAAGGGTGGTTGCATCCCGACAAGGAACTTCTCGACCAGCTGGTTCGAGAACTACGAGAAGGTCACAGGGGACTTCATGCACAAGAACGGGAACTTCGTCAAGCATATGGCCTGCTTCAGATGCCCGCTGCACTGCTCCAAGTACAACAAGGCCTTCGGCGAGGGGTTCGAGACGGAGACCGAAGGTCCTGAGTACGAGACGATCGCGCTGTTCGGCCCGAACGTCGGGAACGATAACATAAACGGCATAATCAAGGCGAACGATCTGTGCAACAAGTTCGGGATCGATACGATCAGCGCGGCGGATTCGATAGCGTATGCGATCGAGCTCTACCAGAAGGGATATCTGTCGAAGAAGGATACCGACGGGCTCGAGCTCAGATGGGGCGACCCCTTGACCGTGGTAAAGCTGGTCGAGAAGATAGGCAAGCGCGAGGGTTTCGGCGACTTCCTCGCGGAGGGCGTCAAGAGGATGTCCGATAGGTTCGACGACAGGGCGAAGAGCTTCGCTATCCACGTGAAGGGCATGGAGCCCCCGGGATACGAGCCGAGGAGCCTGACAGGGATGGCGCTCGCGTTCGCGACCTCGCCGAGGGGCGCATGCCACCTGAGAGGCACCGTGTACGTAGCCGAGCTGTTCCAGGGGATAATCGACAGGAAGAAGCTCAGGGGGAAGACACCCACCGTGGTAGATTATCAGGACCTGGCGACGGTGTGCGACTCGATGATCATCTGCAAGTTCGGTGCGAGGAACGCCTTCGGGAACGATCCCGAGAAACTTGTTCCTCTCATGAAGGCCGCAACGGGCATAGATTTCGACGTGAGGAAGCTAAAGGAGGCAGCGGCGCGCATCTGGACGCTCGAGCGGATGTACAACAACAGGGAGGGCTTCACGAAGAAGGACGATATGCTCCCGGAGAGGTTCTATACGGAGCAGATAGAGGAGGGTCCTTCCAAGGGTCAGATACTTGACAGGAACGAGTTCGTGGCGGAGCTCGAGGATTACTACGCCGCGAGAGGCTGGGACAAGAACGGCGTGCCGACGAAGGAGACGCTCAAGAAGCTGAACCTGGCCGATATCTGAACCGCCGGACTGTTCCTTGGTTCTGATTCGGACCCGATCGCCTGTTGCGGTCGAGATCGTCAGCAGATATTGCCGAAGACCCTGCAGGAGACCGGGAGCACTGGACGCCAGTCCTCGTGAGTTCCCTCTCCATGCCCATGACGAACTCCGTGCCCCATTGGAACGTCTCCCTCCTCCAAGTCGTTCGCAATCCTTGTCAGAAGAGCGAGGTCCGGCTTCACTCCCTCGACTATCTCTGTGGTGTTCAGCGGTGAGCGCATCACAAGCTTCTTGTATCATGCACAATCGCCTGGGAGGTAGCATGTGGAGATTACTGGGATATCCAAAATCCATATATATGACATCCAACTTCGGCAGCAATACGGTGAATCCGTGGGAAAGATCAGGCCTACATACATCAAGAGGATCGCGGAGGACTTAGTCAAGAAGTTCCCTGACAAGTTCACCAACGATTTTGCTCACAACAAGAAGACGGTCGACGAGCTCGCCGACGTATATACCGTCAAGATGCGCAACAGGATTGCAGGGTACGTGACGCGTTACGTCAAGAAGTCCGCGAAGTGAGCCGTCTCACGACTGAAAACGCAATATAGTCATACCGGCTTCTCATTTTCCTGTTCGAGGGCCCGAGTGGGGTAGTTTGGATATCCTAGAAGCCTGCGGAGCTTCGGACCTGGGTTCGAATCCCAGCTCGGGCGCCTGGGTCTATCCGATTATCTTCACGCCGCCGGGCGGCAGAATCGCCTGCACGTCCTCGATGCTCACCGAATATCTATCTGCGATCTCCTTTGCCGCCTTCTCCTTCGGCGTCTCTCCTGGCTCGAGCTCCATCGCTTCATCGCAGTTCTTCCTGACCGCTCTCACGGGCCCGCACATCAGCTTCGGCTCGGAGAGCCCCCGGCATATCCCAACGGCGAGCCTCACCGGCAGCTTCTCGAAATAGTTCCTCTTGCCGCGTATGACGAATGCGCCCTTCGCGATGAACTCGCCCGATTGCGGTGTTTTCGAGACCTGCTCAGGCGTGACCCAATAGGCGGACCCGCTCCCGATGCCGGCGTTCCATGCCTTCGACATGGCAAGAGAGAATATCGCGGCCTCTTCGAGCGTCGCCTCCGTCATCCCCTCCGTCCTCTTTACGACGACGCTCGGCGCCCCGTGAATGTCCGCATGAACGTACCTATCGCCTGGCTGGAGGTGCTTCTTGACGAGCTGGTCGTTGCTCTTCGCATCCTTTCCCGCGAGCACGATCGCCCCTTCCGACGAGATGAACCACCTGTAATGCTCGTACCACTCCTTTCTCGACCTCTTCTTCTTTCCCGTTGTGAGTCTCGCGCTTTCTTTTTTCTCCTTTTCGAGCAACTGCAGCTTCTTCTTCGTTTCTTCGATGGCCGATCTCGCACCGTCGAGCTTCGACTTCAACCTCTTCGCAT
>Ga0315268_10009099_pt1 | contig 10329 bp, 9 predicted proteins | sample C1_top_MG_FD_204535 | JGI IMG/M metagenome (GOLD analysis project Ga0315268, IMG submission 204535) | Sediment microbial communities from Yellowstone Lake, YNP, Wyoming, USA - C1_top | ecosystem: Environmental > Aquatic > Freshwater > Lake > Sediment | place: USA: Wyoming | collected 2017-08-01 | reverse complement strand
AAAAGCCTTAAGAGAGCCGCCGACACGAGAGGAAACCCTGCAACTCCTCCGAAAGGTTCAGGGTTATGATAAGCTTTTAAAGCTTGTTGAAACAGCTTCAAGGGTTAGAGATGATGAAGCAGGGCAAGCTTTCAAGTTCGACGGGTTTATATGGCCGGTGACTTCTTGCACTACTTCGCCACCATGCAGATACTGTGGCAGATCTGCTGGCTTATGGGGGCTTGATAACCCCCTAACCCTTGACGAGATAGAAGTTGCTGGAAGGTTCATGAATGAGGTAGGGCTAAAGCGAATTGGTCTTGGTGGCGGGACGATATGGGCCGGCGCTGGCAAATACATCACCGAAGCGATAAGAAGGGTTAAGCTAGTTGCGCCATTTGATGCGTGGGTGAACGTCGGGCCGTCGCTTAACCGTGCGGATCTAGCTAAGTTAAAGGAGTTGGGAGTCAGTGCAGTGGGCAGCAGTATTGAAACGATAAATCCTGAAGTTTTCAAGGAAGCTAAACCTGGCGATAGCCTAGAAGCAAGGATAAGACTTGCAGAGGAAATAATGAGGATGGATTTGGGTTTCTTCAGCATAATAATGGTTGGAATAGGCAGCAGCTATGAGGATTATGTCGAACACATTTTCTGGCTTAAACGTTTCAAAAACCTAACACTATTAACTGTGTCAGGTTTTAACCCTATCCTTGGAACACCGTTTGAGAACAGACCGCCAGTAAACCCGCTTGAAGTCGCTAAGGTAGTAGCCGTAGCAAGACTTGTATTAAGGACTTATGACATATCGTTCGGAGGCGTAATGATCGATTGGAGGCTTCTGCCCTTTATGATAATGGCTGGTGCTAACAGAACCTTCCATCTCGGATGCCACGTCCATAAAGTAGGCTCAGGATATCAACAACACTTACCAAAAGTGATACCGGTCGAAAGAAATGGGAACCTAGAGTTTGTGAACATGCTACCATTAACGATTGACATCGTTAAAAAGCTTGAGATGGAAGCGGATGTGTAAGGAGGCAGTCTCTCACTAAAATTGGCGGGCAAGCATACTTGGTGTTGTTAGACGCATTTAAAGTAGCTTTTGACAAGCGTTTCATGCTCTTTTTTGCAATGATATTTTGAATTTGTTCTTCTAGGGCTGATATGATTGATCCGTAGGATTCTGACAGGTGACTTTTTTCGTGTTCAGCTTTGCTTATGCAGCTTAATGCTTTCCGGAAGGCTTTTATGGCTTGTAGGCGAAGCTCCATAATTCTATCAAGCTTTTCTGAATTTTTCTTTGTCGGCGATGTCTCCATGAAACTATTTAATTGTTTGAGTTTTTCTATGAGGGTTGTTAATGATTTGACTGCTTTGTCTTCAGCCTTAACATATTCTTGGAGCCTAACCTCAAACTTCCAGATTTCAAGAGATAATCCTTCTGGCAAATCATCACCTTCAAACATAAATAAATGATAAGTGTTACTTTTATATATTACCGTAACACCTATATTGTGCGAGCTTTTGAGGCCTAGTATATGAACAGTGTCTATCTTTCAAAGAAGTTGTTAGAGATTGCCTGGGTTGAAGGGAGGGTGGCTAAGCTCGATGTGAGCGATGTGAAGGAAAGGCTGAGAACTAAGATTGGAAAGTTTAGGCGTTGCAGGTTCCATGTTTATGGTCGTGTTTTAGATGTTGGAATGGGAAGCGGAGTTGACCTTTTGGCTATGTTCTCATTTAATCCTGAAATTGAGGCTGTTGGAGTTGACTTTTGCAGGGGTGCTTTGAAATTTGCAAAAGCAATTTTGCCAAAAGAGGCTACCAATCTCGTTTTGGCAGATGCAGCGTATCTTCCATTTCGGGAAGGCGTATTCGATGCAATTAACGTGAGCAACATGCTTCATCACCACCCTTATAAAGTTCTTAAACAGATTATTAGGGAGTTAGCCTTGTTGCTCAAGCCTAATGGAGCCATAATTATAGAGGAGCCTTCAGTCGGGTCTGAAGGTGAAGCCCTTCAAGAAGAAATCGACTCCTTAAAATCCGAGTTTGAAACATATCTTAAAATTAGGCGTGGAACAGCTTCTAAAAGGCTGCAAGCGCATCTTTATGATTTAATTCCCATGTTCCGTTATGGAACAACTTACCCCTCACTTCTCGAAATGGTTGTTGAAAAGTGCGGCTTAAAAATTGAATCTTTCCACGTGAGAAAGGAGAAGACCCGACCTGGCTACGTCAAAATTTTAGATGATTTAAAAGAGAGAATTAGAAATAGCAGAATACCAATCTGTGAGAGGGAATATTTGACGGAAAAGGTTGACGCCATATTCGAAAAACTTAAGTTAATTAAGCCGGCGAACCATAAAAGTGTGGTTTTTAAGGCTGTTAAGCCAAACTTAACTGTTGGAGAGTGAAATTGTTTTGCCTGTCCACCGTATTGGAGTCTCAGTTCCACCAGAACTTCTTGAAGAGTTTGATCGGACAATGCGGGAGATGGGGTTTAGAGATCGGTCTAAAGCCATACAGGCTGCAATGAGGGGCTTCATAACAGACTTTGAGTTCAAAAAGCGGAGGGTGAGGGTGTTGGAGCTATTATCCTATTGTTTGACCATGCTGTTCGGGGACTTGAAGACGCTTTAACTGATATTCAACACCATTATAGGGACGTTATAAACTCTGTAATGCACATACACCTAAACGAGTGGAGCTGCCTCGAAATACTTGCAGTTAAGGGGAAGGCGGAGCTTATTAAAAGCCTAAGCCAAAAACTTGGCGGAATTAGAGGGATAAGGCAAATCAAACTTGTAACAGTCCACGTATAAGTAAATCATTAAGCCAAAAGCGAAAGTGCACTTGACTTGAAGAAATAAAAGGAAGGTTCATGGTTAGGCTTATTCGCTCTTCTTTTTGTAAAGCACCTTTTTAGGATCTTTGAGTATTAGGACAATCTCCCAAATGACGAGTGCAGCTATAAGCATGGCAAAGCCCAAAACAGTTGCGTCCAATGTAAGCTCAAGGAATTCTCCACCTTCCATTAGGAAGCCCATAACGTGGTCGACGAAAACCATTATTGTTGCACCCCAAAGTATGAGGCATAGAAGCCTAAGCAAATACCTGTCCTCTTCAGCCATATTATACCATATTGGCGTGGCTATTGCCGCCGCAAATGCTAATATTACTAGCCACATGCATTTTCCTCCGATAGCCTTATATTGGTATTACAAAATATAAGTTTAGTGTTACGGAGGAATTAAAACATGGCATGCTTCCTAGTCCCAATGGCTTTAGCAATAGTAACGTCAATGATACAGAAAACGGCGAGAAGCCTAGCTGAAAAGTTGAAGCTATGGATCCTCAACGCATTACTATGGGGAGGCGTAATCCTCCTAGCGTTAGAGCACGTTTGGCATGCAGAAGTTGTTCCATGGCCGCCATTCCTAACGGCCATGGCTAACCCAGCAGACATACCAGTAATGCTTCATGAAATGGCCACAGTAGGCACAGCAATGTCAATAGCCACGTTCCTCACATGGGGAACAATACTCACAATAAGCTACTACATGCCAAAAATTGTATCAATGAAAGCCATAGAACCCATAAAGAAACCGTTCACCACGCGCTAAGACTGCCACCCCTTTATTTTTTGGAGGCTCAAGATAAATGGAACAGCTAAAAAGGCTTAGTGAAGTTTTAAAGAGACGATATCCGGGCGAACAGAACAACATCTTGGCGGAAATGTTGGCTTTGGCTGCGGAAAAAGGGAAAATCGCCTACGAAGAGATAAAATGCGATGATGAAACAAAGCGAAACCTGCTACTTTTAACCTTTAAAGAAAGGCTATTGTTACCTACTGGAATAACTAACGCCTCCATATCCCTAGCTTGGGAGGACAGAACACTCAAAGCCAAGCCAGGCGAAACCCACGAAATGCCCAACGTAATCCAACACCTAATACTTCACGCCAAAGAAACAGGAGAATGGAGCCCAGAAACAGCTGTCAAAAAATACCTACAAGAAATAGCAGAGCCTGAAGCCGACAAAATGCTAAACGCCTTCAAAGGAATCATAGAAGAAGTAAACAACCCCACAAGACAATGCACAACGGTAAAAATCACACCGGAAACAATCAAAAAAGTCTGCCAAAAACACAACATAAAAATAAACATGAACAAGCTCATAGTCGAGTTCAAAGGCGGAGGAATAATAAGCCCAAATATAACAAATCCGCAAAAAGAGGGAACAATAACATACGAAATAAACCCATCCCTCATAGGCGCGCGCGGATTTGGTTCATCATCGTGAGTGTACAAGCATGATGCTGATGATGCTTGGAAGCTTGCTTGCGTTAAAACATAAACAGACGCTTCAGAGGGTGTTTGTGGGAGGTGGTTTAGGACTTTGCACAAAATTGTTATGGTTGGTTATCAGTTTAGACCATGTCTTCTAGATGCTGTAAAAAGGGTTAATACGGTCTTGGAGGATGTTCTTGACTTCAAATTTTACAACACCTATGATGTTGATGGTGGGATTGTCGACGCTCAAAGATTTGCGGATGATTTGAGGAACTCTCAGGTGGTTTTGCTCGATGTTAGAGGCGGCGATAATGTTAGCAAGATAATTTTCGAGGAGCTCAATGCTTTAAAAAACACTGTTGTCGTTTTCGTGGGAGGCTCTCCGGAGATAATTAATCTCACAAGGCTTGGGAGTTTCTCTTTTAAAAGCTTTACAAGCTTTAGTGAAAAGCCGCTGCTTGGGAAACTCTTTAGGAAGGGCAGAATGGATTACGGAGCCATTTTGAGGATGCGTGACTTGTTTGAAAAGCTTGGCGGTAAAATGCCAATTGGGATACTTAAGCATGCTAGAAATTATTCTTTGTTGCTGAAATATTATGATACGCCGAGCGTGGATAACTATTACGCTATGTTCCTCCTCTTGCTGAAGGAGTATTGCAAAGTTAAGGTAGACTTCGATATACCTGAGCCTGCTGTTCTGCCGAGCATCGGAATTAAAGACTTCAGAACTGACGAAAACTTCACCGATGTTGAGCGATATCTACAAAACTACATTTTTAAAGACCGCCCGAAAATAGGCATACTGTTCTATGGAGGCTACCATTCTGACCAATCCTACCCTGCAGCCAAGCTTTTAACGAAAAGAATTGAAAAATACGGATTTGGTGTGATACCTGTTTTCTGCTCCGACTTAAGATATTATCTAGCCATCGAAAAGTGCTTTTTTATTGACGGAAAACCCATTATTGAAGCATTAATTGACCTTCTCTGGTTCAGGCTGGCAGGCGGACCCATCGGCGGAGACCACAATATTACAAAAAGTGTTCTCTCAAAACTTGACGTGCCAATTCTACATGGAGTTCACTTATCATCTAAAACCGTTGAGGAGTGGCTTGACTCGAAGCACGGCATACCTCCCGTGGAAATGGTTACAACGGTCATACTGCCTGAGCTCGACGGGAGAAACGAGCCAATAGTTACCCACGCAGTTAAGAAGAGAATAGTCGACGGAGTTAAGCTTGAAGAGTATGTTGCCATAGAAGACCGCGTAGAGAAAGTGGCTCAAAGGGCTGTTAAATGGGCTAACTTGAGGAGGAAAAGCAATGAACGGAAGAAGGTTGCAATAATTCTCTACAATTATCCGCCAGGAGAAGAAAATATTGGAAAAGCCGCCTACCTGAACGTTTTTGAAAGTCTATCAAGGCTGCTTAAAGCTTTAAAGGATACGGGATACGTTGTTATAAACACTCCATCTGGTAAGCTAAGGGATCTTTTCATTTCTAAAGGTGTCGTGAATTCTGGAGAGTGGATCCAAACACGCTCAAAATTTGAGGAGATGATTAAAGTTCCCGCTGAAAGACATGCTGAATGGCTCGGAAGGTTGCCAGAGAGACCGCTAAGGCGAATTCTGGAGGAGTGGGGGCCTCCGCGTGGCAAAATAAACGTTTACGGCAATTCACTGTTAATTCCAGGTTTAATTTTTGGAAACGTTTTTGTCGGCCTTCAGCCGCCCCGCGGCATACATGAGGATCCATCAAAAATTTACCATGACAAGGATTTGCCGCCACATCATCAATATGTAGCCTTCTACAAGTGGGTTATGGAAGAATTTGGCGCAGACGCCGTCATACACCTTGGGACGCATGGAACGTTAGAATTCCTGCCTGGAAAAGAGGCCGGCTTGTCATCTGAATGTTTCCCAGACATACTTGTAGCAGACGTTCCAAACATATACATATACCACGCAGTCAACTCTTCTGAGTCCTCAATAGCAAAGAGGAGGAGCTATGCAGTTATAGTGAACCATGCAAGTCCATCAGTAATGACTAGTGATTTGCATGGCGACCTCCAAGAGATTGAAAGGTTAATTGCTGAATACTTCGATGCAATGCAGTATGGCCGAGAAGAAGTCAACAAAATCGCCGAAAAAATACTCAACAAAGCCGATAAATATGGGTTAGGATCAAGTGTGGAGGAGATTTACGATAGAATACAGGAGTATAAGCGTTCAATAATACCTAAAGGGCTGCACGTGCTTGGAGATAAACCATCGCTAAAGGATTCCCTTCAATATCTAACTTTCCTAGCCAGATACGATAGGGGTGAAATACCCAGCCTCCACCGCATCATCGTAGAATCCGAGGGACTCAACTACGACGAGGTTCTTGAGAAGCCACATTTAAGGGATCCTAGTGGAAGAACGTATGCTGAAATATTAAATAGAACCGAAGAAACCGTAGAGGAGATCATAAGGGATTATATTGTTAAAGGCTTGACGCCAAAGCTCAAGGTTCCCGAAAACAGGGCTCTAAAGGCGCTGGCCTTTCTTAAAGACGTTTATGAAAGAATGATGTCGTCAGACGAGATTGGAGCAATCCTTAAAGCGCTTGACGGAAGATTTATTGAGCCTGGGTCGGGCGGAGATTTTGTAAGAAACCCCGAGGTTTATCCCACTGGTAGAAACACATACCAGCTTGACCCAACAAACCTGCCAACTGAGGCGGCGATGGAGAAGGGTAAAAGGATTGCCGATGAATATTTGGCAGCCTTCTATAGGAGGCATGGAAGGTATCCCAGAACGGTTAGCGTGGTGTTGTGGGCGTTTGAGACGATGAAGACTGGAGGCGAAACTCTAGCTGCAATTTTCCATCTTTTAGGCGTAAAACCCGTTTGGAAAAGCATCTATGTAAGAGAGCTCGAAGTCATCCCACTTTCAGAGCTTAAAAGGCCGAGGATAGACGTTGTTGTCACGATATGTGGGATTTTCCGCGACACCTTCTATAACATCGTTGAACTTTTAGACAAGGCTTTCAGGACGGTGGCAGAGCTCGAGGAGCCTGAGGATTTGAACTTTGTGAGGGACAACGTTAGGAAAATGTCCAGCGATCATGAGGAAAACGCGAAGTTCAGAATTTTCGGACCGCCGGAAGGCCAGTACGCGACAAGCCTCACAGCGCTTATAGAATCCTCACAATGGAAAAGTGAGGCGGAGCTTGTGAACGCATACCTGGAAAGTATGAAGTTCGCCTATGGGGAGAAAGCAAGATGTGTAGAATCTAAAGGGCTCATGAACTCCTTAATTTCTAATGTTGAATTGGTTGCCCAAATAAGGGACACTGTAGACTATGAAATTACGGATTTAGACCACTATTACGAGTTTCTCGGAGGACTTACAAAGGCTGTTGAGAGTAGAGGTGGGCAACGTCCAATGGTTTTGGTGGCGGACACAACAAGAGAGGCCGTTAAGGTGGAGGATGCGAGAGAAGCCCTTAAAAGAGGCGTTGTGACGAGAACTGTTAATCCGAAATGGCTGGACTCTATGATTGAGCATGGCTATACCGGCGTAGCGAAAATCGCCGACAGAGTCAAGTATATGATTGGATTGTCCGCAACCCTTGGAGGGGTTGAAGACTGGATGTGGAGAAGTGTTGCTGAAAACACCGTGTTTAACGCTGAAAGAGCGGGAAAAATGAAAAACATTAATATTTGGGCGTTCCGCAAAATAATTAAAAGGCTTCTTGAAGCTTCAAGGCGGGGGTACTGGAAGGCGAACAAAGAAACTATTGAAAAGCTTGAAGAGGAATATTTAAAGACTGAGGAAATACTTGAAGAAGAAATCGTTGGGTAAAATCATGCCGCATCATATAAAGTTTGTGTTTCCATTCACAGCCATCGTCAGCCAAGAAAAAATGAAGAGAGCCCTCTTCTTAAACGCCGTGAACCCTCGTATAGGCGGAGTTTTGATAAGGGGGCAGAAGGGCACAGGAAAATCAACGGCGGTCAGGGCATTAGCAGAGCTTCTCCCTGAAATAAAAGTTGTGAAGGACTGCCCATTCAACTGCAACCCTGACGACCCAAGGGAAATGTGCGATTCATGCTATAACAAACATGCCAAAGGAGAGCAGCTTCCATGGATTAAACGTAAAGTTAGAATAGTGAACCTTCCGCTGAATGCGACGGTCGATAGGGTTGTGGGGACGCTTGACATTGAGAAGGCATTAAAGGAGGGGTTAAAAGCCCTTGTCCCAGGGTTACTTGCTGAGGCGAACCGTGGCATACTTTACATAGACGAAGTTAACTTGCTTGACGATTACGTTGCAGACGTGTTGCTTGATGTAGCTGCAAGCGGCGTAAACCTCGTTGAAAGGGAGAACATTTCAGTTATGCACCCAAGCCGTTTCATCCTTGTAGGCACCATGAACCCTGAGGAGGGTGAACTTAGACCACAACTATTGGACAGGTTTGGGCTGCAGGTGGAAGTTGAACCTATAGCAGATCCAACGCTACAAATCGAGATTGTAAAAAAAGTTGAAGAGTTTGAAGCAGACCCGTTGGGTTTTATAGCAAAATATGAGGAAAAACAGAGAGAACTAAAGCTTAAAATTGAAAGGGCACATGAGCTTCTTCCCAAAGTTCAAATTTCAAACGAGCTGCTTCACGAAATAGCCGACGTTTGTTCAAAACTCTCGGTGAGCAATAGAGCCCCAATAGTAATAACAAGGACGGCTAAAACCATCGCCGCGCTTTCGGAAAGAGTTAATGTAAACAAAGATGACGTTTTAGAGGCAATGGAGCTGGCGCTACCACATCGCATGAGGAAAAAACCCTTCGAACAACCTTACATTTCACGCGAAACACTTGAAGAGATAATTTCAAAGAACTGTTTCGACGTAGAAGTGAAAAATGAACGGCAAAAAGAGGGAAAAAGCAGAAGACCACAGCTTAAAGAAAAAATTTTCAACATCGGTCCTCCATTTTCAGTAAACCTGGAAATAAAGACGAATAAAGAAACTCGTGCAGGAAAAGGTGGGAGAACAGTTAAATCAATCGGAATTGATAAGGGATCCTACGTTTACAGCGCAATACCAAAAGGCAAACCACGCGACATAGCCATTGACGCAACAATAAGAGCTGCAGCTTCACGCTTAACAGGCTCGCATGAGACACTACCATTAAAAATCGTCGATGAAGATATTCGAGAAAAAGTCAGAAGAGCTAAAGCCTCATCGCTCATAACTTTAGTCGTTGATGCAAGCGGTTCGATGGCGGCCCAAAAAAGGATGGAAGCCGCAAAAGGAGCTGTTTTCGGGCTACTTTCCGACGCTTATAGACGCAGAGACAAAATCGCATTCATAGCGTTCCGAGGGGAATCCTCTAAAACAGTGCTGCCACCCACAAACAACATAGATCTGGCAGAAAAAGCCCTAGCAAAACTTCCAACAGGAGGAAAAACTCCCCTACCCCACGCCTTACTCACAGCCTTAAACCTAGTTAAATCGGAAAAAGAAACATGTTCCAAAAATATTAAACCAATCATCGTCCTAATTACAGATGGCAAAGCAAACGTCTCCTTAGGCGGAAAAATTCGAGAGGAAATAATAGACATAAGCAGAAAAATAAGAGAAAATAACATTCACTTAGCCGTTATAGATGTTTCTGAAGACCCCTACACTCCAAACTACATAAACGACATCATCGAAGCTGCAAACGCCAAACACATTAAAATAGAAATCCTAACAAGCACCGAAATCCAAAAGACAATAACGCAGTTGCTTTGAACTTAAATATAAAAAATTCTGTTAGTATATATTAATGGAAGCCATCAAAAGATTATATATTTAGAAAAAATTTTGAAAAACCAAGAAAACCCGTATATAGAGGCTTTCTGGAAAGGGCAGTTTTGCAGCCTATTTTTCATTGTTTTGCTTGGCTGTTTTATTGGTTTCAATGGAAGTGAGAGTTCAAAATTATCACGCGCGTTATAAAATTTAAGGCTCGGAACATAATTGTTATAACACGTGTTATGACGTAGGTCATGCTTCGCAAGCTAGAAACTACC
>Ga0315268_10009098_pt1 | contig 10330 bp, 11 predicted proteins | sample C1_top_MG_FD_204535 | JGI IMG/M metagenome (GOLD analysis project Ga0315268, IMG submission 204535) | Sediment microbial communities from Yellowstone Lake, YNP, Wyoming, USA - C1_top | ecosystem: Environmental > Aquatic > Freshwater > Lake > Sediment | place: USA: Wyoming | collected 2017-08-01 | reverse complement strand
TTGAAGAGTCCGCAGATTCAAGCAGCAGTTCTCATTTCAAAATCTGACGTTGCAAGAGAGCAGGGGGAAGCGGAGAGCGCCCGTGATCTCGCGCAAGAATAGAGTCGCGAATTCCTATCTATTCCGGACTATTGAAATAGTACTTGTAAACAGTTAGTTATAGTGTTAGCGTCGTTCTATCGAAATTTCGATAGTTCGCGAGATACTGTTATCCGTCCCACCGTTTGCCCACCCTCTGCGCCCTTGAGCGCCGCGATTCTTATGCAACGGATCGGTGCGGTTTTTTCGGGACTCCCCGACTTCCGCGGCAAGAGTAACAACCAGCGCTACGCCATGGAAGATGCGGCGCTTTCTGCCTTCTCGATATTCTTCACCCAAAGTCCGTCGTTCCTCGATAGCCAGGTCAGAATGCAAAAGCAGCAGGGCAAGAACAACGCCGCATCGCTCTTTGGGGTCCATGAGATTCCCAGCGACAACCAGATTCGTAATTTGCTCGACCCGGTGCCGCCGGAAACGCTGTTCCCGCTCATGGCGACGATCAGCGACGAGTTGTACCAGGATGGCTATCTCGATGGGTTTCGCTCGATCAACGCTACCTTCCTGATTGCCCTCGATGGGACGGACTTCTTTTCGTCGGAGAAGATTTCCTGCCCTTGCTGTACGCAGTCCAAACAAAAAAATGGTAAGACCCTGAATCGCCATATTGCGGTAACGCCTGTGCTCGTGGCGCCAGGCCAGAAAAACGTGGTGGCACTGGCACCCCAATTTGTTCAACCGCAGGACGGTCATAACAAGCAAGACTGCGAGTTGGCGGCCTCCGGCCGCTGGCTTGACCAGTGGGGCGCGCACTATGCGCCATGGGGTATCACTTATCTGGGCGACGATCTGTACTGTCACCAGCCCCACTGTGAGCGGGTGCTTGGACATCTGGCCAACTTCCTATTTACCTGCAAGCCAGAGTCGCACGCGACCCTGTATGAATGGGTCGCTGACCTGTCCCGCAATGGTGGCGTGACCACCGTCGTGCAGTCCCGACGAATTGGCAAGAAGTCGTTTGCCGATTCCTATCGCTTCGTCAATCAGGTGCCCCTGCGCAATAGCGACGATGCCCTGATGGTCAATTGGTGCGAACTCGTTACCACGGATGCCGCGGGCGACGTGGTGTTCCGCAATGCCTGGGCAACGTCCCATCGCATCACTGACGACAATGTCGTGGCACTTGCCGCCGCTGGCCGGGCCCGGTGGAAGATCGAGAACGAGAATAACAACACGCTCAAAACCAAGGGCTACCATTTCGAGCACAACTTCGGTCATGGCAAGCAGCATCTGTCGAACCTGTTTGCCACGATGATCCTGCTGGCCTTCCTGGTTCACACCTCGCTTGACTGGATCGATGCTCCCTACCGCGCGGTTCGCGACGCGCTCCCGTCTAGACGCACATTCTTCGAGCATTTGCGCGCCTTGATCCACTACTTGCCGTTCGATGGTTGGGATCATCTGATGCAGTTCATGATCAAACGCCCCGATCACGATCCGCCAGATACCGGATAGACGACCCCCAACATCCCACGCTTACACCCCTCTGTACTTCAACACGATTTTAAATTGAGAACTGCTGCAAAAATGCCGCCCGTAGGCGGCATTTCGATTGATAGCATCCAGAAGTGATTAACGCTTGGAGAACTGCTTGCGGCGGCGCGCCTTGTGGAAACCGACCTTCTTGCGCTCGACTTCACGCGCATCGCGCGTCACGAACCCAGCATTCGAAAGTGCTGGCTTGAGCGTAGCGTCGTACTCAATCAGGGCACGGGTAATGCCATGCCTGACCGCACCCGCTTGACCGGACTCACCACCGCCAGAGACATTCACCATAATGTCAAAGGTTGCGAGATTCTGCGTCAACTCAAGGGGCTGGCGCACGACCATGCGGCCAGTTTCACGCGAAAAGAAATCATCGACGGGCTTGTCGTTCACGACGAACTTGCCGCTGCCGCTTTTAAGAAAAACACGCGCCACGGCAGTCTTGCGACGCCCGGTGCCATAGTAGTAGTTGGCTGCCATATTTAGTCCTGTCAGAGTTCCAGGGTCTTGGGCTGCTGGGCCGAATGAGGATGGGCCCCGCCGGCATAGCACTTCATTTTCTTCAGCATTGCATAGCCGAGCGGGCCTTTGGGCAACATGCCCTTAACAGCCTTTTCGAGCACGCGCGAAGGAAAGCGCTGCTGCAGCTTGATGAAATTCGTTTCGTAAATACCACCGGGATAGCCGGAGTGACGATAGTATTTCTTGTCTTGTGCTTTGTTGCCCGTTACGCGGAGCTTTTCGACGTTAACAACGACGATGTAATCGCCAGTATCAACGTGCGGCGTGTAAATGGGCTTATGCTTGCCGCGTAGGCGGCGCGCAATTTCGGCAGCCAGGCGGCCGAGCACCTTGTCCGATGCGTCAACGACGAACCAGTCGCGCGTGACCTCATGCGGTTTGGCGGAAAAAGTCTTCATGGAGTATCCCTGCTACCTAATCACACTGAAACATTAATCGGACGAACCACAAAAGAGAGGTCCGCCACGCGGAAAGCCGCGCATAATATCCGTGGTGACCAATAAAAGTCAAACACTTTTATGCGGCTACGTTCTTGCCGTCCTGTCAACGCCGACTTTAAGAACAAGACAGCATCGATTATAGAATTGTCGCCAACATCACAACAGGAGATTGATCAAATGCTGGAATGCACCGTACGTTGGCATGAGGGTATGAGTTTCATCGCTGAAACCGGGAGCGGACACATGGTACCCATGGACGGCGCACCTGCTGCGGGCGGGCGCAACCTGGCACCGCGACCCATGGAGTTGCTGCTGGCAGGGGCCGGCGGATGCACCTCCTATGACGTTATCTCAATCCTGAGAAAGGGGCGCCAGGATGTGGTCGATTGCGCGGTGACACTAAAAGCAGACCGTGCCACCGAGGATCCCATGGTGTTTACCCGTATTGACCTGCATTTTGTTGTCACAGGAAGGGGATTAAAGCCCGACGCTGTGGAGCGGGCGATCAAACTTTCTGCCGACAAATACTGCTCCGCCTCAATCATGCTCGGCAAGACCGCCGAGATGCACCACACGTGGGAAATCGTCGCGGTTTAGACCCAGTACGCAGTTCCGGTCATGACTTTGGCCGCCACTCGCATAACGCCTTTGGCCGGTAGCGGCAGTTCGCTGGCACCGAGGATCACCGCAGCCTGGGCATGGGCGGCCTCATCCGCCTTCATCTGGCCGATGATCGCCTGCGAACGGCGGTCAGCCGCTGGCAACTGGCTCAGGTGACTATCCAGATGCGCCTCAACCTGGCGCTCGGTTTCGGCGAGGAAACCCAGACTAACGGGATCCCCCAGCCGCCCCGCCACGGCTCCAATGACCCAAGCACCGGCATACCACAGTGGATTGAACAGGCTCTTGCGCCCGCCAAGTTCGGCGATGCGGCGTTCCGTCCAGTTGAGATGTTCAGTTTCCTCCCACGCGGCCTGCTCCAATGCCTGTCGGGTTGCATCGGTTTGCGCAGTAAAAGCCTGGCCCGCATAGAGTGCCTGGGCGCAAACCTCGCCCACATGATTGATGCGCATCAGCGCGGCCACATGGCGACGTTCCAGCTCAGTCATTGCACAATCGGTAATCGCCTCGCCAGGCAGCGGGCGCGTCGTCGGTGCCTTGGCAAAAACCGTGCGCAATGCCAAGTCAAGCTGAAGGATGAAGGGATCAAGTAGGCTCATAACTCACGCTTACATGGCTTGGGGATGCTTGCCTAGTCGCAATGCCTCCTGTCCTTCGGCCGGCGTTTGTATCGGCAAACCGTTCGGGCAAAAATAATCACGCGACAAGGCTGCGTGTTGGCGGTTAACCGGCTTGCTCTCAATCGGCCGCCACTCGCTCTTGCGCGCCTTCGCCCACGTACCATCCTGCCGCCCTGAAGCGTAAATCTTCAATTCGCGGCTTTCGCAGCGGATGCCTTCGAAACTGATGTTGGTCGCCCCGCCACGGGTGCGGACCACCAGCACATAACGCACCACGCCGTCTTTGCCTGGGTTCAATGTTGCAGCGTCAATATAGAACTCGTGTGCCGTCATTTCGCTGACATAAATTTTGCGCAAATTCACATCCTGTGGAAACGCAGGCAGCACCATCTCTTCTTCGGCCCATTTGGGCGCATCCGGATCATCCGTGTCGCGTAGGCCCAAACCCGCGATCGCAATATTCACCACAAGAAACCCTACGAGAAAAATACTTAAGCGACAGATCATTTATTCTCCTGCTCGGTGTGCTCTACCTCAACATTCCCCATGGACGGCCAACCCCAACCCGGCCAACCAGGCCATGGGGACATATGTTCATGGGCGTGAAACATCAGTCGAGCCAACTCAGTAAGCGCCTGCTCGTAAACCATGCGCTTGAATTCGATCACCGACTCCAGCGGCACCCAATAACTGCTCCAGCGCCAGGCATCGAACTCCGGCTTTGTCGTCGCGCGCAGACAGATATCACTGTCACGGCCTGTCAGCCGCAACAAAAACCAGATCTGCTTCTGCCCCCTGTAAGTGCCGCGCCATTCACGTCGCACCCATTGCTTTGGAACGTCGTACCGCAACCAATCACGCGTCCGCCCGAGAATGCGCACATGCTCGGGCTTCAGACCGATTTCCTCATAAAGCTCACGAAACATCGCTTCCTCCGGCGATTCCCCTTTCTTGATGCCACCTTGCGGAAATTGCCAGGAATGCTCGCGAATTCGTTTGCCCCAGAAGACCTCGTGACGCTGATTGGTCAGGATGATGCCGACGTTCGGGCGGTAACCTTCCCGATCGAGCATGGTGTTACCCCAAAATAATTGACTGGTGAAATTGTTCCACATTCGTTCGATCGAGGAAAGCCGGTCAGGCAGGTAAAATCCTCGATCCATTGCCTTACTGCCCAAGAAAGCCCGACATGCGCGCTAGCCAATTCTTCATCTCCACTCTCAAGGAAGCCCCGACCGATGCTGAGGTTGTTTCCCACAAGTTGATGACCCGTGCCGGCATGATCCGCAAACTGGCCGGTGGCATCTACACCTATATGCCCATGGGGCTACGGGTGATACGCAAGATCGAGGCGATCATCCGCGAAGAAATGAACCGTTCTGGCGCCATAGAGCTTCTCATGCCGCTGGTGCAGCCCGCTGAACTTTGGCAGGAAACCGGCCGCTGGGACAAGATGGGGCCGGAGATGTTGCGGGTGAAAGATCGCCATGATCGCGACTTCATCATCCAGCCGACTTCCGAGGAAGTCGTCACCGACATCGCGCGCGGTGAAATCCATAGCTACCGCCAGTTGCCGAAGAATTTTTATCACATCCAGACCAAGTTTCGGGATGAAAGACGCCCACGCTTCGGTGTGATGCGCGGCCGCGAATTCACCATGAAGGACGCCTACTCTTTCGACCGTGACGCTGCGTCAGCAAAGAAGAGTTATCAAACGATGTACGCCGCCTACGTCCGGATTTTTGAGCGGCTGGGCCTGACTTTCCGCGCCGTGCGCGCCGATACCGGCGCCATCGGCGGCTCCCTCTCGCATGAGTTTCAAGTGATCGCGGACACTGGCGAAGACTTGCTCGTGTATTGCCCTGACTCGGACTACGCTGCCAACATTGAACTCGCCGAAGCGTTGCCATTGAATACAGAACGAGCCGCGCCGCTTGAAACGACGCGCAAGGTCGCCACGCCGGATACCATCCGTTGCGAAGACGTCGCCAAACTGCTCGGCCTGCCGATCGAACGTACCGTCAAGTCCATCGTGCTCGCCACAGACACGCCTTTGGGTGCCGAAGTTTGGCTATTACTGGTGCGCGGCGACCATGAGATGAACGAGGTCAAGGCCGGCAAGCTGCCCGGCCTCGAAGGCGGCTTCCGCTTTGCCTCCGAACAGGAAATCATCGAGCACTTCGGCTGTACGCCGGGCTTCCTCGGCCCGCTCAACCTGAAGAAACCGGTCAGAGTCGTCGCTGACCGTACGGTAGCCAACATGGCGGACTTTGTCAGCGGCGCCAATGAGATCGGCTTCCACCTGCAAGGGCTCAACTGGGGATGCGGCCTGCCAGAGCCCGATCTGATCGCCGACATCCGCAACGTCGTCGCGGGCGATCCATCGCCAGACGGCAAAGGCAGTCTCGCTATCCAGCGCGGCATCGAGGTTGGCCACGTTTTCTTCCTCGGCACCAAGTATTCACAGGCGATGAACTGCACCTATCTCGACGAAACCGGCAAACCGCAAACCATGGTGATGGGTTGCTACGGCATCGGCGTCACACGTCTGGTCGGCGCGGCAATCGAGCAAAATCACGATGAGCGTGGCATTGTCTGGCCGGACTCCATTGCACCATTCACGCTAGTGATCTGCCCGGTCGGCTGGGGCAAGTCCGAGGCCGTTCGCCAAGCGGCGACCGAGCTTTATGAAAAGTTGAGCGGCTCAAACATCGACGTGATTCTGGATGACCGTGACGAACGTCCCGGCGTCATGTTCGCCGACTGGGAACTACTCGGCGTACCCCACCGCATCACCATCGGCGAGCGTGGCCTCAAGGAAGGCCTGGTCGAATACCAGCACCGTCGCGACAAGGAAGTCACCAAGATCGCGCTGACCGAAATTGCCGCAGTGGCGCGCCAGAAGGCATGCGCCTAATATTTCTGTGCGGCCTACTAATTTGCTGGGCGGGCCAAGTCTGTGCAGGTGCGCAACAATATGAACCCCTTGCCGCCAGCGTGCAGGCGGCATTGCATGCCGCCGTATCGGACCGTGCCGCTCCCGAGCCACGTTTCGACAGCATTGAGGACAAAATCAACTGGCTGACTGAAATGTCACGCCGGCTTGAAAAACGCTACCCCGACCGTCAAGCGCGACTCGAATTTCTCAAGACCGTGCGCTATGAGGCGCAGCGCGCCGGCCTCGATCCGCAAATGGTGCTGGGCTTGATTCAGGTGGAAAGTGGCTTTCGCAAGTACGCGGTCTCCTCGGCGGGCGCGCGCGGCCTCATGCAGGTCATGCCTTTCTGGGTCAAGCTGATCGGCAACAAGGACAGCAACCTTTTCCACCTGCGGACCAATTTGCGCTTCGGCTGCACCATCCTGCGCCATTATCTCGATATCGAAAAAGGCGACGTGTTTCGCGCCTTGGGCCGTTACAACGGCAGCCTCGGCCGGCCCGAATATCCGGACATGGTTCGCGCCTCCTGGGAGAAACAGTGGGGATGGGGGCCACGGGTCATCCAGGCAGCCGCCCGCTGAGAAGTAGCAAAAGTCGGCGCTGGCGGGACGGCTCAGCGAGGCAAACCCGGCATACCGCCGCCCATCAAGCCCTTCATGCCGCGCATCATCTTGGCCATGCCGCCCTTGGAAAACTGCTTCATCATCTTTTGCGACTGCTCGAACTGGTTGAGCAGGCGGTTCACTTCCTGCACCTGAACACCCGCGCCGGCAGCAATGCGACGCTTGCGGCTGGCTTTGATGATCTCAGGCTTGGTGCGTTCGGTCGGCGTCATCGAATTGATAATGCCCTCGATACGACGGGTCGCCTTGTCTTCCATCTGCCCGCCGGCTTGTTGCGCCATAGCGCCGAACTGCGCCGGCAGTTTGTCGAGCAAGGCACCGATGCCACCCATGTTGCGCATCTGGCCGATCTGATCCTTGAAGTCATTCAGGTCGAAGCCCTTGCCGGACTTCATCTTCTTGACGAATTCCTGCGCCTTGTCCTGATCGACGCCACGTTGCGCATCTTCGACCAAACCGAGGATGTCGCCCATACCAAGAATGCGGCTGGCCATACGCTCGGGGTGAAATTCTTCGATCCCCGTCAACTTCTCGCCAACACCGGCGAACTTGAGCGGTTTGCCAGTGACATGGCGCACCGAGAGCGCCGCACCACCGCGTGCATCACCATCGAGCTTGGTGAGCACAATGCCGGTCAGCGGTAGCGCCTCATTGAACGCCTTGGCGGTATTCACCGCATCCTGACCGAGCATCGCATCGACGACAAACAGGGTTTCGATCGGCTGCAATAGAGCGTGGAGCTCGCGGATTTCCGCCATCATGGCTTCATCGATCGCCAGTCGGCCAGCGGTGTCCACAAAGAGCACATCATGAAAATGGCGCTTCGCGTAATCCAGCGCGGCAGCGGCAATTTCGGCTGGCTTCTGACCCGGCTCGGAGGGGAAGAAATCGATGCCGGCCTGGGCGGATACCGCCTTCAACTGCTCGATGGCGGCCGGACGGTAGACGTCGCAACTCACCGTCAGCACTTTCTTTTTCTGCCGCTCTTTAAGCCATTTGCCGAGCTTGGCGGTCGTCGTCGTCTTGCCCGCGCCTTGCAAACCGGCCATCAGGATAATGGCGGGTGGCTGGGTGGCGAGATTCAACTCGGACTTGGCGCCGCCCATCAACTCCGTCAACTCGCGATGCACCACCCCCACAAGCGCCTGGCCCGGCGTCAGCGAGCCGATCACCTCATGGCCGACGGCCTTTTCCTTGACCCGCGCGATGAATTCCTTGACCACCGGTAGCGCCACATCTGCTTCGAGCAGCGCCATGCGCACCTCGCGCAGCATATCGGCGATATTTTCCTCGGTCAGGCGCGCTTGGCCACGCAGTGTTTTGACGACTTTGGCGAGTCGTTGGGTTAGATTGTCGAGCATGGTGGTTGAATAAAGGGGTAGATCCCAAATGGGCCAAGCAAACGCTTGGTGTAGACTTCAGACATGCCGTCGATTCTACTGCAATCGCCTTTGCCCCATTTTCTCACCGCCGCGCTCTACAGTGGTCTTGCCGTGCATTTCTGGCGCACCCGCTGGCGTGGTGCCGTACTTGATCAGCCCGTCAAGGGACTTGCCGTTTGGGAGCGTGCCTGGCTAGCGGTAGCTTTGATTGCGCATGGCGCGACATTAGGCATGGAAATCTTTCCGGGTGATGTGGGCGGAATGTATTTCGGTTTTTCCGTCGCCCTGTCGATGATCACCTGGCTGGCCGTTACCCTGTATTGGATCGAGAGTTTTTACGCCCGCATGGAAGGCCTGCAAATGCTCGGGCTGCCCTTGGCGGGGGTCTGTGCATTATTGCCTTGGCTGCTGCCTGGCCAGCACATCCTGGCCAACGCCGGGTCAAGCACCTTCAGGTTACATTTTCTGATGGCAATGCTGGCCTACAGCCTGTTCACGCTCGCCGCACTCCACGCCATACTGATGGCGGTCACGGAAAGGCACCTGCATCGCGGCCGACTCACGCCGCTGTTTGCCGGCCTGCCGCCACTGCTCACAATGGAGGCCCTGCTATTTCGCTTGATTCACATCGCCTTTGGTTTGCTGACCATCACGCTCCTCTCTGGCGTGCTATTTTCTGAGCAACTATTCGGCAAGGCGCTCACCTTCAATCACAAGACCGTGTTCGCCGTACTGTCCTGGCTGATTTTCTCCGCCTTGCTGATCGGCAGACACCGCTATGGCTGGCGTGGTCGCATCGCCCTGCGCTGGACACTGGCTGGCTTCGGCGTATTGCTGCTGGCCTATGTCGGTAGTCGTTTCGTGCTCGAAGTGATTCTCGGCCGGGCTGGTTGATGGACGAAATTCCCCTTTGGGCACAATTCGCTGTACTTTTCGTGTTGCTTATCTTGTCAGGCTTCTTTGCCATGGCAGAAACCGCTACGATGGCCGCCAATCGGCACCGTCTGCGCCACGCGGCCAAAGAAGGTCACCGAGGAGCGCAGCTAGCGGTAAATCTGCTGGCCAAGGTTGACCGTTTAATCGGCGTCATCCTACTTGGCAACACCTTGATCAATGCTGCAGCCGCAATGATTACTGGTCATATTGCCCTTTCCCTGTTCGGTGAGGAAAAATGGGCGCTCGAAGCCGGCACGCTATTCGTCACCTTTTGCCTGCTCGTATTTTCGGAAATCACGCCCAAAGTCGTCGGCGCCACCTATCCAGACTGGCTGACACCGCGTATCAGTTACATTCTCACACCACTGTTGCGCATTGCCTATCCAGTCATCTGGTTCATCAACCTGTTTGTTGTCGCTCTGCTGCGACTTCTGCACCTGCAACCCAAGGCGGGTCACGAAGCACCCCGCCTTTCGGCCGAGGAACTCCGCAGTCTGGTTCTCGAAAGCGGTCACTTCATCCCTGTTGCCCACCGGGACATACTGATCAACCTCTTTGACCTCGAGCATGTCACTGTCGAAGACATCATGACCCCACGTGGCGAAATCGAAAGCATCGACCTCGCGGCACCAATGGTGGAAATTACGGAAAAACTCTCCACCAGCTT
>Ga0315268_10009097_pt1 | contig 10330 bp, 9 predicted proteins | sample C1_top_MG_FD_204535 | JGI IMG/M metagenome (GOLD analysis project Ga0315268, IMG submission 204535) | Sediment microbial communities from Yellowstone Lake, YNP, Wyoming, USA - C1_top | ecosystem: Environmental > Aquatic > Freshwater > Lake > Sediment | place: USA: Wyoming | collected 2017-08-01 | reverse complement strand
ACGATTTCATCGCCTTTGATCAATGTTAGAATCTTCGATTCGGCTTGAACCTTTTCATATCCTAAAAAAATAGTTTTGATCCCTTCATTCACGAGCCGTCGATAGACCTCTTTGGTCTTTCCTTCGCCGATCCCCTGCCATGCCTGTTTACTCTTATGCCTTTGTTCCTCCATCTGGGCTCTGAAACCCTCTTCATCAAAACGCATCCCTCTCTCTTGAAGAATCTCAGCGGTTAGATCGAGAGGGAATCCAAAAGTATCATAAAGCCTGAAAGCCACCTCTCCGGAGAGAACGGCCTTCCCCTTCTTCTGGAGTTGTTCCAATTCCTCGCGCAAGATCTTCAGCCCTGAATCGAGCGTCTCGGAGAAACGTTCTTCTTCATTCTGGATGACCTTGGAAACAAAGGCCTCGGTCTCTCTCAGTTCAGGAAAAGCCTCTTTCATCAAATCCACCACTTTGGAGGAAGTTCGATAGAGAAAGGGGCCATCGATCCCAAGGATCTTGCCATGCCGCATCGCTCTTCTCATGATTCTGCGCAGTACGTACCCCCTCCCTTCGTTGGAAGGGAGAACCCCATCGCTAATTAAAAAGGTAGCGGCCCGGCTGTGGTCAGCGATCACTCGGAGCGAGATGTCCGATCGTGGGTCTTGTCCATATGGAACTCGGCTGATCCTTTCGATCTCTTTAAAGATCGATTTGAAGAGATCGGTCTCGTAATTACTTTTCACGCCCTGAAGGATAGCGGAAATCCTTTCCAGTCCCATCCCCGTATCGATGCAGGGTTTGGCCAGAGGTTGAAGTCTTCCCTCTGAATCCCGATTGAACTGCATAAAGACGAGATTCCAGAGTTCTAAAAATCGGTCGCAATCGCATCCCACACGACAGTCGGGGCGACCACAACCCACCCCTTCTCCTTGATCAATCACAATCTCTGAACATGGACCACAAGGCCCTGTCTCACCCATTGCCCAGAAGTTATCTTTTTCACCTAACCGGACAATCCGGTCTGCTGGGACTCCGACTCTTCGCCAGAGATGAAAGGCCTCCTCATCATCTAAATAGATGGTGATCCACATCTTCTCCGCAGGCAGTCTCCACTGGCGGATGAGAAGGTCCCATCCCATCTCAATGGCCTCTTTTTTAAAATAGTCGCCGAAGGAGAAGTTTCCTAACATCTCAAAGAAGGTATGGTGTCGTGCCGTTTTGCCTACAATCTCCAGGTCGTTATGTTTTCCGCCGGCGCGAACACACTTTTGGGAGGTGGTGGCCCGTTTGTAATCCCGGGTCTCTTCGGTTAAAAAGACCGCTTTGAACTGGACCATTCCGGCATTGGTGAAAAGCAGGGTGGGATCGTTTTGGGGAACTAATGAGGAGCTTCGAACAATACGGTGGTCCCTCTCCTCAAAGTAATTGAGAAAGGCCTTTCGAATTTCGTCAGAGGTCATGGTTTGAAACCTGTCCCCCTTCGGTCACTCATTTTTGAATCCGCGGGTCTTGCGACTTTCAAAGTCTTCTCTTCTCCCCTCCCCTTCTCTCTGACTGCCTCTTTCTCTCTCTCCAACTGCTCAAAATCTTCCCAACCGCCGTCACTCGCAGCGAGAATTCCCTTCACCCTCAACGCAAAGTCATCTGGATTGGTACAGTGTTTGAGGGCCTCATCATAAGTGACCAGACCTTCTTTCATTAAGAACATCAACGATTGATCGAAGGACTGCATCCCGTAACTGGTGACGCCTCGGGCTATAGCATCATTGATTTCGTTGGTCTTATCCTTTTCGACGATACACTCCCTCACTCTTGCGGTGGAGACTAAGACTTCCACAGCAGGCACCCTTCCCATTCCATCTGACTTGGGCACCAATCTCTGGGAGATGACCCCTTTGAGTACACCCGCAAGCTGAAGACGAACCTGTTTCTGATGATAAGGAGGAAAAACGGAAATGATTCGGGTGACCGTCTCCGTCGCATTCAAGGTGTGGAGGGTGGACATGACCAAGTGCCCTGTCTCCGCTGCTGTCAGCGCGGTTTCAATCGTCTCAAAATCCCTCATTTCACCCACTAAAATGACATCTGGGTCCTGCCGGAGAGCCACCCGCAACGCGCTGGAAAAGGTGCTCGTATCTGAACCGATTTCCCTTTGGTCTACAATCGATTTCTTGTCTTCGTGGATAAATTCGATGGGATCCTCAATGGTGATGATGTGGCAATTTCGCTCATTGTTGATGATGTCAATCATCGATGCCAAGGTGGTGGACTTACCGCTTCCGGTCGTCCCCGTACAAAGGATGAGGCCTCGTTGTTCCAAGGCAATGCTTCGGAGCACAGAAGGCAGATGCAACTCTTCCAAGCTTTTGATCTGGTAGGGTACGATTCGCAAGGCGATCCTAAGCTTTCCTCTCTGTTGAAAAACATTGACCCGAAACCTTCCCAGACCGTAAACCTCATAACCCATGTCCACTTCCCGATTCTTGATGAATCGTTCTTTCTGCCAATCGTTCATCAAACTAAAAGCCATTTTCGACAGATCATTATGGTCGAAGGGCTTCAACTTATTCCAAGGTCTCAAGGTGCCATTGACCCTGAAGATCGGAGGAATCCCTTCTTTGATGTGAACATCAGAGGCTTCCTGGGAGAGGGCTTCCAATAGGATCTGATTTAAATCCATCTTCTTCTCCTTCCTTTCCTCATTCTTATCCTATCGATCACGCTTTGGAGCTGTGAAAGGTCTTAAGGATCTCCTTCTCCATCTGCTCCAGGACCTTAGGATTCTCTTTTAAAAACTGTTTGGCATTCTCCCTTCCCTGACCAATGCGTTGGCCTTCATAGGTATACCAAGTTCCGCTCTTCTCAATAATATTCTTTTCCGCTGCCAGGTCGAGGACATCCCCTTCTCGTGAAATCCCTTCACCATGAATGAGGTCGAACTCTACCTCTTTGAACGGAGGGGCCACTTTGTTCTTCACCACACGGACTTTTGTCCGACTGCCGATCACATCCTGGCCTTGCTTGATGGAGGCGATCCGTCGGATATCGAGCCGAACGGAGGAATAAAATTTGAGGGCATTGCCTCCGGTGGTGGTCTCTGGGTTTCCAAACATGATGCCAATCTTCATCCGAATCTGATTGACAAAAATCACGATGGTATTCGATTTGCTGATGGTCGCCGTCATTTTTCTCAAGGCCTGTGACATGAGCCTTGCCTGAAGTCCCATATGTGCATCGCCCATCTCTCCTTCAATTTCTGCTTTAGGAACCAGCGCTGCTACAGAGTCAATGACGATCACATCCACAGCGCCACTGCGAACCAGATTCTCTGCAATCTCCAGAGCCTGCTCTCCATTATCGGGCTGAGAGATCAAGAGATCTTCAATATTGACACCCAATCTCTTTGCATATTGAACATCTAATGCATGCTCCGCATCAATGAAGACAGCAATGCCACCCTTCTTCTGAGCTTCTGCAACGGCATGAAGGGCTAAAGTCGTCTTTCCCGAGGCCTCGGGGCCGAAGATCTCTACCACCCTTCCCTTTGGTAATCCCCCGACACCGAGGGCAAGATCTAAGGAGAGGGACCCTGTGGAGATGGTAGGAATCTCACCCGGCGTTGCTCCTTCACCCATTTTCATAATGGTGCCTTTCCCATATTGCCTTTCGATCTGGGTGATGGCTAAATCCAATGCCTTGCTTTTGCTGGGATCGACTTTTGACTCTACTTTTGGATCGCCTTTCATCAACCCTCCCTTTCTCGACTTTGTCGATTCGGGGATGGGGTGATAGGGTGATGGGGAGAAGTAATTCTCTCCGTGTCTCCCTATCTCCCAATCTCCTCATTAGGTATTTAGGTATCTCGGCTTCCTAATTTCATCTCTTTTAACAGGGTGTAGATCGGACCCGAGGGTTTCAAATCGCTCTTAAATAATACCACCCTCTCAACTTGAAAATCTCCAAACCCCTCCTCTTTATACTTCTCCATCCTCCTAACCAACTCCTCTTTCCCCCGGCTCGATTTCATCCTTCCTAACGTGAGATGAGGGTGGAAAGGACGATCTTCAGGCTGAAATCCAATTGTCTCCAATTGGATTTCTATTTGCTTTTGAAGCGAAATGAGAACTTCTCTCCCCTCCACCAAACCCATCCAGATCACCCTTGGGTTTTTCAAATTGGGAAAGGCTCCTACCCCTTTCACCTTGAGAGAAAATGGTGGGGTGTTCTGGATTGGTTCTTCAATCGATTTGAAGATGGGATCAATCCTCGACTCTTCAATATTTCCAAAAAATTTTAGAGTGAGGTGGATTTTTTCAGGATTGACCCACCGCACCTCTGCATGGGTTGATTTTAAGGCTTCTTGAACCTCCCCGATCTTTTTGAGGATTGGGTTCGGAAGTTCAATTGCCAGAAAGGATCGAACCAATCAAAAACCCCTTCATCATCCCCTCCTACCCCCCCTTATTAAAGGAGGGTTGAGGGGGATTATTGATTTCGATGTTAACATAACTACAGAAAAAGTCAATGAGAAAAACCCCTTGCAACTCCTGAAATATCCAATAAAAAAGGCCTGTCCCCTATAGTAGGAGCAGGCCTATGGCTTACCCCGTATAATCACGAGAGCCCCAGTCTTCAGACTGGGGATGAAGGCAATTTCAAATCCAAGGATAAAGAAAAGTCCTGTCCTTCAGGGTGAGGATTTACGGGGCTTACTTCGAAAACCCCTTTTTATTTCCAATACCGATCGTTGAAAATTCGCTCCTCGACATTGATTTTATAAAATTCTTGAAGAGGCCTGAACACCTCTTTATCTTTTCCATAAGTCTCTTTCAGGGCATTCCGAACGACCTCCACTCCTTTAGCCGTCATCTTTCCAAGGGGTGGACGACTTGGCCCAGAGGGCAAACCGAGGCCTTTCATCATGGTCTTAATCGCTAACGGATTTCTAAATTTACATGGGACCTCAAATCCTTCATAAGACTCGGTGGTGTTGACTGTCACCACTTTGAAAAGAGGATCGAGAACATCTTTAAGCTGCGTAGCCTTCTCCATGTCGCCGCGTGATAATGCCTTAACCATCTCCCCGATGGATCCGGGAACAATATTAGACATTACTGAAATCACACCGGAAGCACGGATATCACTAAGGGTCATCATCTCAAAGGTCTTGTCGTCATCTCCGGAGAGAATATCAAAGTCCTCTCCACACAGGGCTCTTGTTTTTGCCATACGTCTAAGATCTCCGGTCGCTTCCTTCACGGACCTCACATTTTTATATTTCCGATGAAGAATGGCCAGATCTTCCACCTCCAATTTCGTCCCTGTTCTTCCTGGGATGACATAGGGAACAACGAAAGCCTTCCGGAATGCCTTTGCAATCACTTCATAATATTGTGTCCTCAGTTCGAGGGAGGATGGCCCATTATAATAACAATCGACCAGAAGTACTCCCTGGGCACCCACTTCCACAGCATGTTTTGACCCTCTCATCGCTTCATGAGTAGAATTCGACCCTGTGCCAGCAATGACAAAAGCTTTGCCCTTTGCCAACTGAACCGTCTTTGTAATCACCCGATCATGCTCTCTCCAGTCCAATGTGGGAGATTCGCCTGTCGTGCCAGTGGGGACAAGGTTTGACCCATTCTCGATGAGGAACCGGACATTTTTCTCAAGCCCCTCAAAATCGACCTCCCCCTTCCTATTAAACGGTGTTACCATTGCTGTCCAACAACCTTCAAACCTCTCCAGTTTCATTATTACCTCCTCTTGTAGCGCCCCCATTTATTGGGGGCGAATTAGTCGTCTACATTATTCTACTATTATGGAGCAAAAGAATAAAATTTCAAGAAGAAAAGATTCACAAATAAGAATTTTCTTGACTTCCTTAATCTGTGGTATTATTATTACCACGTGGTAAAAATTATACCACAGTTGAGTCATAACTGAAAAAAATGGAAGGGAGGCAAAGGAGAATGTTTGGAGAATTCATAAAGGAGAGAAGGACTGCCAAGGGCATAAGCCTGAGGGAATTCTGCAAACGATTAGAAATAGATGCCAGTAACTGGAGTAAAGTCGAACGCAGTTTACTTGCACCTCCTCAGGACGAAGAAAAATTAAAAAAGATAGCGCGCGTCCTGGATATAAAAATCGGTTCTCTCTTATGGAAAGAATTAAAAGACAAGGCGAATATTGATGCTGGGATCATTCCAGAAGATATTCTGTCTGACGAAAAGGTATTAAACTCGCTGCCCATATTCTTCCGAACCATAAGGAGCGAAAAACCTACTCCTGAAGATCTGGATAAATTAATTGACATGATCAGGAAGGAGTAGCCCTTTGGATTACAGCGAGTTTAAGTGCAAATGGATTGACCCGGTATCCCTTTGCAACATTGCGGACGAAACCCGGAATAAATACTGGCCTGAATCAAAGCTGCCTGTTAACACAGAGGAAATTGTAGAGTTCAGACTCAGGCTCAATATTGAGCCAATGAAATACCTTTTAGCGACTGTTGACATAGATGCCTATCTTAAAAGAGACTTGTCTGGAATTGTAGTCGATTACGATTGTTACATGAACGATAAATTTGCAAACCGTATGCGTTTCTCATTTGCCCATGAACTGGGGCATTTTTTTCTCCATAAAGAGCTATATATAAAATTTGGCATTACCTCTCCAGAAGACTGGAAAGACTTCATTCTCAATGTTCCTGAAAACGAATACAGAAGCTTTGAGTGGCAGGCCAACGAGTTTGCCGGTCGTCTATTAGTGCCTTATCCGGAGCTCAAGTCAGAGGTGGGAAAGGTAGGCAAAATTCTTAAAGAGAACAATCTTCTCCCTTTCTTAGAGATTGATCCAGACGCAGTTTTATCAAGAATTTCTCCGATGTTATGCAAACCCTTTGGAGTTTCAACTGAGGTTGTAGAAAGGAGGGTGAAAAGAGAAGGATTCTGGCCACCAGACATATAATAGAATCAAGAAGGTTGTTAGACTTTGGATAAGCCCATAGTAACAACCATAGAGATATATTCCAATAAACCAAGAAATTCTTTTCAGCATAGTGGATGAAGAAGGGGATGTGACTTGACGAAAGGTGAGGAAATAAGTAGGATGAGGCCATATGATGAAGCAACCGAAACTGCAGGGATGTGAACTTTAGCCGTTGCTATGGCGATTGAGTAGGAAGAATACATCAAGGAATCATTTACAGTTTTGAACAAGATTCCTGAGGAATTCGTCTGATATGCAGAAATTGGACCTTCAGCATGAATCTTTTCATCAGTCTCAGATAGGCTGCTCGATAAGCCACGCTACTTGCCAAGCTTTTGAGGAAGGAGCGCCATCCTCGGTTGAAAAGAGAAAAATGCTGGAGATAAAATATGCACACCTTTTTCAAGAGAAGCCTGATTACCGTCAGCTGGTGACTTACGTTCCAAATAAGAAGTTACCGGTGTACAATTGGTTTAAGTTTAAAGAAGGTTTTTCGCGGCAGCTTATCTTTAAACTTCTTCTCGATTGGAAGATATCTAAGGATGAAATCATTCTCGATCCCTTTGCAGGATGTGGTACAACTCTACTTGCCTGCAAAGAATTTGGTTGCAAGGCTGTGGGATTGGACATCCTTCCTGTTGCCGTCTTTGTTGCAAATGTAAAATTGCAGGATTGGCCTGATCTCGCTTTGCTACACAATGCTATTGAAGAGCTTTTCGAAAAGAAAAACAAACGGCCAACCCTATCCTTCCCTAAAGTTGCGATTATCGATAAAGCTTTCCCTAAGAAGGTTCAGGATGAGATCTTATTCTACAAAGAATGCATTTCAGAATTTGAAAAGCCCGTACAGGATTTTTTGATGCTTGGCCTGATTAGCATCCTGGAACAGGTCAGCTATACCTCAAAAGATGGCCAATTCTTGAGGATAGTGGATAGAAATATCCCTCCGGTTAGAAAGACCCTTAAGAAACAACTATCTGAAATGCTTGATGATCTTTACCACCAACAACAAGTTTTATTTAAAGGTGGCAAAGCAAAAGTTGAAATCCTGCAAGGCGATGCCAGAGAAGCAGATCTCCCAAAGAAATATTGGGGGAAAATCGGAGCTGTCATCACCTCCCCCCCTTATTTGAATCGGTATGATTATTCCCGAACCTATGCCCTCGAGTTATGCACGCTCTTTGTCGATGAGTTTTCGGATCTAAGAGATATTAGGCACAGCCTGCTAAGGTCTCATATAGAATCACGTGAGCATTCAGGGAAAGAAATAAGCCTGCCTGCTCTGGATGAGATCTTAAAAAGCCTCAAATTGAAAGACCTGAACAACGATCGCATCCCAATCATGATTAAAGGTTATTTTGAGGATATGAATCTGGTTATCAAACAGTTAGTAAATTATCTAAGACCAGGTGGCCTTGTAGCTCTTGTCGTAGCAAACGCCCGTTTTGAAGGAGAATTGGTTCCAACCGATCTGATCCTTTCTGAATTGGCTGAAATTCATGGTCTCAAGACGGAAAGTATATGGGTAACCCGCTATAAAGGGAACAGCTCTCAACAGATGGGCCGTTATGGACGTATTCCAGTAAGAGAAAGTATCGTTTTCTGGAGAAAACCTGATTGAGCCCGAAGATAAAGAGGAAATCTCAAAGTTCTTCCCTTACTGATGCCCTTCTTAAATCGTATATCGCAAGGGCAAAGCTCTTCTATTCGATCTTACATAAAAAGAATATCCCTAACCTTTTTGAGCGAGTAAAACAGTTAGCCACAAATAAGTTGACATGGAACCTTTCAGAACTGGGGATTCTGGATCAAGCCTTATCAATTGTGAAGAAAGCCTCTATTGACCCAGCCCATATCTTCTGCCATCCAGCTGTCATTGAACAAGATGCTGATCTCTTGGAATACTACCGGAATCTGACCGCTCTATCTCAAAAGGGATTGAGTCAAATTCTTTCTGGACGGATTCCCAAGTCTCGCAAAGGCGATAACCGTGAAAGATATCGAGTGATTGTCCGGATACTAAACCAGATTATCTCGAGTGTGATTGTCGATGCCAAGGGGTTCTCTTTATCCCTTGCACAAAATGCCATTCTGAGTGAGATAGGGACAGAGATTCAGGGGACATGGGTAAATATGATTGGACAGGGCGCGGCTAAGGCTGTCGAAGGCATCATCCATGACCATGCCCAGGCAGAGGGGTTCATCTCGTCGACCGAAAAGAAAGAAGTTTCTGTCTCAGGCAAAAAGCGGAAGCAAATTCATCTGGTTCTGACTAACAACTGGCGCATTATCTTCTCATCAGAGCCCGATGTCGCAATAAGAGATCCAAAAGGCCGGCTTCAGGTCGCTATTGAGATTAAGGGGAGCATGGATAAGGCGGGCGCACAGACACGATTAGGGGAAGCGAAGAAATCTTTTGCCAAAGCAAAGGCGGAAAACGCACATTGTAGTACCATTTATCTTGCAAGCTGTTTTACGGATGCTGTTCTTTCTCAATTGAAGACAGAGCGTGAAGTCGACCTTCACTTTAACCTGATCGAAATCCTTGCAGACGAAGCGAAAAAACAACAGTTTTTAAAAGAGCTATTCCATTACCAGATAAGGATTGAATAATTTTTCTTTGCATCATCCTTATCATTTGAGCTGCGGGGTCAGGCCTCGGTAATTCGGTATTTTCCTTTTAGCGGGTCAAATGAAGGTCAGGCAATTGTAATAAAGTATTTTCTCTTTCCTTCCTTGATTAAATTGCCTTGCCCAATGGTCATGAATATTTTAACTCAAAAATCTGGTTGACTGAGAGATAGTTAATTGTTGGCTTATGGACAAATGGATTCGTTATCGCCCGGTCTTAAGAGCACATTTTTCAACCAGTATTTCATAAAAGAACTGGAGAGCCTTGTCTGTGGCCCTTTCTTTAATCTCTCTTCGGTTCCCCTTTAGGTCTAATTTCTTCACCCAGACCTTTCTTCCTACAGTCAATCCGATGAAGACTCTCCCAATAGGAGATCGCTTTGTTCCCCCTGTCGGTCCTGCTACACCTGTAGTGGATAACCCAAATGTCGTACCAAACGCTTTTCGAACTCCTTGAGCCATCTTTCTCGCCACCTGGGAACTCACCGCTCCGTACTTCGTTATATCTCTTGAAGGAACACCAAGATGCTTTGCCTTCGATTCGTTACTGTAGTTAACCATCCCTCCCATAAAGTAGTCTGAGCTTCCGGAAACATCCGTGATGCGATCGCAGATCAGTCCTCCAGTGCAAGATTCTGCTATGGATAGTGTCCATCCCTTTTGCCTAAGCAGATTTCCAATGGCTTTCTCTAATTTCATGGTCAGATCCTTCCCCCCTCACCCT
>Ga0315268_10009096_pt1 | contig 10330 bp, 7 predicted proteins | sample C1_top_MG_FD_204535 | JGI IMG/M metagenome (GOLD analysis project Ga0315268, IMG submission 204535) | Sediment microbial communities from Yellowstone Lake, YNP, Wyoming, USA - C1_top | ecosystem: Environmental > Aquatic > Freshwater > Lake > Sediment | place: USA: Wyoming | collected 2017-08-01 | reverse complement strand
GCGTTTTCAGTCCAAGAAGGTGTTCGTAAAGGGCGGTGTCTTTCATGATGGTATCGGTGTGATTGAAAAACCGGATTCTCCAACATTGAAGAAAAATTCACAGTGCAATTGATGAAGAACCATATTTTGTTTTGGATTTTTTGCAGGAACCACGGTGCAATCCCCAATAAATAAGGCGACCATCCGGTCGCCTTATTATTTTCATCATCAGAATTACTAACCCACCCACTTCCTTGCATTCTGGAACATCTTCAGCCACGCGCCGTTCTCCTGCCACTCGCGCGGATACCAGGAGTTCTGCACGGCGCGGAACACGCGCTCGGGGTGCGGCATCATGATGCTGAAACGCCCGTCCGGCGTGGTGAGGCCGGTGATACCCTGCGGCGAGCCGTTCGGGTTGAGCGGATAGGTTTCGGTCGCATTGCCGCTGTTATCCACATAGCGCAGCGTGACCAGCTTCTGCGCCGCCTTGAGGCGTTTGTCTTCGCCAAAACGAAGTTTCAGTGAAGACTCATGCCCGCTTGCGGGCGTGATGCCGGAACTAAAATCGGCATAACCTTCGCCATGCGACACGACGATAGGCATGCGGCTGCCCGCCATGCCGTTGAAGAAGATCGACGGCGAGGATTGCACCTCGACCATCACGAAGCGCGCCTCGAATTGCTCGGAGCAGTTGCGCGCAAAGTGCGCCCAGTTTTCCGCGCCGGGAATGATCTCGTGCAGGTTGCTCATCATCTGGCAGCCGTTGCACACACCCAGCGCGAAGGTGTCCTTGCGCCGGAAGAACGCGGCAAACTCATCGCGGGCACGCGAATTGAACAGGATGGATTTCGCCCATCCTTCTCCCGCCCCCAGCACGTCGCCGTAGGAGAATCCGCCGCACGCCGCGACACCCTTGAAGTCGCGCAATGAAACACGGCCACCGATAATGTCGCTCATGTGCACGTCCACCGCGGCAAACCCGGCGCGGTCGAACGCCGCCGCCATCTCCACCTGCCCGTTCACGCCCTGCTCGCGCAGGATGGCGATCCTGGGGCGATTGCGCAACATCCCCTGCCCGATATTTTCATTCAAATCGTAGGTCAGCTTCACATGCAGTCCCGGATCGGCTGCATCCAGCAGGCGGTCGAATTCCTGCTGAGCACAACCCGGATTGTCGCGCAGCTTCTGCATCTGCCAGGTGGTCTCCGACCAGATGCGTTGCAGATTCACACCGCTTTCCGAAAACAGAATTTCGTTGTGTCGTGAAATCTCGATCATGCCGGTCTGGTTCAGCGTGGCGATCTTCTGCACGCTCTTCAGCCCCGCGTCATGCGCCAGTTGCAGCACATGCTGCGCATCGCGGTTGCGCACTTGTATCACCGCGCCGAGTTCTTCGTTGAACAGCACGCGCAGCGTGTCGCCGTGCAGTTCGTCGAGATAAATGGTCAAGCCGATGTGCGATGCGAAGGACATCTCGCACAGCGACACGAACGCGCCGCCATCGGAGCGGTCATGATAGCCCAACAGTTTGCCTTCGCCGCCCAGCCGTTGCATCAGCTCGAAGAATGATTTGAGCAGCGGCGCATCGTCCACATCCGGCGCGACATCACCGACCTGCTTGTACACCTGTGCCAATGCCGAGCCGCCCATGCGATTTTTGCCCTGCCCCAGATCGATCAGCAACAGCGTCGTTTCAAGGTCGGCGGCCAGTTGCGGGGTGAGCGTGAGGCGCGCATCGGGACAGGGCGCGAACGCGGTCACGATCAGCGACAGCGGTGCAATTACCTCTTTGCGTACACTCCCCCTCCCTAACCCTCCCCCACCAGCGGGAGAGGGGACAATCGTCTCTTCGAGCCATGTTGTTTTCATGGACATCGAATCCTTGCCGACCGGGATGCTGATGCCGAGCTGCGGGCACAGCTCCATGCCCACCGCGCGCACCGTGTCGAACAGCGCCGCGTCCTCGCCATGATGTCCGGCGGCGGCCATCCAGTTCGCCGAGAGCTTGATGTCGCCGATTTTTTCAATGCGCGCCGCAGCGATGTTGGTGAGCGCCTCGCCGACCGCCATGCGTCCCGAAGCAGGGGCGTTGATCAGTGCCAGCGGCGTGCGCTCGCCGAGCGCGAACGCTTCGCCGCGGTTCGTATTGAAACCCATCAGCGTGACGGCGACATCGGCCACAGGCACTTGCCACGGGCCGACCATTTGGTCGCGCGCGGTCATGCCGCCGACGGTGCGGTCGCCGATGCTGATCAGGAAAGTCTTGTTCGCCACCGACGGCAAACGCAGCACGCGCTCGACCGCCTCATGCAAATCGATCTTGCCGATGTCACAGGAAGTCAGACGCGGCGTTTCGCGCACCACATTGCGCGTCATCTTCGGCGGTTTGCCGAGCAATACCGACAGCGGCATGTCCACCGGATAATCGCCGAACTCCCTGTCATGCACGGTAAGCTGGTCATCTGCCGTGGCCACACCGACCACCTCGAACGGGCAGCGCTCGCGCTCGCACAGCGCGCGGAACTCATCCAGCCGCTCCGGCGTAATCGCCAGCACATAACGCTCCTGCGATTCGTTGCACCAGATCTGTTTGGGCGACATGCCGGTCTCGTCCAGCGGGATCTTGCGCAGCTCGAAGCGCGCGCCGCGCCCGCCGCCATGCACCAGTTCCGGCAGCGCGTTGGACATGCCGCCCGCGCCGACATCGTGTATCGACAGGATCGGGTTGTTCGCGCCCATCTGCCAGCAGCGGTCGATCACTTCCTGCGCACGGCGCTGCATCTCGGGATTGCCGCGCTGCACCGAATCGAAATCGAGATTCTCGGCGTTGCTGCCGGTATCCATGCTGGACGCGGCGCCGCCGCCCAAACCGATCAGCATGCCCGGGCCGCCCAGATGCACCACCAGCGCGCCGACCGGCAATTCGTGCTTGTGGGTGTGTATCGCGGAAATATTGCCTACCCCGCCCGCCAGCATGATGGGTTTGTGGTAGCCGCGCATCTCGCCGCTGACGTTCTCTTCGAAGGTGCGGAAATAACCGGCCAGATTCGGTCGTCCGAATTCATTGTTGAAAGCCGCACCGCCGATCGGACCGTCCAGCATGATCTGCAGGGCCGAGACGATGCGCGAAGGTTTGCCGTAAATCTGGGAAGGGTTTAAGGAAGAATGGATCGCGCCTTCGGCGCTCAAGGGCGAAGTCAAAAGCGGGGCAGAGGTTTCCCCCTTCCCCCTTCCCTCTTCCCCCTTCTCATATATTTCCCACGGTTGTCCGAAGCCGGGGATATTCAGATTTGAAACCGAAAAACCGGTCAGACCGGCCTTGGGTTTGGAGCCGCTGCCGGTCGCGCCCTCGTCGCGTATCTCGCCGCCGGAGCCGGTCGCAGCGCCCGCGAACGGCGCGATCGCGGTCGGATGGTTATGCGTCTCGACCTTCATCAGGATATGCGTCAGTTCATCAGTGAACGCATATGCACCATCGGCGCGCGGATAGAACCGCTCGACACGCGCGCCCTCGATGACCGAGGAATTGTCCGAATACGCCACCACCGTGCCCTTCGGGCTGACCTTGTGGGTGTTGCGTATCATGCCAAACAGCGAAATATCCTGTGCCGCTCCGTCGATCACCCAGTCGGCATTGAATATCTTGTGGCGGCAGTGCTCGGAGTTCGCCTGGGCGAACATCATCAGTTCGACATCGGTGGGATTGCGCTTCAGCTTCTGGAAATTTTCGGCCAGGTACTCGATCTCATCCGCCGAAAGAGCCAGCCCCATCTCGATATTGGCTTTCGACAACGCCGCATTCCCGCCCTTGAGCACATCCACCGTTTCAAGCGGTTGTGGCTTGCCGTGCCTGAAGATTTTTTCCGCCACGCCGTCGATGTTGTAAAGAACCGATTCGGTCATGCGGTCATGCAACAGCGGCAATATCATTGCTTCTTCACTCTTGCTCAATGCCTTGCCACTGCTTGTTTGCAGGTAATACACCACGCCGCGCTCGATGCGCAGCACAGCGGACAGGCCGCAATGCTGCGCGATGTCGGTAGCCTTGGTGGACCAGGGCGAAATCGTGCCGAGGCGCGGCACCACGAGGATGCGCTGCAATGTATCGGCTTGCCCGGGTTCACCGGCGCCTTCATCCAGACCCAGCACCTTATCCAGCACCTTATCCAGCACCTTGGCTTGCGCCTTGCTGAAAGCCGGACCATGCGCCACCTGCAATGGGGGAGCCGAAAGTTGGCCGTTGCTGACACCCTCGCGCAGCGCGATGAAATAGCAGTGGCGCGTGTCAGCGACGACCACACCGGGCGCGACAGAACCCAGCGCGCGGCGCAGTTTTTCCAGACGGAATGCAGACAGGGCGGATTTGCCGACGGAGACTCGAAACATGGTAAAGACCATAATGAAATATCAGGGCAGGATTATACTATGCACCGCACTGATGAATGACTCTTGAAAAATGAATGAACGCATTCCCGCCCTGACTCCCAAGCGGGTCATGGCAAACTTCCCGAAACGCCCGCGCGACAGCCATAAGGGCCTGTTCGGCACGGTCGCGGTGATCGGCGGCGCGAACGGCATGGTCGGCGCGCCGCTGATGGCGGCACGCGCCGCGCTCAAACTGGGCGCAGGTTGCGTGCATGTCGGCCTGCTGGCGGAGAATCCGCCGGCTGTCGATTTCATCCAGCCGGAACTGATGCTGCACGGCGCGTCAGCCGCATTGCAATTGTCCGTTGTGCACGTGTTCGCGGTCGGCTGCGGCCTGGGCACCTCGATAGCCGCGCAAAAGCTTTTGTACCAGGCTCTCAAGCGCAACGCCGTTCTGGTGCTGGATGCCGATGCGCTCAACCTGCTCGCCAAACATGCCGATTTGCAGGACGACCTGCGCAACAGGAAGGCCGCGACCGTACTCACGCCGCACCCCGGCGAAGCAGCGCGTTTGCTGGTTTGCGATACGAAAGCGATACAGGCGGACCGCGTTGCGGCAGTGAAAAAAATCGCGCAGAAATTTTCCTGCAGCGTGGTGCTGAAAGGCGCGGGCAGCCTGTGCGCGACAAAAGACGGCAAGCTGTTTGTGAACAACACCGGCAATCCCGGCATGAGCAGCGCGGGCATGGGCGACGTGCTGACCGGCATGATCGCCGCCTTCATCGCACAGGGAATGACGGCTGACGACGCGCTGCTGCTGGCGGTACATCTGCACGGCGCGGCGGGCGATGCACTGGCGGAACAGGGCATCACGATCGGCATGACCGCCAGCGATATCACCGAGTGGGCGCGCTGGCTGTTGAATCAGTGGATGGACAAATAACCATGCCGTTAAGCTGGAACGAGATCCGCAACCGCGCCCACGAGTTCTCCAAGCGCTGGGAAAACGAAACTTCGGAAGATGCCGAGGCAAAACCGTTCTGGGTAGAATTTTTCAACGTCTTCGGCATAGACCGCAAGCGCGTCGCCAGCTTCGAGGAGCCGGTCAAAAAGCTCGGCGACAGGCAAGGCTACATCGACCTGTTCTGGAAGGGCATGCTGCTGGTCGAACACAAGTCGCGCGGCAAGGATCTGGACAAGGCCTACACCCAGGCGCTCGATTACTTCCCCGGCATCAAGGAACGCGACCTGCCGAAATATGTGCTGGTGTCCGACTTCGCGCGCTTCCGTTTGTACGATCTCGAATCCCCTCTCCCGCAAGCGGGAGAGGGTGGCGCGGCAGCGCCGGGTGAGGGCTACACCGAATTCAAACTCGCCGACCTGCACAAGCGCATCAAGCATTTCGCTTTCATCGCCGGTTACCGCACGCAAACCATCGCGCCGCAGAACCCGGTCAACATCAAGGCCGCCGAGCGCATGGGCAGGCTGCACGACGCGCTCAAGGCTTCGGGCTACGAAGGCCACCCGCTCGAAGTGCTGCTGGTGCGCCTGCTGTTCTGCCTGTTCGCCGAAGACACCGGCATCTTCCAGCCCGCCGGCGCGTTCCGCGCCTGGATAGAAGAACGCACCGCGCCCGATGGCACCGATCTCGGCGCGCAACTCGCGCAAATGTTTCAGGTGCTCAACACGCCGGAACAGCCCCCTCCTCAATCCTCCCCCGCAGGCGGGAGAGGAAGCAATCGAGAAAATCACACTTCAATCCCCGTCCGCTCGAAAAATCTCGACGAGCAGCTTGCCGCCTTTCCCTACGTCAACGGCAAGCTGTTCGAGGAAATGCTGCCCATCGCCGATTTCGACCTCGCCATGCGCGAGGCGCTGCTCGACTGCTGCGCGCTGGACTGGAGCTCCATCTCGCCCGCGATCTTCGGCGCGCTGTTCCAGAGCATCATGGACGCCAAGGCGCGGCGCAACATTGGCGCACACTACACCTCCGAAGAGAACATCCTCAAGCTCATCCAGCCGTTGTTTCTCGACGATCTGCATGACGAGTTCAAGCGCGTGAAAGGCAACAAGAACAGGCTGTTCGAGTTTCACAAGAAACTGCGCACCCTCACCTTCTTCGACCCTGCCTGCGGCTGCGGCAACTTCCTGGTGATCGCCTACCGCGAACTGCGCAAGCTGGAACTGGACGTGCTGCGCGCCGTGCACGAAGGCCCCGGCTCGCGCTTCCTCGACATCCACCAGGAGATCAGCGTGGACGTGGATCAGTTCTACGGCATCGAGATCGAGGAGTTCCCGGCGCAGATCGCGCAGGTCGCGCTGTGGCTGATGGACCACCAGATGAACGTGCGCGTATCGGAAGAATTCGGCATGTACTTCGCGCGCATCCCGCTCAAAACCTCGCCGCACATCGTCAACGGCAACGCGCTCACGCTGGACTGGAACGACGTGCTGCCTGCGGAGCGCGCAAGCTATGTGTTCGGCAATCCGCCGTTCGTCGGCGCGAAATTCATGGACGATGCGCAGCGCGAGGACGCGCAGCGCGTGTTCGCTGACATCAAGAGCGGCGGCCTGCTCGACTTCGTCGCCGCGTGGTACGTCAAGGCCACTCGTTACCTGAAAGCGTCATCGCGAGACCCGCAGGGTCGTGGCGATCCAGAGCGAGGCAACTGGATTGCTTCGGCTGCGCCTCGCAATGACGGCATCAGGGTTGCCTTCGTCTCCACCAACTCCATCACCCAGGGCGAACAGGCCGGTGTGTTGTGGGGCTGGCTGCTCACGCAGGGCATCCATATCCATTTCGCCCATCGCACCTTCCAATGGAGCAACGAAGCGCGCGGCATGGCGGCGGTGCATTGCGTCATCATCGGCTTCGGCGCGTTCGACGCGGAGAAAAAAACCATCTACGAATATGAGAACATTCGCGGCGAACCGCATGCCGTTGTCGTTCGCAACATCAATCCCTATCTGGTGGACGCGCCGGATGTGGTGCTGGTTAACCGGCAGCATCCGATTTGCGCCGTGCCCGAAATTGGCATCGGCAACAAGCCGATTGACGGTGGCCATTATCTGTTCACGCCGGAAGAAAAAGCAGAGTTCCTCATGCACGAACCCAAGGCCGCCAAATGGTTCCGCCGCTGGATAGGCGCGGATGAATTTATCAACGGCTACGAGCGCTGGTGCCTGTGGCTGGGCGACTGCCCACCCGACGAATTGCGCAGGATGCCGGAAGCGATGAAGCGCGTCGAAGCGGTGCGCGAAATGCGCCTTGCCAGCAAGAGCGCGCCCACGCAAAAACTGGCATCCACGCCGACGCGCTTTCATGTCGAAAACATCCCCGATGCGCCATATCTCTTGATACCGCGTGTTTCATCGGAACGGCGCAGATTCATCCCCATAGGCTTCATGCACCCGGACACGCTGACCAGCGATACCTCGCTAGTCATTCCCAACGCCACGCTGTATCACTTCGGCATTCTGACCTCGACGATGCACATGGCGTGGGTACGCTACACCTGCGGACGCTTGAAAAGCGACTACCGCTACTCGGCAGGCATCGTCTACAACAACTTCCCGTGGCCGGAAACCCCCTCCAACTCCCCCTTGTCAGGGGGAGAGCCACGCAGCAACTCCTCCCCTGACAAGGGGAGGCCGGGAGGGGTTTCAGCCGTGGAAACCGCCGCGCAAGCCGTGCTGGATGCCCGCGCGCAATTCATGTCGCCCTCTCCCCAGCCCTCTCCCGCAAGCGGGAGAGGGAGCAGTTTGGCCGACCTCTACGACCCGCTCACCATGCCGCCCGCACTGGTCAAAGCCCATCAAGCTCTCGATCGCGCCGTGGATGCCTGCTACCGCAAAGCCGCCTTCACCAGCGACGCGCAACGTGTAGAATTTCTGTTCGAGCGCTATCAGCAACTCACCAGCTTGTTGCCGACGGAAAAGAAAAAACACAGCAGATAGTAAAAAGCAATTCGACTCCGGTACATTTCTCACGACTTCAAAATATAAAGCACGACGCGATGTACTTTGCCGCAATCAGTTTTGCAGTCAATCCAGATGGTTTCGATCCCGTAGCCGCGTCGTCTTAATTCCAGCACACGGGCAGCCGGGCAAAGAATATCCAGCACACGTCGTGCAGTTACCGTATTAACCGGAGCGATTTTTAAAAGCTCCAGCAATCTTTTCCGTTGTGCGTGAGCGCTGTTGAAATTGCTGTGTGGTATTGGCGATGGCGTGTTGTTGCGAAGTACGTTCTTGTCGTTTGTTGTGTTCATATCCACTAAACGGAAGCAGGCAGAGCTTTGGTCGTTTTTCATAGCATCGTTTTCAGTTCACCGTTAAGCAACGGCACGGTGCGAATATGAAACAACGCGCTTACAAAATCATTCTATGTTCTTGGAGAAATTTTAGAAAAACGTTTTTTGTTAACGTAATAGGCGGCTCGTGCTTTTTCGTAAGATACAGCATGATCGTTCGCAGCATTATTTATGGCATCGGTTACATTTTGCTCAGGATTAGCCTTCATAGCATTTTCAATGTCGCAGTAAATACCTAACGCGCTCCATTCAGCTCTTGAATGTGGAAGACTAACTTTCGTCCACGGTAGGGGAAACTCATCTTCCCATCGCCCACCATGCAATACATTCTCAAAAGCATCAGCCAGAGCTGACATCACCCATGCGTCTGGCGGCTTACCTGCATACACACTATCAGTAAAGTGCTGGATCATCCTTAAATAAAATTCCTTGTGATGACGCTCGGCAGCACTTCCATTTCTTATAAGTTGGGAATATTCGGCAAAGTCTTGCGGGTCAATCAAAAAATATTCATCACGCTCGTTGTCATCCTCGCGGTCATTATTTTTCGGTTTCTTGAAAAGGTACTCTTCTTCCACAATCGCCCCCGCTTCCGCGCCCATCAAATAGAGCCAGTGGGTAGAACCCACCCTACGCCGTCACAATGCAAAAATCCGTGCCCTTGGCGATTGGGCGCACATGGTTTTTCTCGCGCTTCATTTCGACGATGCCGTAGTTCGACATGGTTTTGAGCGTCCGGGAAAGGTTGCCGGGTTTGCGTCCGGTCATTTCCGCCAGGGATGTGATGGATTCCGGTTGCGCCTCCCTGATTACCTTGAGCAGGGCGCGGTTGTCGTCGCTCAGCACTTCGGACAGGGATTTCATCGAGGTGAACCAGATTTTTGGTTCGCTTGGTTTTGGCTTGTATTTGCCACGGGCAATGGCGTAAATCCGCTCGCGGATTTTGTCCTGGGGCATGATGCCGATCACGATGGTTTTCATGTTTTTTCTACCTCCTTCAATATTCGATCCACATCCGCGAAAAATCCAAGTAGGGTGGGCACGATTTTGCCTCGTAGAGGTTCTCGCACCCGGAGGGTGTGCCCACGCGGTTACCAAGCCGCGCGGGCAGACTATTGAGCATTCCTTAAATGAAGACAGTTTCCACGATATGCCGAAAAAAGTTGTCATTCCGACCGCAGGGAGGAATCTTTAATGCCACACAGGATTTCTCCCTGCGGTCGAAATGACAAAGTGCATTACATCCTGAATACGCCGTGTGTCGTTATTTATGGAAACATCAATAAAACCCTGTCTGCCCACCTACGAAACTGCATGGGCATTGTCATATCCCGTGACTCGTTTTCCGCCCGGCTCATGGAGCGTCAAGGCGTAACGTATGCCGTGCGGTACGGCAGAGGTGGCTTCGACACGCCATGCGCGTATCTCCACCCAATAGCCATGTTCCTGTTGCACGACCTGCCCGGTCAATTCGAGCAGCGTTTCGATGCCCTGAATGTTTTGCATGGGGTTAGTGTATCAACAGATGATAAAGTTCGCCATTGTTATTACTCATGAGTCAGTAAATAAGGCGACACACGAGGAACTTCAGGATTGAGATTGTGGTCAGAGTTTGCATGAAAAAAGATGGGCGCAAACTTGATCGAAAAGCACAGGAAGCGATACGGCTG
>Ga0315268_10009095_pt1 | contig 10331 bp, 8 predicted proteins | sample C1_top_MG_FD_204535 | JGI IMG/M metagenome (GOLD analysis project Ga0315268, IMG submission 204535) | Sediment microbial communities from Yellowstone Lake, YNP, Wyoming, USA - C1_top | ecosystem: Environmental > Aquatic > Freshwater > Lake > Sediment | place: USA: Wyoming | collected 2017-08-01 | reverse complement strand
TCGAAGCTGCAACTCTTCGGACCACACTCGCTAGGTTCTCGCCCTCTACATACTCCATGAAAACCAAACGATCGCTTAGACTAACATGCAGAATTCTTGGAACTGCGAAACCTTTTGAGTGCAGCAACTGGTTTATGGCACACTCTCTTTCCAGTCTGGAACGGCCTAGGACGGCAAAGGTTCTGGTTCCAACAGACCACAGCACAAGCGGGAACCACTTGAAACTAGACCAGTCCTTAAAACTCTTCACAACAGCCTTCTTTTCACGGTCATCCACTCGCGCCCTAATCAGGTAAACGTCGTTCAAGACGCCGCCAAGACGCTCAACTGTAACCTTCACATCCTCGCCTGTACTTAGCACCTTCCTAGCGAAAGCCATGATGTCCGTTCTGTTCGCCAACGGAACAAGCCCGCCAACTGTAGGAACGTAAGCATACTTTTCAGGAACCTCAAACTGACTGACAATCCTTGCATCTTCGCCGCCCATCCCTTGAAGCCTGGCAAGGACTTCCCTGTTTTGAGAAAACGCGTTGAGAATACTTGGAAAGATGCCCAAAAGAGAGGCGAACAGGGCCCTCTGAGCTGGCTTGAGAAGATTCGTGAAGCGGACCCTAGGGTTCTTGGCTTTGTCTGCAAAGCAGCTTGAGACTTTCACGTAGCCATCAGTGGAAACAACTGCGTCTTCTTTCTCAAGCTCCTGCAACGCCTCTTTAAACCCGCGAAGCATGTAACCGATGTTTCTTTCCCTGCTTTCTTCATTCATCAGGTTGGCCAAGATGTAGATCATCGACGGAAAAAGTCGAACTCTGCTCAGGATAGTGCCATACATGAAATACTCCGGTCGAATGCGAATCTCGTACGAAAGCTCGGGAAAATCCAACACAAGGTTTTCCAAAAGTTCGAGAATAAGCCGCTTCTTCAGTTTGACTTCTTGGTCATGCAGATAACTGGGGTTCACTTGAGCTATGTATGGGAAAATAAGCTTGCTCGCCAAGGCTTCTCCTAGAAAACCTCTGTCCACATCCCTTTCAAAGACCCATTGGTCAGCGGCCAAGACGATCATAGAGCGGTCACCGAAAACCTTCACGTAATTCATCAACCGTGGCTGGAAGCCGCGGATTACAAGCACAACGTCAATCAGCGCTTTCGAACTTGGCAGGCCAAATGCAAAATTACCTGACACGCAGACCGCTGTGATATGGTTAGAGCCTGCTATGTGACGGCAGAAATTGAGAATTTCTTCATTCACTGCCTTGCTTGGGTCTTTGAGATTCTGAACCAAACTTTCACCTTAAACGACGATGACAACCACAAATAGAATCATTGAACGGTCGAAATATAGTTAATGCTTTCCGAGGATCTTGCCGTAAGTTCTCAGAACTTTCAGGGCTTTCACGGCTTTTTCAGGCAGGTTGTACAAAGGCACACTTGTGTTCCCAAGAACGTTGTACACTTTTGCGAAGTCCTCCCCGCCTGCGGGCACATCAACTATCGGCTTGTCAGGATGCTTGGAAGCTATCTTCGGAATTACCCTGCCGTCTTTCGGTTCAAAGAACGTGGACTTGAGCATGTTTATGACCAAGACTCCGTCCACATTCTTGTCTCCAAGAACAAGCTCCAACACTTTCGAATATCTTTCGCCCTTAGCATCAGCTATCATGTCAATCGGATTAGTGGCGTCAACTCCAGGATACATGCTTTCAATCTTGCTTTTAGTCTTCTCAGCTAAGGCTGCAAGCTTCAAACCGTTTTTCGCAACAGCATCAGCGGCTAATATCGCAGGGCCACCGACATTGCTCACAATTGCCACATTGTCGCCGCGCATGGGGGGCTGTTTCGAAAGAGCTACGGCAGTGTCCATCAGTTCCTCAATGTTCCCCACTCTTATCATGCCGGCTTTCTTGAACGCTGCGTCAAAAACCTCGTCTGACCCCGCAATCGACGCTGTGTGAGATTTGGCTCTCTGCGCTGCTTCGGTTGTTATTCCGCCTTTCAACACGAGTATCGGTTTCTTCTCAACGGTTCTTCTTGCTTCCTCTATGAATTCTCTTCCGTTTTTCACTCCTTCCATGTAAAGGCATATGACTTTCGTGTCCTTGTCCTTGCCCAGGTACTGCAGCAAGTCCACATCGTCCACGTCTATCTTGTCGCCAACAAACGCAAATTTGCTTATGCCTATCTTGTAGAAGCACGCCCAATCAAGCACGCAAGCGCCGACCCCACCGCTTTGAGATATGACGGCGATGCGTCCTCTTTTGGGCATGGTGTTCCTTTCAAACGAGGTGTTCAGACCGTTAGCCGTGTTTATAACGCCCATGATAGTGTTGGGTCCCAGAATTCTGATCCCGTACTGCTCTTTCAGCTTGAGCAATTTTCTTCGCTGTTCATCCTTGTAGCCTCCGGTAATCATCACTAGTGCTTTCACGCCTATTTTTGCGCATGTTTCTGAAATCGGTATTGACTCTTTCGGGGGGAGCATAATGACCGCCAGATCAGGCGTACCAGAAATCTGATCCAAGTTCGTGTAGCCTTTCCTGCCGTGCGTGTCCAAAACCACTGTTTTGCCCTTGAAGAACCTTTTCATGTTATACGCGACGCTATGGAACAGCTGCGGAGAGGTCATGCCGACTTTTTCTCGCATCTTACTTGAGCCTATCAGGACAACCTTTCGGGGCTCAAAGATGGATTTTACCTCGTCCATTCAGTCCTCAACCTTCAAAGGAGCCAACCGGAAGTGAAAGACAAACGTAAGGCGGTTCATGTTCATAAACTTAACCATGAAGGCGACCAATGGAACATTGTTCTATATAGCTCATTTGCGTTCAATTATTTTGATGTATGCAAAAGCCGCACTGAAAGTGAAGACAGCCGAGAAAACCACTACGTTCAGAATCGAAGCATATGAGAACGGTGGGTATCCAACAAGCAGGAAAGACCGAATCATGTCAGAAGCGCCGCTCAGGGGATTAACCTCAGCCAAGGTGACTAGGACCATGGGAAACTTGCCATCTCTTCCTAGCCCTTCAATCAAGGAAAGTGGGTAGAACACGCTGCTACAAAAGAAGAGAGTGTAGTAGACTAGGCCTCTTGCCGTTATGAATTTCTCAAGGCTCGACGTGGAAACTGCGATGGCTATGCTTAGACCTGAAATGCCGACAGCTAGGAGAAACAGGACAGCCAAGATAACCAAGAGCTGCCAGACTGTAGGGAATCCGAGGAAGATGAAGCACGTCAGCAATAAAGGGGACATGTAGATCATACCTCGTATCCCACCTGAAAGCACACGTCCAATTGCAAGCTCCATTCTTGTCATCGGCAGGCTCAACATGTAATGGTGCACCTCCCTGCGGCGTTCCATGTTTACTTCACGTCCAATCATGAACGCTGAAGCGAACAAGCCTGTGACGGCAAGTCCAGGCGCGAAGAAGTTGAAGTAAGTGCCGATTTGCTCTGTCACTTTGAGGCTTAACATTTGATTGTAGACGATAGCCATTATGAAAAGGTCAGCTAAGTTCATGCTGATCATGCCTACAAGCCACCATTTGTAGCGGAAGAAGTTTCTGAAGTCGTACTCGACGATGTGCACGATGGCGCTCACTACTGCCAGCCTCCTCCCTCGATGCGTCTGTCATAGATTATGACGCCGAAGAAAGTGAAGAACGAGAAGAACGCGATTATTCCTAGAAGCGGCCACAGAGGATTGCTCAGAGGAGTAATTATGGCCTCTATGCCCGTGCCCCAGCGGAACAGGTCTGCCGCGAATGTGATAGGATTGAAGGTTGCGAGTCCCCCGTAAAGCGGGTTAGCCGCCTGAACAACTGCCAAAGGATACATGGCCGTGCTTAAACGAACTATGAGAGCATCCAGCACACCCATCAATATGTCGAAACGGTCGCTGGACTTTATTATAACAGCTAAGGTGATACTCATGCCCGACACGCCGAAAGAGAACAGGAAAAGCGCGAACAGCGCAACAAGGAAGCTGAGCGGGTTGATGGCGCCAATAACGTACAATGACAAGGCGATTAACGGTCCCACATATATAAACGCCCTGAGACCACCGCCGATTGATCGTCCCAGCACAAGTTGCCTTCTTGAAACAGGCAGGCTTAGCAGGTATTCAAAAACACCGTGCTCTGCTTCTTCGTAGATGTCAAATCCAATGAATATGGCTGCTGAATAGAGGGTCATCACTGAAAGCCCAGCTACGTAGTACTGGAAATAGTACTGCATACTCATCATTCGTGAGGCGATAAGTCCAAACAGGGCTATCTGTGACACGAACCAGATGGCTCGCATTATGATCAGGAACTTGTACTGGAAGAACAGGCGAATGTCTCGCTCAATAACTAGGAAGAGCTTGTTCGTTCACGGCTCACCCCTCATCCTTCTGCGCTTCCTCAATCGTCAAGCCAGTGTAATGCGCAAAGACATCGTCAAGGCTCGGCTCGCTCATCCGTATGGAGGTGACAGGCACATTCATCTTCGTAAGCAGGTTCATTATTTGCGGAACAACCTCTTCAACACGGTTCAAGTAAAGCCGGAGGTTCGTGGGCTTAACCTGCATAATGTCCACTACTTCTTTGAAGCCCCTGAGTTCTTCAACGATTTTGGGGGAAGCGTCTTCCTCAAGGTGGATGTCGATGATGTCGCCGCCGAGAATGCTGTCTTTAAGCGTTTTAGGCGTGTCGCACACAAGTAGCTTGCCCCTGTGCATGATGCCGACACGGTCTGAAAGCCGGTCTGCCTCATAAAGCTCGTTAGTGGCCAGAATAATGGTGCTTCCTTCATCGCGAAGTTCCAGCAGCATGTTCCATATCTTGTGCTTGCCAACTATGTCGATCTGAGCTGTCGGCTCGTCGACTATCGCAATCTTCGGTTTCTGGATTAGAACCTTGGCCATCTCGACCCGTTTGCGCATGCCACCTGAAAGTGCATGAACATTCTTGTGCCGAGGCTCCCACATGTCCACAGTTTCCAAAACCTGCCTGACCCTCTGCTTTCGCTCTTCGGTTGATAGCCCGCAGACCTTGGCGTGCCAGTTCACCACGTCCCAAGGGGTGGCAACCCACAGCATTTTAGGCTCTTGAAAAGCAATGCCCAGAAGACCCCTCACCTTGTCAGGGCTTTTTCTTATGTCAAACCCGCCGACCAAGGCCGTGCCTTCGGTTGGTTTGATGACCGTTGCAAGCATCAGAATTGCAGTCGTTTTTCCCGCGCCGTTAGGCCCGAGAAGCCCGAGGATTTCTCCCTCTTCGATTTCTAGGTCTAAGTGATCTACTGCGGCAAGGTTGCCGAATTTCTTTGTGAGGTTCTGGATTTGGATGATTGGCGGCATCTGCTGCACCGATTTAATTCTGAACCAGATAAAATGACACAGCACTTAGATAAGACTAACGGATGTTCGTAACCTAACTTTTCCTCTTGCGTGTCCAAACCGTCACAGGTAACGCGATAGTCAAGTGAGCAACGTGAGCAATCACTTTCGCCCATTTTGCGCTTCTTATGAAAGCAGGACCTGCTTTTCATGATATAACGTTTCAGCTTCAATCACGCTTTTAGTGTATCCAAACACCCCCAGCAATGTCTCGCCAGCAGAAATCAGCAACTGCAGATACTCCTTCACATCATAGCGTGTGCTAGGCTTCAGCAGTTGAGCTGCAACAACCCTGCCATTGGCCCGTCTAGAGCTGGCGTTGACAATCAAGTATTGAACCGTCTGTCCAGCATGCACTTCGAAACCAGCCTTTTCCAACTGCTTCGCCGCAACAGCCTGGAAAACGTCATGATTGTAGTCTGAAGGGGTCTTTGACAGTCTCTTGGTAACCAAAAGCTCCTCCACATCAACGTGCCCGTCAATCAACTCGTCAGCATAGTCTCCTAAAACATGCAAAGCTTCGGCAATTTTGGCCTTGAAACTCTCTAAGCTGTTGGCTTCTGCAAGCTTCTTAATCATTTCCATCTGAGCCTTATACAAGAAACGGGGCGTGTCTCCACGTCTGGCCTCGATGCCGCGCATTTTGACCTCGCCATTTTCAAAAACGCCATAGTACCTGTTCAGAACTGGAACACTTTCTAATACCTTTGACGGAAGAAAAACAATCCAGCGATACTTACCCTCAACGTTCAACTGAACGCCAACGGCGCTTGAAACTTCGCGGCAGAAATCGGCAACTTCTCTAGGAGAAACCCCCTGCTTCTTCAGCCACAAAGAATCCACAATTCCGTGGATAACTTCGAAACCATGCTGCTCCGCCATTGCTGCTGTTTTCAGTAATCCGTCGCGTGCGAAAGCGCACACAGCGATGTGGGCGTCAACCTTTCCGAAACGCGCGTTTCTGTAACCCAGATAACCGAAACATGTGACTAGAATCCACTTGAGAGCTGCCTGCCGCATGTTGTAAGCATGCTTCAGCTTCTTATCCTCAGCTTCCTTCATCAAGCTCTTGTATTTCGAACGTTTCCTCAGAAGCAAATCCAAAGTCTTAGGCACAATTCCCTTCCTCTTCTCGCAAATGTTGTACCCAAGCTCAGGCACCCTCAGCTTCGAGTCTGGACAGCACCTGCAGAGCACGGTTTCAGCCGAAATGTTCCGCGTCAACATCAGCATTGGAAACATGGAAGCAAAATCAACTTCAACAACATCCGTGTGAAAACCCAACTTCGGCTCAAAGATGAACCCGCCGCGGTCAGCCACAAGCAGCTCCCAACCGGACTTGAAAGATTCAGGCTCAGTTTTCTTCCATGGAATGAGAATGCCTTCCTTCCAAGCAGTGTAAAGTTGCAGAGAGGACATTATGCTTCCGATAGAGGCTCTTGCAGCCCGCTGAAGAGGAACCCTACACGTCCTTGAAACTTCAATCAGCCCTTCCAAACCGCATGCAGTGTAGATGAAGGTGTTGTTCACATCGATGTGAACCCGCCCGAAAAGCCGCCTCGTAGGCGCCTTATGGTAGACCCTCCCATAAGAGAAAAAGGTCTTTCCACCGCTCTTCTCTGCCTTCAGCGGAATGTCTTCTCTGCTCAAAACAAAATTGTCCAAGACACCGTTGGCAAAGGCACGATAAGTCAGATACGGCAACAGAAACGAATCGCCGCCGCTGGTAAAAATGAGGTCAGGGTCCTCTTCCTTAACGGTTTTAACAAACTGCAGAATCTTCTCGGTTTCATTTCCCTCATTGATGATTACGGTTTTGTCGCCGAAATCCAGCGATATGCTGTCTATCTTATCGGTTAACTTCTGCAGAACGCCTTCCTTCTTCAAGACAACGTTAAGCCGCATTGAACGAAAAGGCGGAGCATAGTAATCAACGCTTTCAACCGAGTCAAGCACATCATAATAAAGCCGTTTTCCAGAAGCCACAACCATCACATGCGCTAAGGGAAAAACTTCCTTATCGTACAAATACGCCTGTGCAATTGGAACGTCAACATTATAAAGCCGAAACTTTTCATACCTGCCCGACCTGACTATTTTTCTGGCCAAAGCCGACGCTTCTTGATAATCGCTGACATCAATTTCCAAAACCTTCTTCCAACCAGCTTCCATGAAATCAGCATGTTTCTTGACAAAACGCCAACCTTCGACAGAAGGGTTTCCCTTGATTTTCTCAACTAGACTGCTGAGCTCCGAGAAACTTCCAGAAACGTAGAACCTGTGCGTGAACGTGTCAACAAGCTTGATGCGCTCTCCATTTTCTGCAATAAGCCACACTGTGATTTCGTTCTTGCCTGAAGGGTAAACGTCAAACAGCCAGCCTCGAATCGGGTTAAGTTTCACGAAGCTGCTTTTCAAGCCGCTCAAGACTTTCCTTAATCTCCAAAATTTCTATCTGCAAACTGAGCAGGATAGACATGAACATTGCTTCGGCCAGTATAGTTCTCGTCGCCATTCCACCTGCAGAAGCATACATTCTGCACGCATTCATCATCCTGTCAAAAGCCTCCAGCTCCCTACCCCTCAAAGCCTTCCGAAAGCCTTCCCAGCGGTTAATCTCCGCCTCTAACGCCTGCCTATAAGACGGAACGGTTCTCCCCAAGATCCACGCCTCCACAAAATAGTGCCAACGAAGCAGAATCAACCGTAAAATCCATGGTGAAAGGATTAATCCGTGCATAGTCTTCCAAAGCAAAAGACAAGATCTTTCCTATCTTCCTCAGCCTGATTAAAACATTACATTTTCCAAACAGAAAAGCCTCAAAAAACGAAATTTGCCTGGAACGTTTTTCTGGAAAATAGCCTACGACAATGATTGTCTGTCTTTCAGACGCTATCTCAGACAGTTTAACACAGACTTTCATGAAAAGCTCTCTGGCCTCAACTTTAGGAAGGTCGCGGTCCAAAAACAGCGAAGTGACATCTGAAACAATCAGCAGTCTAGCCCTCCGCCTCTTCAAAGCAGACTCCAACTTCTCCAAAATTAAAGACGAAAGCTGATAAGCGGTGAAAGCCCTTGAAACATAAACCTTCTCTAAAACAATCCTAGAATCCAAACCGTAACTGCGGGCAATTTCTGCAATCAAATAAGGGTTGAACATGTTGCCGCCGTCAACAAAAACAGTGGAAGAATCTAAACCGTCACGTGCAAACGGAAGCTGACACCTAACTGACAAGGTAGAAAACATGAAAGAAACGCTGCTGCCGTGCAAAACAGCAAAATCCCCAAATTCCAAACCTGGAAAAACATCATCCAACACTGGGAAACCGAGGGAAAGTCGCCTAACCTCATTCATTGACAAAACAGACATGGAAAGCTCCCCTGCTTTAAGTGGAGAAGCCGAAAAACGGTAAATAAACGTTTGCTGGAAAAGCACTTCCACAGACTGGGAGAGAGATAGGTTAAAGTTAACAATCATCCATGGCTTCCAAGATGCATTCTGCATCTAGTCAAGTTCAGAATTCGAAATAAAAAGTCAATGTTCATAACAAAGATGAAAGACTAGAACCTAAACTAATGTTTTGCATGTTTTGAAGCTGGAACGTTTCTGGCCAGATAGAATCAACTCAAAAGGGATTGTTTTGGTTTGGGAAAGAGATAAGTTTGAATATAACACAATTTAGTCAGGCGAGGGCACATTTTGAAGGAATACCTGATTGGCACAGGCGGATGGGCATACTTCCGAGTGCAGGGACTCCACCCGCTTGCGGCGTATTCAAGAGCTTTCAACTTCGTCGAAGTAAATTCAACCTTCTATCGGATGCCCACCATGGAGGAAGTGGAGAACTGGCGAAAGCTTGTTCCATCTGACTTTCAGTTTGCTGTAAGAGCATACAGAGCAATAACGCATAAGAACAAGCTCCAACCAAAGGCAGAGACTTTCGAGACACTTGAGAAAATGAAACGAATATGCCGCGCTTTGAAAGCGGACATTCTGCATCTTCAAACACCGCCATCCTTGAAGCTTGACGGAGCATCAGCCAGCAAACTAGACGACCTTGTCACTTCGGCGGATCTTGGTAAGATTCGGATCGCCCTTGAGATTAGAAGCGCTCGATCCTCCGAACTTCCACCTGAGCTTGTGCGAGTGATGCAAGATCATGGGATCATTCATTGTGTAGACCTTTCGCGAGGTGAGACACCTGCATATCAGTCTGATACGCTCTACACTAGGCTTTTTGGTAAGGGAAGTCACAACACGTATCAGCCCACGGACGAAGAGCTGGCTGAAGTGGACCACAAAGCTCAAAGCGGAAACTTTGAGAAGGTGGCTATGAGCTTTCACTTCGTCAGAATGTACAAGGATGCAGCGAGGTTGAAGATTTACAAGCAGACGGGCAAGTTTCCAACTGTCACCAAGTCAACCGGACTCTCTTCCCTAGATGAGGTTCTAAGCGAAGATGCACGTTTTCCCACGACAAAACAGGACTTGGTATACAGTCAGGGCTGGAAGCTCTTTGACATGACAGAGGGCCGAAGAATGCGTGCAAGCGACCTTTTGATGAAACTTCCTGAAAGAACCTACAACAACACCAACGAAGTTATAGAAGTGCTACGCTCGACAGGGAGGTGATGACTGTTTGGATTCCTCTTCTGACAAAATCCTACTCGGGACATCAGGCTGGAGCTACAAGGAGTGGATAGGCCCATTCTACTCAAAAGAAGACAAGAGCATGCTACGAGCATTCACGAAGGTCTTCAAAACGGTGGAAATCGATTCCACGTTCTACCGATACCCGTCGAAAGGCACAGTCACGGGGTGGACAAAATATTCGCCTGAAGGCTTCGTCTACACCGCCAAGTTGCCAGGCCTAATCACCCACGAAAAGAAGCTGGATCTGAGTGCCGGGATAGAAAAGGATTTGCAGAAGTTCATAGAACTCATGGAGCCTC
>Ga0315268_10009094_pt1 | contig 10332 bp, 10 predicted proteins | sample C1_top_MG_FD_204535 | JGI IMG/M metagenome (GOLD analysis project Ga0315268, IMG submission 204535) | Sediment microbial communities from Yellowstone Lake, YNP, Wyoming, USA - C1_top | ecosystem: Environmental > Aquatic > Freshwater > Lake > Sediment | place: USA: Wyoming | collected 2017-08-01 | reverse complement strand
AGCGTTTTGACCACACATTGTTGCGATAGCGCAATGCTTTAACTGAAGAAAACAGATCGCACGTGCTAGTGGAACGCGGGGGTCCCAGAGCCAGGTCAAGAAGCGTCTGGCTAGATGGGCGGGTCGCGTCCTGACCACGCGCGCCAAACTCAAGACCAAGCCCACAGCGCGGGTGAGTCATCCCGTGGCGTAGGCCTTCGTGGGTTCGAATCCCACCCCCCGCACTTTGAGCTCCACTCCCTGTAGCGGAACTCGACATATCCAAAAGATCGAACCCTCAGTGCTGAGCGAGACCCTCCAGTTCGCCTTCTAGAGCCCTCAAAGGCCTCGCGAGAAGGACGAATCTCCTGGGGCCGGAGTCCGTTAAATCCTACCTAGCGGTGCGCACACACAACAAAGAGCTTCCAGCATGAGAGAACGCTTGAAAGAAAGGGGGTATGGTTCTGGTAACCTGGGAATGGAACGTCGTAGGGATCTCTTGCTTACTTCTTCTTGCGTGTCCGGAGGACCAGCAACAGTACTGCGAGAATTGCCACTATGGCTATCACTATGGGGACACTGTATGCGGCGAGCAGCTCTTGTGTCGCTGGCTGCTGCATTGTCGCGCCAACCTCGATCACTGAACTGTCTTTTTCATAAATCGTCGAATCAGAGTTCACGTCCATCGGCGGGCCATAGTTTCCTTGACCGTCCGAGCAACTACAGGCAACGACGAAGATCGTGACCGTCCCTGTTGGAAAATCATCCCCAACCGTCTGCGTATACGTATAGATTCCTGTGGAACCTGTTGGAACGACGGGTGCGTTCTTGACTATTTTCTCGCCTGCTGTGCTAACCCAACGAAATGAGATTGTTTCAGGGGACAAGGCAAACGGCGTAACATTGACATTAGAATAAGAGACTGCCACCGTTGTGGCGACATTCGTGCCCACAGCAGCGCTTTTTGGGTTCGGATCCACCATAAGGACAAATACGGTCTTTCCGGTCGTCGGACATGATGACTTGGGACTTGCAGCGGCTGCCAGCGGCAGGGTCGAGCCGAAGAGCAGCAACATTACAAAAACCACAGTCCATGATCGCTTCAAGAGAGCCAAGACAGCTGCACTCAACCTCTCACTCTTCTGGTTCAAACATATCATCTCCGAAATTGCCCATCCTTGGACGTGCGAGCACTTGGGTGATAGGCTCACAAGGTAAAGCGGCGAAAGACCGTAAGTGTTACAAAGTAAAGCAATGTGTAACAAATTAGATGAGTTTGATCGACCGAACAACGCGAACTGTCCTTAGAAACGTTAGGATACCGAAGGAACTCAACGCGCTCCTTCAGAAAGATGCAAACGCTGAGAACAGGACCGTGAGCGCGCTGGTCGTGTCTATCCTAACCAAATACGCTGAATGGGATCGCTTCACTCAGAAATTCGGTTTCGTTGCGATACCACGAACCAACTACAAGCGCATGATCGAGGCGATGGATGAACAGGAGTACTTGACTGCCACGGAAAAAGACCCTTCCACATTCCTTGAGATGGTTCGGTTCTGGTACAAACGGATCGACGCAGCTGCCATCAGCGCCTTCTCCGAGAGGTTCTCAAAGTATGTTGGAACTGCTCAATGCGAGATTGAGGAGAAGGACAGCAAGTATACCATAACCCTACAACACGACTTGGGCGTAAGGTACTCTAATCAGCTGAAACGTATCTACGCAGCAGGCATAGAGGCTGCTCTTGGAATTGAGCCAAGAATTGAAGTGACCGGCAATTCGGTGTTCATTAAATTCTCTGGAGGACCCGCCCGAGCAACGAGATAACAGACTAATTTGCAGCTAGAGAACTGAGCGTCGATTACCTCTTAGTTACATCGGAGACTGCAAAAAGGTGCCACTCTCCCGAAACCCCTTTCAAGGCTTGATGACCACGATCTGACAATTCGATATCCGATCCTGCGACAAGGTCCTTTAGGATACTTGACACGAGCACCTCGCCAGGGTTTGCCCGCGAGGCGATTCGGGCGCCGATGTGTACTGCGATTCCGGCAATATGATTCCCAATAAGCTGCACCTCACCTGCGTGGAGTCCTGCACGGATCTCAAGGCCGAGGGATCGAACCTTATCTCTAACATTGCAGGCGCATAGCACCGCCTGCTCCGGCCGGTCGAAAATCGCCAGTATCCCGTCCCGAGTCCTAAAGATCTCTCGTCCGCGAAATCGGTCAACCTCTTGTCGCAACAAACCAAAGTGCTTGCAAGGTTGATCGCTCCGCTTCCGGTCAGCAAACGTAGGTGCCTGTTCTGTCGACCCTGCAATATACGTGAAGAGGACAGTCGCGAAGACGCGATCATGCCCTGGAACATTCCGGTTCACTGTGAGAAGCATACGGTCGAGATCGTCTTCCGATGGGATGCTTCCAAATTCAATTCCTGAGTCCGTAATTTTGAACGGTATCCACTTGGTGCTGTGACTTACGCCTCGAGCAATGGGTATCCTGAACTGCCTCTCAACTTCCTCCTTTGAGTCGTCAATCTTCATTTCCAGAATTATGTCTGCAAATGGATGAAGGCTTCGAGTGATTGAGGGCGGGTTGATTCCCGTCGCGAAGTTCACCAAGGCAATTACATTGACAGATTGTTTCAGCAATGTTGCACGTAGATCGAGAAGCCAAGGCGCCAGCAAGGCCGGATTGAACATCGTGCCAAGCGTTGACAGCGAATCGAAGATCAACCGAACTGGCCGATCTTGCGTCTTAGTGATTAGCTGACGTATTCTAGTCGAAATCTCGTGAACTCCAATGGGCTTCTCAAGCAGGAAGTCCACCGCATCCAACTTTGAGCTTTCAACGCCAACCTGATTGCGGAAGTTTTCCGCAGTCGTGTCGGTTAAGGCAGCAACAATCCGATGACCTGCCCTCACTCCTTCCAGACAGAACTGTTTGGCAAACGCCGACTTGCCAAGGCCTGGCCTTCCGGTCAACAAAATGATAGTTCCAGACGGAAACAAATGATCCTCCAGGCCGGGGATCTGAACCTTGAACCCAGCGACTGAGGCTTGCATGCTAGTCGCTCTCCGAAATTGTCCAGACCCGCTTCATCGTCACCATAGCCCAGAGTATGAAGAACGCAGTAAGGACGAGGAGCACATTTCCTACTAGTCCCAATAGGCCGCTGTTCAAACCAAAGCTGTCACTAATTGCAGCTACAAGCAATGAGGCGAAGAGAAGTATGACTCCAGCTTCAAAGAGAAGCCAAGGTCGCTCCAGTCTGGGAACGGCAGCAAAAAGACTCCTGACTCGTGATATGCAGAACAACGTGAGAATTAGAATAAGAAGTCCTGGTGTAACAAGTCCGTACAGGTATGCGCTGATCACGATGACTCCTCACTAATCATTGGGTGCGACAAGCCAAACCCGTTTCATCAACAACATAGCAGCAAGAAAGAAGAATCCCGTGAGAACAACAAGCATGTACTGGATTATGCCGAGGGATGACGGCGGGGCTCTAACTGTGCTCCTGATACCGACCAGAAGTACGGCAATGAAGAGAGATACGACTCCTGCCTGCAAGAGAATCCACGGCATCCTCAGCCCTGGAACCGTGGCGAATAGATCCTTCACGCGAGAAATGTAATACACGGCTGCAGCCGGAAACACAAGTCCAAGCACAAGAATCCCGAAACCAACTCCACTCGTCAAGATCGAATAAGGTGCTCGTTGATACGCGGCATACCCTAATGCGAGCTTCTTGGTAGACTCTTGGTCCAGGCTGATTGTGAGGGATTTGATCTTCCCGTCTTGGACGACCGCCATGGCATTGGCCACGAGAGGTGCAACATCGAGCCGTCGATATTCGTCAACAGTAACCTCCAAATCCCACGTAACGTTAGCTGCCATGACCCGGTAGTTGCCCATCTCTTTGACCTGAATGCCCTCCTTGACGAGTTGTTCAAGCCAGCCCCGAATTTGCACCGTAGTGGTGAACACTTTTTCACCCCCGCATGGAGGGCTCGCAAGGTTCGTGCCAGAAAGGCACGCTATGTTCGAAAGGTCGCTCACTACTGCTCCATCGGAGAAGAGAGCTAGGGCGGCGTCAGGATTATGTGCATTGAGGGCAGAATCGAAATCAGCAATTACGGAGATTGCGTCCTGTCTAACTTGACTCTGCCCTCTGATCTTGACGATCCTTGGACTCTGTTCGGCGACCTGTGTGAACGCACTGATTAAGGGAACAGCTAGCAGAGTCAAAATAATGACAAGGGTTACACACCATAGGGCAGACCTGAGGCGCTTACGCACGTCAAGCTCACCTTTCGTTCAATGCCCAATCAATGTTATGTGTACGTGCAATAGGATATAGATACTACGTAGAGCGCTGCTCACCTTGGCTGAAAAGAGACTCTTCCAGAGGAACACCTCAGGTCTCGAAAGAAAGATTGGTCCAGTCACTGCCGTACTCATCACCATAGCAGTCGCGGCGGGCATGGGCTGGCAAAAATGGATTTTCTACTTTGCTGGTCAGAGTCCGTTGCCTGAGAACCTGTGGATCGCAGGAATCCCGCCAGGAGTGATGGCTTTCATCCTCGGCGGAATCATCATCCTCATCATATCGTTGGGTTATTCGGTTTTGATCTCGGCTATGCCTCGATCCGGGGGCGGCTACGTTGCTATCTCAAGAATCGTAGGTCCGTTTGCTGCCTTCATCGGCTCCTGTCTCGAATTCGTCGCCATTGCCATCACCCTCGGAGTGCTTGCCGTTGTTGCTCTCGAACTGTCGTTTTTCTCCTTCGGTCCACCCCTAGGGATAACCTCACTTCCGGCCTCCTACGACTATGTCGGCTTCTTTGCTGGGGGCATATTCCTCGTCGTTCTCTTCACAGCGATAGTTGCCTTGGGAGCGAGGATTACAGGTTACACATTGCAAATGCTTGTCTGGATTCCAGCCGCATTAGGCTTGTACGTTCTCTATCTGCTGGGCGTCGCCATAGTCAACCCAGCAACACTCCAGAGCGGAATTTCAGTATGGTCACAGGGACATGGAATCGCTGGAGTGACAGCAGATACTTACGTCCAGGCCGCTTTGACACAGGGGCTCGACGCAGCTAGTGTAGGCAACTACTCGACCGCGGTCTCAGTCTCATTGCTCGGCGCATACTTTGCCTACATGGGGTACGGGGCAACTACTTTCGTGGCGGGAGAAGTGAAGAATCCCGATAGGAATTTCCCGAAAGTCTTGCTAGTCGCGCCGTTCATCGTTATGTTGATGTTCGTTGGGATGGCGGCATTTGGAACGTATGCGGCCGCATCCGTCGGGCACATAACGCTGTCGAACGGCGACAAGTGGTCTTTCTACGAGGCCTACTCATACCTTGGCTATGGAGGAGGAAGCCTCCAACAAGCTGGAGTGCCCAACTTTCAACCTTGGATCACAGTTGTTGCTTCAATGGTTGGATCGGGTGTCGGGCTAGGTTCTCTCAACTTCCTGCTGTTCGCGTTCTCGATACTTTGGATTGTAAATGACTTTCCGGCACTGCTCCTAACAGGATCAAGAATCTTGTTTGCAATGTCATTTGACGGAGTGCTGCCAAGTTCTTTGAGCAAGCTCAATGGCCGATTCAACTCGCCCTCGTACGCTACTATTCTGGTAGGGATATTCGCTGTGCTCGGAGTGTTGTCTGAGACTTGCATAGTTTGCAACGGGGGCAGTTGGTATCCCGGCGGAACCGCTGGAAACATACTCAACGACATCTTCTTGAACGGTGTCTACAATGTAGACCTCTTGGACGCAGTATTCTTCAGCCTCTTCTCGCTGGCAGTTGTGTTGTTTCCGTTTCGATTAAAGAAGGTCTATGATGCAGCGCCTTTCAAACCAGGAGGTAAGCTAGGCGTCGTTGCCATTGGGCTTGCAGGTCTAGTTGCCAACCTGATTATTGCGTGGCTGATCCTTGCAAGTCCGTATGAATACAACATACTCTCTCCAACCACTGAAAACTGGTATTCGTTAGGATTCACATTACTATTGGGTGTGATTGTTGGTCTGGTCTATGTATACTATCGATTTGGTCCGTCTAGGAAGAAGGTAGACTACGCAGTGGTCTTCTCGGAGATACCGCCAGAGTAGACCTGTAGGTTTTCAAGGAGAGCCAAGAAACTGCTCCAATGAGCTATTCTGGTTGAAGAAGATGGGCCCGATCCGATGCCGCCCTAAACATTCTGTGTAAGGCTTGCGAAGAAGATGGCCGTGAGTTCACCTGACCGACGAGAAGAATAAGCCAAATGACAATCATCCTGTGTCCGCGCAGCCAAGCACAACAGCTGCGGGGAGTTCGAATCCCACCCCCGCACTTTGAGCTCCACCCCCTGTAGCGGAACTCGACATCTCCCTTCTTCGGGCGACCTGTAGAGTATGACCCCAGTGAACGGCATCATCCTTCCGTCACGGCCAAACCACAAAACGAGTAACGGCCATCAGGGCCAAGCGCCCATGTGCCGAACCGTGCATAGCATAGAAACAGAGTCTGTGCTCACGAAGAACTGTTACCTAGCCGAAGCGACAGGAGACTGAAATAGGCCCCAAAGTAACGAACCCCTTACGGTCTCCTTGATATCCACTGTCGAATTCGGTGGGAGTCGGAACCCTTATCACGATTTTCTGAGTACGATCAAGTCACCCACATTACTCGTAATGTCGGTGGGGACGAAGAGACGACCACTGTGATAGTCCATGCTGCTAATCTTCGGTAGATTGAGTTTGAGTGGGTCGGTTTCATTCGTGTTGTTCTTTCCTTCGCGAACATCCTTGCAGTCACCGGCAATCGTTCTTATGATACCGGTCTTTCTGTGAATCATGCGCACAACATGATTGTATCTATCTCCCACGTAGATGTTCCCTTCTTCGTCAAGTGATAGTGATATGGGTCCGTCGAAATGTTCTTCAGGGCTACTACCGAATGTGGCAAACCTGGCATTTCCGCCATCTCCATCATGGCCTGTTTTTCCTGTTCCTGCCAAAGTATGCACGCTACGGTTTTCCAGGTCTATCATCCTTACAGCGAAGTTCTTGCTATCAAGCACGTAGATGTTCCCATCAGGACCTCTGCGGATGTCGTAGATCCAGTTGAATCTCACTTCATCAAAACCCACAACGTCAGATTGAAAGCCCGGTTCGCCATCCCCGAGGGTCAACACCGGTTTACCGGTTGAATCAAATCTCCAGACTCTGCAACCTTCAACCTCGTTGACCCAAACGCAATCTTCATCATCTACAACACAGTTGCCGACCTTCTTCATCCCTAAGGCTGCACCGTCCACAAACAGTTTCGCCTCCACCTTGCCGACATCGATGCGATAGAGACGATTGTTGCCGAAGTTGGAGCATACCCGCGTCCCGTCAGGCATGCTGTCGACATACATGGGATAACTCAATTCCGCTAGAATATTGGGAACGCCTTCGAACACCGTGCGATTTGCTACAGTCCATTCCAGTTTGTCATTTTCGCCTAGGAGACCAAGGAAGTGCTTCTGGTGTTCCACAACGTATTGCTTCCCCTGTCTATCGTGGAAACCGAAGTGCACAAATCCATCCTTACACAGGTCGCCAGATCCAAAGTCAAAGTTGATTATTCTTTCAATTTCCCACTCAGTCATTCGATCCACCCAACTACCTCTGGAGATTCGTTCGTTCTCCGCGGAGCCACGACGATCACGTGATACCCTAGTGAGATATCTGTCCGCCAGTAATATTGTATGATTGACCGGTTATGTAATTCGCATCTTCAGACGCCAGGAACAGTATCAGACCAGCGACTTCGTCAGGTGTGCCGTATCTGCCTACGGGGATCGAGGCAATTCGTCGTGTGTGAATTTCGTCCTCTGACACCTTCAACTGCAGGGCTCTGTCGTGTGTGGCTTTGTCAAGCATTTCAGTGCGAATTTCTCCTGGGCAGACTGCGTTTACATTGATCCCGTCTTTGGCAAATTCCAAAGCCAATGAGCGTGTGAGGCCGATTACGCCATGCTTTGCGGCGCTGTAATGAGAAAAGTTCGGCGCCCCAACCTTTCCGGCTGAACATGAAACGTTGACTATTCTCCCATATTTTCTTCGCATCATATGCGGAATCACCTCTTTGCAGGCGTAGAAGGTGCTCGTCAAATTGATGGCGAGGCAATATTGCCAGTCCCTTTCATCTATTTCTAGGAAAGGTTTGGGACTGAACACTCCAACATTATTGATGAGCACGTCAATCTTCCCAGACTGGCCGACTGCTGAAGCCACCATGTTTTTCATGTCATCTCTCTTGGTTCCATCAGCACGTATCGGGATGCACCGCGAACCTATGGATTCTATCTCCGCGGCAACCTTCTTCATGGCTTCAACGTTAACATCAGTAACAACGGTTGTCGCTCCATCACGAGCGAATCTCAGAGCAGTGGCTCTACCGATTCCAGCGCCTGATCCGGTGACTATGACCACCTTGTCCACAAATCTTCTGACCATGTAAGTATCAGCCATCCTCTCGGCTCGTGAATGAGTGTCTTTGCGGAGCTTTCAGGCCAGCCTCGTTAAGATGGAATGTTGCTTTCTTTGCAATTTCTAGCAGGGTTCTAGCATACATGAATTTCATTCTCTGCATCTCTTCGTCATCCCTCTGCTAGGCCATCTTGGAGGCATGTGTAAAAGAATTCCACCGCCAGGTGACGGCAGGAGAGACTTACCTTGGACATCGGTACAAAAGACGATGATAATGCTCACAGCAGACAGACAATAATGCTCATAGCGACAATGGACAACGAGTTGATGAAGGGCTCGAGTTCTGAATAGCAACGGGTGTTTCCGATTTCGATCCTTCGCTAACTGGCTGTCAAGTGACGGCACCACCCCTATACGAAGGCAACTGGCTCACAACGAAGTGACGAAGAACAGCGATATCAAGTAGAAACCGGAGCAAGGAGCATTTGGAGGTTTTTGAGACCAGTCTGCGGTCCGATCTTAAGCCGGTCAGGGGAGAAGGCTGTTGGTTGTGGGATGAGGAGGGTAAACACTACCTTGACCTGTTAGCTGGAACCTGGTGCAATATCCTTGGCCATGGACACCCGCGCTTCATCCAAGCAATTCGAATTCAGGCCGCGAAGCTGATCCACACAGGGTCTGGGGTGGTGGCAAAGGAGGTTCGAGACGCAGCGGATCGTCTAGGCGCAATACTTCCTGCAACCTTGAACCAGGTGACCTTTCTTAATACAGGTAGTGAAGCGGTCGAGTTTGCCGTCAAAGCAGCGCGAATCGGGACCAATCGTTCCGAAGTGATCGGTTTCCGACAAGGCTACTACGGGGCAACACTCAATGCACTATCGCTCTCCGAGATAGGACGCGGCGCAACCTACCTGCCCGAGACTTCCAAGATTCCTCCGATTCCGGCCCCCACCTGCTACCACTGCCCTCTTGGGAAAGCCTATCCTGACTGCCAATACGCCTGCCTAGACGAGTGGCAAGCAGACGCAAAGAAGCACGCCAACCAAGTCGCTGCCATCATTTTCGAACCCGTCCAGGGGCGTGGAATCACTGTACCCCCACCAGGCTATCTCAACACCTTGGCCAAAGTCGCAGAAGACTGGGGATGCCTGCTAATCTCAGAGGAAGTGACCACAGGCATAGGTCGAACTGGTCACTGGTTTGGTTTCCAGCATGAGGAAATATCTCCTGACATCGTAGTGCTGGGCAAGGCTTTGGGTAATGGTCTACCAGTGGCGAGCGTAGTTACTACAACCGAGGTTGAGAGAGCCTTTGCTGGCAGGTTTACCCATGTCCAATCACATCAAAATGACCCATTCTCTGCCGCCGTGGCGGCAACAGTCATCGACATAGTGCGTGACGAGAGGTTGGTTGAGAGGGCTCGTGACATGGGAGAGTACCTTCTACGAGGACTGGATCGCATTCGATCAGCTCACGCAGGAATCTCCAACACGAGAGGCTTGGGGCTAATGGCTGCGCTTGAACTTGATGGCCCAAATGTCGAAGAGCGGGGTGTCATAATCAAACGTAAGCTTAGAGATCAAGGCATCATTGTAGACTTCAATGGGCCCGTTGCGAGCCTACGTTTCTTCCCACCATATATCATCACCAAGCAGCAATTGGACATGGCACTTGAGGCGTTGAATTCGGCTGTGGGGGACTCGCTTTGAAATCCAAATCGCAGAGACTTCACAACGAACTCTGTGAGATCATGCCCGGCGGGGTGAACGAAACCTTACATTCCCTAGAGCCACCGATATTCTTCAACAAAGCTAAGGGATCGAAGATTTTCGACGTCGATGGCAATCAGTATGTTGACTACCACCTTGGATTTGGGT
>Ga0315268_10009093_pt1 | contig 10333 bp, 8 predicted proteins | sample C1_top_MG_FD_204535 | JGI IMG/M metagenome (GOLD analysis project Ga0315268, IMG submission 204535) | Sediment microbial communities from Yellowstone Lake, YNP, Wyoming, USA - C1_top | ecosystem: Environmental > Aquatic > Freshwater > Lake > Sediment | place: USA: Wyoming | collected 2017-08-01 | reverse complement strand
GAAACTGCGTCTTCCCGGAAAAGGCGAGCAGAGCCCTTACGGTGGACCTCCCGGTGATCTTTATATTCAGGCGAAGCTGACTGATGATCCTGTTTATACCGCAAAGGAGCATGATTTGTATGTAGAAAGGGATATCAGGCTGACCGAGGCTATCCTGGGAACGAAAATATCAATACCGACACTTGAAGGTAAAGAACTGAGCCTCAAAATTCCCCCGGGAACGAGACAGGGAACAAAACTGCGCCTTCCCGGCCACGGCCTTCCCCACATGCAGGGGAAGAAAAAAGGGGACCTTTATGTTTCTATCCACATTGATATACCGCGTAATTTGAATGCAGAGCAAAAGATGCTGATGGAAAAACTGGCTGCATCCGGTTTGTAACGAATTAAATTAATTGACAAGAAACTCTGTTAATTGTATTTTCACACAAGTTTGATGTGCCTTTGTGCTTAAGGCGGTTTATTTTCACAGCCGTCATGCTTTGATGAAATAATAAAAAGTCATAATTCTGACGGCAAAGTAAAAAGCTCATTATGCAAGGCGCACGAATCTTGAGGAATGAAGCGTACACATTAGTACGCTGCAATGACGAAAGATGAAGTGCAACACAGCAGAATGACTTTTTACGAAGCCGGCAAGCTTTGAGCTTATATATGCCGGAACTTATTCCTGTTATAAAAAAAGATGCCATTGAGAGGAAAGTAGCTGAAGTTGCCCGCAGGATTTCAAATGATTATAAAGATTCCGAACTGGTCCTGGTGGGTATATTAAAAGGCGCTTTCGTATTCATGTCAGACCTGATGAGGAGCCTTACGATTCCGGTTCAGGTCGATTTTATCTGTGCTTCCAGTTACGGTTCGGGAACTTCCACATCCGGCAATATAAAATTGACCAAAGAGCTCGGTATTGATATATATAACAAGGACGTTCTTATTGTTGAAGATATAATAGATACCGGTCTGACTCTCGCGTATCTTGTTGAGTATTTAAAGTCTTTCAGCCCAAAGAGCGTAAGCATATGCGCTATGCTTGATAAACGTGAACGGCGCAGGGCCGATATTAAAATAGACTATTCATGCCATGTTGTTGAAGACGGTTTTCTCGTCGGCTATGGTCTTGATTATGCGGAAAACTATAGGAATTTACCGGAAATCTACCACCTCAAACTTTAGGCAGGGGGTATGCCATGTTAGTTACCTGTACGGAGTGTAATACCAGTTTCACAGTGGATGATAGGGGAATAAAAAAGTCGGGTTCAAAAGTCAGGTGTTCCCGCTGCAAAAATATTTTCGTGGTAAATCCTTCTTCCGCCGGAGGAGAAAAGGATGAAAAGCATGAATCCGATTCAACTCCGAAGATTCCTGAAGATTTTGCGGGAGAGTTTGATGCATTGGATTCCGGGTCTGGTAAAGAGGAAGATCTTCCCGAAGAGGACGAGATTGATTTTGATGAACTGGACAAGATGCTCGAAGCAGATGATGAACTGGTGCTTGGAGAATCTGAGGAAGCCGCGGAAGAAGAGCCTGCTTCGCCAGGGGTTGGGGATATCGATTTTTCCGAGCTTGAGAAAGCGCTTGATATGGATGAATCTTTGAAGGCTGTTGAAACCGGGGGAACCGGGAAAAAAGAGGACAAGGCTGAAGAAGAAGAGCTTGACCTCGATGCTCTCGACAAGGCCCTGGGAATGGATGAAGACCTGGAACCTGAAGAGGTTCCGGAGCTTGCGGAAGAAAAACCTGCTATTAAGGGAAGGGAAGACCTTGGATTATCCGAGATAGAGGAAGCTCTTTCGGCAGATGAATCTCCCGATGCCGGGAAAGCTGGCGAAACCGAAGAGGAAATTTTTGACTTTGCCGAATTGGAAGAGGATCTCGGGATTGATGAAAAATCTGAACCGGAAGAAGTTACTGAAATAATGGAAGAAGAGCCGGCTTTGCAGGAGGATGGGGATATCGGCCTTTTCGGACTTGAGAAAGCGCCTGATAAGGGCGAATCCGCGAAGGCCTGGAAGACTACCGATACGGAAGAGCTTGTATTTGATGAACTGGATAAGATGTTCGGGACGGATGATGAGCAGGCAGGAAAGGGAGTTCCGGAAAGCGGTGAAGAAGAGACTGCAGTATCCGAAGCCGGGAAGGGAGCTTTGCCCGGTGAAGAAGATCTTGACTTTTCGAATTTGGACGAGCTTCTTGATACTGAAAAAACACCGGAGGCAGAAGCGGTTGCAGTGAAAGAGGAAAAAGAGCCCGGATTTTTCGATGCCGAAGATATAGATTTCAGCGATCTTGAAAAGATGCTTGAAACCGGTGAGATAAAACTTGATGAGATGGGGTTGGAGAAGCAGAGCGTCAAAGCCGGTACCGGTGTCGGTGAAGCGTTTGACCTTTCAGAGCTGGAAACCGCTATTGAGAAATCCGGTGATGACGGCATTGAAGAGGTAGAGGAAGAGCCTGAGGAATTGGTGCTTGATTTTGAGCCTGAAAAGGATGAAATCCTTTCTAAAATAGAAGATGTGGAAGAAATCGATTTTTCGGATCTGGAAGATATTGATGTTTCTGGAGAAGCGGCAAAAACGCCAGAAACACAGGAGGTGGAGGCCGACGATCTTGACTTTGATTTTGATCTCGAAGAGGAGACCGCCGGCAGAAAGGGTGAAGCTGAAGAGGCTGCCGATCTTGATCTCTCGGTTCTGGATAAAATTATAAGCAGCGCGGATGAGCCTGAAGAGGATATCTCTCTGGAAAAAGCGGCTGAGGAGCTTGAATTGGACCTTGATCTGGAATCTGCAGCAGTCGAAACTCCGGTCGGAGAAGAGCCTGGGAAAGCTTACCAGGATACCCAGGAGCTCGATTTTTCAGATTTGGAAAATATTCTGGTGGGAGAAAAACCGGGCGGCGGGAAAGAGGGGGATACGGAGCAGGAGCTTGAATTTAACTTTGATCTTGAGACGCTGGGCGAGGAAACTGAAGCTCATGCGGATGAAGTTACTGAGCTCGATTTTTCGGATGTGGACAAAATGCTTGAGATGGAGGGAATGCCCGGAAATCAGGAGAAGGAGCCCGACGGGGATGTTTTAGAATTGCAGCCCGGAACGGGTGACTCTTCAGGCGGAAAGCAGGCCGGTAGATTTGCGGGTACTCTGGTAGCAGATAAGATGGGGCTCAAAATTTCTTCCGAAGAGCCCGAACAGGAGGATGTGCATAAGCACCTGAGGGGATTTGAGATAGACAAGTTCAAGGAAACACGGGTGATGGGAGAGAGGAAGTCTCAGGTTGCTTCTGCAGATGATGACAAAAAGGATAAACAAGAAGACAAAAAAGCGAAGAAGCCTCTTAAAGTAACAAAACCCTCCGGCAGATTCATGATAATTCTTGGCATTATTGTAATTTTACTTCTGGGAGCAGGAGCTTTTGTTGTTTATAACCCGTTCGACATTGAAATTCCTTTCGTAAGCGATTTCCTCGGCTCAAAGGCTGATGAAAAAGGGAGCCTGAAAATAACTCCTGTAGCCGATTCGATTAATGGAGATTATGTTGGCACACAGTCTGGTACCATTTTTGTAATCAGGGGCGATATCAAAAATGATTACAAGAATACGAGAAGCTATATCAGGGTGGTCGGGAAACTCTATGCAAAAGGGAAAAAGCTTTCAAGTACCGAAACAGTTTTTTGCGGAAACATAATCCCTGAACAGGATATTGCGAGCCTTGATCATGCTGTTTTGAAAAAACGCCTGCAGAACAGAAGCGGCGATAAAAATTCGAATGTGAAGGTTAAACCGGGGAGTAAAATCCCGTTTATGATTATATATGAAAATCCTTCTTTAGACCTTGATGAATTTATTGTTGAGGCCGAAGGCTCAATAAAAGAATAGGTCAAAAGGGTGTGTTATGCAAAGGTTTCGAATTGATTTCAGCTTGACTAATGGAATATGAGCTGGTAAAAACCCTCTTCTGATTTTTGGCGATGTAGCTCAGTTGGTCAGAGCATGCGGCTCATATCCGCAGGGTCCGGGGTTCAAATCCCTGCATCGCCACCAGTTTTGATTCGATAAAAGGCTCCTTGTTTTTCAAGGGGCCTTTTTTATTTTTCGCGAATTTATATCAAACTCCGCCGCAGGCGGACAGAATAATTGTTTTACGAAGCCATCATAAAATAATGATTGTAATAACAACAAGTTTGTTTTATTTTTAAAAAAAATGACGGCGGATGATAAAAATATGAATTTTACCTGTCAAAGAGAGAATTGATCCGTGCTACCAGGTTTCGATAAAATTGTTGAAGAAAGAATACTGGATGCCCAGAGAAAGGGGGAATTCGACAACCTGCCGGGGGCCGGAAAACCGCTTGATCTCGAAGAGTCAGGTTCCGTTCCGGAAGATCTTCGCATTGCATACAAGATATTGAAAAATGCCGATTATATTCCGCCTGAGCTTGAGCTTAAAAAAGAGATCCGGAAAACGGAAGAACTGCTGGCTGGCATGGAAGATACAGCGGAAAAATACCGGGTGTTGAAGAAACTTAATTATATGATAATGAAAGTAAACCTTTTGCGGAACTCACCCGTTATGTTTGAGGAGTCGGAGCTTTATGCCGAAAAGCTGGTCGACAAATTCGGGCAGAAGTAGCGGCCTTTAACGGGGTGTTATCCAAAGGTCTCATGAAAAAGGAATCGGATGCCATGAAAAAAATTACTGTTGCGCTTCTTTCAGGCGGTATATCATCCGAGCGCGAGGTCTCCAAAAAGAGCGGAGACCAGGTCTTCGATGCTCTGGATAAGACAAAATATGACGTTATCCGTTACGACCCCCGGTCGGATCTTTTACGTCTTGTCTCCGATTCTGCGAATATTGATGTAGCGCTGATAATACTCCACGGGCAGTATGGGGAAGACGGGACGGTTCAGGGATTGCTCGATCTTCTTGATATCCCCTACCAGGGATCGGGTGTTCTTGGAAGCGCAGTCGCCATGAACAAGCTTGCCGCAAAACTGCTGTATGAGAAAGCCGGGCTTCCGGTTCCTCCTTATATGGTGATTAAAAAGGGTGATCCGGTTGACCCTGAAACCTTCGAAAGACGCCTCGGCATGCCGCTTGTTATAAAGCCTGTTTCCGGCGGTTCGAGTATCGGGGTTTCGATTGCAAAATCGGGAGAATCTTTCATGGAGGCCGTAAAGACGGCATTTTCATACGATGATACTCTTCTGATCGAAGCCTTTATAAAGGGTGTCGAGATTACTGGTGCAGTCATAGGAAACGATAAGCTTGAGGCCTTGCCGATTGTCGAAATAATTCCGGATAAAAATTATGAGTTTTTTGATTACACGGCAAAATATACCGCCGGTGCAACCAAAGAGATATGCCCGGCACGTATAGATGAATCCCTGGAAGTAAAAGCGAGGGAATATGCAAAAACGGCTCATAGGGCGCTTTTCTGCAGGGGATACAGCAGGACCGACATGATTCTTGACGGAAAGGATATTTATCTTCTTGAAACAAACACCATTCCCGGGATGACCGCCACAAGTCTTTTGCCCATAGCGGCTCGAACAGCCGGCATCTCTTTCGGCAGACTGCTTGAAATACTTATAGAGCTCGGCATGGATGGGCGGGATAAGAAGCCGGATAATAAAAAGGCCTTGGCAGGTGAATGATTGATAATAACAAGTCCAAAAGAATTGGTGGACCGGTATGATGAGTTGGGCCGCGGTGATATATTTGTCGGAAAACCGGCAGCAGGCGGGTTGAATCAGTTTTTATTAATCGACCTTCTCGAAAGAGGCGTCCTTTGTGTTCCGTCTCCTCTTTCCCAAATCATAAGCGGCTCAAAGGTCGTTCAGACTCTTCTTTTGAACAGGTGGATGCTTCCGAATACTTTGGTCATTTCAAGGAGGAAAAATCTTATGGATGCGGTCGGGCTGTTCAACAGGACAGGAACGACCCATGTTGTTACAAAAGAAGACCGGATGCATTGCGGGCACGGGATAAGAAAGTGGGACTCGATAGAGACGCTTTACAGTTTTGTTTCAATGTCGGAATCATCTTATCCTTTTATAGTGCAGCCATACGTCGAGAGTTTTACGGATCTCCGTGTGATCGTGGCAGGAGATTATGTGGAAGCGTATGCGAGGCATAATCCCGATAATTTCAGGATGAACATGGCAGCGGGCGGGTCGAGCCGGCCGTTTGACCTCGATGCAGATAAAGAGAGATTTTGCAGGGCTGTAATGGAGAGGGGAAAATTCCCCTATGCCCACATCGACATAATGGTCGCTTCAGACGGGAAATATTACCTTTCGGAAATAGCTTTAAACGGCGGCATCAAGGGGGCCTGCATAGGAAAGGCGGACCTTGAGCGCAGGAAACTGGAGATTACAGACAGGTTAATCAGGGAATATGCACAACAGTGAAGAGTGAAATAGGAGGTCTTTATGAAAGTTTTGGTAGTCGGAAGCGGCGGCAGAGAACACGCGCTTATCTGGAAAATAGCTCAAAGTCCCAGAGTGAAAAAAATCTATTGCGCTCCGGGGAATGCCGGTATCGCAGATCTTGCCGAGTGCGTGCCTATCGAGGCGGATGATATAAAAAAGCTCCTTGAGTTCGCGAAAAAGGAAAAGATCGGACTTACGGTTGTCGGTCCGGAAGCTCCACTTTCAATGGGAATAACGGACCTGTTTGAAAAAGAGGGCTTGAAGGTTTTCGGGGCTTCAATGAGAGCCGCCGAAATAGAATCGAGCAAATCCTTTTCAAAAGAGATAATGACGAAATACGGCATTCCGACTGCCGAAGGGAAGGCCTTTACAAACTACAGGAAGGCTGAAGCCTACATACGGAAGAAAGGCGCTCCTCTGGTTGTCAAAGCCAACGGGCTTGCCGCTGGAAAAGGTGTAATCGTCTGCTCCACGGAAAAAGAAGCAATCGACGCCCTTGACAGCATACTGGTGAAACGGACTTACGGAGATGCCGGAAAGATGGTCGTAATTGAAGAATGCCTTACCGGCGAGGAGGCGTCTTTCCTTGCTTTTACTGACGGGAAAACGGTTCTTCCTCTTCCGACTTCACAGGATCACAAGCCTGTTTTTGACGATGACAAAGGTCCCAACACCGGCGGAATGGGAGCTTATTCGCCTGCCCCGGTTGTGGACAGGCATATTCATAAGAGGGTCATGGAAGAGGTCATGATACCCACTGTCCGGGCTATGGCTGCAGAGGGCAGGCCTTACAAGGGAGTCCTGTATGCCGGGCTGATGATTGACAGGGACAGGATAAAGGTTCTGGAATTCAACGGCCGCTTCGGGGATCCTGAAGCGCAGCCTCTTTTGATAAGAATGAAAAACGACATTATCCCGGTAATGGAGGCTGTGATAGAGGAAAGGCTTCATGAGTGCAAGCTGGAAATTGACGAGAGGGCATCGGTGTGCGTTGTCATGGCATCGGGAGGTTATCCGGGTTCCTACAGGAAAGAGATACCCATAAAAGGGCTCAAAGAGGCCGCGCGCATAAAGGATGTCGTCGTGTTTCATGCAGGCACAAAATTTAAAGACGGCTCTGTTGTAACAAACGGGGGGCGCGTCCTCGGAGTCACCGCCCTCGGTGATACCGTTACCGCCGCAATTGAAAAGGCATACCAGGCTGTTTCCATGATAAAATGGGAAGGAGTCCTGTACCGTAAAGATATCGGTAAAAAGGCGGTGATGCGCAAGGCTGTTCTTCCCAGGGTGGAAATTGTAATGGGCAGCGATTCCGATTATGATGTCATGGAAGAGGCTGTTGCCGTTTTAAAGAAATTCGATATTCCCTTCGGCATTACGGTGGCATCGGCGCACAGGAGCCCCGAAAGAGCCTCAGGAATAGCAAAAACGGCAAGGGAGCGGGGGGTAAAAGTCATAATTGCCGGGGCGGGCCATGCCGCGCATCTTGCCGGTGTGCTCGCAGCGCACACTTCTCTTCCGGTTATAGGGGTACCGATTGATTCTTCATGCCTTTCCGGGTTTGATTCTCTCCTCTCGACCGTCCAGATGCCTCCCGGAATACCGGTGGCAACTGTTGCGATAGGAAAACCCGGGGCAAGAAATGCGGGAATACTTGCGGCGCAGATCCTTGGAATTTCAGACCCGGCGCTTTCCGGCATGCTTGATGCTTTCAAGAAGGAGATGGCGCTTCAGGTTGAAAAGAAGGCGAAAAAACTTGAAGATTTCAGATAAGACGATAAGAATCGATCCGTTAAAGCCTGAGCCGGAACTTATACAGAGAGCCGCGTCTGTTGTAAGAAGCGGCGGGACAGTCATATTCCCGACAAGGGGCCTTTACGGGCTGGCCGCCGATGCATTCAATGAAGAAGCTGTCGGCAGGATCTTTGAGATAAAGGGGCGCCGGAGTGAAAAACCTCTTCTTGTCCTTGCGGAGAGTTACCTGATGCTCTCCTGCCTTGTGCGGAATATTCCTCCCGCGGCTCAGAAGATAATGGAAAGTTTCTGGCCGGGAGGAATTACAATCGTATTTGAGGCAAATGAGAATCTTCCGGCGAATCTTACAGCAGGAAGCGGCAAAATAGGCGTCAGGAAGCCTGGTCATCCGGTTGCATCAGCCCTTGTCAGGGCCGTCGGAGGACCGGTCACCGGAACCAGCGCCAACCTTTCCGGAAATCAGGGTTGCAGCATGATTTCAGAAATTGATCCTGATATTTTAGAAGGCGTTGACCTTATAATTGATGCGGGAGATCTTGAGGGGGGTATTGGCTCGACAGTGATAGATGCTACGGAGGAGCCCCCGGTTTTGATAAGAGAAGGCGGGATTTCAATAAATGAGATTAATAAAACGCTCGGCATTGATGTTGCCAGGGAAAATGAGAAAAGAATCTCCGCTAAACTGAACGAAACAAAAATAATTTACAAGGGGAGGGTTTTTGCCCTTGCCTTAGACAATATAACTCTCCCGAACGGAGTTACAACCGTTATCGACATCATACGACATCCCGGTGCATCGGCGATTGTCCCCATGTTGAATAAAAATACCGTTTTATTGATAAAACAGTATCGTTATGCGGCAGGAGGCTTCATATGGGAAATACCGGCCGGCACTTTAAACCCCGGAGAATCTCCCATCGAGTGTGCGAAAAGGGAACTGGTTGAGGAAACGGGTTACAGTTCAGGTAAACTGGAAAAATTGACCGAAATTGTTCCGGTTCCCGGTTATTCGGATGAGCGTATTCATATTTATCTTGCGACAGGTCTTGAAAAGTCTGTGCAGAATCTCGACAAAGATGAGATACTGAATGTTCATGAGATAAATATGGACGATGCTCTAAAAATGATAGCAGAAGGCGAAATCATAGACAGCAAAACGATCTCAGGACTGTATCTTGCCTCGATTCATAAATCGTAACTATTGTTTCGATTCGCAATTTACGTTCTTTCGTATTACGGCCATGCATCGAACCTCATGCCTCACGCCTTCTCGGCAATTTTGTTGACAAAAAGAGACTCGATTGTCTATAAACGCAGGAGACTTTTGAAGAACGCCCAATTTTGATCAAGTACAAGGAAGGCGATAATTTTAACCGCAGGAATACATTGGAGTATTTCGAGGATTAAGATTTGAGCATGACGCAGTAATCGGGCAAAAGGGGGTGTTATGCAAAGGTCTCCCCGAACATGCCGGAGTGGTGAAACTGGTAGACGCAGAGGACTCAAAATCCTCCGTTCGCAAGGACATGTCGGTTCAATTCCGACCTCCGGCACCATAATAAAATCAATGGCTTGCATGGTTTTTAGTAACCTGCAAGCCTTTTCTGTTTTTCTTCACTTGGTCGTTTTATCCCGCTATAGTCCCGCTTTTTTAAATCCTGCCCATAAAAAAAGCCCGGTCATTGACCAGGCTCTTGATACTAATCCGGCTTTACCGGATAAACATAAAAGGATTATTTAAAGTCGCTCTGACCGAGTAGCATAATACCACGGTCAAGAGAAAACTTCTTATTTGTGAGGCAGTCCCGAAAGTGCTTAGCATCCTCTGCCGCCTCAATTAACGGCTTATGATAGGCGTTCAGATATATTTCGTATGCGCCGTCCATAAAGGCTTTGTCAAGGCAAGGCCATGTTGAATCCGTCACGGCCTGCAATACCTCAAGCCGCCCATTATTTGCCGCGTCCAGGACTAACTGTCCGGCTGCCGGTGCCCCTGCTTTGTCAAGATGATCCTGGATCTCCTTCATTTTGAAACACCTTGAAATGATATCGCCTGTGATGATCGCTTCCGGCAAGCGCTTTGCCGCCTCAACAGCCGCCTCCGCTGCCGCCCAGGTCGTTTCCATCTCTGCTATGGTGCTTTCCAG
>Ga0315268_10009092_pt1 | contig 10336 bp, 10 predicted proteins | sample C1_top_MG_FD_204535 | JGI IMG/M metagenome (GOLD analysis project Ga0315268, IMG submission 204535) | Sediment microbial communities from Yellowstone Lake, YNP, Wyoming, USA - C1_top | ecosystem: Environmental > Aquatic > Freshwater > Lake > Sediment | place: USA: Wyoming | collected 2017-08-01 | reverse complement strand
TATATAACCTTTTATCCTATTAATATGCAAAAAAACAAGCCAATAATTGAATTCATGACCGACTTTCTTGATTACCTGGAAATAAAAAAAAGATTGGCTGATAAGTCGCAAGAAAATTATGCCAGATTTTTAACTAAATTTTTTAATTGGCTCCACGATAATAATTTATCAAAACTCAAGCCCGGGCAGCTGACCAAGGACCATATTTGGAAATATCAAGTTTTTCTATCGCGCCATGTGAACGCGCGAACCAAAAAATCCCTAAAAAAATCCACTCAAAATTATTATTTGATAGCTTTGCGCTGCTTGCTTGAATATTTTGCCGATCAAGACTTAACGTCCCTATCCCCTACCAAAGTAACTTTGGCCAAAGATAAGTCGGTTAAACAAATTAAATTCTTGAAGCTGGAAGAGGTGGAACGTTTATTGCTGGCCCCGGATTTAAAATCAAAGCAAGGGCTTCGCGACCGCGCCATACTTGAAACTTTATTTTCCACCGGTCTTCGGGTGGCCGAACTCGTTGGCTTGCAACGCGACCAGATAAATACCAAGCTCTCAACTGATGGTATTGAGATATCGGTAGTCGGCAAGGGTGATCGCGTTAGAACCATTTACTTTTCGCAAAGAGCAATTGATTGGCTAAAACTCTATTTGGATAAAAGACAAGATCTGGATCCGGCCTTATTTATAAACTATAAACCCGGAATAGAGAAAACAAATAAAAGCCGCCAATTGACTACCAAAAGCATTGAAGAAATCGTAAAGAAATATATAGTAATCGCCGGTTTGCCGGTTATGTCCACCCCCCATACTTTAAGGCACTCATACGCCACTGATTTGCTTTCACAAGGAGTAGATATACGTTTGGTGCAAGAATTTCTCGGCCATAGCAATATCGCCACTACCCAAATATATACGCATGTTACCAACAAACAACTGCGGGATGTGCATCGAAAATTCCATGGAGGGAATAAATTAAAAAAATAAAAAACCCGGCCTTTAATTACCGGCTTAAAAGGTATAAAAATTAATTATTTTATATTTCCTTAATTTCCTCCGTCATATTCCTCTGATAAATGTTATTTTAAACTTTACGGCAAATACTCCAACGGATCAACCGGGATGCCGTTCAAGCGGACCTCAAAATGAAGATGCGGGCCTGTAGTTAGCCGTCCGGCGCCGGCTGTGCCGGGCATGCCACCGGACAAGCCTATGACCTGCCCTTGCATTACCAACTCGTCTTCCTTGCAATTAAGCCGTGAAACATGGCCGTAAACAGTTGATAAGCCGTTGCCATGCACAATCATAATATAATTGTAGCCCATTCCGCTGTCTTTAGCCCGAGCCACATAACCGGATGCGGCAGCCCTGATCGGTGTCCCCTGCCCGGCCCTTATATCTACGGCCGGATGTTCAAAAATGTACCTAAACGGGTATTCCGGATCATGGAAATAGGATGAAATATAATTTTTTGATACCGGCCAGATCATTCCCTTATCGTTGAACTGCAGTTTTGATTCATCCATCTTGGCCATCTTGGCTCTGACTTCGGTTTCTAACCCGGATATATCGGCGGCAGCCTGCATTTGTTCTTGCTTGGCTTGATTTAAAAGCCTTTGAAATTTATTCTCGGATGAATTAGTTTCCTCAAGCAAGGAAATTTTATTTTGTTTTTCCGCATCAAGCGCCGATTTTTTTTGGTCAAGGTCAATTTTTAAATTATTCAATTCCTCATTCTTTTTATTTAAATCAGCTAATTGCGTTTCAAGCTCGATCTTGGCGATTTTTAAAGCGTCTAACGATTCTTTCAATTCAAAATTTACATCTTCCAAATATTTTGCCTGATTAAGAAATTCCGATAATGAATTATTGAGTAAAATAGTCTCTAATTGACTTACATTATCATTACGGCTGATAATTTTGACAATTTCATTCAATCTGATTACTTTGCCGCTTATTTCTTCTTCTTTTTCCTTTATCTGCACGTCTGTTTTTTTTATTTCCAGGCTTATCCGGTTTATATCTATCTTTACGCTTTCAATATCTATTTCAGCTTTGGCTATGCGATTATCCAAAATCGCCATTTCATTATTCAAGCTGCTCTTTTGTAAATTCAGATCCGCTATCTTAACTGAAAATTCTTTCTGTCTATTTTTCATGTTTTCAATGGCGTTTTTCTTGGCATCTATTTCTTCATTTATTTTCTTTATTTCAGCATTATAATCATTGTAACCATAGGCCGGGTAAAAACTAACAGCTATAAATACAACCAGCATTAATATGCAAATTTTTTTAAACTTTATATTCATTTTTAAATTATAACATATTTTAACTGATATGTTAAGACTAATATGCAAGAAGCGCAATTTTATTTAAAATTAGATGATAAATCAATTGAATGCCGACTGTGCAGTCATTTTTGCCTTATCAGCAATAATAACACCGGCATCTGTTCTGCGCGCCTTAATCTTGATGGAACGCTATATTCGCTTGTCTACGGCTTCCCAATGGCTATTAATATTGATCCGATTGAAAAAAAACCATTATTTCATTATTTCCCCGGAACTCTAACCCTTTCACTTGGTACTTACGGCTGTAATCTAGGCTGTTTGAACTGCCAGAACTGGGATATCAGTCAAGAAAAAAATATAAAAAATAAGGTCAAAAATTTAAAATTCATTGAACCGAAAAAAATAGTAAAGATGGCTGCAGCCCATAGTTGTCCTTCCATATCCTACACCTATAATGAACCGACTATATTTACCGAATATGCTTTAGATATTATGAAAATCGCCAGAGACAAAGGTCTAAAAAATATCTGGGTGACGAACGGCTTCATGAGCAATGAATGTCTAAAGTCCATACTCCCCTACCTCGATGCCGCCAATATAGATTTGAAATCAATGGACGATAATTTTTATAAAAAAAATTGTTCGGCTAAAATAAAACCGGTTCTTGAAAATATTTTATTTTTAAAAAAAGAAAAAGTGCATATCGAAATTACTACTTTGGTAATCCATGAATTGTCGGATGAGCCGGAAATGCTGGTAAAAATTGCAAATTTTATCTCTACCGAGCTGGGCGACAAGACACCGTGGCATATTTCTAAATTTTCCCCGGAAATATCATGGCAGCTAAAAAACATACCGCCGGCCAAAGACGACTTAATTGATACGGCATATAAAATTGGCCAAAACGCCGGACTAAAATATGTTTACAGCGGCAACATCCATACCTTGGAAAAAGAAAACACCTTTTGTCCGCAATGCAAACAATTGGCAATTGAAAGAATTGGATATGAAATAAATAGAAAAGATAATCATGGCAGTTGCGCCAAATGCGGCCAATCACTTGATATTACTCTGTAGAAAATTAAAAAAAAGATTTTTTAACTGATATAAACAAGACCCTTAAAGCCAAATAGGCCAGCAAACCTATTATCATTTCCAACACGAATAACGGCCAATTAAAATATGGCTTGATTACCATTTCCAAATTTTCGTTTATGATATTATTTGAGATTTTATAGACCGGACTGGTATAGGGATAAAATCCATCCTTTTGCGCTTTGATCAAGTATCGGCCGTTGGGGGCGATAAATCCGTACTGGCCGATGGCATTGGACATCATTGGATTAAACTGTGAAAATTTTTGCCCCGGCCATTTAACAAATTGTTCATTCTCCAGGCTGTACAAACTAATGTAGGCCTTTGAAACCGGCAAATATTTTTTAACAGAAGAATTGTAATAACTAACCTGTCCGAATTTCTGTATTTCCAGATCCGCCTTGGTTTTATAAATTTTTTGATCTTGATAATCAAGCAAGGTTAACAATAACTGATAATCCCCGATTTTTAAAGGTAGATTTAATTCCGCCGTATAAAATTTTTCATCCTTATCAATTCTTAATAAATAATTATTAGCGCTATAATTATTTTCTATCGGTACAATGGAAAGTATTATGGTTTTTAACGTTTTGGGAGTTTTATCGGCCGGCAATTTGAACCGCATGATAGTACCCGGCAAAGAAATGATTTTATTTTGTAAAAAATTAAAATTGACCGTTTCTGAGGCGGCTGAAATAAGCAGGTCTTGCATATTTAGCTTGAATTCCGGTAAAACTGGCTTACCCTTATCGATTTTCGGGCGAAAAGGCAGACCGAGAGTGGTGTCATTATCTTTAAAAAAAACTAGATCTCCGTCCTTTTTGCCTTCTTTGCTTTTATCGGTTGATAAAAAAAAGTGCGCGCTCGCAATCGCGCCCGATGAGTAATTACTATTATTGTCGTAAGCATAGGCGGTATAATAATAATTTCTGCCATTTTTGACATTAATATCCGTAAAATTTTCTTTTTTGTCGTTATAAACAGCCAAGCCGTCGTTTATGCTTTCCGGAAAACGATCTTCCCGGCGCAGTATTTTAACAGCTTGCAGATCCGGATCTTTTGGGTTATTCCAGAATAAATTTATTGTTTTATCAAGTGGAATGGCCCTGAAATTTTCAACATTAGCAGGCGGCTTGTTATCTTCCTTGGTTAATGTTTTAAAGCTTCTAATTTCCGTTTCTCGGTGATGGCCCCATGAATCATGGCATGAAATTTTATAATAATAATTGGTATCGGAATGTAAATTATTCAATATAGCGCGGTGTTCCCTGTTTTTGCTTAACTCTTGAATTTTTTCATTTTGAATGTCAAAATTTTCTCCCCATTCCAGCGCACACCAAGCATTTTTATTCGTTACCCAGTTAATAACCGCTTCGCTTGAACTTAATCTAACAAAGATCTGATAAATAACAATCGGATCAAACATTTCGGGAATAATTGAACTGCCACCGACTTTTACTTGCAGGCATTGGTCCGTGCATCGAAAACCGCTTAAAACCCCGTTCGCGCCATCGCATTCTTCAGCGCACTCATAGTAACCATCGCCGCAGATATTATCCATCCTAGTGCAATCTGATCGGCAGCCGTCACAATTAAAATTATTCCCATCATCGCATGTTTCGTTGCCATTGACTATTCCGTCTCCGCATGATTCCGTAGCGATACATGCGTTCCAACCGTCACAGGTCAAGTTGCATAGCCAATTACCATTGTAGCCGCTTGCAGTTACGCATGCCTCTGTGTTGCTATCGCAAATTTCCGTGTTATTATTTACTACTCCGTCCCCGCAAAACTCCAAAACACAAACGGCGCTGCAACCATCGCCGTTATTATTATTACCATCATCGCATTGCTCCGCACCGTTAATAATATTATCTCCGCAAAATTCCCCTACGTTGAGCATGATTTTTATATCATCGCTGGCTGATTTTGTTTTTAAGGGAATTATTAGGCATAAGAGCGCAATCGTGATGATTGAAATTTTTATAGAATTAGAGATCACTTTTATTTAAAATTAATTTGTAGCAGCCGTAATTATTATTGGGGCAACATAATTTCCTGGTGCTTGATGGCCACCGGCGATAACTTCCGCTCTAAAATTTATTTTTGTATTTTCACCGCCGGTCAATGTTCTGCCGGACCGGTTTACTATCTCTGTATTAGCGGTGGTTAGTCCTAGCCAGCAATCTCCGTCAATATGATTTGAGCCCGTATTGCAAAGAGTGGTGCCATTACTTTTAAATTTAGTCACGATGCTACTTGGGTTATAAGGTGAAAATCCAAATTCGTAATTAGGGGGGTTAATAGTAAAATCAATATCCGGAATTCCAGCGACGTTTGGAGTGTAATCAGGGAAGCTATTTGTTAAATACTGCATAGCCGGGGTATTTGAGGCCCTGATACTCATTGAATAACCGGATTCGCTGTCGGTTTGCACGGTCCATGTGCCATTGCCATCTGCGGTACCGCCGGTCAAACCGCCGATACTGGGAGTTAAAGTTATATTGCCCGGCACAGTAATGGAAATATAGCTTTCGTCCATCTGCCGGTAGCCGGCGTGCAAATTATAATTGGTGCTGGAAGCGTCACCGGTGGCAATTTCTCCGATAGTATCTTTTAATCGGTAATTTGTCGAGCTTGATACATCCAAACCGCCGGCGTTTATTGAATCCATCTCTATCCGATAATTCGCGCTCCCCCTTTCAAAGGCCGATGCGGAAAATGATAAAAATAAAAATAGTAAAATTGATATAAAAAAAAAATATCTTTTGTTATTTTTTTTTTCAAACATCCGGTAATATTTAAATTTAAAAAATATTCAATAATTATTTTTTGAATACAGTATTATTTACAAGTTATTTATTTTTCTTGAGTTCAAATTTGGAACTAAACCAGACAATCAAGATCGCCAGAATAATAATAGAGCCCAGTCCGATTAATACTATTTTTAGAGGAATGATATAAAAAGTAGTCTTAGCTTCAGTGATATTGTCCCCGTATCCCTTATTAAGTTTCAGAGTGGCGGTATAACGTCCCAAAGCCAAAGTTTTATTCCATTGTACGGTCCTATCCCGGCTAAAACCAGGCATAACGAACCATGGCGCTACATCCAGTGAATCAATTTTTTTACCCAGTAGATTGGTAATTTCAATAGTGGCATAAGGGTTTAAATGCACCCGACCGGTATTTTCATATAAAATTGAAAAGTTCACGTTTCCATTTTGATAAAATTTTTTATCCGTTAAAAATGATTTAAGCTGGCCTTCTTCTTTAGCATCGCCTTTAATCCTCACAAAAAACAAAGAAGCCAGCCTGGTGGACAATGACACTTGCCCTTTGGTGCCTTCAACTTTGCCATCCGGATTATTTTGGATTACCTTATCGGCTCTGATGATCGCGGCACCGTATAATCCGCCCGGTTCCGCATCTTTTGGGATATTGATATCAACAATCAGGTTTGCTTTTTCGCCATGCGCCAGTATAAAATTACTTTTTTCCGGTTTGATATAATCGCGAAGCGAATATGGGCCGCGGTCATTGCCAAGGAGCTTGGTTGAATTCAGGTTATCGCCGGTAAAATCTTCAATATCAACGCTGATCTGGAGAGGATTGCCGGTGCGGTTGGTTATTTTGAGTTCTTTTACGCCTACTTCACCAGGGGATAAAAATAATTCTGATTTTCCCGGTCCCAATACCAAATCACCTTCCACCGGCATATTTTCGTATTTAGTGATCTCAAAGGCCGATACGGTACCGATACCAAAGAGAAAAAACAAAAATGCGAATATTAACGATTTAAATCTAGGATTTATCATATTATTTTTATAGTTACCCCCCTTTAAGGCGCTTCCTTAAAACTTAAAAAATAAGGAAGCGCCTTTATAAAATAATTATCGGGTCGTGACAGTTAATGTGGAAGTGGAATAATAAGCTCCACTGGGCGCGTTTGAAGTGGCCCCTTGTTCAGCCGCTACGCAAAATATGAAAGGTATGGCAGCGACGGTTGAAGTGCTGGTAGTTATCGTAGTTGTGCCTAGGGTCATAAAACCATACCACTTCAAGTTTGAGTTAATTGCTGTCGGTGTGGTCGATCCACAGTAATCCGTGCCAGGCGTACCCCAGGTCGCACTTGTGACGTTAGGGCCATATAGAGAAAAGCCGAATTGATTATTGTTACCGGGGTCTGACCAAGCACTCGGCATGGTGGATGTGCTTTTGTCAGAAAAATAATTAGAGCCTGATTTAAGCGCTGGCGAAGTGCTGGCCGCAACAGACAATGTATAGCCGGCGCTGTTGGTCGTATCAACACTGCAAGTAGTTGAACCGATAGAGGCGTCAGCTGTCAATCCTATGGCCGTCAAGGTGATATTGGGGCAATCGGAAATAGATATATCCGAGGTAACGATTAAACTAGTCGTAAAAGAATCAGCCTCTGTATCCGCCAGTATCGGGCTCGGCTCAAAAACCAAAAACGCGCAACAAGTCAGCAAACCAATAAATAATGTTGTGACTAGTATTTTTTTCATAAGCCTGTTTTATTAATATTAAGCGGCCAATTAATTCGTGCTTACGGTTAATGTGGAAGTGGAATAATAAGCTCCGCTGAGCGCGTTTGAAGTGGCCCCTTGTTCAGCCGCTACGCAAAATATGAAAGGTATGGCAGAGACGGTTGAAGTGCTGGTATTTATCGTAGTTGTGCCTTGGGTCATAAAACCATACCACTTCAAGTTTGAGTTAATTGCTGTCGGAGTGGTCGATCCACAGTAATCCGTGCCAGGCGTACCCCAGGTCCCACTTGTAACGTTAGGGCCATATAGAGAAAAGCCGAATTGATTATTGCTACCGGGGTCTGACCAAAGACTCGGCATGGTGGATGTGCTTTTGTCAGAAAAATAATTAGAGCCTGATTTAAGCGCTGGCGAAGTGCTGGCCGCAACAGACATCGTATAACCGGTGATGTTAGTGGTATCAATACTGCAAGTAGTTGAACCGATAGAGGCGTCAGTAGCCAGTGATATGGCCGATAAAGCGATATTGGCGCAATCGGTAATAGATATTTCCGATGTGACGTTTAAGCTGGTGGTAAATGAATCAGCGCTGGTAGCAGCAAACATCGGGCTGGGTTCAAAACCGAGAAACGCGCAAAAAGACAGCAGACTGATAATTAATGTTGTAATTAATATTTTTTTCATAAATTATTTATTTAAGAATTTAATCTTATAAATTGGAACTCTTTTCTATAGTTAAAGAAATCCAAATTTAAAAATTCTACATTCGACCTTTAATATGTTAAAATTTATTAAATTAATTTTCAACCGGCGCCGGAATGACCGGCACCATCATAAAAAGATAATCCTGATTGTCTATTTGACCATTGTTGAATACGGGCTTTATTATTCCGTATCCTTCTTTTTCAACCTTATCCAGAGTAAAATTATCTGAAATAATATTTTTTAATTTTTCTTTTATTGTTTGTTCGTCCTGATCTTTGCCTATGGGGACAATTATCACGCCTTCGTTTGTCTTTCCAATATTATCTATTTCATTCGATTCCGTAAGATCACTTGTCCCGATACTTGATGGCCTTACTCCAGGCTTTTCGTATGAAAAACGATCAAACCACTTGCTAAGCATATTTGACAAGCCTGAAATTGACTGCCTGACATATCCGTTTAATTTTATATAGAGATCCTCAACTTCAGCCGATACATTTGTTAATTCAATATTTTTATTACTAATTTCATCCTGGGCATAAACCGTAGCTATCGGATATAATTTATTTGTTAAAGAAATCCATTTATCTGATTTGAACTTTAAAATATTATTTATGTAATTATTTTTTATATAGTAAACGCCGGTTTGAAATAATATAATGATTACAATAATATAAAAAAACTTTTTTACTTTTCCTATTTTAACAATTTTACCGGCGGCTTCATTTTTGCAATAGTTTAATTTATTTCGAACAGATAAATATACACCAAAATAACAAAAAAATATTAGCTTTTTAAAAATGCCATATAAATAAATTTTGCTTTTGAATATCTTTTGCATGAGGACATGTTTTTATAATTTATAATTATATTGTTATCCACAATTATAACATATATATAAAAACTAATCAAAATAGTTATTAACATATTTGGCCATTTTGGCAAATTAAAAATTAACAGGGACTTGCTAAAAAGAAATTGTTATGTTAAAATATATTTTATTATAGAAATAGTATTAATTATAATTATTATTGTTTAATATTAGTAAATTTATGCAGAAAAAGATACACCCGGCTTATTACTCAAATGCCCGAGTAAAATGCGCTTGCGGAAATAAATTTGAAACCGGATCAACAAAAGAGGAAATCGCGGTAGAGTTATGCTCGGCCTGCCATCCTTTTTATACCGGCAAACAAAAATTGGTGGATACGGCCCGCCGGGTGGAAAAATTCCAGGCCAAAGTGACCGCCCAAAAAGAAACTGTAAAAGTAAGAAAAGGCAAGAAGATAAAAAAAGAAACCCGCGCCCGTGCAAAATCTGCCAAGAAAGAAAAATAGATTATTTAAAACAGCCTTATTTATGTTATAATAGATAATGGCTGTTTTTTTATAAAAAATTTAAATAAAGTTTTAAGTTTTCGGATTAAAATTATTTTGATTTAACTTTAATTTACAATGATCAATTTACAATTTACAATGAATTTACAATAAATCAATTATTAGTTCCAAACAATGAAAATTGTAAATTGAAAATTTATTGTAAATTGATACTTGAAAATTGAAAATTATTAAAACTATGTACGAAGAAATAAAAAATAAATTCAAAATTTTGGAAGAAAAACTCCAGTCCAATAACCTTGGCCACGAAGAAACGGCCCGCTTGTCAAAAGAGCATGCCGAATTGAAAGATGTCAATGAAAAAATTTCAAAAATGGAAAATTTTGAACGGCTGCGCTTT
>Ga0315268_10009091_pt1 | contig 10338 bp, 8 predicted proteins | sample C1_top_MG_FD_204535 | JGI IMG/M metagenome (GOLD analysis project Ga0315268, IMG submission 204535) | Sediment microbial communities from Yellowstone Lake, YNP, Wyoming, USA - C1_top | ecosystem: Environmental > Aquatic > Freshwater > Lake > Sediment | place: USA: Wyoming | collected 2017-08-01 | reverse complement strand
TCAGAAAGCCGCATCGGCCTGGGCGGCTTTAAGGAAGTCATCTTCGAGATTACCGGCGCGAGCGTCTTCGCCAAAATGAAATTCGAAGGCGGAGTGCATCGCGTACAACGCGTACCCGAAACCGAAAAGAAGGGCCGCGTCCATACTTCCACTGTTACCGTCGTCATCCTGCCGGAAGCCGAGGAAATGGATTTGCGCATCGATCCCAAGGACTTGCGCATCGACACTTTCTGCGCCGGAGGCCACGGCGGCCAATCAGTCAACACGACTTACTCTGCTGTCCGCATTATCCATATACCGACCGGCCTGATCGTCAACTGCCAGGACGAACGCTCGCAGGTGCAGAACCGCGAGAAAGCCATGATGGTTTTGCGTTCAAGATTATTGGCTTTGCGCGAGGAGCAAGAAAGCGCCAAACTCAAGGAGCAGCGCAAGGGCATGGCCGGCACCGGCGACCGTAGCGAAAAAATCAGGACATATAACTTTCCCCAGGACCGCATCACCGATCATCGCGTGGGCGAAAACTACTCGAATATCCCGATCATCATGGACGGCAACCTCGATCAGCTTCATGCCGATTTAAAAAATCATTTCGACCAGCTGGCGATCAGCGGCAATCATGAATAATTTCATAACTATCTTACAAGAATTGTCATCCCAGAATTTCAATGTAATCATTAAAATGTCTGGGATCCAGGTTGAATTTGAATTAATTGAAAGCGATTAACCTGGATCCCCGCCTTCGCGGGGATGACACCAAAAAAAGACCGGCCCAGCGATGGGTCGGTTTTGATTTGCGAAAGTGCGATTTAGTCTTGGATGACATCCTCGAGGTTCCAGCGCTTGCGCAGGGAATTCCAGTGCGCCGTAATCAGAAATGGCTCGTTAGCTTTCAGAATGCGGCGATACCGTTTCTTGGCGAGGCCGAGGATCAGATCCTGATCGCCGTTGACGAACTTACTGTGACTACAGTAATAGACGCCATTTTCCGCCACGCGATGCTTCTCATCCGCAAAGACCAGAAGCTTGCTGCGATAATCGCTCGCCTTCTGCAAGCGGATGATCTTAGTGAAATCGCGTTGACTAAAGAGCAAGAACAACAGCGTAAACGGACGAATCAGGTAACCTTTCTTCAGTTCATTCACGAGCAGCCGGCTTAAGCGCATCGGCAAACCAGTGCTTTGCGCAATATGCTCCGGTTTCAAGTTGACCATCTCAGCCGCCAAAGCGAGCATCTGTTCGGATGATTCTCGCGCTTCTTCCGGCGTCAGCGAACACTCATAATAAGCGACAATCTGTTCCAAATACTGCGTTACCAGCATGCGGACATGGTGGTACGCTTCGGTCGGTCCGTCGGACATGGCATATCTCCTTCTGTGGTTTTTTATCACTAAAAAAGTGCAGTTATTCGTTTAAAAATATATTAGCTCAAGCTCTTCAATTAGTCAACATTTAGTGATATAATGTCCGCATGACCATCCGCCAGGCGCTCGATAGCGGAGCGATAAAATTGATGTCAAAAAAGATCAGCTCAGCCCGGCTCGATGCCGAGGTTTTGTTGTCGCACACAATTAAAAAGCCCCGCGAATATCTGATCGCGCATTGGGAAAAGACGCTCAGAGCAAATGAACAAAAATTGTATTCATCTTTGATTTCGCGACGCGCCAAGTATGAGCCGGTCGCTTATCTGACCGGCATCAAGGAATTCTATGGCCTGCCGATCAAAGTCAATAAGAATGCGCTAATCCCCCGTCCGGAAACTGAATTGCTGGTGGAAGAAATCATCGCCCTGGCAGGTCCCAAAGGCGCTAAGACCGTGATTTTCGACATCGGCACCGGGTCAGGCTCAATCGCCCTAGCCTTGGCCAAAAACCTGCCTCAAGCCAGAATCTGGGCTCTGGATGCCTCTGCTGATGCCCTCAGAATAGCCAAAATCAATGCTAGGGCGCTTAATCTGAAAATCGGGCTTATTTATAGTAACTTACTGAAAGAGATAAAAGTCGCGGATCTGGTCGGCTCGATTTTAGCGGTTAATCTCCCCTATCTCGATAAAGCGGAAATCAAGGATCTCCCGATTGAGATAAAACGCGGATTAAAGTTCGAACCGCAAAACGCGCTTTACGCAGCGATGAAAGGCACGGCGCTTTATGAAGAATTATTCAAACAGATTATTGATCGCAAACTTAGGCCGGCATATCTGATTGCCGAGATCGGCAGCCACAATTGGAGAGACTTTCTTTCTTTAGCTAAAAAATATTTTCCTCAGGCTGAGATATCTGTTGCTAAAGATTTGGCTAAAAGGCCGAGAGTTTTGAAGATTAAGTTTTAAACTAATTAGCATTGTCATCCCCGCGAAGGCGGGGATCCAGGTTCAATTGAATGACCAAATATTATTATGTTTACATTGTAGCTAGCTCGAGAAACGGCACTTTGTATATCGGAGTGACGAATAATTTAGTTAAACGAAATTGGCAACATAAAAATAAAGCATTTAAGGGCTTTACGTCAAAATACAATGTTGATAAATTAGTTTATTTTACTACCTTTGAAGATGTAAATGAGGCTATATATTTTGAAAAGAAATTAAAGAATTGGAATAGACAGTGGAAATTGCGAATTATTGAAGAACAAAACCCTGAGTGGATTGATTTATCAGAAAAAATGCTGGATTAGCCTGGATCCCCGCCTTCGCGGGGATGACATCTAAATTACAATACAATATATAAAAAAACATCCAACCCCTTTCAGGATTGGATGTTTTTGAGTAAGATTACTTTTTTTCCTGAGGCTTCTTGTCGCCGGCTGCTGGAGCAGCGCCAGGAGCGCCGACTGCGGATGCGCCTTCGGCAGCAGCGCCTTCAGCGCCTTCGGCAGGAGCGACAACGACAAGCTCTTCGACTTCAACCTTCGGCTTGGCCGCAATGGCGACGACATCTTCAGGCTCATGATCGATGACTTCCAGCGTGGCAGGAATCTTAAGGTCTGCGATAGTGATGACGTCATCGAAATTATCCAACGAAGATACGTCAACGATAATCTCGTGGACCAAATCGGTCGGCAAACAACGGACTTCGATCTCATGAATGTTATGCATGACGATGCCGCCGTCTTCCTTGACGATGCGAGATTCGCCGACGAACTTCAATTCAATATTGGCATTGAGCTTCTCTTTCATATTGATCTGATGCAGATCGACGTGATTGATGCGGCCGGAAACCGGAGCGTATTGCACATCAGAGATAAGCGCCTTAAGCGGCTCTTTGTCGCCAACGACTACATCAAGAATCGTGCTTTCGCCGGCCTTCTCCAAGACTTTCTCGAACTCGACATAATTGAGCTCCAGGTTCTGGTTTTCTGTCTTGTGACCGTAAATAACGGCAGGGATTTTGCCAGCTTCGCGGACGTAGGCGGCTTTCTTACCGGTATTCTCGCGCAAATTGGCTGATAACTTCAGGGTCATAATTTTAATAGAATTAATCATTAAATGTCATCCTCGGAATTTTCGCCCTAAGCCGATAATCCGGCGTGGCGGAAATATCCGGGGATCCAATCCTTATAATATTTTTGATGCTCTAAATTTAGCATAAAACAAAAAAAGTGTCAAGCAATGAACGCTTTTTACCTTAGATTGGCTAAATCCGGCTATTCGCCTTAAAATACTCGACTATCGATAGCACGTCATTGGCTGAGACGCGGCTATTCTCTTTGAATTGCATGATTTCATTGCCCGTCAGGTCAGTCACCAAGCCGACCGAGCTCATGCCGAAGTTAGTAGGCGTCAAAGCGGCGACAACGCCCGAACCGCACTTGCGGCATTTGATGTAAATCAAATGGCTGCCGTTGGCTTCGTCGAGCAAGGCAGTCTCCATGGGGTTATGCTCAGTCTGGCAGATGGGGCAGCGCGAGACGATCTTCAAGCCGTCGAGCCCGCGTTCCTTGCCGAATTGGTATTGTCCGGACATATCTTTCATATATCAACAATATAGCAGAACGGCGCTAAAATTTCAAATTAAAAAAACCGATGAGCGGACTCATCGGTTGGACAATGTACTGCTTACTGACCTTGATTCGGCGCGGGCGCGTCCTCATTGCTCGGATCGGGCAAAGCGTAACGCACGACCATATTCCAGCCGCCGGGACGCCAAGGCGGACGAAGATTTGGCGGTTTGAATCCACCGCCGCCCGGATCGATGACGCCATACTTCATTACCGGCCCGCCGGGAGATTCAGGTTCATCCAAATCATTGAACGGATCTTCGAACACTTGAGGCTGAATAGTGATGAGATCCGCCAGAACATCCTGCGAGTCCTTGTATTCGATGGTGTGGTTGGAACTATTGACGCCCGCGAACTTCAAGTTGAAGGCGAAGACCATCTCAAAACGATCGTTGAAAACAACGCCGTACTCGTACCATCTCGCTTCGCCATCGATCACTCTCTCAGCCATTTTCTTCAGGCTGGAACCGTAAGCCAAGAGGAATTCTTCCAACAGCGATATCTTGACCTTCATGATAATCAAGAAATATTCAAGAGGCACACAGCCAGACAAAACCAACTTAACTTTGTGCTGACTGATTTCATTGGTCACTTGCGACAAGGCGTTAAACGGACTTTGCTCACCCATGGCGTTTCTCCTCTGGTTTCGGTTAGCTTATTATGTCAACTCATTGATCCGATCCACGCAAAACGGCGAATCGTGAAAATGCCCGTTGAAAGTCTGCGACATGCTGGCGCAACCGCCGCGGCATTTGTCGAGCTGTCTGCAACCCACGCAGGCGCTAGACAATGCCACTTGGCCCGAATCGAAATTGCTATTGAAGGCAAAAGCGTCCGGATTCTCCCAAATTTCCGCAATCGTCTTCTCACAGACATTGCCGCAGATGAATTTATCATCGTAAAGAGAGAGACAAGGCAAGACATCGCCGTTCGACTTGATGCCGAGCGTATAAATTCCGGCCGAACACCCTTCCCAATCTCCCTTGGTAAGCCCGAAGCTGTCCATGCCGAAACAATCGGCAGCAGACATCATGAGTTCAGGGTGTTCCGATCTTATATCCGCAATAATCTCGCAGATCTCTCGAAACTGTTCTTGTTCTCCTTTCACGCTTAACAGCCACTCGTCATTTTCCTTCATCCGTCCCATCGGCATGGCCAATTGGATTTGCCAGGCATCGACGCAAAGATTTTGCAGGACACTGCTAAGATACGGCAGTTCAGGATAATTGAAAGAATTTAGCGTCGTGATGACTGCCGTCTTGATGCCAGCCCGCTTCAGGCGCAGCAAAGCATCGACAGCCTTGATATAGCTCTGGGGATGGCCGCGCATCTTGTTATGCGAGGCGGCTCGCCCGTCCAAACTTACTCCGACTGCGAAGGGCGGATAACTTTTCAACAAATCAATCTGATCGTCAGAAAGATTGAAGCCGTTCGTGATGAATCCGTACCTGACTCCTATTTCATCCGCAAACTGGATCAAATTTTCGAAATGCGGGCTGGTTGTCGCCTCGCCGCCCGAAAATACGATTTTTTCTACATTAATTACCGCCAGTTGACGGATAATATCCGCCCACTGATCGAACGGCAATTCATCCGGAGAGATTGAGTTGCCGCAGGAAGAACCGCAATGCAGGCAAGAAAGATTACAGCGCCTCGTCAATTCCAAAATCACCACTCGAAGCCTTCTTCGCGTCATATACCCTCGCTTTCTGTTGCACAATAATATGATTGTCAATGTCCCCTAACAGATATATATCTTACAGATTAAATGGATTTTGTCAAGGCTATTTACCCCTGATCGCCACGCCGTAGCGATAGACGCTGAGATTGATTCCGATCATGACTAAAGTAGTCAAAAGGAAGCTGCCGCCGTAAGAAATCAGCGGCAAGGAAATGCCGGTTACCGGCAAGAGTCCGATGCACATGCCGACATTGATGAAGACGTGGAAAAAAATCAAAGCTGAAGTGAGAATGGCGATGAACATGCCGAAATCGTCCGGCGCATTTATGGCGATGCCGTAAAAACGGAAAAACATAAAGCCGTACAGAAGCAGCACCATGAGCACGCCGATAAAGCCGATTTCTTCGGCGATGACTGAGAAGATGAAGTCGGTCTGGCTTTCCGGAATGAATTTCAATTGGCTCTGCGAACCAAAACCCAATCCCCGACCGTAAAATTTTCCGGCGCCGACCGCGATGATGGATTGGCGGACATTATAGCCGCGGCCCTGCGGATCGCGCGACGGATCAAGAAAGGAATAGACGCGATCTTTCTGATAGGGCTGCAAGATTCCGAACCAGGCGATGAGAAATGTCAAAAGGATCAATCCGACGACGAGCGCCACATGCCATTTGTTCTTGACGATCAGCAGGAAGGCAATGAGCCAGATGAAGAATAACACCATGGCCGATCCGAAATCAGGCTGGATGCCGACCAGAAGTATCGGCACGGCGACAACGGCGCCCATGAACACCAGATGCCAGATCTTATACATCGTCCGGCTGTAGCGGCTGCAAATATCGGATAAGACCACGATGATGAATATTTTCGCCAGCTCCACCGGCTGAAAGCTCATGAAGCCGAAATTGAACCAGCCGCGGGCGCCATTGACGACCGAACCCAGCGGAGTCAGCACTAAGATCAATAAAACCAAAGAAATGCCGTAGCCGATCCAGCCGACAGCTCGCCACAGACGGTAATCGATGAAAGATATGCCGACCATGACGGGCAAGCCGACCAGAAGCCACATCAGCTGCTTCTGGAAATTGCCGAATTCATTCGTGCCCCGGCCCAAGGCGACTGAATAGATGGCTGCAAGCCCGAAAAGCGCCAAAAATAAAATCGATATCAGCAAAAGCCAATCGACGTGGCGCAAGAATTTGAAATTATTTACGGGCATCGGATAAATTTCAATAATCAAGAAACAAATTACAAATAATGCAGTAGAATACAATTTGATTATTGTATCTTGATTATTGGTTATTACTTATTATTCCCTCCTGAGGGCTTCGATCGGATCCATTCTGGCCGCGTGCCTCGCCGGGTAATAGCCAAAGACAAGTCCGACGCCGGCGCAGAAGCCGAAGGCCAAGGCAATAGACGAGGGCGGCAAAATAAAGGCCCAACTGAAGCCGAAGATGCCCGCAATATAACTGATTAAATAAGAAAAAGCAACCCCGATCGCAATGCCGAAAAATCCGCCCAGTAACGTCAGAATGATTGCTTCCAACAAAAATTGCCAGAGGATGGCATTCTTCCTGGCGCCTACCGCCTTGCGCAAACCGATCTCGAAAGTACGCTCCGTCACCGAGACATACATGATATTCATGATGCCGACGCCGCCGACTAAGAGCGAGATTCCGGCAAGAGCGATTAAGAGCAGAGTGATGCCGTTGAAAATCGAATCGATCATGCTTTTAGCTTCCGCCATAGTAGTGATCGCAAAGTCTTCCTTGTTCAGGTCCTCAATCTCGTGCCGAGTGTCCAGAAGATATTTGATGTCATCGGCGGTCTGCGCGTCTACCGACGGATTGGCCATGACAGCGCCGATCATTTGGACATGATCGACGCCCATAACGACTTTCTGCAAGGTTTGCAGCGGTACGTATATCATATCGTCGAAATTCAAACCTAAGCCGCCGCCCTGGGAAACCATGACTCCGATGACGCGGAATTTAGTCTTGCCCATCTTGATCTCCTGTCCGAGCGGATCCTGATTGCCAAAAAGCTTGGAGGAGATACTCGACCCAAGCACCACGACGCGGGCTTGCTCGTTGCCTTCTTCGGGAGAATAAAATCGGCCTTGGGCCACCTTGGCCGTTCCGATTTCCACATACCCCGGCGTCACGCCGAAAATCGTGACTGATTTAGTCACATTCTCGTATGAGACTATTTCCGAATCCATCAAGGCGGCATAATAATTTATGATGTTCGGAAGTTTGGCAATAGCCTCGGCGTCTGACAGCTTCAAGGTCGTGATCGATATGCCCTGCGCTTGACCGGCGGCGTTCTCCACCGACGTATGGGAAGCGGTCGGCACTTTGATCTCGATCTGGATAAGATTAGAGCCGAAAGCATTCAATTGCCCGAGCACCAAGCCCTTGAGGCTTTCTCCGGCCGACATGACGATGATGACAGCGGCAATGCCAATGACTATGCCGATAACCGTCAGCACAGTTCGGGTCTTATTATTAATGAGTGATTTTGTGGCGATGTTAAATACAGACATAGTTTTTCATTGTGCAAAATCACAAATGCTCTTGTAATCGCACCAGCGGCATTTTTCTTTTTCCGGCTTGGCTTCGAATCTGCCAGTCTTGATCTCCTCGATCGTGCCGATAATCTTATCCTTCAATTTATCGATCTCTTTGTCTTGGCCCAAAAATGGCACAGTGGAATTATTATCGAAGTAATAAAAAGCCAATTCCGTCACCGGGACTTTAAGGATTTCGGTCGCCGCCATCTGATAAATCAAAAGCTGTTCCTTGTCTTCAGCCGACAACTTGGCTTTGGGCGAGCCGGTCTTGTAGTCAACTAGCCTTATGCCCCCGCCAAATTTATCAATGCGATCGATCGCTCCGCGCAAGGCATATTCCCGGTTCAATTTGAAAGTGAAGCCGTACTCCACGTATTCAGCGAGCGGCTTACTTGCCTGCCAATCGTCAAAAAATTTCTTAAGCGAGATCAATCCCTTATCGTAATAATCACCCTTCGTTTTCTTATCAGGATACCAATCGTCGATAAAGGATTCGACATAAATCTGCCGGACTTCTTCCCAAGCTATTGCCACTTCTTTCTGTTGGTGATTGAACAGATCGGATTGGCCGAGCGCGCTTCTCGAACGAGCCAGCAGGAAAAACTTCTGCATCGATGAGTGCATGGATTTGCCGAATGAGAACTGGGGCTTGCCAGTCAAAGGAATCTTGAGCACATGGGCGAAGCGGTACTGATAGGGGCAATTATCGTACGCTTTCAATTGCGTAAATGAAAATTGCTTGGGTATCAAGGACTTCTTGAAGCCGCCGATCTCTTCCTTAATTTTAATATTAGTCGATGCCGCGTCGATTTTCAATAACGGTTGAGACTCGGTTTTGGCGTTTTCCGCCAATTTGAATCCGTCCTCTGACAACTCGATCAGAAAGCGCGATAATTTCTTGGCCCGGGCTCCGCCATAATCCTCGGCCGAGGAAAAATACAACCCCTCCTTGGCGCGGGTCATGGCCACGTAGAATAGGCGGCGTTCTTCGGCCAGATGTATATCCCCCTCCGGAATAATTTCTTTGACTAATGAGGCCGGCAATTCGATCGGGTCGGATTTGCCGATCGAGGGGAATTTTTTGTCCACCATATTAGCGATGAAGACATGCTTGTATTCCAAGCCCTTGGATGCATGGATAGTCATAATCTTAACCGCTTCAGGCCCCATATCCTCGACGCTTCCGGCAAGAGCGCCGGACTCTCCTGATTCCAATTCCAATTCGATCAAATCCATGAAGCCCGCCAGATCATGGCTAGCAGTCTCCTTCTCATAATCGGCAATCCTGCGGTAAAACTGATTCAGGCAATTCAGCTCATCACGCAAGGCGATCGAATCTGTCGCGGTAAGCATTTTAAGATAACCGGACTGATTGAGGAATTCCGTCAGGACCTGGGTCGGTTTTTTTCCCGCTTTAGCCAGGCTTGATTGAACATCGATCAGCGCCAGGATTTTCTTGAGGTGTTCGCGGGCGGAGTCGGAAATATTGGCAAAAAGCGCGTTCTGCCGCGACACTTCATAGAGCGACCAGCCCTTGCGATATGCCCAATAATTCAAATTTATCGCATCCCTCTCATCAAGCTTCCAAAAAGGGAAATTCAACACCCTGAAGAATGCCGAGCTCTCGTGATAATCATCCAAGATTCTGAACCAATTGAGGATATTGAGGATGATCGGCTTCTGATACAGTCCGCGCGATGCCATGAAGACATAGGGCACTTTGGCCAGCTCCAGGGCGCGGCAGAAATCCTCTGCTCCCGAGTTGGCGCGCACCAGGACCGCGAAATCAGACCACTTGGTTTCCTTGTCTATATTATACTGTTCAATAATTGTGTTCACCACCAATTCGACCTCGTCATTGATCGTTCGGCCGTGCAGATGGCGTATTTCCCCGGAAGCTTCAAAATGGCTAATAAGTTTTTTTGACAGCGAATTCGCCGCAGCCAGCTTGATTTCCAGCCGATCAGGATTATTGCGTTGGATGAACTTATATGACAGGTCAAGAATGTTCTGGGAGCTCCTGTAATTGTCTGTCAGATAAATCTCTTGCGCTTTCGGATAATCATTCTTGAATTGCAGGATATTG
>Ga0315268_10009090_pt1 | contig 10338 bp, 7 predicted proteins | sample C1_top_MG_FD_204535 | JGI IMG/M metagenome (GOLD analysis project Ga0315268, IMG submission 204535) | Sediment microbial communities from Yellowstone Lake, YNP, Wyoming, USA - C1_top | ecosystem: Environmental > Aquatic > Freshwater > Lake > Sediment | place: USA: Wyoming | collected 2017-08-01 | reverse complement strand
CTCATATATCCTGCGAAAGAATCCGCAGGCATGTTCACGCCTGCCGTATTGAGCTCCTTCTCAAGGCCTTTTACGCGCTCCCTGCTGAAGAACAGCCTTCCAGCGCTCTCAAAAATGCTTTCGTTAGACATCATTTCCACCTATATGAGATACTTCGGCCTGGAGCTCTCTATAAGCCCCAGGAAAAGGAACTGTATCAGCGCGATTATCACAAATACGATGACCAGCACGCTGGACGGGAAGCCTATGCTCCCTCCGCTGATGGCAGACATGATCACAGTCGCAATCACTATCCCAAGCGACGGCACTATTATCCCGAAAACCATGTAGAACATCACAAACGGCGTGAGCTTCTGGCTGTACTCCTTGAGCGATATCAGCTGCTCCTTGGAGATCTGCTCAAGCACGCCTTCGAGCGAGTCCCCCACATCAGCACCGCTGGACAATGCATTGGCTATCTGCATCATTATCCTTGTGAAGTATCTCGAAGGGTTGTATTGGACAACTTCGCGTATGGCCTGCGTGACCGGCACTCCCAGGATGACCTGATCCACTATCCTCGACAGCTCCCTGCTCACCCCGCCATATCCGTTCGATGCGCCGGCGAAGGTGTCGAAGAGGGGCATGCCGGATTTGAGGGCGATGACTATGTGCCTTCCGGCGAAGACGATCTCGTAATCCGTCTCCTTCTGCCTCCGCAGTATCGCGGCCTCTGGATAAAGCATGAGATAAGAGAAAACGATCAGGGGCATTATCAGGAGCGGGGCGATGATCAGGAGGATGAACATCGGGATGTTGGCCACAAGATCGGTCCTAAGGCTCTCGAAAAGGAATATGTATGCGAGGATAAGCAGGCCGAGCGAGATGAAGATCGTGGAGGATATCACCTTCTCAAGGAATTCGACCGGGCTGTCCTCGAGCTCTCCCATCTTCAGCCTTTTTTTCAGATCAGGCAAGCGCTGGGCCAGCAGTTCTGCTGCCGGAGCGAACATCCCCCTCTTCTTCTTAGCATCCTCTTTGGCGACCATCCTAGCCCTCCGTCTGTCCAAAATACTTTTTCACGATGTCGGCGCCCAAGCCCTTGTCTTTGGCCATGAGCTCTTTTGCCTTGAATATCGCTTCAGCCTTGGAAAGCGTCTTGCGCTCGTATCTCTTATAATACTCGGGTTCGCGGGTGTGCAGGAAATACAGCAGGGTCCCTTCATCGGTCTCGTTTATCTCCTTCACGATCTCGTAGGCTGATTCCTCGGCTTCTTTGGGTTTTCCTGATGCCTGGGGCTTCTTCAGTATCTCGCTCCCGGCGACCTCGATCAGGTTCTCGACGCTCTTTGCCAGTATCCCTTTGACAGATGCGAACTCCTGATCGTAGTTCCCCCGCACATGATCGAGCCTTTCCTTTACCTTGGCTTTCATCTCCTTTTCCTCAGGGCCAAGGGAATCCAGCACCTTCTCGAGCTCGGCTGCATGCTTCTTGGATGTGAACTCCTTATACTTCCCGAGCACTTCCGGAAGCTGCTCCACCAGGGATTCGACAGAGAAAACGAACGCTTCGAATGTCTGCTTCCTCTTGGCCGGATCGTCTGTACCTGACACATCCTCGTAGAATTTTTTCTTTATCGATGCGATCTGCTTGTTGTATGAGTCGATTATGGTGTCCTTGGTCTGGGCCAGCTCGCCCTGCTGTGTCGACATGATCGTATCGAACAATTTCAGGTGCGTCTCTCCTGCTTCCTCGCCTTTTTTGGGCGCGGGCCTCGTTCCGCCGGCCTTAATTCCGGCGAGCATGTTTTTCAGGACTGTTATCTGGAGCTTGATCTCCTCTCTCCTTCCAGTTGTCTTCTCCTTGAACAGCTCTTTTGTGAGGTCGAGCATCTTTTTCTTGAGGGTCATCTCGTCTGCCTTCTCGCCCACGGCCGCCCTTATCTGCTCTTCCATCTGCTCATAGCGCTTGGCCGCTGCCTTGTCCGGGCTCTCGCGGAGCGCTGGAGGCACTGCGGCCACGATGACCTTCCTTTCGACCGGCGCTTCTATCCTCGCTTCTTCCACCCTCGCGGGCGCGATGGCGCTCGGCAGGGGCGAAGGCGGAGATGGGGTGGGCTTCTCCTTTTCCCCTTCCATCTCGAATCTTGCAGGCTGCGGAGCTTTGGGCTCTTCTTTTTCCAATTCGATCTGCGAAGGCTTCTCCTTCTCGATCTCGAATTCCATCCTCTCTGCAGGGCGCGTCTCGAACTGGATCACGGCCTCTTTGGCTGATACCGCTTCGGCTTTCGGCGCCTCGGCTTGGGGTGGAGCTTCCCTTTCCAGGGCAATAGGCTCCTTTGCGACCTCCTCTGCAGTCTTGAGAGTTTCGCTCGTCATCTCCCTGAGCTTGCTCTCCACCTCGACGCTCTCTGCCTTCGGAGTCGCTTCCTCCTCTGTCTTTGCGAGTATGCCAAGTCCTGCAGTGCTTATGATCTTCCGCGACCGCTCGTACAGGTTCAGCAGGTCAGAATAGTTCAGGTCCACATACTCCTTCGGCTCGAGGTCCATGGTGCGCTCTATGGCTATGTCGCCTTCGTAAGGCGCATATTCCAGGAGCTTCTTCTCCATCCTTTTCGCATCCTCTATCGCAGCATCGAATTCGTCAGACACAAAATTTCCCTCACAGCCTTTTCTTTCTTTATCATACGCCTGTCTGGGCCTTGAAATCCCAGCTCTTGCCTTTTTTCACTGCATCCATAACCTCTTCAGGGTTGGTATAATAATGCGATACTATCTGGCCCACCTGGTCCACATCGTCATATCCCCGCTTCACCATCCAGTCCAGGGCATCCATCTTCTCGCTGACATCGTCCTCGATCTCCTTGTCGCTCATGCCTGCATACAGCGAGAGCAGCTCTACAAGCCTGGACATCCTCTGGACGCCCTTCATCTTGTCGGATTTGAGGTCCCAGCGGTAGATCACGCTCGCCTCGCCCTGCTTGGTCACCTCGGCAAATTCCAGCACCCTTCTTATGTTGAAGCGCCTGTGCCTGAATGTCACCACGATGCCTGAAAGGGCGTCGAGCATCTCATGCGGGATGTTGATCGGCGGGTTTGTCAAGCGCGATATCGTCTGCTCGGCATTATCCGCATGGAGTGTGGAATACACCGAGTGGCCTGTGTGCATGGCCTCGAACATGACCTCGGCTTCCCTCTGCCTCCTGATCTCTCCTACGATTATGCGGTCAGGCCTCTGGCGGAGCGAGTTGACCATCAGGTCCAGCATCGTCACTTCGCCTTTCCCTTCAGGGTTCGGCTCCCGGACTGTCATCGGCACCCAGTGGAGGAATGAAGGAAGCGTGAGCTCTCTCGTATCCTCTATCGAGATTATCCTCTGGTTGGCCGGTATGAGGCCGCACATCGCGTTCAGGAACGAGGTCTTTCCGCTTCCTGTGCCTCCTGTCACGAGGAGAGAGAGCTCGTTCTGCATGCAGAGCCATATCAGCGCAGCCACATCGCTCGAGACTGTCTTGGATTTTATGAAGCTCGTTATCGTCCAGGGGTTCCGCGAGAACTTCCTGATCGTGATCGTGTTGCCGAACGCCGATATGGGAAACAGCGTCGCGTTCACACGGTCCCCGCTCGGCAGGTGCGCATCCAGCGTCGGGTTGAGTATGTTTATCTGCCTTCCGACCTTGCGCGCTATCATCGACGCGTAGTCATAGACCATCTCCTCGCTCTTGATCCGCAGGTTTGTCTTGCACCATCCGTATCTCTTGTGATAGACCCACACCGGGTCATGCGAGTTGTTGACAGTGACTTCTTCGAGCTGCTCGTCAGCGAGCAGGGCTTCCATCTCGCCGAGCCCGAGCGTCTTCTGGATAAGATATACTGCGAGCACGTTTTTCTTCTCTTCAGGAAGCGAAGGGAAATTCCTCTCGAGTATTTTTCTCGCTGCGTCCATGAACTTCGCTTTGACTTCCTCGAATTTCTTCGGGTCGAGCATCTCGCTGATGTCCAGCTTCACTTCTGTGACCAGCTCGCCTTTGAGCTTGGTCTCCAGTATCAGCTTCGTACCCTCGGCTATCCCGGGTATCGTGATCTCGTACCTCGGGACGAAATCCGCCTTCCGGTATATCTTGACTTCCACAGGAAGCCCTTCACAGCTGAATCCGTATGCCGCAAGCAGGGATACCTTTGGCTTTGGCGCCTGAGCAGTCTGGTACTCCTCCTCGGGCTTATCTTCCACATCCTCTTTTTCCAGCTCAGGGTTCTTCTGCTCTACCTTCTTTGCGACAACTTCCTTCACATCTTTAGCCATCGATATCACGTTCCCCACAGGGTCTGGATGAGCTTTTTGAGCTCCTCCCTTTTCCTGCGGAATTCCATCTCCTCGTCTTTAGTGAGCGCTAAATTCTCGCGGACGCCTTTCTCTTCGACCGCAGCTCCTCCGCCTCCACCCGCTTCGCCGGCACCTCCAGCACCGGTCCCTCCGCTTCCGTAGCCCGGCGCTCCCCCTGCGCTGCCTATGCGCAGATCAAGCAGTTTCGCCTGCTGGGAAAGGAGCGTCACGCGCTTGTTCAGGCTGTCTGAAGCATCCCCAAGCTCCTCAAGGGACGATCTGATCTCATCAAGCGTCTTCTTCTTGTCGCGTATCTCCTGCACGACCTTCATCACATCCTGCGTCGGACCGCTTTTCAGCGATTCCTGGAGCTTCTGCGCCTCCTGCTTCATGCCTGATATCTGCGAGGCTGATTCCTGCCTTATCCTTGCGATCTTCTGCTCCATCGAATCGAGCTGTGTCATATAGCTTTCGAGCGAAGGTACTATCCGCTCTTTGATCTTCTGGAAAGTGAGATACGTGCTCTTCTCGTCAGCGAGCGCGGATTCGAGCGCGTCCATGTCTTTGCGCATCATCTCGGCTTTCTCATCCATCCTCTGCGACAGCTCGGAGATCTGCTTAGCGCTGACCTGCTTTCCCCCGACCGCATCGATGAGCTTCCCGAGGGCTTCGGTCTTCTGCGCCATATCGTCCTCTTCTGCCTTGAGCTTTTCAAGGTCTGAAAGCACCTTCGCCTCGTTCGGGAATTTCTTGAGCACATTCTTCGCGACATCGACCGAATCCCCGAGCCTCTCTATAAGCTCCACATTCTGCCTCACTTTGGACGATATGCTGGCGGTCTTCTCAGCGAGGCGGTCCGCGTCCTGCGAGAGCGATGCGACCTCGGACCGAAGGCTTCCTATCTTGTCATCCTGGCCCATTATGGATTCAGCGACGCTTTTAAGGATCTCAGAGCTCTCATGCAGGCTAAGCATATCCTGCCTCATCTGCGCATTCCTGGAGCGCAGGGTCAGAAGGTCCTTCTGCATGGCTTCGAATTTCTTCTTGATATCCTTGAAGCTCGGCATCTGGGTTTCCCCAGGCGCCTCTTCCGCAGACGCTTTCTTGCGAAGAGACGCCATCTCCTGCTGCATGGCGATGAGCTCATTGCTCATCTTCCCGAGCCTGTCCATGAGATCTGATGCCGGGCCGGCCCTGCCTATGCCTAATCCTGCTATCTCGCTCCTCATCTGCGAGAGCGCGGTCCTTGTCTGCGCGAGCTGGCCTTCCATCGCAGAAAGCTCGCCCTCGTATTTCGACAATACGTCCTCTGAGATGGTCTTTGAAGCTGGAAGGGTGGATACCATCTTCTCCAGCGATTCCATCCTCCCATACACTTTTGAATAGAAATCAGAAAACGACTTCCGAAGGCCCTCGAGATCCGTGGTCTCCTGCACTACCCTCTGCTTAACCTGCTCGACCTCTCCTTCCACGCCTTTTTTGGCCTCGAAGAAAGATTCCTTTTCCGACGCCGCTTCCTCTTCGGTCGGCCTCACCCAGAGCATGTAGATGCGCGTGAGCCTGTATTCAAGGCGGAGTATGCTTTCCTCTTCGAGCACCCTGGCCCATTCCTCGATGTTCTCCTTGGGGATGTTGAGTATGGATGCGGCCTCCTCAAGCTCCACCTTCTGTTTCTCCTTAACGAGCCTTACCAGTGCATCCACGCCCGTAGTGATTAGCAGCTCGTCGAACTCCATACTCCAATATAAATTAAGTATGTTAATAAACATTTTGATGATATTCTAGTCGAACAATGTGTGGTCCTAATGGCTAAAGGCGCAGAGTATAGGATAAAAAAGGTCGAGAAGGGCCCCCTTGCACGCTTCAAGAACCAGAATCTCCTAATCAAGAAATACGGCGAAACAGGGCTTCAGATCTACAAAGCGATAACCGGCAAAAGGACAACCGGCGAGCTTCAGAAAGATCTTGGGGTCGATCCGCATCTCTTCGACCAGGTCGTAGCCTTCATGCAGGACTCGGGGATGATCGAGCTCGAGGCGGTCGGCAAGGAAGAGATCGAGAAGTCTGCGGCAGAGCGGTTCGAAGAAGAGGAGAAGCCTGCGCGCAAGCTCGAAGAGATACCCCCGGAGGATCTCGGGCCTGAAGTGGAAAAGCCTCCGCTCGAGGAGAAGCCCAGGAAAAAAGAAGAGAAGCCCGAAGAGTTTGAGTTCGAAGCGCCCAAAGCAAAGAAGAAAAAAGAAGAGCTCGAGTTCGAGGAGATCAAACCCGTCGAATTCGCTGATGAATATGCTCAGTCGAAAGAGGGCAAAGAAGAGGAAGAAGCGAGAAAGCGCAAAGAAACGGAGCGCGAAGAAGAAGAGGAAGAAGAAGAGATCCAGCCCGTTAAGATGCAAGAAGAGGCTGGAGAAGAGAAAGCCGAAGAAGAGGCGCCTGAAGAAGAGAATCCTGAGGAAGAAAAACCCGGGGAAGAAAAGATAAGCGGAGAGGAAGAAGAAACGCCAGAAAAGGAGAAGGAAGAGGAGGGTGGCATATCTTTCGAAGAAGAAGCTCCCAAGCCGGAAGAAGAGGAAGAAGAGGCGCTCAGCCCGGTCGAAAAGATAATCTTTGGCAAATACGGCGATGTCGGCCTCAAGGTATATGCGCTCATAGACGGCCAGCGCACTGCAGAAGAGATAATGCGCGAGACAAATCTGACTGAGCAGAAGCTGGTCGAGATCCTTGATTTCATGGACGAGCAGGGAATCATCAAGCTCGATTATCCAAAAGGCGGAAGCGGTCCGTCAGCGCCCCCCCCAAGCGCATTCGCCGGAGCTCAAAGTGCGCAAATCGCAGAGGCCAAGAAAGAGGAAGGGTTCGTGCCGATGATCGAGGGCGAGGAGTCGCTCGAAGAGGCGCGCGGGGTCCCATCTCCAGTCGAAATGCCTGTACGCGCCCCTATGGACATCGTCAAGTCCGTCCAGCTCAAGGCAAAGCTCATGTTCAAATTCCAAAACAACAAAGGCGGGCGGGTCTACGATCTTATAGACGGGAAGAACGATATCCTGGACATCTCGCTCAAGCTGGACATGCCACTCTACGAAGTGTCGGATATAATGCGGTTCATGATGGAAAACGGGATGCTGATCATGAAGCCATTATCCCGCTCTGATGTGCGCAGGAAGTACGGGGACGACGGGTATTCGGTATACAAGAGATTCGGCAAGGAAGGCCTGATGCTGTATGAGCTTATCGGCAAGGAGCTGACGATCCGGCAGATGGCTGACAAGATAACAAAGGACAAGGCCAAGGTTATCGACATGTTCATCTTCATACACAAAGTGCTTGGCATCGAGCTTCCGATCGATCGGGATGTGCTGGCGAAGCAATTAGGGCTTTAGCGTTTTGTTATCTTTTCCAGAGCTTCGGCTGCAACTTTTCTAACGTAGATGCTCTCATCTTTAGAGAGTTCGCTGAGCCCTCCAATCACGCCGTCATACGTGCTCAAATCGATCTTTTCTGCAGTATTCCACAAAGCCATCGCAGCACACTCGCGAACATTCCAAGACTTATCCGAAAGCGCTTTCACAAGCGCAGGCACAGCAATAGAGATATCCGTTTTCTCTGAAGCATTAACCAAAGACATGGCAGCACCAATTCGAACGTACTCATTCTCATCAGAAAGCGCTTTCACAAGCGCAGGCACAGCAATAGAGATATCCACTCTCTCTGAAGCATTCATCAAAGCCCGGGCGGCATTCCTGCGAACCCACCCATACTGGCTAGTAAGCGCGTTCACAAGCGTGGGCACAGCAATAGAGATATCCGTTTTCTCTGCGGCATCCCCCAAAAGCCGGGCAGCATATGCCTTAACTATCGGGTCTGCATCTCTGATTGCGGAGTTTAGCAAATCGATGGCATTTTCCGTTCCCAGCTCCTTCCCGACCTCTTCCCAGCTGAAAACATGGACGATAGAGCCGTAATCTCCTTGTTCATAGAATCTTTTTACGGTCATCTCGAACTCTTTTATTCCATCCCCATCAAGCGTGCTTCGATATGTTCCTAATTCCGTATCGAAAAATTTCGGGTATGCTCTTAACCCGCAATAGTCTGCTCTTAATCCATACTGGAATGCCTCCTCCAAAGTCGCAATCCCATCTCCATCAAGATCCAGATTAGAAGATAGCGCATGCCAGAGGCCGTCAAAATGTTTTCGTACTACGGGTTCCTCTCTCGAACCTGTTGACATGACAGTCAGATCAGGGAACTTTTTCGACTCTATCGAAAAGTCCACAAAACCATTTGAGTGGCAGGAATCAGATGCGAAAATGACCTTTCGTCCCTTAAAATTCTTCTCCATAAGTTCCAAAAGCTTCTCATACTTGAGTTCCGTCTTGTCACTCAGGAAAAAAGCCCCTTTTTTCCCATGCCCGGCAATATAGATGAAGATAGTATCCCCCCTCTTGGATATATCTCTTACATCCTCGAATATTCGTTTTATCTCGAAAGAATCTCGTCCGTACAATCCTGTTTCATCCTGCTTGATCTTACCTGCAAAATGGATGCTAGCCGCCTTGTTCTTACGTCCTGCCTTCACAGCCGAATCTATGTCTATATCCACCTCGTTTTCTATATCTACATCCTTTCCACGTATGATGACAAGATGCGTCCTCTTCCAGTCCAATGCAGGTTTAACATCCTTCTTGGCTTCCGCGACTGGCGGCTTAACATCCTGCGCAAGGGCATCCCCTCCCCCGAACAAAAGCGAAGACGTGAGCGCCACAGCAGTAAGGAATCCCGAGCGTTTTTGATTCAAAGGTCCATTCCTGAAGCTCGCCTCTGCACTCTTCGCTTCGGGCGTATGGATTCTCCTAAACCGCATATATCTGATTATATGCCAAAATACTTATAAAACCATAGTTAAACACAAAAAAGAACAAAAAGAACCTCCCGTTCTTATTTTTTCTTCGGCGCTTCGGGTTTCGGCTCGGTTTTCGGGGTGATGGGAATCTCCTTCCAATCCGCGAGCTTGTCGTCCTGCAGTACGCTCACCGGGATCGCATAGCCCATCCCTTCGGCAAAACCCAAACCAAGGACCAGCTTGAACGTGGTGATCCCTATCAGCTCTCCGTTTGTGAGGAACAATCCGCCACCGCTGTTTCCTGGGTTCATCGCCGCATCGGTCTGAATCGCTTCGAAGGGCATCTCCTTGTCATTGATGAAATTCGAGATTATGCCTCTTGAGACGCTGTCCTCGATGCCCAGCGGACTGCCTACGATGACAACCCTTGCCCCGATATTAGGCTTATCCTTGGCAAGCCTGGCCGGCGGGCCTATATCCTCTTTCACAAAAATAAGCGCAAGATCAAGATCATCGGGCGCGAGCACGATCCTTATCGGCTTGACGCTTTTGCCCTCATTGTTCACGATGATGTTGGGCGCGCTGATTATCTTTCCGTCCTTGGACTCATCGCCCTGGACCACGTGCCTGTTTGTCAGGATCGCGGTCTCGCCTCCACACCGGTATAATATGACTCCTGAGCCCAAAGCTTCATCGCTTGATATTAACACGGCGCTTTTGCGGAGCTCCTTTATTATCTCCTGCATCCTGGCTTCGCCGACCGATGATTCTTCCTCGCGTATCCTCTTGTCATCCTGCTTCGGGGGTATCTTGCCCTGGCATTCCTGGTTCATGGCCGCGATCGGGTTTTTCGGGCTATACTGCCCGCTTAGATGCGCGCAGGCGCTTATCATCGGCTCGACCGCGATAAGGGACGCCAGAGCAGAGACAAGAAATCTCCTCCGCATCATGCCGTACCCTTTCGATACCGCTCCAGGCTCCTTCCGCTCCTTGCTTATATCCTTGTTTATTTTTTCCGCTTCCAAAACCTTCTGCATGGGGTTCACCTCATCCTCTATCCTCCCCATGCCCCACCTTCCTTCTCGAGTGGTAAAAACCGGCCTGACATATTAATATTGATGTAACATTATCGCTAAGTCAGCGGAAAACTAGCCCTTAAACGGTGGATATTTCAAAAATGTGTTATGTCCGCCATCAA